>ERZ808270.189-NODE-189-length-38495-cov-5.985900_pt1 | contig 38495 bp, 32 predicted proteins | sample MGYA00521082_ERZ808270 | MGnify/ENA primary metagenome ERZ808270 (study PRJEB31516, sample SAMN03275594) | gut metagenome | biome: mammalia-associated habitat; material: feces | host: Papio cynocephalus | place: Kenya | collected 2012-07-27 ... | reverse complement strand
TGGGGGGGCATGGTCCGGTGCGTGTGGGGCGTAGGCGTGTTCCGCCGCGCAACATTCCCCCTCCAACGGTAGGGGCGGCAGTCCCCTTCCGTCCGTTTTGATTGGGCCGTGTGGAGCGGCTAGGCCCCCCTACCATTGGGTGGGTTGGGCGTCCCCGTCGTGTAGGCGCGCGGTTTTAGACAGGATTGACAGGATTGGCGGGACGCGTCGCGGGCGTCCCGTCCGTCCCGCAGCCCTCGCGATATGCGCTCTCTGCGTGAGCTAAACCGAGTCGTGTGGGAGAGGCAGACGGAGGGCACGTTCGTCCTCTGGAGGCGAGCTGGAAAGACATGCGCGGACCGATCAAGGAACTATTCTGTTTTGTTATGGACATGTAAAATTCATGCTTGACGGTTATGGATGAAAAATGATAGACTAGAAGCATGGAAATGAGGCAGATCAGATATTTCGCCACGATTGCCCGCGAAGGGACGATTTCGCGCGCGGCGCGGAAGCTCGGCATCAGCCAGCCGGCGCTCTCGAAGCAACTTGGGGAACTGGAGGCGAGCCTGGGACAGACGCTTCTTGAACGCGGCGCGCGCACGGTAAAGTTGACGGACAAGGGCGAAGTCTTCCGCAAGCGAGCGGAGGAGATCCTTTCGCTCGTGGACTGCACGGTGCGCGAGGTGTCGTGCGGCAAGTCCAAGCTTTCGGGGCGCATCACCATCGGTGCGGCGGAGACGTTCGGCTTCGCGCTCGTCGCCTCCGCCCTGCGCGATCTCAACCGAAAGAATCCCGCCGTCTCGTTCCAGATCGTCTCGGGGAACGGAGAGGATCTCGCGGAGCGCGTCCAGAAGGGGACGCTCGATCTGGCGGTGCTGATCGGTCCGGGGCGGCTCGACGGATGCGACACGCTGTCGCTCGGCGTGTACCACTCGCTCGGGCTCGTTCTGCCCAAAGACGATCCGCTCGCGAAAAAGAAAGGCATCCAGCCGAAGGATCTGCCCGGGCGTCCTCTTCTCATGCCGCGGCGGATGCGGATTTCCGCCGAGATAGCGGGCTGGGCGGGCTACGACTACGCGAAGCTGAACGTGGTCGGCACGTTCAACCTGCTCTACAACGCCGCGCACGCCGTGGCGGAGGGCGTGGGCGCGGCGGTTTCCATCGACGGACTTGTCCCTGAAATGCTGGCAAGGCGACTTGTGTTCCGGCCGTTCGCCCCCGAGATCTACAGCGAGGCCTATCTCGCGTGGAAGGACAATGCGGAACTCACGCCAGCCGCGGCAGAACTCGTGAGACTGCTGCGCGGGCGCGTAAAGGAGTGTGCGGACATCAATGACTTCACGAAACGGGAAGCCAAAGGAAAGGAGAACGCAAAATGAACAGAAGAGACTTCATCAAGCAGTCGGCGACATTCGCCGCGGCAAGCGTCCTTTTGCCTGCCTGCGCCGAAAAGCCGTCCCAAACGAAAGGAGAAACCGCCATGCCGGTCAAAGTGAAGAAAGACAAGATCCTCATCGTCTATTTCTCGCGCAGCGGCAATACGCGTTATGCCGCGGAGACGTTCGCGAAAGCGTGCGGGGGCGTGCGGCTGGCCGAGATCAAGCCGGTGAAGCCCTACGCGCCCGATTACGACGACTGCTGCGACGAGGCCAAGCCCGAGTGCCGCGCGGGGACGCTGCGTCCGATCCGGAAGATCGAGGGGCTGGACGTCGCCGCGTACGACGTCGTGCTCGTGGGCACGCCCAACTGGTGGGGGACGATCGCGCCGCCCGTGCGCACGTGGGTGAGCGAAAACGCCGCGGCGCTGAAGACGAAGACGGTCGGACTCTTCCAGACGCACGGCGGGGGCGGACTGCAGAACTGCGGACGCGATTTCGCCGCGCTCGTCGAGGGCGCGCACATCCTCCCGCCCAAGGCGTTTCTGGGCGCGACGATCAAGCTGGGAATCGGCCTCAAGGGCTACATCGCCGACCGCCTGGCGGTCGAAGGGTAAGTTTTTAAGACAGGATTAACAGGATTGACAGGATTAGAAAGCCCGAAAACAATGGAAATGAGTCAACTGACACGTACCGTCATTGGATTGGCGATGAAGGTTCACCGCCATTTCGGTGCGGGGTATCTGGAAGAAGTTTACAAGAACGCCTTGTCCGTTGAATTGGAGCGTCTCGGACTTCATTCAGAAAAAGAAGTTGCAATTCGGGTTGACTATGAAGGTGTTTGCGTTGGAAACTATGTCGCCGATATCATTGTGGAGCATCAACTGATCCCAGAGTCGAAGGCCGTTTCTACTCTTGTTCCGCGTCATGAGATGCAACTGGTGAATTATCTTGCGGCAACGGGAATCGATGACGGATTGCTAATCAACTTCGGCAGCGACTCGCTTCAATTCAAGCACAAATATCGTTGTTATCACAAGCCCGCAATCCTGTGAATCCTGTAAATCCTGTCTAAAAACAACGAAAGGCATGACATGAAAAGACTTCTTTTTACAATCACACTGCTCATCGGAGGAACGGTCATGGCGTTGACGGAAAAGGAACGGACGCTCTGCGACGTCGCGGCCTGCACGGCGCGCGGCGATTTGAGGAGACTCGAAGGTGCGTGTGCAATGGCGTACGGGGCCGGATGGACGACGAAGGAACTGAAGGACGCCGCGACGCAGCTCTACGCCTACTGCGGATTCCCGAGGGCGCTCAACGCGCTCGGCGTTCTCTACAAGGTCGCACCTGGCGCGGACAAGGGGAAGGCGGACTACAATCCGTCGCGTCCCGACGGCGATTCGCTCGCGCGCGGCACGGCGAACCAGACGAAGCTCTGCGGACACGAGGTGACGGGGCCGTTCTTCGACTGGTGTCCCGCGATCGGCGACTATCTGCGTGCGCATCTCTTCGGCGATATCTTCGGACGCGATGCGCTCGACTGGCGGACGCGCGAAATCGTGACGGTCGCCGCGCTTGCGGCGATCGGGAACGTGAAGCCGCAGCTTGGCGCGCACATTGGCATCGCGAAGCACAACGGCGTGACGGACGCGGAAATCGCGGAGATCCTCGCGGTCGTCTGCACGGAGGACACGGTGAGTCCCTTCCGGGCGGGGACGCCCAATACGCGCTACCGGCAGTACTTCAGCGGACGCTCCTGGCTCGCCGCGCTCACGAAGAACGAGAAGGAGACGGGCGTGCCGATCCACAACGTCACGTTCGAGCCGGGTTGCCGCAACAACTGGCATGCGCACACAGGCGGACAGATCCTCGTCTGCGTCGGCGGCGAGGGCTGGTATCAGGCGCGCGGCGAAAAGGCCGTGAAGATGGTGCCGGGCTCGGTCGTCGAGATTCCGGCGAACGTCGAGCACTGGCATGGCGCGGGACCGAAGACATGGTTCAGCCACCTCGCCGTCGAATGCCATCCCGACACGAACAAGAACACGTGGCTCGAACCCGTCTCCGACGCGGACTACGCCGAGGCGACGAAGGACTGAGACTGCGCGCACAGGAGGAGAAACGATGACCTCGCACTATGCAATGGACGGGAAGAAGGTTTCGCTTCTGGGCTACGGGGCGATGCGCATGGCGACGGTCGACGGCAAGCATGCGACGAGCTGGGCGCAGGGGTACTCCGCTTCGGCGATCGACCAGGATCTTCTGAACCGCCAGATCAAGATGCTCCTGGAGGGCGGCGTCAACTATTTCGACACGTCGCCCGCCTATTGCCGTGGCGAATCGGAGTCCGCGCTGGGCAAGGCCCTGAAGGCGAGCGGCTACGACCGCAAGGACTATGTCCTCGCGACCAAACTCTCGAACTTCGCCCCGCGGCAATATCCGCTCGCGGCATGCAAGAAGATGTTCGCCGACTCGCTCAAGTTCCTGCAGACGGACTACATCGACAACTACCTTCTGCATTCCATCGGCAACGGCAAGGACTTCTCGACGTTTTCGAAGCGCTATCTGGAGAACGGCGCCTTGGACTGGTGCGCCGACCTGCGCGCGCAGGGGAAGATCCGCCATCTCGGGTTTTCCTACCACGGCGACCCGAAGGCGTTCGAGTGGTGCCTCGCGCATCACGACACATACAAGTGGGATTTCGCTCAGATCCAGATGAACTACGTCGACTGGCGGCACGCGAAGGAGGTGAATGCGCGCAACCTCGACGCCGAATACCTGTACCGGACTCTGGCGAAGCTGGGCATTCCCGTCGTCATCATGGAGCCGCTCCTGGGCGGACGCCTCGCGCGCTACAACTACGCGCTGGCGCACGAGCTGACGCCGCTCGACCCGGAGGCGACGCTCGCGAAGTGGGCGTTCCGCTTCTGCGGCACCTTCCCGAAGGTGCTGACCGTCCTCTCGGGCATGACGCGGACGGAGCACATCGAGGAGAACCTCGCGACATTCTCCCCGCTCAAGCCGTGCAGCGAAAAGGAATTCGCCGCGCTCGAACGCGCCGCACGGCGCATGCTTTCGCTCAATACGATACCCTGCAACAGCTGCAACTACTGCATGCCGTGTCCGTACGGACTGGACATCGTGGCCATCCTGCAGTTCCGCAACAACTTCCTCGTCGCGCAGACGAAACCTTCCGCGAAGGACGTCCTGAAGGCGTACCGCAAGGCCATCCCCGAGGAACTGCGCCGCGCGGACCACTGCACGGGGTGCGGACGCTGTTCGCCGCATTGTCCGCAGTCCATCGACATTCCGCGCGAAATCGCCGCGATCGACGAATGGATCGATTTGCTCGAAGACGATGTGGTCGCGAAGGGATGAGCGTTCGGGTGAACGGAACACGAAAGGAGAAAAACGATGAACTTCAGAGAGATGAGACGCGCGAAGCAGGCTCTCGCCCGGGAAGAAAGCCTGGCGGTTCTGAAATCCGCAAAACGCGGCGTGCTGTCCATGACGGGCGACGGGGGGTATCCCTACGGCATCTACATGAATCCCTTGTACAACGAGGAGGATGGAAAGATCTATTTCCACGGTTCGCGCGTCGGACACAAGATCGAATCGCTGAAAAGGGATCCCCGGGCGTCGTTCACCGTGATCGACGGGGGCGTGAAGGACGAGGGGGGATGGGCCTACACATTCCGGAGCGTCGTCGTTTTCGGGCATGTGGAGTTCGTAGAGGACCCGGAAGCGGCCATTCGCATCTGCCGCGCCCTCGCGCAGCGTTTTAATCCGAATGCGGCGGACATAGAAGATGAAATCCGCCGCGGAGGGGCGTTCGTCCAAGTGTTCGCCTTGGTCCCCGAACACATGACGGGCAAGCGCGTGCACGAAGCCTAGCGGAGAGCATGGGAAAGGAGACAATGGCATGAAAGCACAGGCGAAAACGTGGTGGACGGCAATCGCGTTGCGTCTTCTGGCGCTCGCGGCGCTCGCCGTCACGTGCGGCGCGTTCTACGGGCTCCCCACGGCGAAGGTGTTGCGCATCCAGCCCATGCCGACGCTCGTGTTCCTGGCGGTTCTGCTGTCGGCGGCGGTCATCGGACGGTTCTTCTGCGCGTGGCTGTGTCCACTGGGCGTGCTGCAGAGCGTCTCCAATGCGCTCACGCACCCCAAAACGCGCATCCGCCGCGTCTGCGCGCGCCTGCCCGAAACGAAGAGGCAGCGGATTGTGCGGTGGAGTGTTTTCGCGCTCGCGGTCGTATTGATTGCAGCCGGATTCGGCGGGATCGGCTGGTCGCTGACGCCGTATTCGCTCATGGGCAAGGCGCTGATCGGTTTCGGCCCCGGGCTCGTCTTGGCGGCGGGCGTGCTGGTTCTCGCGGCGGTCACTTCGGGGCGCATCTGGTGCAACTGGGTCTGCCCGGCGGGGACGCTCTTCGACGTGCTCGCGCGGAAGGCGCGCTTTCCGAACAAAATCGACCTGAAGGGCGGATGCGGGAATTGCCGGAAGTGCTTCGCCGCGGGGAAGTCCGCGGCAGATTCCAAGGCGGTTTCGGCCGGGGACGGTGTGACGCGGCGCGAAACGCTGGCGGGGATCGGCCTTCTCGCGGCGACGGAACTCGCGGAAAAGACGACGGACGGCGGCTATGCGCCCGTTTCCCTCCCCGGCGTGCCGAAGCGTCCGGCGGAAGTGCTGCCGCCCGGGGCGGTGGAGCGTCCGCTTTTCAACCGTCTGTGCGTGGGTTGCGGGGCGTGCGTCGCGGCGTGTCCCGGGAAGTGCCTCGCGCCTTCGACGTCCCTGCGAACCTTCGGGCAACCGCAGATGGACTTTCGCCGCGGACATTGCCGCCTGGCCTGTCCGCAGAAATGCGCCGCGGCGTGTCCGGCGGGGGCGTTGCGCGTCTTGGAGGGCGTCCCCCGGCGCGACATCCACATGGGCCACGCCATCTGGAAGAAGGATCGCTGTCTGCGCGAGACGGAAGGCGTGCCTTGCACCGCCTGTTCGCGCAAGTGCCCGGTCCAGGCGATCGCGATCGTGGACGGCTTCCCGGTCGTCGACAAGGGCCGCTGCATCGGTTGCGGCGCCTGCGAGCATGTCTGCCCGGCGCGTCCTTTGCCAGCCATCTTCGTGAAGGGGTTCGACCGGCAGCGGATCGTCCGCCCCATGGGGACGGAGGACCTCATCGCCGAAATGGCGACTTTGATTCGGCGCGGCGAGGCGTCCGCCGTGGTGGCCCGGAACGGGGCCATCAGCACGCGTGAAAGCGGGCACGGCGTCCAGCCGCTCCTCGGCCTGCTCGCCGCGGACAAACTGCGCGGGGCGCTTGTCGTGGACAAGGTGATCGGACGCGCCGCGGCGGCCATCTGCATCGTGGGCGGCGTACGGCAGGTCCACGGACTTCTCATGGGCGAGGAGGCGCGGACGCTCCTCGCCGCGCATGGCGTGCCGGCGACCGCCGACCGGGTCGTCCCCAAGATCTTGAACCGGGACCTCTCCGCCTCATGCCCCCTCGAGGCGCGTGTAGCGGACGAAACCGACCCCAAAAAGATGGTGGAGGCGCTACGGCGGTTTCTCTCGCGAGGCGGAATCCCCGACAAGTAAACACAGGAACAACTAGTAAACACAGGAACAAACCAACAAAGGAACCAAGATATGCACGTGAACCGAATTCTCGCATGCGCGTTGATAGCCGGCGGCACGGCAGGCTGCTGCCTGCTGCCCCAGGACACCCTGCCGCCAGACATAGGGGAGACCGCCGTCGTCGTGGCGGAAGGCCACAGCCTCAAGGAGACGGTGATACTCGCCGCGACCCGCCGCAGGTGGATGCCGCAGGAAATCGACGGCACGACCGTCCGCTGCACGCTCGTACAGCGCGGCCATAAAGTCGTTGTCGACTTCCGCCTGCTGGACGACCGCCACTACGCCATCCATATGGTGGAAAGCAACATCCCGGCGCGCAAGGTCTCGCAATGGGTCGCCAACCTGCAGCGCGACATCGCCCGGTACGCCGTGCGTTGACCCCGTTGGGCGCCCCCTCAAATGAAAGGAACGGATCCATGACAAAGAAGAAAGTACTGATCATCTCGTCCTCCTTGCGTCCGAATTCGAATTCGCACGCACTCTGCGAGGAAGTCGCCAAGGGCGTCGAATCTGCCGGGGGCGAAGCGCAGCTCGTGCGCCTGCTCGGGAAGAAAATCAACTTCTGCACGGGCTGCTACGCCTGCCGGCCATCGCACCGCTGCATCCAGCAGGACGACGCGAACGCCATCTGCCGCGCGATCTGCGAGGCGGATGCGGTCGTTTTCGGCACGCCGGTCTACTATTTCACCGTCTGCGCCCAGCTGAAGGCGGTTCTGGACCGTTCCGTGCAGTTCTGGCCCGAGCCGAAGGGCAAGCCCTACTATGTCGTGGCGACCATGGCGGAGAACGCGTCCTTCGCGCATGTGCTTTCGGCAATCCAGGGCTACATGGACTGCTTTGACGGCGCGCGAATCGCCGGAAGCGTCCTCGCGACGGAAGTCTACGAGCCGGGTGCGGTGAAGTCCACGAAGTTCATGCAGGAGGCCTTTGACCTCGGCAAGGCCATCATGCAGGAGATCTCCAAATGAAGGCTTTGCTCGTAAACGGAAGCCCGCATGCGGACGGCAACACCAACCGCGCGCTGGAGGAAGTCGCGTCGGCACTCCGGGCGGACGGGGCGGAAACCGAAATCCTCCAGCTGGGCGTGAAGCCCGTGCGCGGCTGCATCGCCTGCGGACGGTGTTCGGAGCTCGGCCACTGCGCTTTTGCGGACGATATCGCCAACACGATCCTCGAGAAGGCGCTCGCGGCGGATGCGCTGGTCTTGGGGTCGCCCGTCTACTATGCCCAGCCGAACGGGGCGCTTCTGGCGGTTATGCAGCGCGTGTGCTACGCCGCGGCGGGACGTTTGCGCGGCAAACCGGCCGCGTCCGTCGCCGTCTGCCGGAGGGGTGGCGCGAGCGCGGCATTCCAGACGCTGAACATGTTCTACGGCATTCTCGGCATGCCCGTCGCCGGATCCCAGTACTGGAATATCGCCTACGGGCGCGCACCGGGCGAAGTCGCGCAGGATGCGGAAGGGCTGCAGACGATGCGCCTTCTCGGTCGCAATCTCGCCTGGATGGCGAAGAATCTCAAATCGGACGTGCCGGTGCCCGAAGAACCCTGGAAAATGACGAATTTCATACACTAAACCACAATAAGAAAGGAAAACATTCATGTTTGACTTGATGTCCATCAAAGGTCCCGCCGACGTGAAAGCCGTGCCGGCGGACAAAGTGAACGACCTCTGCGACGCCATGCGCCAGGCGCTTATCCTGCGCGCCTCGCGCCATACCGGGCATGTCGGGCCCAATCTCGGCTTCGTCGAGGCGGCCGTCGCTCTGCACCGCGTCTTCGATTCGCCGACGGACAAAATCGTCTTCGACGTCTCGCACCAGTGCTATCCGCACAAGATGCTGACGGGACGCATGCGGGCGTACGTCGATCCCGCCCACTACAACGACGTGTCGGGGTATACGGAACCGGGCGAGTCGCCCCACGACCATTTCGTCGTCGGTCATACCTCCACGAGCGTCTCGCTTGCGACGGGGCTCGCCAAGGCGCGCGATCTGCGCGGCGAAAAGTTCAACGTCGTGGCCGTCATCGGCGACGGTTCGCTTTCGGGCGGCGAGGCGTTCGAGGGGCTGGACAATGCCGCGGAGCAGGGGACGAACCTGATCGTCGTCTTCAACGACAACCAGATGTCCATCGCCGAACCCCATGGCGGACTCTACAAATCGCTGACGCGCCTGCGCGAGACGAACGGCGCCGACCCCTGCAACTATTTCAAGGCCATGGGCTTCGACTATCTCTACGTCGCGCACGGGAACGACGAAGCGGCCGTCGAGGCGGCGTTCCGCCAAGTGAAGGATGCGCCGCGGCCCGTCGTCGTGCATCTCAACACCGAGAAGGGCCATGGCTGGAAGCCCGCGGTGGAGGACAAGGAAGCCTGGCACTGGGGCGTCGCCCCCTTCGACCCGGTGACGGGCAAGTCGCTCCTGCCTCCGCCGGCGGACCCGGGCTGGATCGGCAGCCGCTTCGCGGACCATATGCTCGCGAAAATGGCGGCGGATCCGACGGTCGTCGTCGTGACCGCGGCGGTTCCCGCCATGCTCGGCTTCACGCCCGAGAACCGCCGCAAGGCCGGCAAGCAGTTCGTGGACGTGGGCATCTGCGAAGAACACGCGGTCGCCTTCGCGAGCGCACTCGCCAAGGGCGGCGCGAAACCCGTCCTCAGCCTGGCCTCGACCTTCATCCAGCGCACGTACGACCAGCTGAGCCAGGACCTCTGCATCAACGACAACCCGGCGACGATCGTCGTTACGACGGGCGGACTGTCCACCATGAACGATGTTACGCACCTGTGCTGGTTCGACATTCCGCTTTTGTCGAACATCCCGAACCTCGTCTACCTGTGCCCGACGAGCGAGAAGGAGTTCTTCGCGATGCTGGACTGGTCCATCGGGCATAAAACGCACCCGGTCGCCATCCGCGAGCCGTCCAACGGCGTGATGGAAAACGACGTCGAGATCCTGACGGACTACTCCGGCCCCGTCCGCTACAACGTCACGCGCCGCGGAAAGGACGTCGCGATTCTTGGCCTTGGCACCTACTATGCGCTCGGGACGGAGCTTGCGGACGCCCTCGCGGCGAAGGGGATTTCCGCCACGCTCGTCAACCCGCGCACGGCGACGGAACTGGACACCGCGGCGTTGGAGGCGCTCAAGGCGGACCACCGTCTGGTCGTCACGCTGGAAGACGGCGTTATGGACGGTGGTTTCGGCGAGAAAATCGCCCGTTACTATGGTACAAGCGCCCTGAAGGTGCTCGTGCGCGGCGCGGCAAAGAAGTTCGCCGACCGCTACAACGTGGCGGACTTCCTTGAAGCGAACGGATTGACGGTTCCGCAGCTGGAAAAGGCGGTTTGCGCCGCTTTGGCGGACTGAAAACGGGTCCGCGGCGAAAAGAAACCGCCGCGGATCGTTTTTTGCGCGGGAGAAGGGGCTTTCAAAGTCCCTTCTTTTTCTTCGATATATAGGCAGAAGGAGCAAGAGTTCTTATGCCAAGCGAGAAGTTGAAATTCCCCCTTGCATCGGAAGCCTGAATATGATATACTATTGCCAATTCCTTGCGGGGAAGTAGCTCAGTTGGTAGAGCATCACGTTCGCAACGTGGGGGTCGAGAGTTCGAATCTCTTCTTCTCCACCAAAAGGAATTACAAAGCGGCTTTCATCGCAATGGGGCGATGCGCCGCGCATTTTTTTTGCCGTAAGCGCGGCAAAATGCAAGCGTGGTGGGACGCCTCGCTGAAGATTTCTCGAGTCCTCTTGGCAACAATCCGGACATTCTCATTGAGGTTTCCCCTTCGTGCCGGGCGAGTTCGGCGATGTCTTGCGCCGCCGTTTTGCCGCCGCGGGCGGGACGGTGGACGCCGTCTCGCCGGAACGGTGATGCCGTTGCGCCGGAACGGTGATGCCGTTGCGCCGGAACGGCGATGCCGTTGCGCCGGAACGGCGATGCCGTTGCGCCGGAACGGTGATGGCGTTGCGCCGGAACGGTGATGCCGTTGCGCCGGAACGGCCACCCCGTTGCGCCGGAACGGCCGTGCGGTGCAGAAGCGGCAGTCTCGCCACTGCCGGACTTGAATTTGCTGTATATATAAGGAGAGAGAGGTCAGTTGGAGGGATGATGAAGGGGGATGGGGCCGGCGCGCCATCCTCCTGGGGGCGGCCCTTGCGCATTCTTTTCTTTCGCTTTCCACCCGTTGGACTACCTGTCCGGGGTGTCTCGAGGCAGGGTGCACTTTTTCTATCGGAAGGGGGTTGACTTTTCAAGGGGAAGTTTGATATAATTACAAAACTATGTCCATATTGTGCACAGTTAACAAAGTGGTCGCTTACCACACTTCAGGCGCAATAGGGACGGTTCGTCAATTTCAAATGCAACGACTAAATAAGGTAAGCCTATAATGAGCGCAGAACGCAGGGTCTTCGGGCAACTCCAGAGCATGGTGCCCACGCCGCCGGATCTAATCGGCATTCAGACAAATTCCTACAGCGAATTTCTACAGTTGGATGCGGCGCCAGCCGCCCGCGCGAACACAGGCCTGCAAGCGATTTTCAAGGAAATCTTCCCCGTCACCTCCTATGACGGACGCTATACGCTCGATTTCGTGAGCTATCAGTTCGACGCGCCGAAGAAGTCGTATCTGCAGGCGTTGATGGATGGCGAGACCTATTCGCGGGCCCTGCGCGCGATCTTCCGCCTGAAGGACGGGGACGACGTGCGCGAAGAAGAGGTGTTTCTCGGCGACATTCCGATGATGACGCCGGACGGCGCGTTCGTGGTGAACGGCGCCGAGCGCGTCATCGTCTCCCAGCTGCACCGCAGCCCGGGCATCTCGACCGAACGCCAGGTCCACGCCAACGGCCAGCCGCTGCTGTCCGTGCGCATCATACCGGACCGCGGCAACTGGATCGAGATCATGTTCGACACGAACGACGTGATGTGGTGTTTCATGGACCAGCGCCGCCGTCGCCGGAAATTCTACGCGACCACGCTGCTGCGCGCGTTGATGCCGAAGGAAGGCAAAGACGAGCAGATCATGAGCCTCTACTACGACTTCCGCACGCTGCCGACGGCGAGCAAGTACACGGAACGCGATCTGCGACTTCTGGTCATGAAGGACGACGTGGTGGACGCGACCTCGCAGGCGGTTTTGGCGCGCACCTACGACCCCGTCACGCCGGCGCTCATGGCGCAAATCGCCGCGGCCGGCATTCCGGAAGTCGAAGTCGTGGACGTCTCGTTCGACAACGGCACGCTCATCAAGACGCTGCGCGAAGACGCGAAGGCGGGCATCCACAACAAGAACGACGCGCTGCGCGAAATCTACAAGCGCATGCGCCCGGGCGACCCGCTCACCTCGATTTCGAACGCGGAGCAGATGATCCGCCGCATGTTCTTCGATCTGTCGCACTACGATTTGGGCTACGTCGGGCGCCACAAGATCAACAAGAAGCTCCATCTGGCGGGGCGCGTGGACGAGAATCTGCGCACGCTCCACGAGTCGGGGGTGGATGTGATCGAGTCCATCCGCCTGCTCCTCAACATCTATGTGGGCAAGGACACGGTCGACGACATCGACCACCTGGGCAACCGCCGCGTGCGCACCACGGGCGAACTCGTCGAGAACCAGTGCCGCGTCGGTTTGGCGCGCACGGAGCGCATCGTCCGCGAGCGTATGACGCTGCACGAGTCCAATCCGGCGGGTGCTTCCAACCAGGGGCCGCTCACGCCGGGACGTCTCGTGAATTCGAAGACGTTCAGCTCGGTGGTCCTGGATTTCTTCGCGCGTTCGCAGCTTTCGCAGTTCATGGACCAGACCAACCCGCTCTCGGCGCTGGCGCACAAGCGGCGTCTTTCGGCGCTGGGTCCGGGCGGTCTTTCGCGCGAACGCGCCGGCTTCGAGGTGCGCGACGTGCACCCGTCCCACTACGGGCGCATCTGCCCGATCGAGACGCCGGAAGGTCCGAACATCGGTTTGATTTCCTCTTTGGGCATATACGCGCGCATCAACCGTTTCGGGTTCATCGAGACGCCGTACCGCAAGGTCGTCGGCGGCAAGGTCACGGACGACATCGAATACCTGGCGGCCGACACGGAAGAACAGTTTGTCATCGCCCAGGCGAACGCGCCGCTGACGGCGGAGCGGACCTTCGCGGAACCTGAGGTCACCTGCCGCTACCGGACGGAATTCTGCGAAAAGCCGGCGAACGAGGTGCAGTACATGGACGTGGCGCCGATGCAGGTCATCTCGATCGCGGCGGGGCTGATTCCGTTCCTCGAGCACGACGACGCGAACCGCGCGCTCATGGGCGCGAACATGATGCGCCAGGGCGTGCCGCTCATGCAGACGGAGCGTCCGTACGTGGGAACCGGCCTTGAAGGCATCAGCGCGAAGGATTCGCGCGTGATCGTGACGGCACTGGGCGCCGGCGTCGTCGCGTACGTCTGCGCCGAGTATGTGATCGTCACGCCGGACGGCACCTTGCCGACGCCGGTTCCGGAAACCAGCGTGCCGGAGAAGGGGATTTGGCGCTACAACCTCCAGAAATTCCGCCGCTGCAACTCGGGGTGCTGCTTCAACCAGCGTCCGATCGTGAAGCGTGGACAGCGCGTCGAGATCGGCGATTGCCTTGCGGACGGTCCGGCGACGGACCAGGGCGAGCTGGCCTTGGGCAAGAACCTGCTCGTCGCCTTCATGAGCTGGCGCGGCTACAACTTCGAGGACGCCATCCTCATCAACGAGCGCATCGTGCGCGAGGACGTCCTGACATCGCTCCACATCGTGACGTTTGAATGCGACGCGCGCGACACGAAACTCGGACCGGAAGAGATCACGCGCGACATCCCCAACGTCGGCGAGGACATGCTGAAGAACCTCGACGCGGACGGCATCGTGCGCGTGGGCGCCGAGGTCAAGCCGGGCGACATTCTGGTGGGCAAGGTCACGCCGAAAGGCGAGACGGAACTTTCGCCGGAAGAGCGCCTTTTGCGCGCAATCTTCGGCGAGAAGGCCGCGGACGTGCGCGACACCTCGCTCAAGGTCCCGCCGGGGACGACGGGCATCGTCATGAGCGTGCAGGTGTCGACGAACAACCACGAGCTCGAGACGGACCGGTCGGAAGCCCAAAAGGCCGCGCGCGAAGACGAGCGCAAGGCGCAGGCGCAGATCGCCCAGCTCGAGAAGGATCTCGTCGCGAAGCTGTCGGGAACCTTCCTGAACGAGAAGATTGACGCCGACGTCGTCGACACGGCCACGGGCGACATCATCATCGCCGCCGGCAAGAAGATCAAGAAGCCCCAGCTCGCCATGCTGGCGCAGGCCCACGCGCACTGGGACACGAAGGACGAGGCGACCCAGAACAAGATCGCCGAAATCATGGATCCGTACGCCGAGGAATTCGCGAGTATCGAGGATGCGGCGGCGGAGGACGCGATGGCGGGCGCTTTCGGTTCCGAGTTCGGCGGCGGCGAAAACGGCGAAGTCGTCAAGCACGTGCGCGTGTTCCTGGTCGACAAGAAGAACCTTTCCGTCGGCGACAAGATGGCGGGCCGCCACGGAAACAAGGGCGTCGTTTCGCGCATTTTGCCGAGCTGCGACATGCCGTTCCTGCCGGACGGGCGTCCGGTGGACATCGTGCTGAATCCGCTGGGCGTGCCTTCGCGCATGAACCTGGGGCAGCTCTTCGAAACGTATCTGGGGCTGGCTTGCCGCTATCTCGGTTTCCACGCCGCCACACCCGTGTTCGACGGCGTGCGCGAAACGGAAATCGACGATTTGCTGAAGCAGGCGCGCACGGTGCAGGAGAAGGAGGAAGGCGACCGCTCGTGGATCACGCCGGAGGGCAAGACGGTGCTTTACGACGGCATGACGGGCGAACCCTTCCAGCAGAAGGTTGTCGTGGGCGTCATCTACATGCTCAAGCTGCACCATCTGGTCACGGACAAGATGCATGCGCGTGCGACGGGACCCTATTCGCTCGTCACGCAACAGCCTCTGGGCGGCAAGGCGCAACTGGGTGGCCAGCGCATGGGCGAAATGGAAGTCTGGGCGTTGGAAGCCTACGGCGTCGCCTACGCGCTTCAAGAGTTGCTGACGGTCAAGTCGGACGACGTCCAAGGGCGTACGCGCATCTACGAGTCTATCGTCAAAGGAACCAACATCCTCGATTGCGGCATGCCGGAATCGTTCTCGGTGCTTATCCATGAATTGCGCGGTCTCTGCCTGGATACCCAACTCTTGGGTGGCGAGACGGATTCGCGCCGCGCGCCGGATGCAACCGAACCGTCCAAGGCGAATACGGCGCCGACGGGCGTGGCAAGCGATGACCTGCTGTCGGGTGCGTTGACGCTCTAAGCCGATAAGGACAATTTCTGGGAGATTTTGATAAAATGAACAATTTCAACATGACAGACATCTTTGGCGGCGATTATCGCGCGTCCGCCCACTATGATGCCGTTAAGGTTCAATTGGCTTCGCCCGAGACCATCCGCAAGTGGTCTCACGGCGAGGTGCGCAATCCGGAGACGATCAACTACCGCACGTACCGTCCGGAGCGCGACGGTCTTTTCTGCGAGAAGATCTTCGGGCCGACGAAGGATTGGGAGTGCGCCTGCGGCAAGTACAAGCGCATCAAGAACAAAGGCATGATTTGCGACCGTTGCGGCGTTGAAGTCACCTTGTCTTCCGTCCGCCGGCAGCGCATGGGGCATATCGAGTTGGCGGTTCCGGTCAGCCACATTTGGTTCTACAAGTGTTCGCCGTCCCGCATGGGGCTTCTGCTGGACAAGACCATGGGCGAGTTGGAGCGCGTCATCTACTATCAGGACTGGGTTGTCGTCGAGCCTGGCGACACGCCGCTCAAGGTGGGGCAACTTCTTTCGGACCAGGAGAAGATTGACGCGGAAGAGAAGTATGCGGAAGGTTTCCGTGCGGAGATGGGGGCTTCGGCCATCCGCAAACTTCTGCACAACCTCGATCTCGACCAGTTGATGGTTGAGCTTGAAGAGGAGATGGAAAACACGCGCTCCAAGCAGTCGCGCAAGAAAATCGCCAAGCGCATGAAGGTCGTCGAAGGCTTCCGCTCTTCAAAGTCCAACCCCGAATGGATGATTTTGGACGCGCTCCCGGTCATTCCTCCTGAACTGCGCCCGCTCGTTCCGTTGGAAGGCGGCAAATTCGCGACGTCCGATTTGAACGATCTGTACCGGCGCGTCATCAACCGCAACAACCGTTTGCGCAACCTTCTGGCGCTCAAGACGCCGGATGTCATTATCCGCAATGAAAAGCGCATGTTGCAAGAGGCGGTGGACGCGGTCTTCGACAACGGCCGCCACGGGCGTCCGGTCACGGGTCCCGGCAACCGCACGCTCAAGTCCCTCTCCGAGATTCTGAAGGGCAAGACGGGCCGCTTCCGGCAGAACCTGCTCGGCAAGCGCGTGGACTATTCGGGCCGTTCGGTTATCGTCGTCGGACCGGAACTCAAATTTCCGCAGTGCGGCATCCCGAAGGAGATGGCGCTTCGGCTGTTCGAGCCGTTCATTATCCGCCGCCTGAAAGAACTGGGCGTCTGCCATACGGTCCGCACGGCGCGCAAGATGATCGAGCGTCAAGACGAGAAGGTTTGGGACGTTCTGGAAGAGGTGACGAAGGACAAGACGGTCTTCCTGAACCGTGCGCCGACATTGCACCGTCTTTCGATCCAGTCTTTTGAACCCGTGCTCGTGGAAGGCAAGGCGATCCGGCTGCACCCGATGGTCTGTACGCCGTTCAACGCGGACTTCGACGGCGACCAGATGGCCGTCCATGTTCCGCTTTCGATCGAGGCTCAGCTCGAGTCGAAGTTGATGATGCTGGCTTCGACCTCCATCTTCTCGCCGGCGTCGGGCAAGTCGGTCATGACGCCGACGCAGGACGTCTGCTTGGGACTCTACTTCCTCACGGTTCCTTCGCAACGCGACAAACTGGCGGGCAAAATCGCCGGCAAGACGGACTGCTCCACGGAGCACCTGCCGCTCTTCAACGATATCGGAGAGGTCGAGTTCGGCATCGCGGAAGGCGCGATTACCTATCATTCGCGCATTCGCTACCGCAATCCGGACTACGGCACGATTGGGCGTCCGCACGGCGTGACCGACAAGCGGACCATCGAGACGACGGCTGGGCGCGTCATTTTCAACGACGTTTGGCCGAAGGAAATGGGCTTCTGGAACGACAAATGCTCGAAGTCAACAATCGGCAACTTGATTCTGGACTGCCACAAGGTCGCCGGACACGATGTCACGGTTGCCGCGATCGACAAGCTCAAAACGCTGGGCTATAACTTTGCCACTGTTTCGGGCGCATCCATGGGTTTGAAGGACATGATTCGCCCGGCCATGAAGGACGCGGAAATCGAGAAAGCGCGCAAAGAAGCCGAGAAGGTCCAGCAGCAGTTCCAGCAGGGCATCATCACGGAAGGTGAACGCCACAACAAGATCGTCGATATCTGGACCGTCACCACGGAAAAGGTAGGTGACGAACTCTACAAGACAATCGACCGCAATATCACGCCGGAGAACAAGAATCCGACCGAACTCAACCCGGTGTACATGTTCGCCGATTCGAAAGCGCGTGGTTCGAAACTCCAGATTCGCCAGCTGGCAGGCATGCGTGGCCTTATGGCGAACCCGTCCGGCGATATCATTGAACGCCCGATCACCGCCTCCTTCCGCGAAGGTCTGTCGGTTCTCGAGTACTTCATTTCGTCGCACGGCGCGCGCAAGGGTCTGGCGGATACGGCACTTAAGACCGCTGACGCCGGCTATTTGACGCGCAAGCTTGTCGACGTTTCCCAGGATGTCATCATTTCGCAGGAAGACTGCAACACCGTCAACGGCATCGAGGTCGAGGCGATTGTCGAGGGCGACGAAGTCAAGGTGACGCTCGGAGATCGCGTGCTCGGACGCACGGCGCTCTACGATATCGTAGATCCGAAGACGGGCAAGGTCATTGTCAAGGCGAATGCGGAGATCGACGAGGCGGCCTGTGCGCGCATCGACGACAGCGGCATAGAAAAGATCTGGATTCGTTCGGGTCTTACGTGCGATGCGGAGCACGGAATGTGTGCGAAGTGCTATGGACGCGACCTTTCGACGGGCAAACAGGTTGAAATCGGCACGGCCGTGGGCATTATCGCGGCGCAGTCCATCGGCGAACCGGGCACGCAGCTTACGATGCGTACATTCCACATCGGCGGCACGGCGAGCGCGACGGCGAAGGTTCCGGAGATCGTCCTCAAGAACGACGGCGTCGCCAAGTTCGTGGATATCCGCAAGGTCCGCAACGCCGACGGCGACGAAGTCGTCCTGAACAAGAACGGCTCGCTTGAAATCTGGTCCACCACGGGGCAGAAGCTGGATACCTATCCGCTCCAGATGGGCACGACGCTCCATATCGAGGATGGTCAGACGGTCAAGAAGGGTCAGAAGGTCGCCACGTGGGATCCGCACTCGGTGCCTGTCCTTTCGGAAGCGGCCGGCCAGATCCGTTTCGTGGACTTCGAGGAAGACGTGAGCGTCAAGACGGAGACAGACCGCACGACGGGGGCTAAGACGCTGGTCGTTCTCGATACGCGCGAGTCGAACCTCCATCCGCGCATCGAGATTCGCGGCGTGGACGCCAACGGCGCTTCGGACGCGATGCTCGACTCGCACGACATTCCGACGGGCGCGATCGTCATGGTGCGCGAAGGCCAGCAGGCGCAACCGGGCATGTTGCTCGCGAAAACGCCGCGTGAGGCGGCGAAGACGCGCGATATTACCGGTGGTCTGCCGCGCGTGGCGGAGCTCTTCGAGGCGCGCCAGCCGAAAGATGCGGCGGAAATCGCGAAGATCGAAGGTCGCATCGAGTTCGGCGAGAACGTTCGCGGCAAGCGCTGCGTCAAGGTCGTCGACGAGGTCACGGGTCTTGTCGAAGAGCACTTGATCCCGATGGGCAAGCAGATCGTCGTCTTCAAGGGCGACATGGTCAAGAAGGGCCAGCAGCTTACCGAAGGTCCGGTCATTCCGCAGGAAATCCTCGAGGTTTCGGGTCCGCAGGAACTCGAAAAGTATCTCGTGAACGAAGTCCAGCAGGTCTACCGTCTGCAGGGCGTCGAGATCAACGACAAGCACATCGAGATTATCGTGCGCCAGATGCTCCGCAAGGTCCGCATCACGAATCCGGGCGATACGGACTTCCTCTGGGGCGAGCAGGTTACGCGTCAGACCTTCCTCAAGGTCAACGAGCAGATGATGGAGGAAGGGCGGCGTCCGGCGGAAGCGCAGCCCGCGCTTCTCGGCATCACCAAGGCGGCACTCGAGACGGATTCCTTCATCTCGGCGGCGTCCTTCCAGGATACGACGCGTGTCTTGACGGAGGCGGCGACGATGGGGCGCGTGGACGAACTGCGCGGCTTCAAGGAGAACGTCATCCTTGGCCACCTGGTTCCGGGCGGCACGGGCTTCCCGCTTCACCGCAATCTCAAGCTGGTTCCGTGCTGCGAGCCTATTTCCGACGAGGAATGGGACAAGCTGCGCGAGGAGCAGCGCAAACATCACGATGAACTGTTCGGGATTCCTTCCGTCATTCAGGGCGAGGAGCAGGAAGACGGGCAGGACGAGGATGAAATCGCGCCGAAGCACGAGTCGGTCCTGGATACGGGCGACGATTCGGCGGACGGCCAGGATTTGCTGGGCGCCGACGAAACGATGGGCTTTGAATCGTCGGACGGTTCCGATTCTTCGGATTTGCTCTCGTGATCATACTCGGGGTCGATACGTCCCTGCGCTCGACCGGTTATGGCGTGCTGGAAGCCACCGGAAGCCGGTTGAGCGCCCGGGACTACGGAAACATCCCCAACAAGCCGAAACTGTCCGTTTCGGCTTGTCTCTTTTCCATTCACACGCGTCTTGCCGAGCTTATAGAGCACTGGAAACCGGATGTGCTGAGCGTGGAAAAGGTTATCTACGGCAAGAACGCCAACACGATGCTGGTGCTGGGAGAGGCGCGCGGCGCCGTTATCGTTGCGGCGGCTTTGGCGGGGAAACCTGTCTACGAATACGAACCGCGGCGCGTGAAAATGGCGGTTTGCGGGAACGGTCTGGCGGAAAAGGATCAGATTCAGCGCATGGTCAAGACGCTGTTGGGACTGCCGGAATTGCCCCAGAACGACGCCGCCGACGCGCTTGCGCTCGCCATTTGCCATGCCCATACGCGTTCTTTCCTGGCGACAAATTTGCCCATTTGAAAGGATAGACATGGAAGATCCGGAAGAGTTGGAAGCCGAAGAGGCGGAATCGATGCCGACCTACAAAGAGATCATAGAAAAGACGGTCGCCTATCTCGTAACCCACCATGTTCCCGATCCGCGGGTGGCGGCGGAATGCCTAGTTGCACGACTCCTCCCCTGCAAACGGGGTTTCATGCACCTTTACTTCGATCAGCCCGTGCCGCGTCCCTATCTGGAGGCGTTGCGCCGGGCTTTGCCGCGTTTGGCGCGCGGCGAACCGTTGCAGTATGTGATAGGAGAGTGGGATTTTCGCAGATTGACCCTGCGTTGCGACCCGCGGGCGCTAATTCCCCGTCCCGAGACGGAGGAACTAGTCACGCACGTCTTGAATTTCCTGAAAGGACGCACAAATCCCTATGTTATAGACGTCGGCACGGGTACGGGCGCCATTATTCTCTCCATTGCCGACGAGTTCAAGGGTCCGGGGACCTTCTGGGGGACGGATATCAGCCCCAAGGCGATTGCGCTCGCCAATTACAACGCCGATTTGACGCATTTGGCCGGGCGGGTCCATTTCGGGATCATGGACGGACTTGACGACTTCGACGAGCCGGGGGTGGCGGATGTGATCGTGTCGAATCCGCCCTATATCCCGCACAAGGATTGCGAGACGCTGGACAGCCGCATCCGCTGCTACGAACCCATTTTGGCGCTTGACGGCGGGGAGGACGGACTTGATTTCTACGACCGGTACCTGGGCGACGCGCTGAATCTGCTCAAGCCGGGCGGGGGCGTGTTCTTTGAAATCGGCTATGACCAGGGGGCGGCCGTCAAGAAATTGATGGACGACTATGGCTTTTCAAACGTCCGCATAGACAAGGATCTCGCCGGACTGGATCGTTACGCTAGCGCCGTCCTGGAGGCGTAAGCCGCGCCGCCGAGGCGGAATCTCCAAGATCTGGTTCTCTGTTTGCGACACTCCTTGACCATTCAGGGTGGGACGGAGCCCTATTTCAGCCCGTCTAAATATGGTATAATAGGAATGTTATGAGCGAGTTCAAACTATCGGATCCTTACGGTACGGCGCCCGTTCAAGCGCCGTTCACGCAAAGCGTCTCGCGCGGCGTGGCCTGGAACGACCTGCCGTTGACGCGCGAGTACACGATCGGCCAGCTCCTGGACCAGACGATCGCCCGGTGCGGCGCGAACGATGCGCTCGTTTTCCCCGACCGGGACTACCGCCTGACCTGGCTTGAACTGGGGCGCGAAGTCGATCTGGTGGCGCGCGGCCTGATGGCGTTGGGCATCCAGCGCGGCGAAAAGATCGCGCTCTGGGCGACGAATGTGCCGTACTGGGTGGTGCTGATGCTGGCCGCGGCGAAAATAGGCGCGATTCTTCTGCCGCTCAACACGAACTACAAGAAGCACGAACTGGATTTCTCCCTGAAGCAGTCCGGTGCGGAGAATCTCGTCATCATCGAAGGTTATCGCGATTGCGACTTCACGAAAGTCGTGCGGGATCTCGTGCCTGAGCTGGGCACAATGCCGCGCGGCATGTTGAAGTCCGCGGCGTTTCCCCATCTCAAGCGCGTTCTTTTCATGGGCGGCACGAAGTACCGCGGCATGTATTCGCTGGACGAAATCAAGAATCTCGCCCAGGAAGTGCCCTACGCGGACTATTTCGCGCGTCAGGCCGAACTGGACGTCAACGATGTCGTCAACATGCAGTATACGAGCGGCACGACGGGTTTCCCGAAAGGCGTGCAGCTTACCCACCGAAACATCGCCAACGACAGTTTCTGGATCGCGCTCGCGCAGAATTTTTCCGTCAAGGACCGCCTTTGCGTGCCCGTGCCGCTTTTCCACTGTTTCGGGTGCGTTTTGGGCGTTTTGTGCGCCCTGAACCAGGGCGTGACGCTGGTTTTCGTGGAGCGTTTCGACCCGATACAGGTGCTGACGGCCATCGAAAAGGAAAAGTGCACGGCGGTCTACGGCGTGCCGACGATGTACATCGCCATGCTGGACCACCCGCTTTTCGACCGTTTCGACCTGCGTTCCCTGCGCACGGGCATCATGAGCGGCGCGGCCTGCCCGGTTCACCGCATGCGGCAGGTCATCGAGAAGATGCACATGCGCGAGGTGTGCATTCCCTACGGACTGACCGAGGCGGGCCCCGTCATGACCATGACCCGCTACTTCGAGCCGTCCATCGAACGCAAGTGCACCACCCTCGGACAGGCCCTCCCCGGCATCGAAGTCGCCGTAATCGTGCCCGAAACAGGCGAAATCGCCGAAATCGGACAGGACGGCGAGCTTTGCTGTCGCGGCTACAACAACATGAAGGGCTACTACAACCTGCCCGAGCAAACCGCCGCGTGCCTGGACAAGAACGGCTGGCTCCACTCCGGCGACATCGGGCGCATGGACGCGGAAGGTTACTACTACATCACGGGTCGGCTCAAGGATCTCATCATCCGCGGCGGCGAAAACATCAGCCCCAAGGAAGTGGAAGAGTTCCTCGGCACGATGCCGGGCGTGCGCGATGTGGCGGTCGTCGGGTGTCCCTCCAAGAAATACGGCGAACAGCCCGCGGCGTTCATCATCCGTTCGGAGGGGTCGAACATCACGGCGGAAGACGTGGCGAACTACTGCAAGAACCAGATCGCCTGGTTCAAAATACCGAAATATGTGCACTTTCTGCGCGAATTCCCCCTGACGGCCTCCCGCAAGGTGCGCAAGTTCGAATTGCGCGAGATGGCGCATGACCTCTGGCCGTATGCGTGAGAAAAGTCGGACGAGTGGGGCGGCCCCGCGCGTTTTCGTGGTCGCCATGCCGTGCGAAGCGGCGTGCGTGACGGCCCATCTGCGGGACTGCCGCGTCCAAACCCTCTTCGGGCGCACCGTCGCGGAGGGGTATCTGGACGGACGCCCCGCGGCGGTCGTGACAGCGGGTGTCGGCAAGACGAACGCCGCGGCCGCGGCGCAATTGGCGCTTGCGCACTACAGTCCGCCCCTCCTCTACAATATCGGCGTGGCGGGCGGCCTCCTCCCCACGATGCAAATCGGCGAGATCTACTCCGTGGCGCAGGCGGTCGAGTATGATTTCGACCTTTCGGAAATCAACGGAACCGAGCCCGGCACGCTGAACGAATACCGGACCCCGTACCTTGAACTTTCCGTCGACCCGCAAGATCTGCCCCAGGCCGCCACCCTCGCGACGGGCGACCATTTTACGGACAATCCCGCCGAACACGCCTTTTTGGGCCGTTTCCACGCCGGTTTGCGCGATATGGAAGGTGCGGCAATTGTCCATGTCTGCCAGACGGCCGGTGTGGCCTGCCGGATGTGGAAGTGCGTCAGCGACGTGGCGGGGCGTCCCGAAATGACCCGCCAATACAAAGAGAACCGGGACCGGTGTCTCGAAATCCTGACGGACGCGGTTCCGGGTCTGCATTATGTTTGAGACGCGCGGTTACATGCTCGACATCAGTCGCGACAGGGTCCCCACCCTGCGGACGCTCCGTCTCATCGTCGACCTTTTGGCGAACTTTCGCTACAACCAGTTCCAGCTTTACACCGAGCACACCTTCGCCTACACGGGGCACGAAACCGTCTGGGAGGAGGCGGATCCCCTGACCGCCGCGGAAGTCCACAAGCTGGACGCCTACTGCCGCATGCAGGGTATCGAGCTTGTCGCGAACCAAAACACTTTCGGCCACATGGAACGCTGGCTGACGCTTCCCAAGTACAACGGCCTCGCCAAGTTCCCCAAGGGCGGGGCGATGACCCCGTGGGGCACGATCAAGAAGGACCCCACGACGCTCGACCCGGCCAATCCCGGCTCTTTGGCGCTCGTGGAGGGGCTGCTGGACGAACTTCTGCCGAACTTTTCCGCTCCGCTCGTCAACATCGGCTGCGACGAAACGTTCGAGATTTCCGATCCGGAGGAGTACCTCGGATTCCTTTTGCAGGTCTGCGAAATCGTGCGAAAACACGGCAAACGCCCCATGTTCTGGGGGGATATCGTCCTGAAACACCCGGAACTCATCGGCCGTCTGCCGAAAGACCTCGTCGCTTTGGACTGGGGCTACGAAGGGAATCATCCGTTCGAGAGGGAATGTGCCGCGTTCGCGGCGTCCGGACTCGACTTCTACGTCTGCCCCGGCACGTCCAGCTGGCGTTCGCTCGGCGGACGCGTGGAGAACATGCGCGAGAATCTGGAGGCGGCGGAAGCGGCGGGACGCCGGTTCGGCGCGAAGGGGTATCTGGTGACGGACTGGGGAGACGGCGGACACTGGCAACCGCTCGCCGCGAGCCTGCCCGGGCTGATCCTGGGCGGCGCGTTCGCCTGCGACGGACGCAAAGCGGCGAAAATCGACCTCGAGAGGGAACTCGACCGGGTGATGGACGCCCCGCTCGGGGGCACGCTTCTGCGGCTCGGGACACTCTACCTGCGCGGCGGCGCGCTGCGGGCCAATTGCTCCGAACTTTACAACATCCTCGCCAACGACCGCGGCTACTCGCGGCATCCGGGTCTGACGCAGGCGGTTTTGGACGACATCAGCGGCTATGCGGCCGGTTGCCGCCTGCGGGCGGAGAAGTGGGCCGACCGCAACGATTGGGCGAAGGAGCTGGTTTACATGGCCAATCTCATAGATTGCGCCTGCCACCGCCGCGATGAGGGCCGCCTTCGCGCACTCCGGGACGAACACGGTCGCATCTGGCGACTGCGCTCCCGCGAGGGCGGCCGCGTGGATTCCCTCGCCAAACTGCCGCGCTTCTAAAAAGGACTCCGGACGCGTTTCCCGCCTGACTGGGGTGTCTTGTCGCCGACTCCGGGGCAAGAGACCGCGGTCTCCCGGTCAAAAGACCGCGGTCTCCAGGGCAAGAGACCGCGGTCTCCCGGTCAAAAGACCGCGGTCTCCCGACCAAGAGACCACGGTCTCCCGGAAATGTGTTGCTCACCCGCCGTGGAAATGCTATAATCCTCTTGTTGTCCGTTCCTTGGGTCCGTCCGGGTTCTGAGGCGGGGACTCTATATAAGGATAAAGAGAAATGCAAGTTCAGAGCACGATAAAATACCGCGTCATCCCGATGAAACATCCCCAAGACGCGAAGAAACTTCTGCGTCCGGTGGTGGTGGAGCGTCCGATCTACTCGCTCGAACGGGCGGTGGATTTCGCGCTGAAAAGCGGCTACATCCGCGGGCAGAAGTACGACGCGATCGGCACGATTCTGGGCTTTCTGGAAGCGGTCAAGTATCTGGACCGGGCGGGCAATTCGGTCGTCATAGACGACTGGCTGCGTTTCCACGGCGAGTTGACGGGGTACGTCGACGAAGAAACGCGGCGTTTGGGTCCCGGGAACGGCTATCGCATGGTCGTCACGCCGCTGCGGAACTTCAAGGGCAAGCTGAAAGACTACGGGTTCGAGAATGCGGACAATCTGGAGGGGCGGCTGGCGGTGCAGGCGATAGCGAGCAACAAGAGCCGCACGATCGACGTCATCCTGCCGGGCGAGCGCATCATGGTGAACGGGCGGAATCTGAAGTATTCCGCCGCGCGCGGCGATTCGGTGACGGCGTCCTGGACGGACGCGGACGGCGAACAGCGGACGGTTCGTCTGGAGCCGGAGTGGGGGAGCGGACCGGCGATGGACCTCGGCATCCCGGAGGCGTTGGCGAATCTCACCGCCGGGACGGAGGTGACCTTCACGTTCCGCCTCCACGTCGGCGCGGCGGAAGACGCCCCCGAGCAGGTCGCCCGCCGCACGGTCCGCGTGGGCTAATCCGCAGTGCGCGGCGGCGCGGGCGGCCCGGTCGCGCGACATTTCCCATTGGGGGTGGCGATAAAGGGAAATGTATGGTATAATATTCTGTATTGAATGTGAGGTAGTATGCACAAGACTGAAACGATGAAGATAGGCTGTCATCTCTCGAGTTCGGGAGGATATCTGGCCATGGGCCAGACGGCCGTCTCGATTGGCGCGAACGTCTTCCAGTTCTTCACGCGCAATCCCCGCGGCGGCGCGGCGAAACCGCTGGACAAGGCGGACGTCGCCGCGTTCAACGAATATGCCGCGGCCTACGGGATCGGTCCCATCATGGCGCATGCGCCCTACACGCTCAATTCCGCCGCGGCGAGCGCGCATTTGCGGACTTTCGCCGAAGACATCATGCTGGACGATCTGGCGCGGCTGGCCGAAACGCCGGGGGCGCTCTACAACTTCCACCCCGGTTCCCACGTCGGACAGGGCGTGGAAGCCGGCATCGAACTCATCGCGACCAATCTGGCGCGGCTTTTCGCGCGCCGGGAAGTCGCCGCGCCCTCGTGCGTCCTCCTCGAGACCATGGCGGGCAAGGGGACGGAAATCGGTCGCACATTCGGCGAATTGCGGACTATCATCGACGCGACGGACGCGAAACTCGGGCGCGCGGCGCCGCTAGGCGTCTGCCTCGACACCTGCCACGTGTGGGACGCGGGCTATGACATTGTGGACGATTTGGACGGCGTCATCAAGCAATTCGACGCGGAAATCGGCCTTTCGCGCCTCAAAGGCATCCACCTGAACGATTCCATGAACGGGTGCGGGAGCCACAAAGACCGCCATGCGCGGATCGGGAAGGGCAAGATCGGCCTGGAGGCGCTCGCGCGCGTCATCAACCATCCGGCCCTGCGCGATTTGCCGTTTTATCTGGAAACCCCTTGCGACCTCCAGGGTTATAAGGAAGAGATCGCGCTATTGAAAGGACTGCGCACATGAGAATTTTCCGTGAACCCGCCGAATTGCAGGAATGGACGCGTACCCGCCGGCTGGAGGGCGCCACAATCGCCCTCGTGCCGACGATGGGGTACCTCCACGAGGGGCACATGAGCCTGATTGCCGCGGCGAAGGCGCGCGGGGCGGACGAAATCGTCGTCAGCGTCTTCGTGAATCCGGTGCAGTTCGGTCCGAACGAGGACTATGCGACGTATCCGCGGGACGAAGAGGCGGATCTCGTCCAATGCCGCGCGGCCGGGGCGACGGCGATATTCTTCCCGACGCCGGCGAACATGTACCTGAAGCGCCACTCGGTCTACATCACGGAAGACGACGTTTCCAAAGGGTATTGCGGCGCGCGGCGTCCGGGACACTTCCGCGGCGTGTGCACGGTCGTGGCCAAACTCTTCAACCTGGCGCACCCGACCTTCGCGGTGTTCGGTCAGAAGGACTACCAGCAGGTTCAGGTCATCCGCCGGATGGTGCGCGATTTGAACTTCGACCTCGACATCGTCACCGCGCCGATCGTGCGGGAACCCTCGGGATTGGCGCGCTCGTCCCGGAATACTTACCTTTCGGCGGAGGAGAAGGAACGGGCGCTCGCCCTTTCCCGGGCGCTGGCGTCCGTTACGGTGGGTCGGCAGGCCGCCGCGGAACAGGCGCGCATCTGGGAGATGCTGGAAAAGGCGGGCCTGAAGCCGGATTACGTGGAGTTCGCGGACGGCGAGACGCTGGATCCGGTAAAGGAGACGGCGCCGGGCACGGTCGTCCTGCTCGCGGCGTATTGCGGCAAGACGCGGCTCATCGACAACCGCGTGCTCTAAAGGTAGTTTGACAATAAAGAGAAGGAGAACCGAACAGTCATGAAGCGCATAACCATCTGTTGCACGGCAATCTTCGCATTCGCGATGCTCTTTGCCGGGGAAAAGGTCTATCTGTGGCCGGCGGGCAAGATGCCGGACGCCCAACCCCATCAAATCGCCGCGATGACGGACGAGGCGGGGAAACCCGGCTTCAAGGCAGACGAACACCGTGCGCCGTATTTGGAGTGGTTCGACCCGCCGGCGGCGGAAAAGCGCACCGGGGCGTGCATGATTCTCCTTTCCGGCGGCGCATACGAGTGCCTGTGCGACGTGGGGCATATCCAGAATTGGACGAAAATGCTGACGGAAGCGGGCGTCCAATGCGTGAATCTCGTCTACCGTTCGCCGCGGCCGAAAGGGCTGCCGATCTACCAGACGGCGTGGGAAGACGGCCAGCGCGCCGTCCGACTGGTCCGGAACGAGGCGAAAAAGCGCGGCATCGACCCCGAACGGATTGGCGTCATGGGGCAGTCCGCCGGGTCGCACCTGGCGACGCTTCTGGCGACGAGTTCCCAGACGCCCGCCTACGCCAAGGTGGATGAATTGGACGAGATTCCCTGCCATATCAACTGGGCGTGCACGCATTCCCTCGCCTACGGCTTGACGGACGGCTACGGCATCCCGAACTCCCGCATGGGCGACCAGCCGGACGTGAAGCTGGATTCCGCCTTCAAGTTCGACGCGAAGACCTGCCCGATGTGGCTGTCGCATGGCGGAGTAGACGTGTATTCGCCGCTCGCTTCCACGCAGGTCTACCGGCAGCTTCGCCGCATGAAGATCCCGGCAGAAGTGCACCTGTACCCGGATAAGTGGCATGGCGTGTGGGGGACGGAACGCGCGCTGGAGTTCATGCGCCAGATGGGATTCCTGGGCAAACCCGCGGCGGAAGTCCGCGTCATGACGCGCTATACCGCGGCGGACAAGGCGGCGACCCACAGCGGAAAGATCCCGGTCTGGCCGGAAGGCAAGATGCCGAACGCGTCCGCCAAGCAGTGCAAGCCCTATATCGAGTGGCACATCCCGAAGACGCTGAAGACGAAGGCGATTCAGATCGCCTACTCGGGCGGCTCGTACATGGGGAACGATCCGAACAGCTTTGAAGTGGCGCCGGTGCGCCGGTATTTGAACGAGAAGGGCATGACGGTCGTCACCCTGAAGTACCGCACGCCGCGTCCGGTGGGCCTCGCGAAGCATACGACGGCGTGGCAGGATCTGCAGCGCGCCATCCGCCTGGTGCGGGCCGGCGCGGCGGAACGGGGGCTCGACCCGAACCGTATCGGCATCACGGGCTGCTCGGCGGGCGGACACCTTACGCTTATGGGTGCGACAACCTCGAAGACACACGCGTACAATCCGATCGACGACATCGACAAGCAGCCGCTCGCGGTGCAGTGGGCGATTGCGATCTATCCGGCCTATGCGCTGACGGACGGTGCGGAAGAGTGCAACACCAACGGCGGCAACGGCGACGAGGACCGGCTGGTGCCGGAATTCGCCTTCGATCTGGATACGCCGCCGATTCTGTTCATCCATGGCGACGCGGATGTCTGGGCGACGATGAATTCCGTCAAAACGTGGGAGCAGCTCCGCCGCATGGGCATCCAGGGCGAACTCCATACCCTCGCCTTGCGCAACCACTGCTTCATGGACAAGGCGACCCCCGGCACGGGCAGCTACACGTATCTGGACCGTTATTGGGAATTTTTGACTGAAAAGGGCTTCAACAAGTAAGCTGATCATGGCGAATCCGCAGGACAAAGTTTCGATTTGGGGCGTGGCGATCGGCGGCAGTCTGCTGATCCACGCCGTCATCTTGGGCTTGCTCGCGCTCACGTCGGGTGGCGGGACCACCCCTCCCGAGGAAGAGGTGGTGCCTCCCGCACAGGTCGCCGGGGACGTTGCGCCGGAACCGGGTGGCCGTTCCGCCGGAACGGTGATGCCGTCTCGCCGGAACGGCGATGCCGTTGCGCCGGAACCGGGTGGCGGTTCCGGCGCAACGGGGACCCCGGTTGCCGCGCCCGCGGCGGAATCCCCGGCGGCGGGCCCCGTCCTTTATGTCGTGCGGCAGGGGGACAATCTGACGCGGATTGCCCGGGCATGCGGGTCGACGGTGGCGGAACTCGCCGCGTTGAACGGCAAACCCGTCAAAAGGCTGGAGAAACTTTGGGTTGGACAGAAAATCAAACTGCCGCGTCCGATAGCGGAATAAACGTGTAATAAGGGAGTAAATACATGCAAAAATGGTTCAAATCTGCCGTTATCGGCCTGTTTGTCGCGCTCGCCGGCTGTGCGGGCTTCCGGACTTCGCCGTGCGCGTGCCTTCCGTGCAAAGCGACCGCGGCGGAGACGGTCGTCATCGCGTCCAACCGGGTGGGCGTATGCAGCTGGAGCTGGCAACTGCCGCTGCGGCAGGTGGCCCGGGAGATGTCCGCGGACGGCGTGAAGGGCATCCATCTCGCGTTGGGGCCGTTTTTGCATCCGGACGGACGGCATGGCGCGGCGGAATCCGCCGAGACGCTCGCGTTCGTCAAGGAACAGATCCGTTCGGGCAAGTGGGTCCTCATGAGCACCATGATCGGCACCATCGGGGAGGACTATTCGACGCTGGACTCCATCCGCCGGACGGGCGGAATCGTGCCGGACGCGACCTGGGAGGCGAACAAGAAGCTGGTCACGGCGGGTGCGCGGCTGACGAAGGACCTCGGGGGCAAGTACATGTCGCTGCACGCCGGCTTTCTGGACGAAAAAGACCCGGCTGCCTACAAGAAGTATGTGGAACGCGTCACCTGGATGCGCGACGAGGCGGCGAAATACGGGGTCGAGCTGCTTCTGGAATCGGGGCAGGAGACAGCGGACGATCTCGCGGCGTTCATGAAGAAGGTCCCGGGCGTCGGCATCAACTTCGACCCGGCGAACATGATCCTTTACGCTAAAGGTCGTCCGATGGACGCGGTCAAGACGCTATATCCGTGGATTAAGCAGGTCCATGTAAAGGATGCGGTCGTGACTAAGAAGCCCGGCACCTGGGGAACGGAAGTCGTCTGGGGCGAGGGCGAGGTCGGCGGACGCGCCTTCATCGCCGAACTCGAGCGACTGGGCTACAAGGGCAACTACATCATCGAACGCGAAGGCGGCAGCAACCGCGCCGGCGAAATCGGCACCGCACTCGACCGGATACGGGAATGACATGAAGCGAATCGGGATTATCGGTGCAGGACGTTTCGGGCTTTCGTTGGCGGAATCGCTGGCGAACGCGGGGCTGGAGGTTCTGCTGATCGACCGGCAGCGGCCGGCCATGCAGACGGCGAGCGAGTTCGCGACGGCCTTGCAGGGGGATGCGACCCAGCCGCGCGCGCTGGAGGAAGCCGGGTTCGGCGAATGCGATCTCGTGGTTGTCGCAATAGGCAGCAATATCGAAGCTTCCATGATGGCGACGGCCAACTGCAAGGAATTGGGCATACCGAACGTGATCGCGAAGGCGACAAGCGAATTGCACGGCAAGATCCTGCGCCGCATCGGCGCGGACAGCGTCATCTACCCCGACCGGGACAGTGCGCACCGTCTGGCGCGCGCCATCGCCAACCACAATGTCGTGGACTTTCTGGAAGTTTCGGACGGCTATTCCATCGCGGAGATTTCCGTGCCGGAAAAGGTGCGCGGCAAGTCGCTCGCCGAGGCGAATCTGCGCCAGACGACGGGCATCACCGTGCTTTGCGTGCGCCGGGCGGACAAGGATCCGGCCAAACCGCGCAAAATCATCATTCCGCAGGCGACGGATATCCTGCGCGGCGACGACAAACTGATCGTCTTCGGCGAGACGAAGAAGCTGGACGCCCTGTCTTGACATGAGTTCTCTCGTCATACAGGGGGGGCGCGTGATTTCGGGCGTGCACGCCGTCTCCGGGAACAAAAACGCCGCGCTGCCCATGATCGCCGCGGCGCTTTTGACGTCCGAACCGGTGACGCTCGAGAATGTGCCGGACATCGCCGACGTGACGAGCATGCTGGACGCCGCGAAGACGTTCGGCGCGCAGATCGTGCGCGATCCCGCCGCCGGGACGGTCACGCTCGTGACGCCGAAGATCCGTTCCGTTCGGATTTCCCGCGAACTCGCCGCCCAGACGCGCACAAGTTTCCTTTTCGCCGGACCTCTCCTGGCGCGCACGGGGCGCGCGTCTTTTCCGCCCCCCGGCGGGGACGCGATAGGACACCGGCGGCTCGATACGCATTTCGCCGGTTTCAAGGCACTGGGCGCGAAGACGGTGGCCGGGCGCAAGACGTTGCGGTTCAAGGGCGCCTTGCAGGGGGCGCACATCCTCCTCGACGAGGCGAGCGTCACGGCGACGGAGAACCTTCTGATGGCGAGCGTTTTGGCCAAAGGGCGGACGGAAATATACAATGCCGCCTGCGAACCGCATGTCGTCGACTTGGCGCGGCAGTTGAAAGCCATGGGTGCGCGGATCGAAGGCGAGGGGACGAACCGTCTGATCGTGGAAGGCGTGGACGCGCTGAAAGGGTGCACCGCGCGCGTCGGGTGCGACTACATCGAGGCGGGCAGCTACATCGCCGCGGCGGCGGTCACGGGCGGCGAACTGCAGTTGACTAACGTCGATCCGGAACCGTTCGCGGTGCTGGAAGGCGCCTTCCGCCGTTTCGGCGTCACGTGGACGATCGACGCCAAGGCGCATACCCTGCGCTACGTGCCGAAGAAACGGCTCCGGATGCGCTACGACCTGGGCGATACGATACCTTCCGTCTCGGACGGAACCTGGCCGGCGTTTCCGTCGGACATGCTTTCCGTCCTGATCGTGCTGGCGACGCAGGCGCGCGGCACGTGTCTGTTTTTCGAGAAGATGTTCGAGTCGCGACTCTATTTTGTGGACCATCTCAAGCAGATGGGCGCGAAGATCGTGCAGTGCGACCCCCACCGGGTGGTTGTGACGGGACCTTCTCCCCTCTATGGCGAAACGGTGTCCTCGCCCGACATCCGCGCCGGCATTTCGCTCGTCATAGCCGCGCTGGCGGCGAAAGGGACCTCCACCATACTGAATGCGGAGCGCATCGACCGCGGCTATGTGGCGGTCGATCGTCAGTTGCGCGCGCTGGGCGCCAATATCGAACGGAAGGATTGAGGGGCGATGGGCGTGAAGATAGCAATCGAGGGCGAATTGCCGCGGGATTTCGGGCTGGCGCGCCCCAAGTTGAAGGCGGCGGCCGCCTGTTTCGCCGCGCGTTCCGCGGCGCGGGCGCGGCAGATTTTCCGCGAAGTCACGGTTATTCTGCAGAATGACGCCGAAAGCGACGAAGTGCACCGCGGCATATTGGGCGTCGAAGGCGCGACGGACGTCATTACCCAGCGCTACGATGCCTTGCCGCCCGAACCGCCCGGGGTCTACGGCGAACTTTACGTGAACGTCGAGCGCGCCCGTCAAGCCGCCCCCAAACGCCGCGGCTGGTCACCGGCGAAGGAACTCCTCCTCTATATCGCGCATGGGATGGACCACCTCTCGGGCGCAGACGACCAGAGTCCGGCGGACTATGCCCGCATGCGTCGGCGGGAACTCGGCTGGCTGAAGGGGCTGGCGCTGGGTGTTGCGGCGCTTTTTCTGGCTTGGGCGCCGCTTGCGGCGCAGGCGCAGGAGGAAGAAGATTGGGAGCGCGCCTACGGGAGCGTCGGCGGGACGCTGGTTCTTCCGCAAGGCGGCGTGGATATGCGCCGTCTGGGCGGCGCGGCGTTTCGCCTGGGGTATTACGTGGACGATTTTCTCGCGGTCGAGGCCTGCGCCGCGGCACTGGAGAACGTGGCCGGGCTCGGCCTCCAGGGGCTTTGGCACTGGTGGGGCTACGAGAAGGCGGATCCCTTCTTTACATTCGGCGCCACGGGTTGGATAGACGGCACGGTAGGCCCGACAGGCGGGATAGGGCTTTTCTATCATTTGGACGATTGGTGGTCCGTCCGTTTTGATGCGCAGGCCACGCTGGGGCTCGATTCGTCCCCGGGAATGGTCTACGCCTTTTCGGCGGGCGTGCAGTACGCTTTTTAAGGAGGTCATCATGAAGAATGAACGTGAAGTCTGGTATGATTCGGCGGCGAAGGTTTCCGTGACGATCGTGGATGTGTCGGACGCCGCGCTCGCTTTGGCGCGCGGACATTTGTGCGGCCCCACCGCGGCTACGGCTTTGGCGCGCGGACTGGCCGCCGTGGCGCTTCTCGGGTCGGAGACCTCCGAACCCGGCGAAACGGTCATCCTGCAGACGAAATGCACGGGTCCGCTCGGCGGGTTGACGGTTGAATGCGCCGCGAACGGCGACTTGCGGGGCTACACCGAGAAGAAGATCCTGGACGATTTCGACGGCATTGCGCCTTTCTCGGTCGAGAAGGTCTTGGGGGCGATCCATTTGCAGGTGACGCGCTCGGTTCCGGGGCGCATTCTCTCCCGGGGTTTGGCGGACTCCCTCGACGACTATTACGCCACCTCCCTCCAGCGCCGCGCCCGCATTTATCTGGAAGCGTCGGTGGACAATGAGATTTCGTCCATCGCCGCGCGCGGCGTTTTGGTGGAAGCCCTGCCCGATTCGGCTTTGGACGTGACGAAGCTTGATCCGCGCGGCACGGACGGGAAGGGGTCCCTTCAAGTCGCGCCCCGCACGATCCTTTCGCGCCTCGGACTCGCGCAAGCGGTCTTGAAGACGGTGTCGCCTCTGCAGTTCGGCTGCCGTTGCTCGCCCGAACGGGCTTTGGCCGCGTTGGCGGCCCTCTCCCCGGAAGAGCGGGCGACCCTGCCACCCAAAATCGACATTACCTGCCACATGTGCGGGCGCACCTGGTCCATCCCGACCGGGAACGCGCCGTCCGGCGAGGAGAAGAAGTGATGTTCCTGCCTCCGCTCAAGCCACGCGTGTGGGTGGAAATCGACCTGGACGCCCTCGCGCGCAATTTCAATCGCATTGCCCGGAAAGTCGCCCCGGCGCACGTTTTGTGCGTCCTCAAGGCGAACGCCTACGGTTTGGGCGTCGCGAACTATGCGCGCGCCCTGGCGCGGACCGGGTGCGCCGGATTCGGTGTCGCCGAGCCCTACGAAGCGCTGGAACTGAAGGCGGAACTGGACCGGCTAGGCGTGGCGAAGGACGTGCAGATTCTCTCGTCCGTCCTGCCCGACGAGATCCCTTCCATGGTCGAGGCGGATGTCGTCCTGCCCGTCACAGACCTGGCGGAAGCGCGCCTGATCTCTTCCGCGGCGGTTGCGGCGCGTAAAACGGCGCGCGTGCACGTCAAGATCGATTCGGGCATGGGGCGGTTAGGCATCCTCCTGGACGGGGCGCTTCCCGTTCTGCGCGAAATCGCCGCCCTGCCGGGGCTCTCCTGCGAGGGCGTTTTCACGCACTGCCCCATGGCGTACGACCCCAAGGACCCGTATACGGCGCGGCAAATCGCGCGGTTTGCCGCGTTCGTCCACGCGGCGGAAGCGGAAGGCTTCCGTTTCCGCTGGGTGCACATGGCGGCGAGCGACGCCATCAACAACTATCCGCAAACCGCCCAGCCGCCGTTCAACCTGGTGCGCACGGGCATCAATCTGCACGGGAGTTTCGACCCGAACGGACGCCGGGCACTCGAAGTCGAGCCGGTTCTGGCGCTGAAGACCCGCGTGGCGCAGGTCCGGGACCTGCCGGCGGGGACGACACTCGGCTACGGGCGCACCTGGTGCCTGCCCGAACCGACGCGCGTGGCCACCATATCGGCCGGGTATGCCGACGGACTCCCCCTGGCGCTTTCCAACCGGGGGAGCGTCTTCATCGGCGGCAGGCGCTGCCCGATCATCGGACGCATTTCCATGGACTATACGACGGTGGACGTATCTGGCGTGGACGCCGTGGCGCCCGGGGACGAAGTCGTCTGCTTCGGTTCATGCGGCGAAGACGCCATCACGCCCGACGATTGGGCGGCGCTGAAAGGAACGCACGCCTACGACATCATCTGCTCGCTCGGAAGCCGCGTCCGGCGCGTGGCCGTCGGCGATTCCGTCCGGAAAGGAGCCTCTCCGCTATGACTTTGCAACAATTGCGCTACGCCGACGCGATCGCGCGCTACGGGAGCCTCGGGGAGGCTTCGCGCCGTCTTTTCGTCACACAGCCCACGTTGACGGAAAGCATCCGTGAACTGGAGGAAGAGTTGCGCGTAGCGATATTCGCGCGCTCTTCGCGCGGCATGACCGTGACGCGCGAGGGGGAGGAGTTCCTCGCTTCGGCGCGGCAGATTCTGGACGATGTCGCCTCAATCCAGTCCAAGTACGGCGGCAAAGCCGTCCGGCTCCCCCAATTCGCCGTTTCGACGCAGCATTACGCCTTTGTGGTGGAAGCGTTTATGGAAGTCGTCAAGGCGAGTCCGGCGGACGCCTACGATTTCACATTGCGCGAGACGGTGACGAGCGAGATCATCGACGACGTGTCGCGGCACAAAAGCGAAATCGGCGTTCTGTACCTGTCGGACCGCAATTCCAAGCCGCTCAACCAGATTTTTCGCAAGGAAGACCTCGTTTTCACCGAACTGTTCGTCTGCAAGCCGCACGTTTTCGTGGGCAAGAAGCACCCGTTCGCCAAATGCGCCGCGGTGGAACCGAAGGAGCTGGACGACTATCCCTTCCTCTCCTTCGAGCAGGGAGAGAACAATTCGCTCTATTTCGCCGAGGAAGTCATGCCGGCGATCGACCGCAAAAAGAACATCCGCGTCCGCGACCGTGCGACGATGACGAACCTGATTCTGGGTCTGAACGGCTATACGGTCGCGTCCAACGCGGTCTCCCGGGCGTTGAACGGCCCGGATGTCGTGGCCGTTCCGCTCAACTATCCCCACACCATCCATGTCGGAACCCTGACACGGCGGAATACGTCGCTGTCGCGTCCGGGCAAGACCTTCATGGAAGCGCTGCGCCGGCGCGTGGAGCCTTTTTCGGGGAAAGAGTAGGGGGGGGGTCAGCCGCGCGCTTCGAGGTTGCGCAGGCGAAGCTGTCCGCACGCGGCGTTCGCGTCCTTGCCCCGTGAACGGCGGAGCATCGTCTGCACGCCGGCTTTCATGAGCACGTCGAGGAACATGAGGAGCGTCGCCTCGGAAGGCGTCCGGAAGTCCGGGCGGTGGGCGACGGGCGAGAGCGGGATGAGATTGACCTTCGCCATCGGCACGCGGCGAACCTGGCGCGCCAGTTCCTCGGCGCAGGCGCGCGAGTCGTTCACGCCGGCGATGACGGTATATTCGAATGTGATGATGCGCTTGGTCTGCCGCGTATAGTCCGCGCATGCCGCGAGGAGCTCGTCGATCGGCCAGCGCTTGTTGACGGGCATGAGTTGGGAGCGCAACTCGTCGTTGGGGGCGTGCAGCGAGACGGAAAGCTCGAACTGGATGCCTTCCGCCGCGAGACGCGCGAATCCCGGCACGACTCCGCAGGTTGAAAGGGTAATGTGCCGCGCCCCGAGGTTGGGTCCCTTGCCGGCGTTGATGAGCTTCAGCGCGCGCATCGTTTCGTCGTAGTTGGCGAAAGGTTCGCCCATGCCCATGACGACGATATTGGTGATCTCGCCGAATTTGCGTCCCATGAGATATTCCGCCACGATTTCGTCCGCCGTGAGCGAACGGACGACGCCGCGGGAGCCGGAGGCGCAGAAAGCGCACCCCATGCCGCAGCCCACCTGGGTCGAAATGCACTGCGTAAAGCGGTCGCGCGCGGGAATGAGCACCGTTTCCACGCAGTTCCCGTCCGCATACTTGAGGAGAAGCTTGCGCGTACCGTCGGCGGACGCGGCGACATCGACGCAAGAGACGTCTGTGAGGGGGAATTCCGCCTTGAGGGTCTCGCGGAAGTCTTTCGGCAGGGTCGTCGCCTCGTCCCAGTTCGTAATATAGTCGCGGTAAAGCGCCTGCAGGATTTGGTCGGCGCGGAAGGGACGGAGTCCGCGCGCGGCCAGAATCGGCTTCCATTCGTCAGGTAGTATGCTCCAAGCTTTGGTCATGGGCACTATTATATCAAAATGTGCCGTCCGCCGCTACTGCTCCGTCCCGCCCGGCTGAAAGGGGGAGTGGAAGGAAAGGATGCGCACGGGCCACACCCAGGAGGGTGGCGCGCCGGGACCACCCCTCCATCCCCCTTCCATCTGCCCATCCCCTCGCCTCTCCTTATGAAGAGGCAAGGGAATGCGCCCTATCCGGCAGTGGCGAGACAGTCGCCTCCTTCCCGCCGCGCGCGGCCGTTCCAGTAGAACGGGGTGGCCGTTCCGGCGCAACGGCATCACCGTTCCGGCGCAACGGCATCACCGTTCCGGCGCAACGGGGTCGCCGTTCCGGCGCAACGGTATCCACCATCCCGCACGCGGCGGCAAAACGGCGGCGCAAGACGTCGCCGCGTGCGCCCGGACGGAATGAAAAAGCCGGGAAATGAAAGAAACCTCGCACGCCATTGCCGAAGCCAGGAAAGTAAATCCCCGCGTGGATTTGGGGAGATCCCCGCGTGGAATTGGGGATGTGGTCTGTGGCGGGGATATTTGGACGCAGCGGCGGGGTCCGGGAAGGGGAGATAAGTTGCCGGAAAACGCCGCGTTTGCGTCATTTTGGCAGGTTAGTGAAATATTTTCGGTTTTTTGCAAAAATCCC
>ERZ808270.186-NODE-186-length-38779-cov-13.830673_pt1 | contig 38779 bp, 27 predicted proteins | sample MGYA00521082_ERZ808270 | MGnify/ENA primary metagenome ERZ808270 (study PRJEB31516, sample SAMN03275594) | gut metagenome | biome: mammalia-associated habitat; material: feces | host: Papio cynocephalus | place: Kenya | collected 2012-07-27 ... | reverse complement strand
GGAACAGGCGATTTTGCATATCGTCGTAAAGATGGGGTGTACGTTGTGCCTATCGGGTGTTTGAGAGAATAGAGAAAAGAAAATACTTCTTTGAAAAAGGATGAATAACGTGGGGAAATGTTAAATTAGAAAATTAAATCCGCATTTGCTTGCATATTTAAAAAGTAAAGTCTATATTTGCGGCATCTTATTTATGATTTCGCCATTTACGAAATCTATCGAGGTTGGTTGCATCCTGCGCCAACCTCTTTTGTTTTTCTGTCATGCTTTTACTTTATCGACAGTTACCCTCACCTACCCTCACACTTACCCTCACCCTCGAAACATCGATATACAGGGACTTTTGCGACAAATGTGAGGGTGTGAGGGTAAATTTACCAAAAACATTTTACACTGCAAATACTTGTGGGTAAAGAATTCTTTTATTACATTTGCAACATCATATCTATCAAAGCACATAACCTAAGGAACCACATAAATCAAGAAAACATGAAACAAGCCACTATCATATCTATACTCTCCATGTTGCTCGCCGTATTTACGGCTTGCGAGAAACCTGTCTACGACGAGGAGGAAGACAAGGAGAAGACGGAAAACAAAAGCGACGGGGCTTCGCATGACAAGAACGATAACGGCGGATGGATTAACGGCGAAGGTAATAAAGGCAACGACTGGCAAGACGGCGATACTATCAGCGTGAGCCAGTTTATGGAAACGGAAAATGATAAAATAGTTCTCGTTAGAGGCTATATCGTTGGCTCGGCGACGGGAGCTAAAGGATATGACTATAACTTCACAAAACCGTTCAAATACGAAACGGCACTGTTGCTCGCCGACAAACAGGGCGAAGACGACAAAGCGAAAGTCATATCAATACAACTGAAGAGCGGATCTGCCATGAGGGAGGAACTGAACCTCGCACAGAATCCCGAGAATTACGGAAAACTACTTACGGTATACGGAATGAAGACTACATACCTGAAGATTCCGGGGATAAAGGAAATATACTTCTACGACATAGAGGAGTAATTAAAGTATCTAATTTGGTTTTGGAAATTAAAACACGATACGAATATGGCGTTGCCTCACGGCAACGCCATTCCAAATTAAAACTTATATAATAATACACGCATGTCTTACCGACATGACAGCGTCTTGCCGATTTTACAGATAAAGAAGCGGATATGCCTATAAAGCATCACACGAAGAGACTTAACATCTCCCCACACGACTCCAAAAATAAACAAACAATATCGCTTCCACTCCTTACATCGAGAAGATTCCGCCTTAACAACAAGCAGAGGCAGGTATTCTGACTTCACTCCTCTCCTTTGCGCCTTCCCATCCTACTTCTCCGAACAGTGGCATCATACAAAGGAAAATAAAGGAGCTTACAGCTGCGGGACAGTCGGAGACTTACACTCCGTTCCCTTTTAAGTGCGCCGACGGCACACCTCCGCTTCTTTTAAAAGACAAGCAACATGTCTTTTCCGCTGCAAATGTATATCTTTTTTTGCAAAATACAAAGAAAAACAATTATATAAAGAAAAAAATTTGCTCATCCGAACAAATATATATACTTTTGCATACGTGTAAGGGATAGAAGCTATTAATAATATCCGTCACAATATTAAATATATTATTAACAATAAATAAAATTGAACAGCCTATAGAAACATCATTTACTTCACTAAAACTTGAATAAAATGATAAATTTAAATGAAATGACCGACGAGGAGTTGGCATTGTCATACGTAAACGGAAACAATCAGGCTTTCGATTTGTTATTGTTGCGCAATCAATCGAAGTTGTTTTCATATATACTTTTTGTCGTACACGACCAGGACTTGGCTAATGATATTTTCCAGGAAACTTTTGTGAAGGTTATCACAAAGCTACAGGAGAGGAAATATGTTGACTCCGGAAAGTTCTCGGCATGGATTATGCGTATCGCCCATAATGTCATTATGGACTGGTACAGAGATAACCGTGCACAAAATATCGTGGAGGCTACTGAAGACAATGACTTGTCGAACATTAACACAAACAGTTGTCTCGAATTTAACATCGAGGACAGGTTTGTCAATGAACAGGTTTTGAAAGACGTCAAGAAGATGATGAACCTGCTCCCGCCGACACAGCGAGAGATTGTCTTCATGCGCTTTTACCAAGACATGCCGTTTAAGGAAATTGCCGAAACTACTGGAGTAAGCATTAATACCGCCCTCGGTCGCATGCATTATGCTATCCTTAACCTCAGACGCATGGCTAAGAAAAACAAAATGTCGCTGGAAGTACAGTATTGAAAAATGGAAAAATTGAAAGATTGAAAGATTGAAAGATTGAAAAAAAGGAAAATGGGTTCAACATTCCCATATCCAATTTTTCAATCTTCCAACGTTTTTCAATCTTTAAATCTTTAAATCTTTAAATCTTTAAATCTTCCCACGTTTTCCAATCTTTTTAGCTCTGATATTGTAGCTATCGGGTCGGCAGCCTTGAAAACATAGCTTCCGCTGACAAGGACATCAGCACCGGCTTCTACAAGACGGGGAGCTGTTTCTGCCTGTACGCCACCGTCTATCTCGATAAGTGCAGAAGCATTCTTGCGACTGATCATTTCGCGCAGTCTTCCAACTTTCTCTATCGTATTCTCAATGAATTTCTGTCCTCCGAATCCCGGATTAACACTCATCAGCAACACCATGTCAACATCCCCCAGTATATCCTCGAGCACAGAAACCGGAGTCGACGGATTCAGCGTGACACCGGCCTTCATTCCGGCGTCATGTATCTGCTGCACGGCACGATGAAGATGAACACACGCCTCATAATGCACATTCATCATCATTGCCCCCGTCTTTGCCGTTCTTTCTATATACCGCTCCGGCTGTTCTATCATGAAATGCACGTCGAGCGGCTTCTTACATATTTTCGCCACGGCATCTATCACGGGGAAGCCGAAAGAAATATTCGGCACGAACATACCGTCCATAACATCCATGTGAAGCCAGTCTGCCTCACTCTTGTTTATCATATCCACCTCGCCGCGCAGATTTGTGAAGTCTGCTGCCAGCAAAGACGGAGATATAATTGTCGCCATCCTTGAATATCTTTTAATTTTTCTTGTTAAATTCCCCGCAACATTAATTAAGACAATACGGAGTCATCCTTCCATTTAGGTTTATCACCCTATATGTGTACGCAATAGCGCGAATCAAGTCAAGAGTTCTCTTTGACGGTTGCGCCTCTTCTGAAGTAAAATGTTTCATAGGCATTATATTTTTTAGTCATTTCTTTTATACTAACGCAGATGACTTGATTTTATTATATTATCCCTCCATTATTTTTCCATAATAATTCAGAGAAACAAAAAAATTCCTCGCCAATTTCCTATTACAGGAGCAACGGCGAGGAAAATTCATTATGATTTTGCGTATCTTATCAGAGGGCAAACTTGATAGACTGACTGCCAGCCTTCAGGATATACGTACCGGCCTTTGGAGCAGGAAGTTTGACAGTAGCACTGCCGCTATTGTCGTTCATGACCTCTGTTCCGTCGACAGTAAACACATGGATGTCAATACCCTTAGGGTTGTTAACGATGAGATTGTCACCCTCCATTGTCAGGGTAACGAAATTCTTGGAGTTCATGGCAGCCTGTTCAATGCCAGTCTGCACATTACTGCCTACAAGAGCATTGTCTGACCAATAACTCTCGGCAAATGTAGCATTCTGCATCTGGTTTGCATCCGTTTCCACCCTTACAGACTGTACACGGTGATAAACGTCCTTACCGTTCACAGTACCTGGGAGTTCAACCTCAATGCTTCTTACCGGATATGTCTCGTTGTTCACGTTTTCAGCATCCTCAGGCACGCAGAACTTGCGGTAAGCGTAGAAGAACGGTTCCAGATATTCTTCACCAGCCTTGAAATTCTGGGTAAGTTTCAAATTCTGTGTATAGATGCAGCCCGGAGCATAAGTAACGAACATTCCGAAGAGTGATTTTTCCGTACCCTTGGTGAAGTCGTAATGCACATCCTTCCAAGCTGAAGTAAGCTCCTTGTCAAAATAAGTCTCTACCTGCTTATACTCGTCAGCTTCCTTGTCGTAGCTGAACAAGGCAAATGCCGGTCTTGCATAAACAGTAATATCATTTCCGTTCTCATCCTGCCAACTTACAGCCTCGGCAGATATGCGTGCATCAACACTGAATTTTCCGCCGTCTTTCGACAGATCCATATCGGCACACTGCAGAGAAACATTGTTACCGTTGTAATAAGAGTGGTATCCGTCAAGCACAAGGGCATCCTTGTATAAAGCCCAAGTATATGCACACCATCCCGGAGCATAGTCAAACGCTACAAAGTTAGACGTATAGTAGTCCGGATTATCTACTGTATAGTAAGGTTCCGTCAAATCGCCAAGATTCGGGTCTTTCCATACAAAGCCCTTGTTGTACGGCATTCCGACGAAGTTGAGATCCGCCAAAGCCACAGCACCGTCCTTTTCCACCTTGCGCTTGGCAAAAGCCTCGTAGTTGTATGCCTCAGCACCAGGAACGGCATCCCATGTTGCAGTATACTTATCCTTTACCGGACTTTCAACGGCTTTCAGTACCGGAGTGGCAACGCCCAGCACCTGTGCCTCAGTGGATACCAGTGAGACATGGTCTCCCTTGACGCCGCGGACATTGAAATAGTAAACGGTACCGTTCTCTGCATTGGTTACATCGAGCCTGTTTGTCGAAGCCTCCTCATCCTGCAGGAGATAGTCCTTGATATTGCCGTCGGCATCCTTAGTATATACGTCTACGAGATATTTCTCGGCACCGTCAACCTTGTTCCATTCAAGCGTGAAAGAAGTGCCCTTGTAATACTTCTTTTCAAGAGTAGTCGGGAAACCTACATACTGGTCAAGCTGGTAAATCTTGATGTTGTCGACATATACCGAGTTTCCGTATGACTCTCCGTACATCTCCTTTTGATACTTATTCGTGGCGATATTGAAAATACTTGTTTTGCCGCCGCCATAGAAAAGCATGGTATATGTCTGAGGAACATTTGTCACGGTCGGAATCCTTGTAGAACCAAGGATATCCCAACTCGCTGCCATATTGTTTGTTTCAGCAGCCTCAACAAGAACATTCTCGTTCACTTCACCCTCTTTTGCCGTATAGGCATCAAACTGAAGGACTACGACACCGTTGTATCCCGACACGTCAAACATGCAAGTGTTGATGTTTGCATAGGCAGCAGCATCATCCGGGTCAAGATACAGACATGCCGTTCCGCCGGCAGGGTACAAATTGTTGCAGCCCCATCCTTCTTTCTTCATGTAGCCTGGAACCATTGTCATCCATGCATTGCCGTCTTCGCGGTCCTGATGAAGCTGGACGGTAAGGTCTGGCTCTCCGACCTTTCCTGTCTTGAAATTAGACATGTCCTCTTCTTCAACGACAACCGGCGTTCCGTATTTGGAATAGTCGCCAGCCGCAGAGGCTTTCTTGACAGAAAGGAGATTCAGTGCCGGTCTTGCAGCGTTGCCGTTGTTCTGCGACATCATCAATGCTGCCGGATTCTTGACAAAGTTCTTCACCTGCGCCTCACGATTTAGGAACTGTGCGCTCGCCGGAGTAAACAGCAAAGCGCAGGCACATGTGCCCAAGATGCTTTTCGTAAATATTCTCATTATAGATCTTTTTTTACGGAGACAACAGTTAACTATATACAACACATCAATACATAAACAAAATGAAATGCAAAGCTTTCCTTCATCGAATACTGTGTATCATGTAAAATCTATAGCCGCCTCCAACACTATGATTTTCGCTGCAAATTTACATAAATATATTTAAAATAGGCACATTACTGAAAAAAAATATGCTCTAAAGCAATATTAACATCAAAAAGCACTATCTTTGCAACATACAGACGACATATAAACATATAAAAAACCAGACAGACATGGTTTTTTGCATCCGGTTTATGTCTTCTATTTTAATAACATATTAAATTAACCACTATGTGTATAAGGAAAAAACATTTTGCCGCCTTTTGCTGCGCCCTTGCCTTCACTAACGGAATGGCACAGATGTATGCGCCAACGAAAGCCACGAACAGAGGAGGTGTAACCGACGTCGCGAAAGAACACACAAGACCGGCATGGGCAAAGAGCGTAATAACAAAGAGTGAAGCCTCTCCTTCAATATATAATGTAAAGGACGGCGAATCCAGGATTTACGCACAGCTCAGGTATGACACGAAACTGAACACTACTGGACTTGCTTCTTTCTCCACATTTGCACCAGACAGCTACTCCCTTATCCGCGACTATGGCTATACGGCAGGAAAGACATCAATCCTGACATCGGGAACATACGTAGGCGACGAGTTCATTGCCTACGAAACGGTATATTATACGAATGTGCTTATGCCTGAGGCCATCAGCGTGGTCGACGTGAATACGGGAGAATACAAGAGAAAGAAGACCATCGAAAGTGACGGAAGCAATCCCCTTATCCTCGACGAAATGACATACGATCCGAAGAGCGACAGGATTTATGCCATGCACTATGATTCAGAGAACAACACTACCGACATTTACGAGATTGACAAGACTTCTCTTGAAATAAAAAAAGTGGCAAGGCTGGATCTCGCCATGTATACGCTCTCTGCCGACGACGGATTCCTCTACGGAGTTTTTTATGACGGGAGATCAAGCAAACTCGCAAAGATAGAAGAGAGTTCTATCGACGCAGGCAAGCAGACTGCCAAGCTGCAGATTGTCAGTCCGGCATCCGGCACCGGTATCGCTATCGGGGACTACAGCCAGTCTATGGAATTTGACAAGACTACTCACCGCCTGTGGTGGGTGGCACAGACAAGTGACGACAACGTCTTTCTCGTTGAACTTGACCCACAGACAGGCATTGCTGTCAGCAAGAAGGAAATAGCCGGATACCCACAATTTCTGGCGATGGGCATTCCGTATCAGTTTGTACCAGACGCAGCACCGTCGTATCCGAGGAACTTCACAGTTACGGTCGGAGAGAAAGGTGCAATGTCAGCAAACCTGAGCTGGACTTCCCCTAACGAGAACTACCGTAACGGGGCATTGAATAGTCTGAGCGGAATAAAGATATACCGTAACGGTGAACTGATAAAGGATATCAGCGAGACGGCAACAAGCGGAAAGGCCATGACATGGACTGACACTCCGACAGCCGACGGCTACTATATATATAAGGTGGTGCCGTATAACGGAGAAGGCGATGGCGTTTACAAGGAAGATGCCGCCTTTGTCGGAGAGGATTTGCCGGGAGCACCTGTTGACGTAAAGCTGTCGGCTGTAGGAAACAAGGCTACAATATCATGGAAAGCACCGGAAAGAGGAAAACAGGGGGGATATTTCGACGCTTCATCGCTGAAATACAATGTCGTGAGGATGCCAGGCAACGTGACTATTGCATCCGGAATATCCGAGACCAGCACAAAGGACGAGGTTACAGAGCCTAACGGATACAGCTATACCGTAACGGCAGTAAACAGCAAGGGCACCGGAGGAACCGGAACTTCAAACACGCAGGCTTTTGGACCGGCAAGCTCCATTCCTTTCACTTCCTCCCTGCAGACACAGGAGGATTTCAACAGATGGACTGCCGTGGACAGGAACAAAGACAACAACACCTGGTCTTTCAAGACATCTACAGAGACAACGACATACGACCGCAACGAGAATGCCCCTGACGACTGGTTGTACACTCCGTCGCTAACGTTCGACAAGAGCAAGACGTATCAGATAAGGTACACGTATTCATCCTCAAACTGGGTCAGCGCGGGAACCATGGAGCCGATAAACGAAAAGATGAAAGTGTGGTTCTGTGAGAATCCTATAGGAAGCGGAAAGGCTACCCTTATCAAAGAAACAGGAGAATTCCACACGGCATCCAACATGTTCCTATACGGCAAGGATCTGTTCACTCCTTCCACAAGTGGAGAATCGCGCATTGCATTCCAGGCATGCAGCGATGCCGACTGCGGACAGATTTACCTCAAGGACATATCTATCCGCGAATACAGCGCAAAGGACCTGAGCGTGAGTGCTGTTGTCGGCTCCACCATCGTGAACAGCACTGTAAAGCAGTATTATACCGTGACAGTCAAGAACGAGGGTTCACAAACTGTCGACAAATACAAGGTAAGACTTGTAAACGACGAGACCGGCGAGACTATTACCGAAACCGACGGCAAAGCTGTCGGTGTAGACCAGACTGTCGACATCCCTGTTGAATGGATTCCGGGAGCAGTAGGCAAGATCAAAGTAAAGGCAGAAGTTGTTCTCGAAGGCGACACGTATCCTGCCGACAACGTTTCCGAGACGGTACTTGACGTTGAGGTCAAGGCTGCCGACGAGGACAAATGGATAACGGTAAATACAGACAACAACTCTGGATGGAGATTTCCGTTCTACCTGTACGACGAATACTCCAAGTGCCAGTGCCTGTTCCTTGAAAAGGAGTTGCAGAAGAAAGACATCGAAATTACCGGTGTCAGGTTCATATACAACAACTATCAGGACGAGGCGTTCACGTTCCCTGCAAAGATTTCGATAAAGGCAACTGACAAGCTGTCGCTTTCTTCTGAAGACAGCAAATATCTTGGTGTCTTTGAGGATGGGGATTGGCAAAACGTATTCGACGGCAACGTCAGCATTGAAGGCAACGGAAATGACAAGGTCCTTGCCATAAGTTTCAGCAAGCCTTATATATACAAGGGCGGAAATCTGAACTTCATGTTCGAATGTCCTATGGGAAGCGACATATGGTCTTCCAGTAAACATCCGGAGTGGCACTTGGCACAGCTTGACATGAACGGAACTTTCAGGAACGCATACTACAGTGGCAAAACACAGCTTATTCCTGCAGAAGAAGTGTATGCCAACGAATTCATGCCGTTCATGAGCATATCATACAAGGAGAACGGTGGAACGGGAATACTTACCGTAACGGGCAACAAGCTTACCATCAGGACGTCACGCAATGCCATAGAGCTTTCGGAAACCTGCGATGCCGTAAGAATCGTGTCTCCGTCCGGAGCTACAGTTTTCAACGGAACCGGAGTGAATACGGTGAATACAAGCAATCTTCCTGACGGTATTTACATACTTGAGCTGACAAGGGGCAACAACAAAGCTAAGTACAAAATCATCATTGAATAATATCATCTGATTCCATTCAAAAGAGGTGTGTCATATTTTTGTATGACACACCTCTTTTCTTTAAGTTTCCTTTTCTCATTGTCATAATTTTTATACTTTTGTAGAGAATTTGATTAACAGCAAGGAGAAAACAAATTATGACACTACAGCAAATGGAATATATCGTAGCGGTATATCGTGTAAGACACTTTGCCAAAGCGGCGGAAATGTGCGGTGTCACTCAGCCCACGCTGAGTGCTATGATTCAGAAACTGGAGAAAGAACTGGGAGTTAAAATATTTGAACGCTCTTCACAGCAGGTTACGCCGACGGCTATCGGAAAGCTCGTGGTGGAACAGGCGTGGAAGGTTATATCCAGAGCCAACAAAATTAAGGATATCATAGCCGAGGAGGAGCACTCGCTTTCGGGTACTTTCAAGATTGGCATTTTGCCTACTATCGCCCCCTATCTGCTGCCACGGTTCTTTACGAAACTGGAAAGTGAAAACCCGGACATCGACTTCCATATCATCGAGATGAAGACGGCAGACATAAAAAAGGCACTGAGCCGTGGCGAGATTGATGCAGCTATCGCCGTGAGACTCGACGAACTGGATGTGTACAACCAGACTTCGATGTATTATGAACAGTTTATTGCATACGTGGCGAAAAACGACCCGCTGTTCTCGCATCAGAATATCAAGACTTCCGACTTGAGTAATGAGTTTCTGTGGTTGCTCGACGAGGGACATTGTTTCCGTGATCAGCTCGTGAAGTTCTGTAACCTAAAATCGGCTACTGAGAGCAAATCGAAATATTCGCTCGGCAGTATCGAGACGTTCATGCGTATGGTGGAGAGCGGACAGGGAGTTACGTTTATTCCGGAACTTGCCCTAAGCCAACTGTCGGAGAACCAGATGGAACTTGTGCGTCCTTTTGCCTTACCTATACCTGTAAGGGACGTGGTATTGCTTACGGCAAAGAATTTCGTGCGCCACTCTATTGCTGAACTTATCGTTGATTCAGTGAAAGAGAATGTGCCTAAGGAAATGCTGACATATAATAATAGGGAACAGAGAATTTAAAGCCTCTCCCCCCGCGCCGCACAAGGCGGCTTACCACTCCCCATAGGAAAAAGCCTCTCCCCCGCGCCGCACAAGGCGGCTTCCCCCTCCCCATAGGGAGGGGAGTAATATGCTTTATTTATATAAATAAGAAATAAAAATCAAAAAGTGAAAAAATCCCAAGCGAATTTAATTTTCGCTTGGGATTTTATTTTTTATAGGGTAGTTTCATCCCCTCCCTTAGGGAGGGTTAGGGTGGGTTTCATTCCCTCCCTTAGGGAGGGTTAGGGTGGGTTTTTAGGGTGCGTTTTTAGGGTGGGTTTCTTACTTCACAAACTTCTTCCCGTTCTGAATATATACCCTTCCCGACACAGGTTTACTCACAATCATTCCCTGAAGATTATAAATCTTGCCGTCTACCACCTTATTATATATAGGAGCATCAGCAATGCCAGTAGGATTCTCGTATGTCTGGTTACCGCTGAGGAATTTACCGCCTTCATTCTCCTTCGCCATGATGTCGGCAACAAGACTGTTCATATAACGCTCCAAATTGGTGTAACCTTCAGCATCAGTCTGATTACCGTCAGCCTTATTGTTCTTGTCCAGTCCGTTAGCATCCTCCCAATAATCAGGAATACCGTCGCCATCGGTATCGGTAACGTTAATAGAAGTATCAGTAACGAGATTAGGCCACGGACTCCAGTCGTCAGCAGCCCCGGCAGGTTTATTATCGTCCTGCGAGTTAATAATACCGCCCGTATTTCCGCTTCCGGTAGCTGTAGCAACACCATTCTTCGTGTCGTTCACCATCTGCTCGTCCACCCAGTCGCGGTGTAGCGAAGCTCCTGCATAAGCCAGCACTCTGTCGTAGGCATCCTGTGCAGTATGAGTGGTAACGCCCTCGAATGTCATAGGCGTAGTCAACTTTATTGCATCATCGCCAGGATAAGTATTGTCGTTTCCGCTCTTGTCTATCTGGTCAGCAACGCCATACTTGAAGTTATCCTTGTTCATGTTGTCATAATTCGGATTGTAATTGCCATACACATAGTAGTGTCCCCATGTGTGTAGCATCTTCTTCCAGTCGTTCCAGGCAATAGTCATCTGCTTTCCGTCAACATCAATCTTGTTGGTTGACATGTCTATCTGATATTTCGTGCCTTTTATCGTAACATAACTGTTAGTTCCGTCAAAAGACCCACTCACATCCTTGTCAGTTACACTCACTCCCGTCAACGTCTTGTAGTTATAAGCTATAGTACTTTTGTTCAGACAATAGTCTACAGTGCGTATACCCGGAGCGGCAAGTCTGTACTTACGTTCGCCTTTAAGTTTCAGCGTTGTTGGTCCCGGTTTGTAATAGTTATAGGCAATGTTCACGGTCATGCCCTCACCACCGTAGCAGCCGTTTCCGCCCCAGTTATACATCACGTTGTTTCGCAAGTCCATGCGCTCATCGGTCTGAGTGCCGGGGCGCGGACCAAGACGAGGTACACGGGAATCATGATGAGCAAGCAAGTTATGGTGGTATGTCGCCCCGCTACCGCCCCAGTTGCCGCCATATCCGTGTGCTCCCTTGGTATGACCGGAATTCTTCAGGCTCTGAGATACGATGTTCCACTGCAGGGTAATATTCTTGCTACCGTAAACCGACAGACATTCATCGATACTCCAGCTGATGGAACAGTGGTCTACGATGATATTCTTGCGGTCCATGCCGCCCAATCCGTCGCCCTCGTGCTTGTCCACATGGCGATTGCCGAGGCGGAAGCGCATGAAGCGGATTATCACATTGTCGCTTGAAATCTCAAACGGGAAGTCGGCGATGCATATACCGTCGCCCGGAGCCGTCTGTCCGGCAATGGTAACATTTCCTTTCTTCAGTTGCAAGGTACTCTTCAGATATATCGTTCCACTCACGTCGAAGACAATAGTTCTCACTCCCGACTTATTGCAAGCCCAGCGGAAAGTTCCTTCCGACCCGTCATCGTCAAGTTTCGTAACATGATATACGGCTCCGCCACGTCCTCCTGTGGTATATCTTCCGAAGCCCTCGGCTCCTGGGAATGCCGGCAAATTGTCGGCAACGGCATTTGATACCGGTACGGCGCTCAAGGCGATTGCCGCAGCACTCATCATAAATAGTTTCTTGAAATCCATTATATCGCTTTAATAAAAATTTATCATCATTTACCATCAAAAGTAATGGCAAAAGTTTCACAATGCGAAATTAGTCATTTAAAATGAAATGAACAAATCAGATACAAAATCAAAGAGCAAAAACAATTATAATTGAAGGATTTTCCACCCTTTATATTGTTTTTTACTCCTAATTGGGTACAACCATAGACATATAGTTGTCTAAGAGCAATGGTTCTATTTTATGGGATTTCAACGAGAAACGATACTATTAAGCTATCACAGAACATAAAAATTAGGGTGAAGCATAATGCTACACATTGCTTCACCCTGTTCTTGAATATATTCCACGACATGCGTTCACGGATTATTCTTCCTTTACTATCCAGTCGTCTATGGTGCGCTTCTCGCTATTGTAGTTAACACCTATCTTTACGAGTCGTTTGCCCTCGGTTGAATACGGAATAAGATATCCCTTATCGTCAATCTGTCTAAGAGCTGCCTCAGCTGAGCCGTCGAACTTGAATTCAAAGACGCATATTTCATCTTGCATGTGTACCACCATATCGGCACGCCCCACGGCACTGTCTTCTTCTACCTTTACATATGCGCCAAGAAGACTGAATATAAGATAGAACACGGTCTGCACATCGCGCTCCGACTTGTTCGACAGACGGTTGCTTATCCCGGCAAGATATGAACGCATCAGTTCGAGCGACTCATTATACTTTTTCTCGAAGAGCAAATCAAGGAAATCACCCAAAAACGAACTGTTGTCCATCTGTCGCGGCGAAAGATAGTTTGGGGCAAGTGTCTGCAGCATACCTATGCGCACCTCGTGGTTTGGATAGTCGAGGATATAGCGCTGAGTAAACTTGTTGAACTTCTTAATCGTGAGATATCCGCTCTGGTATAGCAATGGCAACGACGTGGTCATCTGCTCCGGAGACACATCGAAGTCTGCAACTCCTGCCGATTTATTCTCTATATCCGCAAGACCGGTATGGAATTTTCTCATCACATTTATTATATACGACGGCGTGCCGGAACCGAACCAGTAATTGCCAAGTTTATGGTTTGCCATAGAGAGGATAAGACTGAACGGATTAAATATATCTTCAGAATTCTCACTGAAGTGATAGCCGTCATAATATTCCTTGAGCTGGCGGAACATTTCATCTGAACTTATACCAAGATCTCTTGCAAAGAGTTCTATATCATGCGATAGCAGGGTTGTGAGTTCTGACTTGCTGATACCGCAGATTGCCGAAAACTGGTCGGTCATGGAGATATTGTAAAGGTTGTTCAGCTCACTGAATATACTGAGTTGCGAGAATTTTGTTATTCCCGTTATGAAGACAAACTCCAGATATGGGTCGAGCATCTTCAGCGGACTGTAAAAGTTCTGCATCACAAGACGTAGCTCGCGCAGATTCTGCTCGTCGTGCACTACGTCGAGGAGCGGCGCATCGTATTCATCAATGATTACAACAGCCTTTCTGCCTGTCTGCTTAAAGGCTTGTATCACAATATCGGAAAGACGTACATTCACGTCCTTTTCTCCTTTTTCGCAACCATATTCCTCTTCGTATGGCTGTAAGAGCCAGTCGAGATATCCCTCCAGCTTTTTCTTGTCGAAATGTTTCGCCCCGCTCAAGTCTAAATGCAGAACCGGATGTTTTGCCCACTCCTTTTCATATTCATCTATTGCGAGTCCGGTAAACAGCTCGCGCCTTCCTTCAAAATATGAATGAAGGGTTGAGGCAAACAAGGATTTGCCAAAGCGTCGCGGACGACTCAGAAAAACATATTTCAAACCTTGTCTTCTGAATTCCGCAATATACTTTGTCTTGTCTACATAAATATATTTCCCCTCAATGATGTTCTGGAATGTCTGTATTCCTATCGGGTATCTTCTAACTTCATCCATAGTCTTGACGTTTTATAACCGCTAAGATACAGACTTTTCCCTAAACATGCAAATAAACGGCAATAAGATGAGAAAAAAAAGTGATTTACAATAAAAAAGTCCGGGCACTAAGTATCCGGACCTATCTGATTGGTATTCATTTATGGAATAAGAGCCATAAGATTCTATTTCATCATCACCTTAACCGTTTCGTTTACTCCGTTGCCCTTTACTTTCAACATTATCATTCCACCTACATTCGGCAGATAAATGCTGGAGTTGGTGCCGTTGAACTGATGGGTTCCGAGGAGTTTGCCGTTTACATCGTATGCAGTCATCTGGAACTTGTCCTTTGCCTGTGCGCCGTCGACATTCACGATAACCTGTCCGTTGAATGCCTGAACGAGGCGCACGCGTTTTCCATTGCTCTTGCTGCTCTGGATATAGCCGATGCCAGTGGTCTGAGTACCGAAAGAAACGGTCTTTGTTGTCAATCCGAGTTCAAAAGCACCAAGGTCTGGAGCATCGCCAGCATAGCGGATTGCCGGAACGACTACATTCTGCGAAGCATAGCGGTCGCTCTCCCCTACTACGGTTCCTTTGTCAACGAGCAAGGCATTGCCCTCTACCGGACGAGCCCATGTCAGATTATCCCATACCCAGTCGCCATTTGCATTGCGATCGGCAATGAGTTCAGCAAAATTGTCCTCGCTGACTACATTTGATGGGTCTACATTAAGGTCGGAAGTAACCATCGTACCAACAGAAAGTTCTGTTCTACCATACTTCGTGCTCTTCTCTCCCCATTTTGTAGGGTCGTCATGATGACGGTCGGTCTTCAGGTTATCATTGATGGCGATACAGTTTGTAGCCACCAGCTCATGACCTGCAGCAATCGGCTCGTATGCTCGGTAAGAGTAAGCCTTCTTCAGAGTGTTGCCATCAACAGACTTTAGAGCATAACCCGTACAGTTGTTCATGATGATGTCGCCAGAGTTGTGGTTCTGGTCGAAGCCCTTGTTCACGTTGTTCACGGCAATACAGCGATTGAGCACCACATTCATTGCTCCCTGGTCAGAGCCACACTTGAAACCGTTTCCGTTACCCTTCGTTACAGTACCGTTGATGATAGCATTCTCGTATGCCAAACAGTTTTCGAACACGATTGTTACGTTGTCCTCGAAACCGCCTGTCTTCTTAAAGAACACGTCGTAACCGTCGTCCGAGTTGTTGTATGCACAGCAACCATAGAAGTAGTTACCTGTTCCAACGGAAATTTTCGGTGCGAAACCGTCGGCATCGCCGTCACCCTCGTCCTTGTTCTCATAGGCATCACAGTTGAGGATATAGTTAAACGAACCGAGGTTCTTTATCTGTACGCCGGTGTCGCCGTTCTTATAGAACTTGCAGTCCTCGATGATATTATCGTGTGCATCCTGAGTACGGTTCTTGATGTCAGTTGCCGAAGCGCCAGTAGGTTTGTTGCGCTCAATGAGGAGTCCGTTGTCGCTGGCATTTGTAACGTCTACATGATAGAAATGCCAATATGATGAGGTTAGGCGTATTCCCTGATACGGGTTGTCGCTGTGTCCGTGTTGCGGATGGTCGCAGTTGATTACAGCCCTACCGTTCAAGCAAATGAGCGAGTTGTAGTTGTCGGCAGTACCGTTGCGCTCATCGATATTAATGCGTGCTGTAGGACGGTATTCGCCTGGTGCGAGATATATTGTCGTACCTGGGTCTACAGCCTTGTCGATGGCAAGCTGAATGCTGGCAAGAGGTGTAGCCTCAGTGAGACCGTCGTTTGTGTCGCTTCCTGTAGGAGAGACATACAGCTTTGGTCCGTTGCCGATGTTAGGGGTGGCTATCGGACTGTCGCCGGTGTTATATTTCAGTCCTGGAGTCTGGTCGTTAGGATTGTCTGGATTGTCTGGCGAAGCCGTTCCGCCTCCGCCTATAGTCTCCTCGTCGCCAACGGCGATATTATAAATATACATACCGCCCGTTATACCGATAGTAACAGTGCCGTCGGCAAGAACCTTGCCGCTACCTGTTTGATGTTCCTTTCCGGTTGATGACGGGAAAGCTGTTGCATCAACATTGGTCAGTGTCAGCGAACGGGTAGCCGATTTGTTTGATGTCATATATTCCACCTTGAGCATATCGCCCGCCTTGCAGTCGGGGATTGTTACGGAACAGGCATCACCGAGCCACAGAGTACCGGTGCTGCCGCCGAGACGTACATTACCATTGGAGTTTGCCGTAACGGTAAAAGTAAGATTTTTGGTTGTTTCAAGTTCTGTTCCGTTAGCCGTCAAGGGTGCGTTGTCGAGAGCTTGTAAATAGCAGTACCGACTCTTAGAGTCGATTTTCCAATTGGCATCAGCCTTGATGTTTGTAACATCCTGCGTTGAAACCGACGTGAGGTTCCATCTTCTCACTTCCCTATCGGTATCTGCATCCTGGGCGTAGACTGTAGCAAATGCTGTTGCAGCCATTGCCATAACAATAAGTTGTTTCATCTAAACTTTAGTTTAATAGATTGTTAGAATATGTTAGTAGATAAAATTCCTTGATAGTTTTATGTTCTGCAAATATAGATATAAATATGATAGGTTAAGTAAAACTTATACAAATATATTTACGAAAACGTTTGCGTAGATGTATTATTTCTCGTCTTTTTAATTGTAAATTACTTCAAGGAGATATAAAAATAAAATAGCCACCACTGATGGCTATTAATTCAGCATCGATAAACCAATAGCCATCAGTGGCGGCTAATTATCCGCCACTGGTGTACAAATTATTTTCTATACTATATCGGAAGTTATTATTTTGTTCTCCCGCGAATTAATCACTTGGCAGACTTCTTGCCACTGTATTTCTTTATAGCACTGTAAGCATCGACAAGACCGAGTTCTCCGGCTCTACTCAGATCTTTTATTCCCGCATCCACCTTTTTATAATATATATATACGAGTCCACGATTGTAATAAGCCTCTGCAAGATGGGAATCCAAGGATATTGCCTTTGTATAATCTGCAATCGCCCGTGGATAATCCTTCTGCCGGGCATACACATTGCCGCGGTTGTAATAAAGATAGGCATTGTCGGAATCGAGAGCTATCGCCTTGTCGAGGTCGCCGAGGACACGCAGACTCTTGAAGTCAACCGACTTGCCTTGCGACTTGTCGAGACTTTCCATCATCTGCAGACACACTGCTCGCTGCCAATATGCAAGCGACGAGAGACTGTCGGTCTGAATATATGCCGAAAGGTCGTTTTCGGCATCATAGTAATTCTGCAACACACTGTATGCTACGGCGCGCTGCAACAGTATTCCTTTGTCTTTCTGCAGATTCGCCGATTTGTCGAGTTTGCCGGTCAGAGTGTCTATCATATTAAAGTATTCTTTCGACTCACTCTCGCTCAAATTCTTTGGATTACAGGTTATCTGGAGTGATTTTTTCTTCACCGCAAACTCCTTGTTGAATTTATCCACACTCTCGTCTGACGCTACGTATGACTTGACGCCATTGGCATATTGCAGATACGAGAGCTGATACATCGGCATCAGCTCGATGTCCACCTTACGGTTCTGTACACGACCGCGATAGGAGTTTTCGTATTCTATGCCAACATTCTGATTGTCGTCTACGGCAAGCTGGTCGTACTTGTCGAAGTTTATCTCGCTGCGCTTTCTCACGCTGCGCAGTTTCCGCTTGTTCCAACGCGGCTGATAGCCATTAGACTTGTCTATCTGTGCCTTCATGATGCGAAACTCGTCCATCTCTGCTTTACCCGTCATACCAAGACGGCGATAGCAACGGGCACGACTCTGAAGTCCAATCCAGAAATTAGGAAACTGACTGATAAGATTACTGTAGTCGGCAATGGCTCCACGAAGATTACCGATGCGCTCACGAAGCAACGCACGGTTGTATATTGCCATCACATTACCAGGCTCCAAACGGATTACGAAATCGAAATCCTCCACGGCACGGTTGTCGTCGCCAACCTGTACACGCAGCTGTCCGCGGTTGTAATGGGCAAGGAAGTTATTGGGATCAAGTTCTATTGCCTTGTCGTAATCGGCAAGCGCCCCCCGAAGGTTGTTTATGTTATAGCGGGCAAGTGCACGGTTTACGTAATAGTTTGTGTTCGTTGGCTTGTAATGGATTGCCTTTGTGAGCTGCTGGTCGGCATCGCGCCATTTGGAATGCGACAGACTTATCATTGAGCGTACTGCCCAGGCATCACCGTCATACGGGTTGAGCTCAAGTGTCTTGTCGATATATTTCTCTCCTTCAACGGTATCTTTCTGCTGAAGACAGAGTTGTGCCTTCAGTGCGTATGCCTGAGAATAGTCGGTCCATCGCTTCATCATCACATCGAGGTCGGATGAAGCCTTGTCGTAGTCTTTGTCTTCGATACGGCAAAGCACACGGTTATACCACAGACTCTTGTTGTCTGGCTCATACTCGATGGTCTTGTCGTAGTCGGCAATGGCACCCTTGAAATTGTTCTGTTTGATACGACAGAGTCCACGCAGCTCAAAGAGTACCGGAACATACGGGTTGAGCTTTATAGCCTCGGTGCAGTCTGCCTCGGCTCCCACGAAATCGTCGAGTCGAAACTTTGCCTCCCCCCTACCGAACCATGGTTCGTAGAGGTATGGCTTTGCCGTGATGACACGTGTAAAATACTGTATCGACAATACGTAATCCTCATAATACAGTGCGTTCTGCCCTACTCTTATCATACGGTCGATGTTATACTGGGCATGAACAAGAGTAAAGGAAAAAAGGAAAAAAAGGGAAAAAAATAATTTTCTCATAAAAAGCCCCCTCCAACTCCCCCAAGGGGGAGAGAACTGATAAAACAATAATATTCCAAAACCATACTAACTGAAGGGATTCTACCATCCCCTTTCAATACCAAAGAGAAATATTACATTCCTCGAATGGTCTAAAGTCAACACCCCCATTCCCTACAATCAGGAGCGGGGGTGTATGGGGTTTATCTTCTCGGTGCTTTCGTGCGGTATGCGCAACGGAAACGTCCTTGAAGCAGTGCCTTCAACTTATTTTTTATTAGTTGTTTGCGAAGTGGCGAGATGCGGTCGATGAAGAGTTTTGTATCCAAATGGTCAAACTCATGCTGCATGACACGTGCCAGATAACCTTCCACCCACTCGTCGTGCGACTGCAAGTCCTCGTCAAGATACTGTACGTGGATGCGTGTAGGGCGTGTTACCTTCTCGGATATGCCCGGCAACGAGAGGCATCCTTCTTCGAGAGATTCCGTATTCGTATCGTCATATTCAAGGATATGCGGATTGATGAATCCCTTCTTGAAACCTTTATATTCAGGGAAATCCTCCGACAAAACATCGAGGTCGATTACTACTACGCGGATGTTAAGTCCAATCTGAGGAGCCGCGAGTCCAACGCCATTCGACTCTTCCATCGTCTCGAACATATTTGCTATCAGTTCCTTCAGGTTCGGATAGTCTGTAGGAATATCAACCGACTCTTTTCGCAAGACCGGCTGACCGTATGTATAAATAGGTAATATCATCTTCTTGATTCCAAATAACTTTGCAATATTATAGTAGCGCTGATCTCATCGACCAGCGCCTTGTTCTGTCTTGCCTTCTTTCCGAGTCCACCGTCAATCATTGCCTGATGGGCAAGGACTGAAGTGTATCGCTCATCATAAAGTATGATGGGAATCTGCTGTCTCTTTTTCCATCTCGCAACAAACTCCTTTACACGTGCCAAATTCTCACTTGGCTGTCCGTTGGGCTGCTTTGGTTCCCCGATGACAATCAGCTCCACTGGTTCCGTATGCACATACTTGTCGACATATTCATACAAGCCGGCTGTAGGTACCGTGGTAAGTCCGTTTGCGATAATCTGCAACGGATCGGTTACGGCAAGACCTGTGCGCTTCTTTCCGTAGTCTATAGAAAGTATACGTGCCACTTCCCGAAATTAGTTGTTATAGAGTAGCCATGCATCAGGATACTGGTTGCGGAGCTGTGTGCGGCTCTGCACGGCATCGCTCTTAGTGTCGAATGTTGACGCTACAACACGATACATTCTTGTAGAAGCATCATAAGCCACCTGTGCATCATAGCCTTTGTTCTTGAGCTGTCCCTGCATTCCCTCGGCATTTGCCTGCACTGAGAATGAACCGACTACTACGCTGAATGCCTTCAAGCCGGCACCGTTTACTACCTGGTATTTTCCCTGGCGCACCGGTACATTGTCGCTGTTGTCGACTACAGTTGTCTCTGTTGCCGGTTTCTCCACTACCGGTGTAACTACTGCAACCTCTTCTGTCGGCTGCTCTGTAGTAGTCTTGTTGGCATCGGCAGCCTGTGCTTTCTCATACATCTTACGGTAAGCTTTCTCCGACGAACCACAGCTTGTAAAAGCAACTGCGAGGCACAAGCCTGCGCATACTATAGCATATTTCTTCATTTCTATTTTTGTTTTTGTTATTAAATGTCTTTGTATAAATGTTTTGCGAAATTACATAAATTAGGTAGAATAATGGCAGAAATGCTGCATAAAGTTTGTTAAATGAACAAAAAGTAATGAAGAAGTGGTAAAAAACAATGGAAAAATATTGCAGCAACAGAAAAAAAGAGTAACTTTGTGGAGAACTTATTATTAATTTAAATATCGAAGATTATGAAAACATTAGGCTACATTGGAGCATTCCTCGGAGGAGCTCTCGCTGGAACAGCACTCGGACTTTTACTTGCACCTGAAAAGGGAACTGATACAAGAGAGAAAATCACTGACGCTATCGACGACTTCTGCAAGCGCCACAAGATTAACCTTACTCGCAAAGAAATGGGCGACCTTGCTGATGACATCAAGGACGCACAGGCTGACGCTGAGGAGGTTTAATCTTTTATTTACAGAAGGGTTTTATTGACGAAGGTTTTATAAAAACGGAACGGTATGTTTTCGAGCGACAAAAATATTAATATTATCGGCAGACTTGTTGAGATTGCCCGGCATTATCTGAAACTGCAGGGGGAATATATCAAGCTTGGCGCTATCGACAAGACGGTGAGACTGGTTACGGCTCTCATCATTGTTGCCGTATTGTCGCTGATAATCATTCTCGTCTTGATTTTCCTGTCTCTTGCTGCCACGGTGGCTCTGGCAAATGCTGTGGGCTACGCCTGGGCTTTCTGCATCGTGGGTATCTTCTATTTCCTGGCTTTCATCATTTTTGTCCTGTTCAAGAAACAGCTGATTGAGAAGCCGCTTGTTAAATTTCTCACTACTTTATTAATGGAGAATTAAATTATGGCTAACAGCAACGATAATAGGACTCACTATAAGTCGCTCGACGATATTAGTCTGCGCAAAGCCGAGCTACTCGCTAAAATCCAAAAGGATCAAGCGGAAATGGGTACGCTTTGGAATGAGATGTTCAAGCCGGAAAGGAAATCAAGGAAGAAGGGCATGAGTCTTCAAGGTATCATGAACACCGGCATCGGGGTTCTCGATGGCGCTCTCTTTGCATGGAAGATTTACAGAAAGTTTAAAAAGTAATTTTACATTAACAAGAAACAGGGTATGACAAAACTTTTATTGTCATACCCTGTTTTTAACATTATAATGCTATCACCTATCTGAAATGAACGATAATATATATCATCGGAAGCAATTATACTATTTTCCTTTCCCCTTCAACTTCTTCAGCTTTCTTTTTGCCTCGGGGATATCCGGACAAAGCTTCAAGGCTTTTTCGTAGTTGGCTATCGCTGCATCGGGCATGTGTTCTCGCTCACATTCCTTGCCCAGCATAACATATTCCACGGCAAGTTGCTTTAAGAACCTTTCCTGCTTCTTTTTCTCGTCTTTCAACCGTTTGTTTTCATCTCGCAAAGTATTTATTACGTTCAGTTTCTTACGGATAAAGCGCTTGGCAAGGGGCTTCTCTATGTCATACCGACTGTGTATCGCCTTGAAGAAACTGACAAGAAAGCTGTCGAAATCGCCTTTGTCGAAACTCTCCACGGCATCGTGATACTCACGATCGGCTTTTGACTCCGACAATGCCTTGTTTATTATTGTCTGGTTGTTGTAATTGCGGGAGAAGGACACGACTTCTGATTTTACAAAAATATCTCGACGACGGATGGGTTCTTTCAGACTGATTCCTTCGAGCGAAGTGCAGCGCGAAAGGGCTACGTATGTTTGTCCACCGGCAAAGACGCCTCCCGTAAAATCGATATTTACACGACGGAAGGTCAACCCCTGACTTTTGTGCACTGTTATTGCCCAGGCAAGACGTATGGGATACTGCACATATACTCCTATTTCTTCCTCGTCTATCTTCTTCTCTTGCTCGTTGTATGTATAGCGCACATTACTCCATGAGGCGCGCTCTACTTCAAACTCTTTTCCTTCGTCGGTAACAATGTATAATATTCCCTCGTCTTCATCGATTGCTTCAACTATACCGAGGGTACCGTTTACCCAGCGCTTGTCAAGATCGTTTTTAATAAAGATTACCTGTGCTCCTACTTTTATATCGAGTTGTATAGGGGTCGGAAGACTGCTCTCTGGAAATTCGCCCTTTATCTCTCCCATAAATACGGTTGGCTCTCCCGGCAACTGCTTCAATTTCTGTTCATTGATATGGTCTACGGTATCTCGACGCGTGGAGAGGGTTATGGCAAGACCGTTATCGTGTTTGTCTACTTCGGCATCTACCCTATTGTTCAGTTGGATAAGGTCGCTGTCGGCAACGGCATTTGTACGGATGTGGTCGAGGATACTGATAAACGTAGGGTCTGACTGGCGATATACCTTGCGGAGCTCGATGCTTACAAGCTGGAACTCCCGGAACACATGGGCATCAAAGAAATATGCCGAGGGATAAAACGGACGCAGAAACTGGCGGTCTTCTTCTCTTACCACCGGCTCCAGCTGATATACATCGCCGACAAGCAGCAGCTGCTTTCCCCCAAACGGCTCCCGCATATTTCTGGAATAGATACGCAACACCTTGTCGACAAAGTCGATGATGTCGGCACGTACCATACTTATCTCGTCGATTATTATCAGCTCTACCTCGCGCAGTATCTTGCGTTTCTCACTGTTATACTTCAATGTCTCCTTAATGTTACGGTTGGAGAAACGTGAGTCGGTGGGGATGAGCGGATGAAAGGGTATCTTGAAGAAACTGTGGAGTGTTGAGCCTCCGGCATTTATTGCTGCAATACCCGTCGGAGCAAGCACGATATGCTTTTTCTTCGTGTGCTGGCAGATATAACGCAAGAATGTAGACTTACCCGTCCCCGCCTTTCCGGTAAGGAAAAGCGAACGACGGGTATAGTTTATAATCTGGAGTGCCTTTTTGAACTCCTCGTTTGTCGTATCTATAATATTCTCAGAATCAGTCAACTCTTCAATCTTTCAATCTTTAAATCCTTCAATCCTTAAAAGTCTTTCAATCTTTCAATTTTTAAGTCTTTCAATCTTTAAAAGTCTTCGAGCGACATTTGCTGCGACTTCGGCTTCTGATGCTTACTTTTGCTTTCAGAACTTGCAGCGTTGCTATTATGACTTTCCTCACTGGCGGCATTATGACCGGATGTTCCTTCTCCGTTTCCTTCATGGATTACATTGCCGTTCTCGTCGAGCATCTGCACATCCTCCATGTCGCCGATAACCTGCGTACTGTCGATGCGTGCGGTATCACGACGCGCCGGTGTATAACTTGCACAATTATACATTCCGTATGAGATATCATCATCGTGAGGCTTGTCAAACTTGGCATGATATTTCTTGAAAGCAGGGTCTCCCATAACTGACTGTATGAAATATCCACATACCGGCAATGCGGTTCGGCTACCCTGTCCTAAAGCTCCTGTACGGAAGTGGATACAGCGGTATTCTCCTCCAACCCATGCGCCGCATACGAGTTTCGGACTGACACACATAAACCATGCATCTGAGTGATTGTTCGTTGTTCCTGTCTTTCCTCCGAAGTCGGTATCACGCGCCGTGTCGGTATATGCCCAAAGACTTTGTGATGTTCCGCCCGGTTCACGCATACCGCCGATTAGCAACTGCTGCATGAAGAACGCACTCTTGTATGGTATTGCCTGCTGCTCTTCCTGAGGAGCGGTATATACTTCTTTGCCGTCTTTATCAACAATCTTTGTTACGAGCATCGGCAAGACATGTTTTCCGTTGTTGGCAACGCAGCAATAGGCATTCACCATGTCGAGGAGTTTTACGTCGGATGAGCCGAGGGCAAGCGACGGTGTATCATCGAGCGGATTGGTTATTCCCATCTGATGGGCGGTATTGATGATGTTCTTTATACCCATCTCCTGACCGAGACGCACAGCTATGGAGTTTATACTCTTTGCGAACGCACTCTTCAATGGTATTGAATCGCCGGAGAATCTGCCGTTGGCATTCGTTGGAGTCCAGATGGTATTCTCGTGCTTTATCTTGTCGTACACTTCCATACGGATATATTCGTCTCGACGCTTGTCGCAAGGGGTGAGTCCCTGGTTCATTGCTTCTGTATATACAAAGAGCTTGAAGGTTGAACCCGGCTGACGGTCGGCTGTTACCTTGTCATATTTCCATGTGTCGAAGTCTATATCACCGACCCATGCTCTGACGGCTCCACTCTGTGGCTCCATGGCGACAAAGGCGCAATGCATGAATTTCACCATATAGCGCACGGAATCTGCCATACTCATCTCCTGCTCTATTGTTCCCTTCTCATAATCGAAGAGCTTTACCTTGTGTGGCTTGTTCACGTAATAGGCAACAGAATCGGGATTGTTAGGGAAGCGAGCTAAAAGCTGCTGGTATCCAGGTTGTTTCTGAAGTATGCCTTCTATGAAACCCGGTATTACATTGCCGTTTTCATCACGCCAAGGATCTTGTCCGCTCCAATGACTGTTGAAGTTACGCTGTACCTGTCGCATCTGCTTGGTTACGGCAGCCTCGGCATATTTCTGCATGCGGGTGTCGATGGTTGTATATATTTTCAAACCACTTGAATAGAGGTCATAACCATTGTCCTTACACCAGTCTGACAGTTCTTTTGCTACTGCTTCACGGAAGTATTTCGCCTGTCCGTCGTAATTTTCCTCAAGGTTGAAATCCAACTTTATCGGGAGTTGTGTCAATGAGTCGCAGACGTTGCGCGACAGGTCGCCATGACTTACCATATTGTTTAAGACAACATTGCGACGCGCCTTGCTGTTCTCTGGATTTGACTTCGGATTGTAATAAGTAGTAGCCTTCAACATTCCAACGAGTACTGCCGCCTCTTCTGTCTTCAAATCCTTCGGCGTAGTATTGAAATATGTCTTTGCCGCTGTCTTGATTCCGTATGAATTGGAACCGAAGTCTACGGTATTGGCATACATTGTGATTATTTCTTTCTTGGAATAGACTGTCTCGAGCTTCACGGCAATAATCCATTCCTTACTCTTCATGATGAGTATCTTCAAGCCTGGAATCTTACCGAGCAAGCCGGTTGAATAGTTTTTCCTGACGCGGAACATGTTTTTTGCCAACTGCTGTGTTATTGTCGACGCTCCACGTGCTCCATGATGGGTAGCCGCATCTTTCAAGGCTCCGAAGAGTCCTATCGGGTCTATTCCCATGTGCTTATAGAAACGCTCGTCTTCTGTATCGACAAGGGCCTTGAAGAACGATGGCGTTACATCTTCGTATTTTACAGGAGTACGGTTCTCGTTGAAATATTTTCCTATTAGCTTTCCGTCTGCACTGTAAATCTCTGACGCCTCGTTGACCTGCGGGTCGCATATTCCGGAGAAATAACCCGGTGAACTGCCGAAGAGCCACAGGAAGTTCATGTCTACCATTCCTAAATATATGAAGAAGGCAACGATTGACGAACAAAAGCCGACGAGACATTTTGTATACCAGGCTTTTCCCTTGTATAATTTCTTATACCATTTCCAAAACTGACGTATTTTGCTTATCGAGAAAGCAAACAGTCTTTTTAGTTTGTTAAACATACTGAGTCTTTTTATTATTAACAATTGATGCCGTAACTTTCGGAAAGCTTTTTGGCATGCTGCAAAAATACAAAAATACTTTATAAGTTTTTATATGTGTCTATGTATTTTATGATTTCTTCAATATTATCGGGGTGAAACCAATGTATTTCCGGATCACGACGGAACCATGTCAGTTGTTTCCTACAGTATTTACGGGAGTCACACTGTATTCGTACTATTGCTTCTTCAAGAGAGCATTTGCCGTCGAAATACTCAAACAGCTCTTTATAGCCTACGGTATTCAGGGCATTTATGCCTTTCTTTGGATATACTCTTCTGGCTTCGTCTACAAGACCGTCGGCTACCATCTGCTCTACTCTTTTGTTTATCCTGTCGTACAACTCTTGGCGGTCGCGGTTTAGTCCTATCTTCAGGATATTGAACGGGCGCTGCTTCCGTTCGTTTTTACGGAATGAGGTATATGTCTTGCCTGTCATTATACATATCTCCAGTGCATGGACAACGCGCTTGGGGTTCTTTCGGTCTACTATGGCATAGTACTCTGGGTCTCGCTGTTCAAGTTCATGGCACAGTGCCTCCAGTCCTTCATCTTCATACCTCTGCTTCATCATCGTGCGTGTCGCCTCGTCGATGGTCGGTATGTCGTCTATGCCATTGCATACTGAATCGATATACATCATGCTGCCGCCGGTCATAAGTGCTATATTCTTCCCTTCTGAAAAGTATTTCTCAAGGAATGCCATCACGTCTTCTTCATATTTCGAGGCACTGTAATAGTCGTCTAAACTCAGATTTCCCACGAAATAATGCTTTACCCTGGATAGCTGCTCTTCTGTCGGAGCCGCCGTTCCTACGGGTATTTCCCTAAACACTTGTCTGGAATCCGCATTGATTATCGGAACTCCAAGGTGCTCGGCAACGCTCAAGCACAATTCTGTCTTTCCAACTCCAGTCGGACCGAGTATTACAATCAACGTATTATCCATATACATTATTATATATAATGACAATAAAAAAGCTTGGAGCTGTCTACACTATATGCATAACGCTCCAAGCTATATCCTTTTTTTGCAAGATACGGCATGGTATTGTTATCTCACGATGCCACGCTTTGATGAACTTACAAAATCTATAATATAATTTATCTCATCACATTCCGGAAGATTCTTTCGAATCTCCTCTATACCTTCTGCCATCAGACCTTTTGAATACAGAAGGCGGTATGCTTCATGTATCATCTGTATCTTTTCATTGCTGAATCCGCGACGACGCAGACCTATCAAGTTGATACCGCAATATTTTGTCGGGTCTTTTCCTGCTATGATATATGGAGGAATGTCCTGACTGAAACGACATCCGCCCTGTATCATTACATATCCGCCAATATGACAGAACTGGTGGCATAATACGGTGCTGCTGACAATTGCATTGTCGTCGATCACTACCTCTCCGGCAAATTTAGTGGCATTTCCTATTATACATCCACTGCCTAACACGCAGTCATGGGCAACGTGAACACACTCCATCAGAAGGTTGTTGCTGCCTACTCGCGTCGTGCCTTTTGATGCCGTACCGCGGGAAAGTGTTACATTCTCTCGTATACTGTTATTGTCGCCAACAATACAAGTTGTCTCCTCACCTTTATATTTTAAATCCTGAGGCTTTGTACTGATACTTGCACCCGGAAAGAATTCATTTCCATTGCCGATACGTGCTCCGGTATGGATCGTTACGCTATTCTGCAAAATATTGTTATCACCAAGCTCAGTATTTTTGTCTATATAGCAAAAGGGACCTATGACATTATTGTCGCCCAACTTTGCTTCAGGATGAACAAAAGCTAACGGACTTATCTGATTCATATCTTTATCTTTTCAAAATTACTTGTTCTTCACAATCTGGGCGGTAAACGTTGCTTCCGAAACGACCTTGTCGCCTACAAATACATATCCCTTCATCGATGAGATACCGTGTCTTACCGGAGCGAGCAAATCTACCTTGAATAACAAGGTATCACCGGGCACTACTTTCTGACGGAATTTTACATCATCGATTTTCATGAAATATGTCGACCACGACTTTGGATTCTCTAACGTATTCAATACGAGAAGTCCTCCACACTGTGCCATTGCCTCTATCTGTAATACTCCCGGCATTACCGGTTCTTCGGGGAAATGCCCCTGGAAGAATGGCTCATTGCCCGTTACGTTCTTCACACCGACAATGCTGTTGGCTCCCAATGACACTACTTTGTCTACGAGCTGCATTGGATAACGGTGGGGAAGCAACTCCCGTATTCGCTTGATGTCCATTACTGGCGGCTCGTTGCAGTCGTATATCGGTGCCTGTATTTCATGTTTTCTTATCTCGCGACGTATCTGACGCGCGAACTTGTTGTTTATCGTGTGTCCCGGACGGGTTGCTATGATACGTCCCTTGATTGGTCTGCCGATGAGTGCCATATCTCCGATGATGTCCAAGAGCTTATGACGGGTACACTCGTTTTCCCAAACTAATGGTTTGTGCTGAATGTATCCGAGCTTTGTGGCATCCAGACGCGGAACTTTCAGGAAGTCTGCCAACTGATCGAGACGCTCCTGTGTTGTCTGCTTCTCGTATATTACAATGGCGTTGTCCATATCACCGCCTTTTATCAAGTTGGCTTTTAGCAGTGGTTCGATATCGCGGACAAAAACGAATGTTCTTGCCTGGGCTATCTCACTGGCGTAATTGTCCATCTTGTCGAGGGTGGCAAACTGGCTATTGATGAATTTTGACTCAAATGAGCACATTGCCGTGATACTGAATTCTTCATCTGGGAGAATCGTGATGCACGACCCCGTTTCCTCATCCTTTACCTCTATCTTATGGCGAATGATGTAATAGTCTTTCGGAGCATTCTGCTCCTCTACTCCTATCTCGTTTATCTTATCGACGTACATTGCTGCTGAACCGTCGAGAATAGGAAACTCCGGACCGTTTACCTGAATAAAGCAGTTGTCGATTCCCATTGCATAAAGTGCCGACATTCCGTGTTCTACTGTCGACACACGCACATCGCCTTTTCCCAATACAGTACCGCGCTGGGTATCTACTACATTCTCGGCAATGGCATCTATAACTGGCTGTCCATCCAGGTCTATACGCTGTATCTTATATCCACTGTTTTCAGGAGCAGGATTAAACGTCACGGTGAGACTGAGTCCCGTGTGAAGTCCCTTGCCACATAGAGCAAAGCTACCTTTTAGTGTTTTTTGTTTTGCCATATATCTATTTCTTCATTTTTCGCTCAATTTTTCTTCAAGTGCCTTTACCTGCTTCTGCAGTTCGTTCAACTGTGCATACATATCCGGCAATCTGCGGAACACTGCCTGTGACTTGAAGTATTTCTTTGGCTCCATAGGCGGTGTACCGATAAGGGTCTGGTCGCTCTTGATGTTTCCAGGCACTCCTGACTGTGCTCCAAGGAATACCTTGTCGCCGATTTTGATGTGTCCGGCAAGACCTACCTGTCCGCCAAACATACACCAGGCTCCGACTTTTGTACTTCCTGCGATTCCTACCTGAGCCGACATTACGGTATTCTCACCGATATCGGTATTGTGTGCTATCTGCACGAGATTGTCGAGTTTGACACCCTTGCGCAGATATGTGCTTCCCATCGTCGAACGGTCTACACAGGTGTTTGCACCGATTTCTACATTGTCTTCTATTGTTACGATTCCTATCTGAGGTATCTTGTCATAACCTTCTGCATTCGGCGCAAAACCGAAACCGTCGGCACCGATCACTGAACCGGCATGGATGGTTACGTTGTTTCCTATCTTACAACCATAATATATGGTTACATTCGGATAGAAGAGGCATCCGCTGCCTACTTTCACTCCGTCGCCGATTGTTACATGAGGATATATCTGACAATTGTCGCCAACGACAGCATTTTCACCGATACAGGCGAATGGGGCAATGTAACAGTTCTCGCCTACTTTTGCTGATGCTGCAATACTTGCAAGCGGACTGATGCCTGTCTTCTTCGGTTTCATCGATTCATACAACTGAAGCAACTGGGCAACCGACTCGTACGCATTCTTCACTCTTATCAGTGTTGCCTTTACAGGATGCTCCAAAACAACATCCTCGTTTACAAGTACGACACTCGACTCGGTATCATACAGATAGTGGGTATATTTAGGATTGGAAAGGAAAGAAATGGCTCCTTTCTTACCTTCTTCAATCTTTGCAAATGTATTTATTGCGGTGTTCTCATCACCTTCAATACGACCTTTTACAAATTCAGCAATTTGTTTTGCGGTAAATTCCATTTTTATTTTATTTTTCGATTATTTTGCAAATATAATAATTATTATTTATAAATGCGGAATCAAAAGACAATATTTGTTATTTTCTACCTTATTTCATCTTCTCCACAAAGAAATCTGCTATCTGACGAAGCAAATGATTGCGTGTATTGCCTCCATATATGCTGTGGTTTCTGTTTGTGTAGATGTTCATCCTGAAGTCTTTGTCTGCCTGTACTAATGCTTCTGTATACTCAAACGTATTCTGGGGATGCACGTTGTCATCGGCAAGTCCATGACAGATTAGCAGACTTCCATTCAGCTTTTCTGCTCTCTTTATCGGATTCGTATCGTATCCGGTAGGATTTTCGTTTGGTGTTCGCATATACCTCTCTGTATATATGGTATCATAGAATCGCCAGTCGGTAGGCGGTGCTACGGCTACTCCTGCCTTGAACACGCCACGACCTTCGCTCATACTCATCAGTGTATTGAAACCGCCATAGCTCCAACCCCATATTCCGATATTGTCTTTGTCGACATACGGCAGCTTACCGAGGTATAGCGCTGTTTCTACCTGATCTTTTGATTCTAAATCTCCTAATTTCAGATATGTACATTTCATGAAGTCGGCTCCTCTGCCGCCTGTTCCGCGTCCGTCGACACAGACTAAGATAAATCCGCGGTCTGCCAAATAGCCGTCGTACAGGCAACCCTGCCCCATGGAGCCTACATTCCATGAGTTTACTACCTGCTGACTGCCCGGTCCGCTATACTGCCACATTATGACCGGGTATTTTTTGTTCGGGTCAAAATCATGCGGCTTTACCATTATTCCGTTCAGTTTCACTCCCTCTGAGGTTGTGAAAGTGAAGAATTCCTTCTGCGGAAGATTGTATGTTGCAAGTAGGGACTTCAATTCTGCATTGTCGTTTACTACCGACAGTTTCTTGCCAGTATTGCTATAGATGGAATATTCAAACGGGGTGTTTCTGTCGCTCCAGCGATTTACGAAATACTTGTAGTTTTTACTGAACGTTCCACTGCTCCAACCGTCTCTTGCTGTCAGACAAACGGTTTTTCCGCCTTTTCCTGTTACATACACTTCTCTGTTCAGCGGATTCTTTCCTGCTGCCTGATAATAAGTGTCGCCGGTCGCCTCGTCGTATCCGTAAACATCGGTTACATCACGGTTGCCGGTGGTTACCTTGCGTACCAAACTGCCGTTTATACTGTAAAGATAGAGCTGCATATAACCGTCTCTGTCGCTGGGCAGAAGGATATGCGAATCGGTTATCTTTATATTGTCCATTGCCTCCTCCGGAACATACTTGTCGTTCTTTTCTTTTATAAGGAGCTGGGCTACGGTACTTCGCGGATTTACGGAATATACCGACAACTGATTCTGATGACGGTTGCTCGTGAAGACAATCATTTTCTGGGCGTCTTTTGTGGCGAAAAGGCGTGGGATATAGCCGTCGGCATCTACTGGAACCTGGAGTTTGCGTGTCTGATGCGACTGTATGTCGTAGCTATAAACGGCAACTTCCGAATTTTTCTGTCCTGCCTTCGGATATTTGTATGTGTATAATCCCGGATATTCCTTATAATCTTCTTTCTCTGGCTTCATACCCTTGAACATCTGCAGGGAATACTGCGGAACGTCTTTTTCGTTATATTTTATCCAGCATATCATGGTTCCGTCGGCATTAAAGGTAAGGGCGCGGTTGAAACCGAACTCTTCTTCGTTTACCCAATCCGGTATTCCGTTTATGATTTCATTTTTCTTGCCGTCTTTCGTTACCTGACTTTCTGCATTGCCGTAAAGGAGTTTTACGAGATAGATATTGTTCTCGCGAACGAAGGCTACCTGTTTTCCGTCGGGCGACCATGTTGGCACCTGCTGTGGTCCGTAGTCGGAGAGTTTCTCCAACTTTTTGCTACCTATATTATATATATAATAGACTGCCGTGAACGAGCGGCGGTATATTCTTTCCGTTTTGGTCTGGATGAGCATCTTGGTACCATCTGGACTCAGGATGTAGTCGTCGAAGGATTCTATCTTCTCTCCTATTGTCTTGTCGACATCAAACAACACATCGACTTGCTTTCCTGTCTTGAAAGAATACCTCACGACTTTCTTCCCGTCCTTGCTTACCTGGGCATAGCTTTCACCGTCATCGAGAGCCGTAATACTGCCAAGTCCCTTTGGAGCGAATTTACCTGAAGTGATATCTTTCAGCGAAAGGATATTGCCGGCAAGTGCCGTCGACACACTCAGAATTAGTGCTGCACACATCGTAATTATTTTTCTCATATCTTCTTTTACAATATTTTTTACTTTCTTTCCCCCATAAATAACCATAAAGGAAAGATTTAATTTAGGCAAAGGTAATATTTTTATTTATACTATCCATTAGTATACGGATTAAAAGATATTAATTTCGAATTTCGTAAGAATGTTTTACCCCCCCTGTTCCTATCATTCCTCTATCTTCCAATCCACTATGTTACCAGTAGTGGAATCGAAGTTGATTCCAACCTTCGTTATCGGCAAACCAGAGAGGGCGAAGCGCTTGTGATACTGCCGGATGTCTATTTGGTCTATAGCCGCCTGTGCGCTTTTGTTCAGCTTTAGCTCAACGAGGTAGAGGTCGGTCTTTGTCTGCAATACCATATCCACCCTGCCTTTCGGCGTATGCACTTCAACATCTACCACGAAGGCGGTGAGAAGGGTAAAGATGATATAGAGCATCTGCTGGTAATGTCCCTCGTAGTTCGTAACATTGCAATATGGCACGGTGCCCAGATAGTCTTGCAAAAGATGCAAAGCTCCGTCCATATCCTTGCGGCGGATGAGTCCCGACATACGGGCTATCGCCACCCCACCACGCTCGGCATAGATGCCATCCACATAATTAGGGAGGAGGTTCTCAAAGAGTCCCACGCGAATCTCCTTATTCGGGATGTCGAGGGTATATAGTTCGATGTCCGGGTCGTAATCCTTTATCGTTACATAACCGCTCTGATACAGAAGAGGCGTGATGGTCTTCATCTTCTCCGTAGGCGCATCGAATGCCGAGGAAAGGGCCTCGATAGGTGCGATGCTGGCTGGCAGGACATCAAACTTATTGAGCATGTTGATGAGATAAGTAGGCGTGCCCGAACTGAACCAATATTTACCAAATTCTCGCTTAGAGAAACTATTGAATAAGCTGTATGGGTTGAATATATCTGGCGACTTTTTCGAGAAATGATAGCCATCGTAATACTCCTTCAATTTGGCGATGGTCACCTCTCTGCTCATCTCTTGTGCCTCTGCAAGCATATCTATGTCTTCCGACATTTGTGTCAGCAGTTCTTCCTCGGTGACTCCGCAGATGCCTGCGTATTCATCATCCATTGAAATATTGGTGATATTATTGAGCTCGCTAAAGATACTTACCTGCGAAAACTTGGTGATGCCCGTGAGGAAGCAGAAGCGTAGCTTTGCCTCACTATATTTCAGTGGACTGTAGAAATTGCGCATCGTATTGCGAAGCACATCGAGCTGTTCTTTCTCGTGCGCAACATCAAGCATGGGCGCATCATACTCGTCGATAAGCACCACTACCTGCTTGCCGCTCTTTTGGTAAGCGGTATTGATAAGGTCTATCAGGCGATTGTTGCATCCTGTTCTTGGATTCTCAATTCCCCATTTCTGCTCCTCATCTTGCAAAATGTAGCTAAGATATTGGTCCAGTTGTTCCTTCTCCATGTGCTTGCCACCGCTCAGGTCGAAGTGAAGCACTGGATATTCCGTCCATTCCTTCTCTAATTTTTCGATGGCAAGTCCCTTGAATAGTTCCTTTTTGCCCTCGAAGTAACTTTGCATAGTGGTTACGAGGAGCGACTTGCCGAAACGGCGTGGTCGCCCCAGAAAGAAATACGTACCATTGGTGTGAGCCATATGATAGATGTATTCTGTTTTGTCGATATAGAGCTTTTCCTCATTGATGATTCGCTCAAAGGTCTGAATGCCCAAAGGATATAATTTTCGTGCCATAACTTGCTAATGTTTCTACAAATATACTACTTTTATTTGAAACTCAAATCTTTACACGACAATTTATTGTAATATTTAACCAATTTCTATTCTCTATCCTAACTTGTATAATTCATGGGATAATATATTGTCGGAAGATAATAAGTAACAAGTCAAAATTATTTTATACAAACGACAATGGAGATAATATAAAAAAACAACAAGTACAACTTATACAACAAGTACAACACGTAGCGTGCGTGACAAGCATGAAAGTTGTTTGGGTTGTATATGTTGTTACGGTTGTTTTAAATATAAATATAACGACAATAAGAGACAATTTTTGACAATCAACTATATAGTGAAGAATTGTCTTCTATTGTCTCTATTGTCGTTAAAAATATGGTGCGAAATAATGCTTTATACAGGTTTTAGAATTGCAAACCTTGTCCTTTGTTTTTTATGTTTATCGCCCGAAACAAGTAAAAATGTGTAACTATTATATGTTAGCAACAAAATGGGGAACAGATTGAAACTTGAATAAATAATTACCATTCTACTCGTTTAACCGTTTTTTTGCATTATCTTTGTACTCTTCAAAAAAAGAATGACAAGAAATGAAAGAAAACCAGACGCCAAATTGCTTTGACACACAGAATTATAATTCCTTCAGCTCATGGATAAGAAAGAAATTCCCGTATCGGGTACAAAAGATTTCTATCGATGCCGGCTTCTCCTGTCCTAACCGCGACGGGAAAATCAGTAGCGGTGGGTGCTCTTTCTGCGATAACCGCACCTTCAATCCCTCATACTGCAACAGAGAAAGGTCTGTTTCTGAACAAATCGAAGAGGGGAAGAACTTCTTTTCGAGAAAATACCCCGACATGAAATATCTTGCTTATTTCCAAGCTTTCAGCAATACCTACGGCAGTCTGGAAACTCTGAAAAGGAAATATGAAGAGGCTCTAAGCTGTGATGACATCGTTGGACTCATCATCGGTACGCGTCCCGACTGTATTGACGACAGGATTCTCGACTATCTTGAAAAACTAAACAACCAGACTTTCCTTACCGTGGAATATGGTATCGAGAGTACTGACGACAATACTCTTAGAAGAATTAACAGGGGACATGATTTTTGCTGTTCCAAAAAGGCTATCGAAGAAACAGCAAATAGGGGGATTACAACTGGAGGACATGTTATAATCGGACTGCCCGGTGAAGAAAAAGATGATATTATCCGCCAGGCTGAGGATATATCACGCACAAAACTTGACATTCTGAAGATTCACCAGCTACAGATTATCCGTGGCACGCGACTTGCTGATGAATATACGAAGGAACCGTTCCATGTATTCGACGTCGACGAATATATCTCTATCATCGGAGAATATATTCGCCATCTGCGAAAGGATATTATTATAGAACGTTTCGTTTCGCAATCGCCGAAGGGAATGGCTATCGCCCCCAACTGGGGACTGAAAAATTATGAGTTTACAAATAAACTCAACAATTACCTAAAGAAGAATAATATCTTCCAAGGCAGCGAGGCTTATGCTATTTAAAACATCTGTAGTCGTCGCTCTTTATAAATGAAGCGATATTAAAATCTCGATGAGAACAGACATACTTGTCTATCACACTGACATAAGGGGTGGCAAAACATCTCTTTTCCAGAATTTTATTGCATAGCCACATTATCTTTCCTACATGAAGATCCTTGTCCCTTTGCGGACGCTTCTCGAAGTTCTTCATCGGATACAGACTCATGATATAAAAACACATGGCATCGGGAACGATATTTTCCCTGTTCATCGTTATTCTCTGAGCCACAGGATAGTATTTCTTGTAAAGAGGGTAATTCTCTCCGAGATATTTATCGATGGAAATACCGATGGTACCGTTGCCTATTATTATACTCTGGTCGAGGGCTCCTATCTGCATGTAAATCATAGGAACCGGGATATTGGGAACAATCTTTTTCAGATTGTCGAATGCTTTGTTGAACTCCAAATTGATGTCGTCGATATTGGCATATTTGGATTCGGCATCCGAAATCATAGTCTGCAACACGGAATCCTGATAAAACGACAGGAACTTGTTGTTTATCTCCGGGTCGTCTACCTCTCCTATCTTCAGCATATTTTCTATTAGGGTTCGTGTCTCCATAGGATAATCCGTATTCATCTGCTGAAGTGCAGAGAAATCACTTGTCGTAAGATACTGACTCTCGAGACGGTCGTAGCGGCATACTTCCAACTTCTGCTGGTCGCCTTCAACTATATCAAACGGCTTTAGCTTGAACTCGCATGACTGGAGCACAAGAATAGTTGATAATAATATGACTAAGACCTTCTTCATTACAAATAATTTCCCAATTAACGCCTGCAAAATTACTAATTTTTATTATAACATCAAAATATAAAGCTAAAAATATAAAATTATGCTTACTTTTTACTGGATAAATGTTTAAAATTTTATAACAAACGTAATTATATTGCATAAATAAAGAAGATTCTGTGCTATCCGAGTTCCCTTTTATGTGTTCTTATCACAAACGGGGTATAATTCATGCCACGACTCGTCATTTTCACTTCTTCGCCTTCAAACTGTGTAATCTGTATTTCCGTTTCATCCTTGATGTAATCATACTCGTAACTGTATGCCTTTACAACGAAGTATGAGAAATCATCTGTCCTTTTGCATATCTTGTACCACTGATACAGTTCGTTTCTCTCTATAAGATAGGTATTCTTTATGACACAGATGTTATCGTCGGCTATTATCTCCCATTCCCGAAACGGAGTGTCTACAAGTCCCGGGATATTCCGAATATAACACCACTCACCTTCTTTCACCAAACTTACGAATCCCCGTCTGAATGTGGTCGGCTCTGAATGGAAGATTTTATTTGTTACAGTATCTACCCATGCTTCTTTTTGATTGCGAAGCCAACGGACATGCTCTATTCCTTTTTTCTCTACCCTACTCTCTTCCAACAATATTCTCTCTCTTGAATTGCCGTCATAATGCACTGCCGACTTTTTTATTTTCTTCCGTTCTGTCTGTTCCTTCTGATATCTTTCGCCATACTGGCGACGGTATTTATCCAGAAGCTCTTGCGACGGAACGTGGATTAACCGGCTGCCGATATTTTCCTGTACAAAGCAGTTTCCCGCATCGTCTGAATATATTTTCAGGTCATTCTCTCCTTTATTATTATAGTATACCTTGTCCGTCTCATTCCAAGGTATGAACCTGCGCTTCCAACTCAGTCCTGCCCCAACCTGAAGTTCTAATGTCTTCACCGTAAGATAGGCTTTCTCATCAATAAACTTCGAACGGATACGCGGATAGAGTTTCTTGCAGTCTTCCGTACTGAAGTCAATACCCATCAGTCTCACGCTCTGCGGTTTTCTTCTGAACCAAAGTCCGCTTCTCAAATCCATCCACTCTTTCTGTCCTGATTTCTTCCTGATGTGGCAGTAGGCAAATCCATCGTTGGTAAGTTCTATTTTTTTGTATAGGCAATCTAATACAACATTACCGCTACGGTCTTTAACGCCAAAGAGTCCTTTTTCATTCTCCGTCAGACTATAACCGTATGAATTCTTGATTATTCGCTGCTGGCGTTCATGGTTGATGATTTTTATCATATCCTCATCGCCGTCCATCAGCACATCCATCCTACAATTATTACTGTTTACTTTCAAACATACCTCTTGCAGAATGTCTTCCAAAGAAGTCTTTCCTTCAAACATGCTCCGCCAATCTCTATCCACCGATGGCAAACCGAATCGCTTGTACAGTCCTACATTGTCTAATATAACGCAATAGTCCTTTCCCTTTGCTACCCGCAATCCTCGCCCTACCATCTGCATATACTTCGCCAACGACAGTGTCGGTCTCGCCAACTGAATAAATTCCACATCCGGGCAGTCGAATCCTTCCGAGAACAAATCCACACTCACCAGCACCTCAATCCCGTCTGCGACATTCGTGTTATTCGTGTTCAAAGAAGTATCATGTGCGACATTCGTGTTATTCGTGTTATTCGTGTTCAAAGAAATATCATGTAAGACATTT
>ERZ808270.185-NODE-185-length-39137-cov-3.674326_pt1 | contig 39137 bp, 30 predicted proteins | sample MGYA00521082_ERZ808270 | MGnify/ENA primary metagenome ERZ808270 (study PRJEB31516, sample SAMN03275594) | gut metagenome | biome: mammalia-associated habitat; material: feces | host: Papio cynocephalus | place: Kenya | collected 2012-07-27 ... | reverse complement strand
CCATGTACTTTAACGCAGGACTGATTCCAATGTACATGACCATGAAAACCTTACACCTGACTAACAGTTTCTGGGTATATATCATCCCGGCAATTGTACAGCCATTCAATATTATTATGGCAAAGACTTACGTGGAATCCATTCCACCGGCATTGCAGGAGGCAGCAGAGATCGACGGAGCCGGAACCATGACTGTTTTTGCAAAGGTAATTCTTCCAACTTGTAAACCGATTATGGCAACTATCGCAATCTGGTCCGCAGTAGGACAGTGGAACTCTTTCCAGGATACATTGATTTATATTACCGACCAGAAATTATATTCCTTACAGTATTTGCTTTATACTTACCTGAATCAGGCAAGTTCTCTGGCAACCATGGTACAGCAGTCAGGAGGAAATGTTTCTTCCGTTGCAAACCTGGCAACCCAGCAGACACCAACATCTATCCGTATGACGATCTCCGTTATCGTTGTACTGCCGATACTGTTTGTATATCCGATCTTCCAGAAGTCCTTTGTAAAAGGTATTATGATCGGTTCTGTGAAAGGCTAAAAGAAACAGTTGTTTCTTTTGCATACATTCATGTAAAATATTAAAGAGGAGGATTTACAATGAAGAAAAAGAATGTACAGCGTGCGCTTGCACTGGCACTTGCTGCAGCGATGCCTGCCGGAACTGTAGCCGGTTGTGGAAAAAGCTCAGGCAGTGATTCTACACAGGGTGGCAAGTCATCCAATGGAAAATATGCGGAGGAGCTGACGATTGATGTATTTGATGGTCAGGCAAACTTCCAGGGTGAGCAGACCGGATGGTTCGCAAAACTCGTCAAAGATAAGTTCAATATCAAATTGAACATCATTGCTCCAAACGTAGCAGGTGGTGGAGATACCTTATATCAGACACGTTCTGCAAATGGAAATCTTGGTGACATTATCATCACGAACTTAAATTCCAGCCGTTTGAAGGATATGGTAACTGCAGGACTTGTCCTTGATATGAGTGATTATATTAAGGATGAAAAATATTTACAGGATCATATGGACGCCATAAAGGGTGCAAGTAAACTTGCCGGCACGGATGGAATCTGGGCAGTGCCAAGTGAGATTTCCAACCAGTCTGCAACAGAACCTGGTGAGGCATCAGAGCCGACCAATGCACCATCGATTCGTTGGGATGTGTACGGAGAAGTTGGATATCCAGAAATGGATTCCCTTGAAGATATGATTCCAGTACTTGAGAAGATGCAGGAAAAGGCAAAGGGAACCAGCGAGGATGGAAAAAAAGTTTATGCATTATCTCTCTTCAAAGACTGGGATAGTGAGGTTATGCAGAATGCTGCTGCGTTCTGTGCACTGTATGGATATGAAAATTCTGGATTTGCACTTGGCAAAGTAGATGGATCTGAGATCCAGAGTGCAATTGACAGTGACAGTGTATATGTAAGAGCATTGAAATTCCTGTTCGAGGCAAACCAGAAGGGCTTAGTTGACCCAGAGTCTACGACTCAGAATTTCGATACCTTACAGACAAAATTTAAGAATGGTGATGTATTATACAGCTTCTGGCCATGGCTTGGAGCCGGTGTTTACAACACAACAGCACATACGTCAGAAGGAAAAGGATTTGCATCTGCAACAATCAAGGATATGAAATGTCTTTCATATGCATCAAATCCATCCGGAAATTACAACAATGGAATTATGGTAGGAAGCCAGACAAAGGATCCGCAGAGAATGGTTGATTTCATTAACTGGTTATATTCTCCGGAAGGAATTGAAGCTTCTTCCGCACAGACCGGTGGTAACTGTGGACCGGAAGGTCTTACCTGGGAACTGAAAGATGGAAAGCCGGTTCTTACCGATTTTGGTGTAAAAGCATTTGTTGATATTGATTCTGATCTGAAAGTTCCGGATGAGTGGGGCGGCGGAAATTGGAAAGATGGAATTTCTGCACTTAACTATAAAGCTTCCGGTATTGTTGATACAGATCCGGATACCGGTATCTGCTACAACTATCAGAGATGGGATGATTATATTGAGAAGACTTCTACAAAGTTAAAAGAAGACTGGTCAAAGCATAACGATGGAGATACAACAGAAATTTCTCATTTTGAGAAAACAGGAAATCTGTTAGTTCTTCCTGGAACTAACTATGCTACACCAGAGTATTCTACCGATATCAGCACCATCAAAGAGCAGTGCAAGCAGACAATTGTTGCTGATTCTTGGCAGATGGTTTTCGCAAAGAATGAAGCTGAATTTAATAAGATCTTAAAGGATATGCAGGATACCGTAAAGGGTCTTGGATATGATCAGGTATTCGCAGTGGATAAGAAGAATTACCAGGATAAGATTGGTTATATTAAGAAAGCTCTTGCAGAAAGCGATAAATAAAATAGTATAAAATACAGGATATGCCGGATACGTTATGCATCCGGCATATGTTGTATATAAAAGAGGGGCATATGGGAAAAAAGCTGGAAGAACAAATTACGTATTTAGTTAATGAACTGTCGTTGGAAGAAAAAATCGGCATGATCCATGGGGCCGGTTTTTTTCAAACGGCTGGTGTAGAGAGGTTACACATACCTCCGCTTAAAATGTCGGATGGACCAATGGGTGTACACAGCGAATTTGAAAATGACAAATGGATTGCAGTGGGTACGCCCGATGATTATGTCACATATTGTCCGAGTAACAGCGCACTTGCTATGACCTGGAATCGGAATCTTGCAAAAAAAACAGGTGTGGTTTTAGGTGAGGAGGCAAGAGGAAGAGGAAAAGATATCATTCTTGCTCCGGGTGTAAATATCAAGAGAACCCCTCTGGGGGGAAGAAACTTTGAATATATAAGTGAAGACCCTTACCTTACTAGTGAACTTGCAGTTTTATTTATTCAGGGGGTACAGACGACCGATGTAGCTGCCTGCGTGAAACATTTTGCATTAAATAATCAGGAGCAGGAACGTTTCTGGGTAAATGTGGAAGTGGATGAGCGCGCGTTACAGGAAATCTATTTTCCGGCATTTAAAGCGGCGATACAAACCGCAGGTGTAAAAACGGTTATGGGAGCATATAATCTTGTACGGGGCAAACATGCCAGTGAAAATCAGAAACTTCTGGGTGATGTGCTTCGAAAAAAATGGAACTTCGATGGTGTGATTCTGTCGGACTGGGGTGCAGTACATGAAACAAAAGCCGCAGCAGAAAGTGCTCTGGATATTGAAATGTCGGGCACGGATAATTTTGACGAGTATTTTCTTGCAAATCCATTGATCGATAAAGTAAAAAAAGGCGAGATTGCCGAAGATGTGGTAAATGAAAAGGTACGCAATATTATCCGGCTCATGGTTCGCCTGAAAATGATTACGCTTTCTGAACGAACGGATAGTGAGGGAAGGATAACTGTTGTTGCAGATCAAAACGAGGAGAGAGCGGCAGGTTCCTATGACACACCGGAGCATCGCCAGGCCGTTTTGGATGTTGCAAGGGAATCCATTACGTTGTTAAAAAATGAAGAGAATCATCTACCGCTTAAGACGAATCTTCGCAAAGTTCTGGTAGTGGGACAAAATGCAGTGCTTCCATTGGCTCTCGGAGGAGGAAGCACAGAAATCAAAGCGTTATATGAGATTACCCCTTTGCTTGGAATCTGTAAACTTCTGGGTGGAAACTGCGAGGTGAAATTTGCAGAAGGATATGATATTTTAAAGGAAAAAGAAGGAGACGAAACACCATCCAGAGAAGAAATAGAAAATCATCAGAAAAAAAACAGCAAGCTTCAGGAGGAGGCAATTGCGCTTGCGAAAGAATATGAACATGTTATTTATATTGGAGGCCTTAATCACGATCAGGACAGAGAATGGCATGACAGACAAAATCTTACATTGCCATATGAACAGGATACTTTGATTACAGGGCTTCTTCAGGCGAATCCGGATACGGTGATCGTTATGCTTGCGGGAAGTCCGGTGGATATGTGTCACTGGTCAAAGCAGGCAAAATCCATCCTCTGGATGAGTTATAGCGGAATGGAAGGTGGAACTGCACTTGCTGAGGTTTTGTTTGGAAAAGTAGATCCTTCCGGTAAGCTGGCAGAAACACTTCCACAAAACCTTCCAGAATATTTGATGAAGACAGAAAATTATCCGGGAAGACCTTTGACGGAAGAGGAAAAACAAAGAATCAATGGAAAACTTATGGAAACGTATGAAGAAGGTGTGTTTGTAGGATATCGTTATTATGAAAAATATCATATTCCGGTGCAATACTGTTTCGGACATGGATTATCCTATACCAGCTTTTTTTACAGTGATTTTTCTATGGAAATGGTTTCGGGTAAGGAACAAACACAATTTCTGTTTCATGTTCATGTAAAAAATACAGGTAATTATGAAGGCAAAGAAACGGTTCAGCTTTATCTTGGATGTGCAAAAGAGCAGGAAATTCATCCGATAAAAGAGTTAAAAGGATTTGAAAAAGTAAGCCTCTGCCCGAAAGAAGAGACGGAGGTGACATTTAAGCTCGGTATCGATGCTTTTATGCATTTTAACGATGAAGAGGGCGATTGGAAGCTTGAACATGGAACCTATCGGGTTTTTATTGGAAGTTCGCTTATGGATATTCGCATTACGCATGATCTTACCATTTAAAGAAATCCTGGTGAAGACTATGAAAAGTCGGCACCAGGATTTTTATTAATTTTTCCCCTGATTTTTACGGTATTCCGCAGGACTGATATTTTTGCTTGCTTTAAATTTCTGATGAAAATAATCGACATTTTTGTAGCCTACACTGGAGGCAATTTCATAAATCTTCATATCGGTATGATCAAGCAGTTCGGTTGCTTTCTCAATGCGTACCTGATCCAGATAGGCGTTGAAACGAACGCCCATCTTCTGGGTAAACAGTTTTCCGAGATAAGAACTGTTGTAACCAAACAGTGGAGCCAGTGTCTCTAATTTCAGCTGACTGGCATAATTGTGATTGATATAATTTAAAATATCATCGAATACACTTGCTGAGGAGTTGCTTCCGATTGCTCGCATGATCATTTCAAACTGTTCGTTAAAATATAAAAGAATCTCATATAAATAGTATTTATTTTCAATGAGTTCTATGATTGCAGCATTATGTACAAACGGAATATTAGTGTTGCTGTACGTATGTGTGATCGCCTGTTTGATCTCCAGAAAAATATCTGCCAGAAAATATTTAATGCTGGATACATCACAGTTACTGTTATAAAGAAACTGTCGCAGATTTTCGAGAACTTCGGAAATCCGGCGCTGATTGCAGGTTTTAATATAATCGATAAGTAACGCACTGTAATGCCTTGTTTTTTCTGCATCCAGATTTGCAGAGACGGAACTTTCCGCAGGCAGTTCCTCATAGGAGAGCACGTGCTGGTTTTCTCCACAGAAAAAACGCCGGGACAGAAGTCGCTGGCACAGCTCGTAAGATTCGTGAATCTGTGAAAGAGAAGAAACCGTCGGCCCGTAGATCAAGAAAGATCGTATCCAGCGGAGACCCTTTCTGGGTACCTTCATCGTAATGATGCAGACAGGCATTCAGGCGTTCGAGTGCAAAGTTTCCTTTTAACAGAATAATATCGTGGTTGTCAATGTTAACGTGTTCAAAGGAACTATTATCCTTGTTTGTTACACGCAGCAGATCACTGAAACTGTAGGAACGAAAATATGGCATATAGCTTTCGTAAATCAATACCTGATAGATCGGATAGGAGAGTCCTAATTCCTGATAATCAATGGATGGGTTAAAATCGTTTCCGGTCAGCAGATCGTAAAGTACGGTAGTTTTTGCTTTTTTCAGGTACTGGTTGCGGGACGTTTCGCTGTTTAACTGGGATTCAATTTTTTCATGAACATCCTGCACCGCTTTTTCGAGCTCGTCCTCATCAATGGGTTTGGTGAGATAGTAAGAAGCACCAAATTGCAGTGCTGTCTGTGCGTATTTGAAATCCGAGTAGCCGCTTAGGACGATAAATGCTCCGGAAAATCCTTCGCTGCGTGCTTTTTCCATCAGTTCGGTACCGAGCATGCCGGACATCCGGATATCGAGAAGAACCAGTCCGGGGTGGTACTGGCGGATCATTTCGAGTGCGTCTTCTCCGTTGGCGGCTTCCCCGCAGATACAAAATCCCAGTGCATTCCAGTCAATAATATAGCGAAGTCCCTCTCTTACAATTTGTTCATCATCTACAATAAGTACGTTGATAATTTTGTTTGCCATGTTTTTCATCCTGTTTCCTAAATTGTTTTTGGTATTTTCAGCCGGACGGTCGTACCGGCTCCGATTGCACTGTCAATCTCCATATAGTATCCTTCCCCGTAGAACAGTGAAATTCTCTGATTAATGTTGTAAAGACCGATGCTATGCGTATCGGAGGAAGGGTGGTTTTTGATTCGGTCCCGCAGTGCATCCAGTTCTTCGGTGGTCATTCCCTGACCATTATCTTTGATCGTGATTAACAGTGTCGATTCCGCAGAAGCGATCTGAATGGTAATCATACCACCTTCTGTTTTACTCTCTCCAGTCCGTGAAGAATTGCATTTTCTACCACCGGCTGCAGAATTAGCGGCAGAATCTTGCAACTGTCGGTGTCGAGATCTTCCTCGACCTGCAGCGTGTAATTCACACGGTCGCCAAAGCGGAGCTGCTGAATGGAGAGATACGTCTTGATGTATTCGAGCTCTTTGGTCAGTGTCGTGAAACTGGTGCCGGTATTATCGAGCACATAACGCATGGATTTGCCGAGCAGTTTGATGGAAGTTGCCACATTTCGGTTGCCACAGGAGAGAGCCTGCATCCGGATCGTTTCCAGTGTGTTATACAGAAAATGTGGATTGATCTGACTGGCAAGCATTTCAAATTCCATCTGCTGCTGCCGGTTGACCAGTTGTTGCTCCCGGATCTGTGCTTCATAAAACTTTGCTTCTTTGTCGTGAATCGCATCCACGGTCAGTTTGAGATCCTTGAAGGTGTCACTCAATTCGTCATCCCCGCGGAACTGCTCGATGATATTGTAATCCCCAAGACTGGCCCGGTGCATTGCAGATTTCAGGGTTGTGATCCTTGCACTGAAGTAGTTGGAAAAATAAATAACCAGAATCAGCGGTACGAGCAGGGCAAGTGCCAGAATCAGAAGAAAGATGGCGATGGTATGGTTGATCGTCTGCAATGCATTCGGATCCACGGTCTGTACATAGAACAAATTGTTGGATTTGTAGGACTGCAGGGTCACATAGTTGACCAGTCGCATCTGTTTTCCGATTTCTTTCGGACCGGTGTAGCGGTAAATATAGCCGGAAAAATCATCAGGAAATTCCATGTCTTTGCCGATCAGAGCAGTGTCTGTGGCATAGATGATCTGGGTTCCATCCAGGCTAATGGTTGTTTCGTTATTGGACTGCTCCAGATGGTTTTTTATGGTATTGCGGTCCAGACCAATAACCAGAAATGCCTGATATTGACTGGAGGCAACGCCTATCCGCCGGATCAGTGTAAGTTCCCGATAGGGCTGACGGACGATTGCAGTATAGCGTTGCAGCGATGCCCAGGTACTCCAGTTGTTTCCAAGTGCTTTGCGCCATTCGCTGAGATCAAAATTCTGCTGGTAATGAATATGCTCGGAATTTATCAGATTTGGATTGTTGGTATAAATCTGGATACGGGCAACCGAAGCTGTATTATCAAAATAAATCTGAAGTGCGCGCTCTAAAGCCGCAAGTCGTTTTTTAATATCGGAATCCATTGATTCCGCCGCAAACAGGCTCAGACACTGATTGCTGTTGATCAGAGTATCGGAAGAAGCGTATACCGTGCCTGTGAGATCATTTAACGCAGAGGCGACGCGCAGACCATCTGCTTTTTCCAGAGACTTATAACGGGCGAGCATCTGTTTGCGCACGCTGGTAATGGAAAAGATTCCAATGATTAAAAGCGGAAGGATGCCAGCCAGCAGGAAAGTTCGCAGAAGCTGTCCTTTGACAGAATGTGAAGTATGTAATTTATCATTAATATGTAGTTTCATAAAATTTCCTTTGTTTAAAAAATTAAGGGAAAACACCGCAGGGTAAATTCTATAAATATTATAGTAAATTACGTCTAAAATTTCTAGTAGGAAAGCGCGGATAAATTTTGTATAGTGTGGATAAGGGAAAATAAAACATTCGTATGGCGAAGGGAAAGAGAGGAAAATAAGATATGAAATTCAGTAATGGATGCTGGCTGCAGAAAGAAGGCTGCGCCTGTTTTTCACCGGCAGAAGTTTATTTTACAAAAATTGAGAAGGATAAAGTAGTGCTCTGTGCACCGACACATAAGATTAATCACAGAGGAGATACGTTAGGCGGAATCAACCTTACGGTAGAAATTACCACGCCGATGCCGGAAGTCATCCGTGTAAAGACATATCATTATAAGGGAGCAATTCAGGATGGTCCACAGTTTGCATTAAATCTTCCGGAACAGACAGCAATCGATGCCACCGAAGACGAGGAGAAGATTGTTGTAAAAAGCGGAAATGCAAAACTGGTTATTACCAAAGAGAACTGGTCCATGACTTACTATAATGGAGATAAGAAGCTTTGCACCAGTGCATGGCGTGATCTTGCCTACATGAAGACGGATTGGAAAGGGGAAGCTTATGTAAAGAGCGCAGACAAGGATGCCTATATGAGACAACAGCTTTCTTTAGGCGTGGGAGAGCTGATCTACGGTCTTGGTGAGCGTTTTGCTGCATTTACCAGAAACGGTCAGTCCGTAGATATCTGGAATGAAGATGGCGGTACCTCTACCGATCAGTCTTATAAAAATATCCCATTTTATATTTCAAACAAAGGATATGGTGTGTTTGTCAACCATACCGAGAAAGTATCTTTTGAAGTGGCAACAGAAGCGGTCACAAAAGTAGAGTTTTCTGTACCGGGAGAGAGCCTGGATTATTTCTTCTTTAACGGACCGGATTTGAAGGATGTATTGCGTCGTTATACAGATCTGACCGGAAAACCGGCACTTCCTCCGGCATGGACATTTGGTCTCTGGCTTTCCACATCCTTTACAACAAATTACGATGAAAAAACAGTTATGAGTTTTATCGACGGTATGTTAGATCGTGGAATTCCGCTTAAAGTATTCCATTTTGACTGCTTCTGGATGAAGGATTTTCACTGGACCGATTTCCTGTGGGATGCGCGCGTATTCCCAGATCCAAAGGGTATGCTTTCCCGCATTAAGGCAAAGGGATTAAAGATCTGTGTATGGATCAATCCGTATATTGCACAGGAATCTGTAATGTTCGACGAGGGCATGGAAGGCGGATATTTCCTGAAGCGTCCGGACGGTTCCGTATGGCAGTGGGATATGTGGCAGCCAGGCATGGCAATCGTTGACTTTACCAACCCAGAGGCAAAAGAGTGGTATCAGAAGAAACTCGAAGCATTGGTTGATATGGGCGTAGACTGTTTCAAGACGGATTTTGGTGAGAGAATTCCAACCGATTGTGTTTACTATGACAAGAAAAATCCGGAAAAAATGCACAATTATTATACCTATTTATATAATGAAGCGGTATTTGAAGTCCTTGAGAAAAAGAAAGGAAAAGACGAGGCAGTACTGTTTGCAAGATCTGCTACCGCAGGGGGACAGAAATTCCCGGTACACTGGGGCGGAGACTGCTGGTCCGATTATGAATCGATGGAAGAAAGTCTGCGTGGCGGATTATCCTTACAGCTTTCCGGATTTGGCTTCTGGAGCCATGATATCGGCGGATTTGAAAATACTTCTACCGCGGATGTTTATAAGAGATGGTGTGCGTTTGGTCTGCTTTCTTCCCACAGCCGTCTGCATGGAAGTACATCATACCGTGTGCCGTGGGCTTATGACGATGAGGCAGTGGATGTGCTGCGCAGCTTTGTACGCCTGAAAGCCCGTCTGATGCCATACCTGTGGAAGACCGCGCTGACAGCACATAACGAAGGAATTCCAAGTATGCGCGCAATGGTTCTTTCTTACACAAATGATAAAATGTGCAATTATCTCGATAAGCAGTATATGCTTGGCGACAGCTTACTGGTTGCTCCAATCTTTAACGATGAGGGAATTGGAGAATATTATCTGCCAAAGGAGAACGGCGTATGGACCGATTTCTTCACCGGCAAGCAGCAGGAAGGTGGAGACTGGTATACCCGTACGTATGCGTATACGGAGATTCCGCTGATGGTACGTCCAAATACAGTACTTCCACTTGGAAACAGCGAAGAAGGACCAGAGTATGATTACGCCGATCAGGTGACATTCCGTGTGTATGATGTACAGGATGAGGCAACCGCTGAAATCTATGATATGGATCAGAAGAAAGTGGTTTCTATTGTAGTAAAACGCATAGAGGATAAGCTTGTGATCGACTGCGACAGCAAAAAGCCGTTTACCGTAGAACTGATCAATACCGGCGTTTTAGATGTGAAAGGTGCAAAGGCATCCAAAGAAAATGGAAACACCATTCTTCGTGACTGTGAGAGCCACATGGAATGTATACAGTAAAATCAGGTAAGAGGAAAAATGGATGGATAAAGTATTGGAAAACCGGATCTCTCTTCTGATCAAGGAAATGACACTGGAAGAGAAAACCGGCATGATCCACGGTGCGGGTCTGTTTCGCACCGCCGGGGTGGAAAGACTTCATATTCCACCTTTAAAGATGTCTGATGGACCGATGGGTGTGCGCAGCGAGTTTGTCAATGACCAGTGGATGCCGGTCGGAACACCGGATGATTATGTGACGTATTGTCCGAGCAACAGTGCGATTGCGATGAAATGGAACCGCAAACTTGCACGCAATGCAGGAAAAGTGTTGGGAGAAGAAGCGCGCGGAAGAGGCAAAGATGTGATTCTTGCTCCGGGTATTAATATCAAAAGAACACCTGCCTGCGGAAGAAATTTTGAATATATCAGTGAGGACCCGAAACTGACAAGTGAGCTTGCCGTTCCGATGGTTCGTGGAATCGAGACATCCGATGTGGCTGCCTGTGTGAAACATTTTGTCATGAATAATCAGGAAACCGAACGGCTCTGGGTAAATGTGGAAGCGGATGAGCGGACGATGCGTGAAATTTATTTTCCGGCGTTTCAGGCGGTTGTACAAAGAGCGGGCGCAAAGTCGATCATGGGCTCTTACAATCTGATCCGCGGAACACATGTCTGTGAAAATAAAGACATTCTGGGAAATGTATTGCGCAAAGAGTGGGGATTTGACGGAACCATTATCTCCGACTGGGGAGCTGTACATACAACAAAGGAAACCGCAGAGGGACCGCTTGACATCGAAATGTCGGTAACCAGTGATTTTGATGATTATTTTCTTGCAAATCCGTTGATCAAAGAAATCCGAGAAGGGCATATAGATGAGGCCTGTGTGGATGAAAAAGTGCGCAATATTCTGCGGATGATGGTACGTCTGCATATGATTGAACTGACAGAAGTACCGGATTTTGACGGGAAAAAGAAAATTCTGGTCCAGAAGAATGAAAACCGGAAAGCGGGAAGTTATGATACGGCAAAACACCGTTCTGAGGTTTTAAAAGTGGCGAGAGAATCGATCACACTGTTAAAAAATGAGGACCGGAAACTTCCACTTGATCCTTCCATAGATAAAGTTCTTGTAATTGGGCAGAATGCAGTGATTTCACAGGCTATGGGTGGTGGAAGTGCGGAGATTAAGGCTTTGTATGAGATCACACCACTGCTTGGAATCAGCAAGTTTCTCGGTGGAAACTGTGAAGTCCGTTATGCCAAGGGATATGATATTCCGGCGAAAAAGGAAAGCGATCATAACTGGCAGGAAGACAGCCTGGATGCAAGCAAAGCAGCGGCTGAGACTGCAAAAGAAACAGAGGACAGTGCACGTCTGCGAAAAGAAGCTGTGGAACTGGCAAAAGAATATGAGCATGTCATCTATGTGGGTGGTTTAAACCACGATCAGGATCTGGAAGGACAGGACCGTGCGGATTTAACCCTGCCATATGGACAGGACCAGCTGATTACAGAGCTTCTTGAGGTTCGACCAGATATGACAATTGTAATGCTTGCTGGAAGTCCGGTTTCTATGAAAGCATGGTTGGACAAGGCAAAGGCAATTGTCTGGATGAGTTATAGCGGTATGGAAGGGGGCACTGCGCTTGCAGAGGTATTGTTTGGTGCGGTAAATCCTTCCGGAAAACTTGCAGAAACGCTTCCGGAAGAGATCCCGGAGTGTTTCCGCAAAGAAGAGCATTTCCCTGGAAGACCTTTGACAGACGTAGAAAAGAAACATATGAATGCGCATCTGACGCAGACCTATGCAGAAGGCATCTTCGTGGGATATCGTTATTACGAAAAGAACCAGATTCCGGTACAGTTTTGTTTCGGACATGGATTGTCTTATACAGATTTTGCTTATGACAATTTAAAAATTGAGGAAATTCCATCCAAAGCGCGTGCCAATGGATTTGATGTACAGCTTCAGGTGCGCAATGCAGGAACACTGGAAGGAAAAGAGACGGTTCAGCTGTATCTTGGAGAAAAGACGGTTTCTCCAGAAAATCCGGTGAAGGAATTGAAAGCATTTGAAAAAATATGTCTTCGTCCGCGAGAAACAAAGACCGTGCTTTTGCGAATCACGATGGATGATTTTATGCATTATGATGAAGCTGCCGGAAAATGGAGATTAAAACATGGGGATTACCGCATTTATGTCGGAAGTTCCCAGCAGGATATCCGGTTAACACAGGATATTACGATATAAGAAGTAAATGCCGTGCATCTGAAAAGATGCGCGGTTTTCTTTTTTCTTTTCCCATGCTATGATGGAGACAGAAAAAAGAAAGAGGGAACAAAAATATATGGGATATATATTGGAATTGAGAAAACAGGTAGGACATCGGCCGTTGATCATGACCTGTGCTGGAGTACTGCTTTTGAACGAAAAAAACGAACTGCTTCTGCAGAAACGGGCAGACAACGGATTATGGGGATATCCCGGTGGCTCTATGGAACTTGGGGACAGCTTTGAAGACTGTGCCAGACGGGAAGTACAGGAGGAAACCGGGCTCATCTGCGGGAAACTCGAGCATTTTATGAATGTCTCCGGAGAAGAAGTGCATTATGTTTATCCAAACGGGGATGAAATTTATGCCGCGGAAGAGATTTTTTTATGCAGGGAATTTTCCGGATGCATGATCCGCCAGCAGGAGGAAGTAGAAAAACTTTGTTTTTTCCGGCTGGAAGAACTTCCGCCGAAAGAGCAGATCAATCCCAATAATTATCCGGCAATTGAACGTTTAAGGAGAATGATGGATGAGAATTGCACAACGGGAAAAGGAAATCTTACAAAAAGTAGAGGAAAAAATTGCCCAGGGACCTTATGATGCTTCGTGGGCATCACTGTGTGAAGCACAGATGCCACAATGGTTAGCAAAGGAAAAACTTGGTATTTTTATACACTGGGGTGTTTACAGCGTTCCGGCAAATTCCAATGAGTGGTACCCACGCAATATGTATAAGAAAGGAATGCCGGCATATGAACATCACAGAAAAACTTATGGATTGCAGAAAGACTTCGGATATAAGGATTTTATTCCGATGTTTCGCGCAGAACATTTTTGTCCTGCGGAGTGGATGGAGCTGTTTCAGGCGGCAGGAGCCGGCTATGTGTTTCCGGTAGCAGAGCATCATGATGGATTTCAGATGTACCGGAGTGAGCTTTCGGACTGGAATGCGGTTGACATGGGGCCGAAACGGGATGTGCTGGGGGAACTAAAAGAGGAAGCAAAAAAGCGGGGCATTCATTTTTGCACATCTTCCCACCGCGCGGAACACTGGTTTTTCCTCGGAAACGGAAAAACATTTGACAGCGATATTCATGAGCCACTGAAAAAAGGAGATTTTTACTGGCCATCCATGCCGGAGGCAGATCCGGAGGATCTGTATTCCAAACCATATCCAACAGAAGAATTTCTCAATGACTGGCTGGCACGGACGGCAGAACTTATCCTTAATTACCGTCCGCGTCTGTTGTATTTTGACTGGTGGATCCAGCATGAAGCATTTAAACCCTATTTAAAGAAACTGGCTGCATTTTATTATAATTGCGGGGCAGAATGGGGCACGAATGTTGCCATCTGTTATAAGCATGATGCGATGGCGTTTGGCAGTGGAATTGTAGAAATGGAACGTGGCGGATTTGCAGAGGCAAAACCATATCCATGGCAGACAGATACGGCGGTTGCAAGAAATTCCTGGTGTTATACGGATACATTGATCTATAAAACAAGCCAGGAAATCATTTGTACGCTGGTGGATGTGGTAAGTAAAAACGGAAATCTATTATTAAATGTTGGTCCGAAGGCGGATGGTACAATTCCGGAAGGAGATAAAAAGATTCTCCGGGATCTGGCGGATTGGATGGCGGTAAACCGGGAAGCTATCCATGGAGCAAAAGTATGGAGAAAATCATCCGAAGGTCCGACAAAGATGCAGGAGGGACAGTTTTCAGATCAGAAGGAGATGGTCTATACACCACAGGATTACCGGTTTACTGTAAATCATGGAAATATTTATGCCATTGCATTAAAGTGTCCGCAGGATGGAAACTTCTGCGTTCGGTCTCTGGCAGAAAGCAGTGATCAGAATCTTCCGGAGTTTCATGGAATTATCAGACAGGTAGAGGTTCTCGGATATCACAAAGAACCAGAGTGGAAAACGGATACCGAAGGTCTGCACGTAAAAGCGGACGGATTTTATTCTGATTTCCCGGTTGTATTAAAGATTGTGGTTTCTTAAGCCAATATCTTGCAGAAGAGAAAAATTTCCGGCTTTGTTATTTCTTGCCTTTTGTTACAGAGAATGGTAGGATAAGAGAAGAGGTATATACAAAGGCATTAAAACACATAGAGTGAGGGAATTCTTATGAACAAAGGAAAGAAAATAATAGCTGGAATCATGCTGGCATGTATGGTCATTGTGGGAGCCACTGTGGGGTCGTCTGACGTGTATGCAGCAACAACGACGACTGCGGGATCACTGGAAATGAAGACGGCCAGTGACTCTATTAATTTAAATGCAGGGCAGTCATTTGATGTGACATTTTCTGTCAATGCAGAAACTTCCGGATTTGGAGGATATCTGACCTATGATAATTCGGTATTCACATCGGTTACGGTAGTTGTTGATGGAGGAACCACGAGCGGGAAGACGGATAACAATGGAGAGTGGAAGGCTTCCTATAATGGATATACGCATTTTCTGTCTGTGGATTATTATAAAAAAGACGCAGCGGGAAATACAACCGGGCAGATTGCAGATCCGGTGAAGTTATCGGGGTCATCCATCGCTACGCTGAAATTTACTTCAGCAAAGCCAGTGATAAAGACGGACATCACATTTAGCCCGTCTTATGTCCGGACAAACGGAACAGATGTAGATTTAAAAACACAGAAACTGACACTGACAAATTCCCAGGCAAAGACCGTTACGCTTTCTCTAGGAATTGTAAAAGGAAACGGACATATTTCTGTTCCGGTATATTTTTCCAGAAATGATGGATTTAACAAGATCAAACTTGGAATTTCCTACAATAAAAATATTCTGGCATTTCAGTCGGTGACACTGGCGCCGGAAGTGCAGTCGACACTTACACAGAGTGATTATAATATGTCTTCCTATGGAGGATATCTCACAACCGAATATACGGCATCCTCGGATGTAAATACCGCAGGCAATCTGATGTATATCGATTTTCAGCTTGCGGATGGGATGACAACGTATTCCAATAACGGAATCAGTACAGAAGTTACGGTTGCCATTGAGTCTGTGGAGGATCAGCAGGGGGATATTTTCTCTTACAATTCAGCAACGTCCAGTGTGACAATTACAGATCAGCAGCATACACTTGGAGATGTCAGCGGGGATGGAAAGATTAATCTGATTGATGTGTTATATGTCATTCAGTATTACAACAATACAAAGACGTTTACCTATGCAGAAAAAACTGCTGCGGATGTGAATCGTGATGGAAAAGTGGATCTGACAGATGCATTAAAGATCCTGCAGTATTACAATGGCGAAATTAAGACATTTTATTAGAACAAAGGAGAAATTATGTATTGTAGAAAATGTGGAAGAGAAATCCCCGATGATTCTGTAGTATGCGGATATTGTGGGACACCTACAAATCCGGAAAATCCGTATACATACGGAGGAACACCACAGAATATGGACGGTGGTGCCAATGGACTTGGGATTGCATCCATGATCCTTGGAATTGTTGCTGTTCTGCTGGCATGCTGTGCAGGGACAAAATGGCTGACATTTCTTGTCGCGGTTACAGGACTGATCCTTGGAATTATTGCACTGCAGAAACCAAAATATGGAAGCAGCAGGGGAATGGCTTTAGCGGGTGTGATCTGCAGTGTGATTGCACTTCTTATGAAAATTATTATAATTATTTTCGTGGGGGTAGGAATTGGAACATTTATTTCCCATATGTTTCACTTCTAAAGAAATCATTTTAATAGATGAGAGTTATTCGTATTATAACTGAAAGTTATAATAAAAATAGTGCTTGACAAACACAGATTATAGTATTATGATCTAAACAACACAAAGAAAGTAGAAGGTTTTTCGAGATATGAGAAGACAGGCGTTATCGCTTTTAGTGGAAAATAACCCAGGTGTGACCAGCCGGATATCCGGATTGTTCAGCCGCCGCGGATATAATATTGACAGTTTTTCATCCGGTGTGACTGCAGATCCGAAATATACCAGAATTACAATTGTTGCCAGTGGCGATGAACTGATTCTGGATCAGATCGAGAAACAGTTACTGAAACTTGAAGATGTGTTAGATATCAAAAAACTGGAACCGGGACTTTCCGTTACCCGGGAGCTGATTCTTGTAAAGATCCGTGCAAAGGATACACAGCGTCAGCCAATCATGAATGTGACAGAGATCTTCCACGGAAAGATTGTAGATGTCACAAATGATTCCATGGTGATTCAGCTGGTAGGACATCAGGATAAACTGGATGCCTTTTTGGACCTGCTGGATGGATATGAGATTCTGGAACTTGCCCGTACCGGAATCACAGGACTTACCCGTGGATCATCGGATGTCCGTTTTTTGGATTAGTTACGGCTACTTATTAAAAATATTTTTTATATAAGAGTATACATATTTAGGAGGACAATGATATGTCAGAAGCAAGAATTTTTTATCAGGAAGATTGTAACCTTTCATTACTGGATGGAAAGACAATCGCAATCATCGGCTATGGTAGCCAGGGACATGCACATGCATTAAACTTAAAGGACAGTGGATGCAACGTCATCATCGGTCTTTATGAGGGAAGCAAGTCCTGGAAGAGAGCTGAAGAGCAGGGATTTAAGGTATACGTTGCAGCAGAAGCTGCTAAAAAAGCTGATATTATCATGATTCTGATTAACGATGAGTTACAGGCTGATATGTACAAGAAGGATATCGAGCCAAACCTTGAGCCAGGCAACATGTTAATGTTCGCACATGGTTTCAATATTCATTTCGGATGCATCAAGCCGCCAAAGGATGTCGATGTTACAATGATCGCACCTAAGGCACCAGGACATACGGTACGTTCTGAGTATCAGGCTGGTAAGGGAACTCCTTGTCTGATTGCTGTTGAGCAGGATGCTACTGGAAAGGCATGGGATCTTGCACTTGCATATGGTCTTGGAATCGGCGGAGCAAGAGCCGGACTTCTTGAGACAACATTCCGTACAGAGACAGAGACAGACCTCTTCGGTGAGCAGGCTGTACTTTGTGGTGGTGTTTGTGCACTTATGCAGGCTGGTTTCGAGACACTTTGCGAAGCTGGTTATGATCCAAGAAACGCATACTTCGAGTGTATCCATGAGATGAAACTGATCGTAGATTTGATTTACCAGTCAGGTTTCGCAGGAATGAGATATTCTATCTCTAATACAGCTGAGTATGGTGATTACATCACTGGACCAAAGATTGTTACCGCTGAGACAAAGAAGGCTATGAAGCAGATCCTTACTGATATTCAGGATGGTACATTTGCAAAAGAGTTCTTACTGGATATGTCTCCAGCAGGACGTCAGGTTCACTTCAAGGCTATGAGAAAGCTTGCTTCTGAGCATCCATCAGAGAAGGTTGGTGCTGAGATCCGTAAGCTGTACAGCTGGAACAACGAGAGCGACAAGCTCATCAACAACTAATCAGAAACTGATTTTTAAAACCCCGGTGAGTGATATCATCGGGGTTTTTGTTTTTGTGCCGGGGTGTAAGGAAGGGGGCATAAGGACTCCTCCCGTATGAGGTATCAAGATTTTTCCATGTGGGGGCCATAAGGACTCCTCCCACTGAAAAGCGTGGGTCCCTCCTCATGACAATTGACAAACAACCCCGGTATGTGTAAAATGAATATATTGTGAAAAAATATGAAAATGAAGAGGCGAAGACATGGCAGAAGTATACAACCACAAAGTGGTAGAGAAAAAGTGGCAGAAAGTCTGGGATGATGAAAAGGCTTTTGCTGCAACCAATGATTATTCCAAACCAAAATATTATGCATTGGTCGAATTCCCATATCCATCCGGACAGGGACTTCACGTTGGTCATCCGAGACCATATACAGCATTGGACATTGTAGCCCGTAAGAGAAGAATGCAGGGATATAACGTATTATATCCAATGGGCTGGGATGCATTTGGACTTCCGACGGAAAACTATGCAATTAAAAATAAAATTCATCCAAAGATTGTCACGGAGAAGAACGTAAAACATTTTAAGGAACAGTTACATTCTTTAGGTTATTCCTTTGACTGGGATCGTGAGATTAACACAACAGATCCGAAATATTATAAATGGACCCAGTGGATTTTCCTGAAATTATTCAAGGCCGGTCTGGCATACAAAAAAGAAATGCCGATCAACTGGTGTACTTCCTGTAAAGTAGGTCTTGCAAACGAGGAAGTTGTAAACGGTGTATGTGAGCGGTGTGGCGCTCCGGTTGTCCGCAAGGTAAAGAGCGAGTGGATGTTAAAGATCACAGCTTATGCAGATAAACTGATCGAAGGTTTAAATGATGTAGATTATATTGAGCGTGTCAAGGTTTCGCAGAAAAACTGGATCGGACGTTCTACAGGTGCCGAGGTAGATTTTAAAATCAAAGATACCGAAGACAAGCTTCGTATTTATACTACACGTTGCGATACTTTGTTTGGTGTTACTTATATGGTTGTTTCACCAGAGCATCCATATCTGGATAAGTACAAGGACCAGATTAAAAACTGGGATGAAATTCTTGCATACCGTGAGCAGGCTTCCAGAAAGTCCGATTTTGAGCGAGCAGAGCTTGCAAAAGACAAGACGGGTGTGGCAATTGACGGCCTGACTGCAATCAATCCGGTCAACGGAAAAGAAGTTCCAATCTGGGTATCTGATTATGTATTGATGAGTTATGGTACCGGTGCTATCATGGCAGTTCCTGCACATGATGAGAGAGACTGGGAGTTCGCAAAGAAATTCCATCTGCCAATCATTCAGGTAGTGGCAAAGAACGGAGAAGAAGTGGATGTCAATGAAGCTGCTTTTACCGATGTGGCAACCGGTGTGCTGATCAACTCCGATTTCTTAAATGGACTGGAAGTAAAAGATGCAAAGGAAAAGATGATCAAATTCCTGGAAGAAAAGGGAATTGGTCAGGCAAAGACAAACTATAAATTAAGAGACTGGGTGTTCTCCCGTCAGCGTTACTGGGGCGAGCCAATTCCGATTGTTCACTGCGACAAGTGTGGTTATGTGCCGATCGATGAGAGCGAGCTGCCACTGCTTCTTCCGGAAGTAGAAAGCTATATGCCGACAGACAACGGAGAATCTCCACTTGCAGCAATGACGGACTGGGTAAATACGACCTGTCCATGCTGTGGTGGCCCTGCAAAGCGTGAAACCGATACAATGCCACAGTGGGCTGGATCTTCCTGGTATTTCCTGCGTTATACCGATCCACACAATGACAAGGCGCTGGCAAGTCCGGAAGCACTCAAATACTGGCTGCCGGTAGATTGGTACAATGGCGGTATGGAGCATACAACCCTGCATCTGCTGTACTCCAGATTCTGGCATAAATTCCTGTATGACCAGGGTATTGTTCCGACTCCGGAACCATACCAGAAACGTACTTCCCATGGCATGATTCTCGGTGAGAACGGAGAGAAGATGTCAAAGTCCAGAGGAAACGTAGTCAATCCGGACGATATTGTGCGGGAGTATGGCGCAGATACCCTGCGTACGTATGAAATGTTCATCGGTGCATTTGATCTGGCTGCTTCCTGGTCAGAAGATGGGGTAAAGGGATGCCGCAGATTCTTAGACCGTGTCTGGAAATTACAGGATCTTATGACCGACGAGGAAGGATATTCCAAAGATCTTGAGACCAAGATGCATCAGACAATCAAGAAGGTTTCCAATGACTATGAGAACCTTAAGTACAATACAGCGATTGCGGCAATGATGTCACTCTTGAATGATTTCTACAAGAAGGGATCCATCACAAAAGGAGAGTTAAAGACACTGATTATTCTGTTGAACCCGGTTGCTCCACATATCACAGAGGAAATGTGGCAGACCATTGGATGTGAAGGCAGAGTATACCAGCAGACATGGCCGGAATTCGATGAGGCGAAGACCGTGGAATCCTCCGTGGAAATTGCAGTTCAGATCAACGGTAAAGTTAAGGGAACGCTTGGTATCCAGAAAGATGATCCAAAGGATCAGGTAATTGCAAAGGCGAAAGAAGTCATTGCAGATAAACTGACTGGAAATATTGTCAAAGAGATTTATGTTCCTGGAAGACTGGTAAACATCGTAATGAAATAAATGTTACAGTTTGTTTGAAAATAGCAGGCTGGAGAATTCATAGGGAACACCCTGCGCAAAAAAGCGCAGGGTGTTTTGCATAATAAAAAAGAAAAGGCAGATACTGTAAAAAAGGGGGCTTTTGACGTGAAACTTTCGTATCTTTCTTATTTTTTTACATATGAAACCCATATCCCGGACGGCGTTGGATTTGCTTTATTCGGACCCTGGCATATCGCATGGTTGCTGGTTGTTTTTGTCGGATGTGCCGGATATGTGCGAATTTATAAAAAGGGAAACGAAAAAAGGCAACGCTGGATGGAGCGATTGACCGCTTTTTCCCTGGTGGGATGGATCGTTGTGCGGGCTGTTTATATCGGAGTGATTCACGAAGAATTTTTGTATGAACTTCCGTTTCATCTGTGCAGTATGGCAGGAATTTTGTGTGCTGTTCATTGCCTGACAAAATGGAAATGGCTGGGGCAGGTGCTGTATACGATCTGCCTTCCGGGAACTGTGCTTGCACTGTTATTTCCAAACTGGAACTTTTATCCGGTCATTCACTTTATTACGCTGGAAGCATTTTTGTTTCATATGGGGATTGTCTGGTACGTGGCAGGAAAATTGGCTTCCCATGAGATCTGTCCAGATTTGAAAAAAATCTGGCAAGTCGTATTATTTCTGACAGCAGTCGTGGCACCGGTTTACTGGTTTGATAAAAAATATGATGTGAATTATATGTTTGTGAACTGGCCATCCGCCGGATCTCCGCTTGTCTGGCTGGCAGACAGGATGGGAAATCCGGGATATCTTATTGGCTATGCGGCACTTGTATTTCTATGCATGCTTTTGATGGATGTGGGCTATTTTATGGTTGCCGGAAGGAGAACAAAAAGTTATTTTTTTAACACATGAGGAGGCAGGGAAGGATCGCTGCCGCGTAATTTTTGCATACTGCGCTGAATGGCATCTTTTGAGTCTTTCCAGTCGGCATCTTTGTTTTTGTAATCATATTTTTCAATAAACCATGCAACGTCTTCGTAGACGCGGTGAAAATTCTCCTTCATAAGAGGCAGAACCAGGGCATAAAACTCTTTTTTCTCTTCACCGGAAAGCTGTTCATCAGCACCTTCGCAGAGCACCTTAAAGTGATCGAGGCAGAATCCTTTGGTACTTGCCACCTGTGCACGGAAATCTGCATCTTTTTTGTACATGGAAAAGAAGGTTTTCATGTAAGCCTGAAACGTATTTTTTACGCTGTTGCAGATAAAACAGGTGGATTCCCGCTGGTTGATCCACTCGACAATGGAATTGGAAGAACCATCTGTTTTTTTGCCGAACAGACCACTGCGTTTTGCAGTTGCGTCCGGGCGGAAGGATTTCCACACACGATCCATTTCTTCCTCATGGCGTTTCATCAGTGTTTTCAAAATCCAGGCATTGCCGAGCGAATTTCCATAATCAAACATCTTTTTGAAATGTGCGCGGCAGAATCCTTCCCGGTCTGTCATGTCGCGGATATCGGCTTCCATGTAGGAAGCGCCATGTCCGAGAACGAAATCCATCATGTGTTCTTCGGTTTTCCGTTCGATATAGCAGAACGGACATTCTCCGGCATTGGCCATGGCATCTGAGATTGGAATGGTGTGAAGCTGTTCTTTCATAATGTTTCCTCCGGTTTATAAGTATGGTAAAAGTCAATAAATGTCTGTAAGGATTTGGATGGCTTTATATTTTCTTTATATGCAAATCCAATTTCCCGTTTATGGATCGGGATGCCGAGCGGAATTTCCACAAGAGATCCCTCTTTAAGTTCCTGTAAGACAAAGTTTTTGATCACACAGGCAACACCGACACCGATCTTTGCGAAATCGATTAACAGGTCCATGTTGGAGATATCAATGGATTCTGCTACAGTGATATGATTGTCCTGCAGATAATCGTCGATATACTGCCGGGTCATGTTATGCTTATCCAAAAGCATAAGCGTGGAATTCCCAAGGATGGCATCTTCGGAAATTCCTCTTTTTTTCAGGTTTGAGAGATAATCCGGATTGGCGACAAAAATGTCCTCAATATTATCCAGATAATAAAAATTGATGTTTTTGAGGTTATCCGGTTTTCCGATCAGACCGATGTCAATTTTGTTTTCATCCAGCAGATCAAGAGTTTCGTTGGTTGACTGACAGTTGATGGAAATGCTGATATGCGGATTCTGCCGGATGAATTCTTTCAGATAGGGCAGAAGCACAAATTTGCAAAGCGTGGAACTGACACCAATCTGCAGATGACCGACACCAAGATCAATAGAGCGCTTTAATTTGTCCTCCCCAAGTGTTAATGTCTCAAAGGCTTCTTTTACATGTCCATAGAGCAACTGGCCTTCATCCGTCAGCACAACGCCGCGGGAACTGCGGGAAAACAGTTTGCATCCTAAATTCTCTTCCAGTTTCTGAATGGATTTACTGATTGCAGGCTGGCTGATATAGAGCTCTTTGGCTGCCTTGGAAATATTTCCGGCATTGGCAACCGTATAAAAAATCCAGTAAGAAGATAGATTCTGATTCATTATTGCCTCCGTTTATTATAATAAACCATTATACCATAAAATATAGTTATGGTAAATATGTTTATTATGTATTAGGATTATGAAATAATCTGTGTTAAAATCAGAGTAGTTTAAGATATTAAAGGAGGAATTATCCATGGGAATGACAATGACTCAGAAGATTCTTGCAGCACATGCAGGTTTACCTTCCGTCAGCGCCGGACAGCTGATCGAGGCAGACCTGGATCTGGTTCTGGGCAATGATATTACTTCTCCGGTTGCAATTCATGAAATCGGAAAAATGAACGTAGAAGGAGTATTTCACAAAGACAAAATCGCGCTTGTGATGGACCACTTTGTTCCGAATAAAGATATCAAATCCGCAGAGCATTGCAAATGTGTACGTGAGTTTGCCTGTAAAAATGATATTACAAACTATTTTGATGTAGGAGAGATGGGTATCGAGCATGCACTCCTTCCGGAAAAAGGACTTACGGTTGCGGGGGATGTGATTATCGGTGCAGATTCTCATACCTGTACGTACGGTGCACTTGGTGCATTTTCTACTGGTGTTGGAAGCACGGATATGGCAGCCGGCATGGCTACCGGAAAAGCATGGTTTAAAGTACCTTCTGCAATCAAATTTAATATTGTGGGAAAGCCGAACAAATGGATCAGCGGAAAAGATGTGATTCTTCATATCATCGGAATGATCGGGGTAGATGGAGCCCTTTACAAATCTATGGAATTCGTAGGAGAAGGAATCAAGTATCTCTCCATGGATGACCGCTTTACCATTGCAAACATGGCAATTGAGGCTGGTGGAAAGAACGGTATTTTCCCTGTAGACGATCTGACCCGTGCATATATGAAAGAACATTCCAAGAGACCGTTCGTGGAATATGAAGCAGATGCGGATGCAGAGTATGACGAAGAGTATACGATTGATCTTTCTACTTTAAAGTCAACCGTTTCATTCCCACACCTGCCGGATAACACACGTACCATTGATGAAGTAGGCGATGTGAAGATTGACCAGGTTGTAATCGGATCCTGTACGAACGGACGTATGGATGATCTTCGCACAGCAGCAGAAATCTTAAAAGGAAAGAAAGTAGCCAAAGGACTTCGTGTGATCGTAATCCCGGCAACACAGCAGATTTATCTGGATGCTATGGAAGAGGGACTTCTCAAGATCTTTATCGAAGCAGGTGCGATCGTAAGTACGCCGACCTGTGGACCATGTCTTGGCGGATATATGGGAGTACTTGCAGAAGGTGAGCGCTGTGTATCCACAACAAACCGTAACTTTGTCGGACGTATGGGACATGTAGATTCGGAAGTATATCTTGCAAGTCCGGCTGTTGCAGCGGCAAGTGCCATCACCGGAAAGATTTCAGGCCCGGCAGAAGTAATGTAGAAGATGCCGGAAAATAAGGAGGTCAGATAAGAAATGAAAGCAGCACATGGTAGTGTATTTAAATATGGCGATAACGTAGATACCGATGTTATCATTCCGGCAAGATATTTGAATTCTTCCGATCCGAAAGAACTTGCCACACACTGTATGGAAGATATTGATAAAGATTTCGTGAAAAATGTACACGAGGGAGATATTATTGTAGCCAATAAAAACTTTGGCTGTGGTTCTTCCCGTGAACATGCACCGATTTCCATCAAGGCATCCGGTGTCAGCTGTGTAATCGCAGAGACATTTGCCAGAATCTTTTACAGAAATGCCATCAATATCGGACTGCCGATCATTGAGTGTCCGGAGGCCGCAAAGGACATCAAGGCAGGAGATGAGGTGGAAGTGGATTTCGATTCCGGAATCATCACAGATGTGACAACTGGAAAGAAATTTCAGGGACAGGCATTCCCGCCATTTATGCAGAAAATTATTGACTGCGAAGGTCTTGTCAATTATATCAACCAGAAATAATAAAAAGATGTCAGAGAGGACTTCCCTTATTTGCGGGGAAGTCCTTTTAGGTAAGAAAGATATTTAGGGGAAAGAGAAATCTGCTGGTAAATATCGGCATAGGAGGAAGCAGACAGCTCCTCGATATAGTTTTCCGGAAAATTTTTTGATATGCCGGCCTGATGTGCCAGATCTACGGCTTTGTTATAAGCAATTGCGGCGTCGATCGCATTTGTGTAATTACCGACGGTGATGTTTCCATGGATATGGATCCGGACTTTATAGCGCTCGGTACCGTTTTTATCGATACGTTCCACACCAAAATAAGGATTGATGATCTGAAGATTTGAGTAGCGAAAATCATTTTCATCGCCGTTGACAAAACAAAAATCCCTGCCGTTTACCGCATGGGTTTTGATCCCGTAGCGGCCGAGAAGCGTAATCTGCATTCCATAGTGATTGACATATAAGTGCCCCTGCCGTCTTAAGATCCGATGGCTGCTGTAATAGAAGAGGTCATCAATGTCAAATTTCAGCTCCCGGTGAATGTTCAGATAGTAGCTGAAATAATTTTTGCGCAGATAAATGGGAGTAGGAATGTACATATGATTATCCCGGAAATTGATCAGTGAGACGATTTTTTCGAAAGCCAGCTGATTGGTCCGGTAAAATGCCTCATCGATGGTTTCGTTGCCGGATAACAGCTCGCAGGCGGCAGTGTAAGCCTGATGTGCCTGAACTTCCGAGGGAAAGCTTCCGAGGCTGATATGACGGCCTTTGTGCGTAATATTAGAGCGATAGTATATGGTTCCGTCTTTTTTTGTCGCAAGATATACGCCGGTTAACATAAATTCTCCTTTCGGTCTGACAGGTTATTTTAGTAGTATAACATAGGAAATTCATTGACACCACCCGCTTTTTTACCTATAATGTACGAGAAACGTTATGATTAAATTTTTGTAAAATGAGGAAGAAAAAATGGAATTAATGTATTCAAGCACCAGAAATGATAAAGTAAAACTGACTGCATCCCAGGCAATCTTAAAGGGACTGGCAGATGACGGAGGACTTTTTGTACCGGAGCGTATCCCGACACTGGATGTTCCGATGGATACACTTGCAAATATGTCCTATCAGGAAACTGCTTATGAAGTTATGAGCCGTTTCTTTACAGATTTTACAGAGGATGAATTAAAGGATTGTATCAAAAAAGCCTATGACAGCAAGTTTGATACTCCGGAGATCGCACCGCTGGTAGATGCGGACGGCGCTTATTATCTGGAACTGTTCCATGGTCCGACAATTGCCTTTAAGGATATGGCACTTTCCATTCTGCCACATCTTCTGATTACTTCTGCAAGAAAAAATCATGTAAAGAATGATATTGTTATTTTAACAGCGACATCCGGAGATACCGGAAAAGCTGCGCTTGCAGGATTTGCGGATGTAGAAGGAACAAAGATTGTAGTATTTTATCCGAAGAACGGTGTCAGCCCGATCCAGGAAAAGCAGATGATCACACAGAAAGGTGCAAATACCTGTGTGGTTGGAATTCACGGAAACTTTGACCAGGCACAGACCGGTGTGAAGAAGATGTTTAATGACACTGCACTTGAAGCAGAACTTGATGTTGCAGGCTATCAGTTCTCATCTGCCAATTCCATCAATATCGGACGTCTGATTCCTCAGGTGGCATATTATGTATATGCTTATGCAAAATTATATAAAAATGGTGCAATTGCAAAAGATGAAAAGATTAATGTTGTTGTTCCAACCGGAAATTTCGGAAACATCCTTGCTGCTTTTTATGCAAAGAATATGGGGCTTCCAATTGCCAAACTGATCTGTGCATCCAATGAGAACAAAGTATTATATGATTTCTTCTCCACCGGAACATATGACCGGAACCGTGATTTTATTCTCACAAGTTCTCCGTCCATGGATATTCTGATTTCTTCCAATCTGGAGCGTCTGATTTACCGTATTGCCGGAAATGACGCAGAGAAGAACACCAAAATGATGGCAGAACTTTCCACAGACGGAAAATATGCAATCACCGATGAGATGCGTGCGCAGCTTGCGGATTTCTACGGAAATTATACAAGCGAGGAAGAGACTGCAAAGACCATCAAAAAATTATATGAAGATACCGGATATATCATTGATACCCATACAGCGGTTGCTGCTGGTGTATACGATAAGTATAAGAAGGATACCGGGGATACCCAGACAAAGACTGTGATTGCCAGCACGGCAAGTCCGTTCAAGTTTACCAGAAGTGTTATGGATGCGATTGATCCGAAATACGATGCGATGGGTGATTTTGAGCTGGTAGATGAACTTTCCAAAATCGGAAACGTCAAAGTTCCACAGGCAATTGAAGAAATCCGTACTGCACCGGTACTTCATGACACCGTATGCGAAGTTGAAGAAATGCCACAGGTTGTTAAAAAATTCCTTGGTGTTTAAAATACATATGAAAAGAGGAAAAAGATTATGAAAAAGAAACTCATTTCGCTTTTACTTGTTTCTGCTATGGCAGCTGCAGTTGCAGGCTGCGGTTCATCCGTACCTGCCAACAGTGTAAATTCCAGAGATGATCTTCCGGGAAAAAAGATTGGCGTACAGCTTGGTACGACCGGAGACTCTGATGCCACAGAACTTGAAAAGAAGGATGGCAGTAAGGTAGAACGTTACAATAAGGGCGCAGATGCCATTCAGGCATTAAAGACCGGAAAAATTGACTGTGTCATTATTGATCAGCAGCCGGCAGAAGCTTTTGTTGAAAAAAATGATGACTTAAAAATTTTATCGGATACGTTTGATCCGGAGGAATACGCCATCTGTATCGCAAAAGGTAATTCCGACCTGACAGAAAAATTTAACAGTGCCATCGAAGAGCTGCAAAAGGACGGAACCATTGATTCCATCACCAGCAATTATATCGGAGATGAGGCTGGAAAGCATCCATACGAAACTCCAAAGGGAACCGAGTATCCGAACGGAACCCTTACCATGGCAACCAATGCACAGTTTGAGCCATATGAATATTACGATGGGGATAAAATCGTAGGTATTGATGCGGATATTGCCAAAGCAATCTGTGACAAACTCGGATATGAGCTGAAGATTGAAGATATGGAATTTGATGCGATCATCGCAGCGGTATCTTCTGGAAAAGCTGATTTTGGTGCAGCTGGAATCACGGTAACCGAGGACCGTAAGAAAAATATTGACTTTACGGATACCTATACAAAGGCTTGTCAGGTAATCGTTGTCAGAAACAAATAATTTGTTTCGGAGGATAAACAGTGAGTGATTTTATTGCAAAATTTCAACAGGATTTTATAGAGAGTGACCGTTACCTGTACTTACTGCGAGGACTGGGAAATACATTACTGATTACAGCGCTTGCAGTTATTTTAGGAATTGTATTGGGATTTCTGGTTGCAATCGTCCGGTCTACACATGATAAGCATGGCGGACTTAATATTTTGAATTTTATCTGCAAAGTGTACCTGACCATATGGCGTGGAACACCTACAATGGTGCAGCTGCTGATCATGTATTATATTATTCTTGTTGCACTGGATAATAAGATTCTGGTCGCAGTTATTGCATTTGGATTGAATTCGGCTGCTTATGTGGCAGAAATTGTCCGTTCCGGTATTATGTCGGTAGATGAAGGACAGTTTGAGGCTGGACGGAGTCTTGGCTTAAATTATAGCCAGACCATGCGTCTGATCATTCTTCCTCAGGCATTTAAAAACGTCCTTCCGGCACTGGCAAATGAATTTATTACTCTTTTGAAAGAGACATCTATCAGTGGATACATTGCGATTCCGGATCTGACAAAAGGCGGTGATATTATCCGAAGCCAGACATATGATGCATTTCTTCCTTTATTCGGGGTAGCTGCTATTTATCTGGTGCTGGTAATGATTCTTACGGCAGGCGTACACAAACTGGAAACGAGGTTGCGGACAAATGAGCGATAACAAAAATGTTTTGATTGAAGTGAGGGATCTTTGTAAATCCTTTGATGATGTTAAGGTGTTAAATGGAATATCAACAACTATTTCACAGGGAGAGGTTGTTGCAATTATCGGACCGTCAGGCTGTGGAAAGTCTACGTTTCTGCGTTCTATGAATCTTCTGGAGAAACCGACCTCCGGTTCCATTCTTTTTGAGGGAACTGATATTACAGATTCTTCTGTTGACATTAATAAAATGCGGCAGAAAATTGGAATGGTGTTTCAGCAGTTTAATCTCTTTCCAAATCATACGGTGAAAGGGAATATCATGCTTGCTCCGGTACAAACCGGGCTTATGACAAAAGAAGAGGCTTCAAAACGTGCAGATGAACTGCTGGTACGTGTAGGGCTTGCAGATAAAGCGGATGTCTATCCGGCAATGCTTTCCGGAGGACAGAAGCAGCGTATTGCAATAGCACGTGCACTTGCTATGAATCCGGATGTGATGCTGTTTGATGAGCCGACTTCTGCACTTGATCCGGAAATGGTAGGAGAAGTACTTGAAATCATGAGAGAACTGGCCCGAGATGGCATGACGATGGTGGTTGTCACACATGAGATGGGCTTTGCCCGGGAAGTGGCAAGCCGTGTAATGTTTATCAATGAAGGACAGATTCAGGAAGAAAATACACCGAAGGAATTTTTCTCGAATCCAAAGAATCCACGTTTGTGTGAGTTCCTTTCGAAAGTCTTATAGAATAAGCATAAAAAAGAGCGTCTGCTTTGTATGGCAGACGCTCTTTTTGCTTTCGTTTTATGTTTGCTTTATTCATCAATGGAAACACGTTCCATATAAAAATCAATCGTTCCAAACGTATACAAAATCGGTATGTGCAGCGTACGATCCGAAAAATGAATGGGAGAAACCGTAATGTGTTCCGGTGCACCAAGGGTTAATTCCGTATTGGAAGTATTTGACACATTTACAATAAATAGTCCGTTTTGCAGATTGACAAAGTCTTCCAAAGATGCCTGGACATATTCGTCGTAGGAATGGAACTGTTCATGTACATAGCGCGTTGCAAAAGCAATGGCAGTGTCTAAATCCATGGAAATATAGGTATTGATCGCATAGGCCCCATGAATTTCCTGTTTTACACAGCAGGCAATGGATGCTTCTGTAACTTCTTCCACAGAAAGAGGCGTATAATCAGAACCGATAAATCGGACAAAATCATTAAATAAAAGTTCAATGAACATATGTCCCTTTTGGGAGAGCTCAGCATCGGTCGATGCAAAAAAGTTATCAAATAACTGCTGGATATTTTTCCGGCGTTCGATGAGACTTTCTTCATCTTCCATACCATTTTTTGAACGGTAATCCTTTATGATCTCCTCGAAATCCGTATTGGTAAGAACACCATCATCCAAAAGAACCTGTCCGAGGGAGAGAAAAGCCGGAGTCTGTTGTTTTAACAGTTCTTCGACCTGTGCTTCTGTCAGGTATCCGAGCTGGATGGCAAGTTCACCAAATCGATTATCCTGATGTGTCTGATGAATGACAACGTCATCTACCTGGGCAGCATTCATGTATCCTGCATGAAGGGCGAGCGTACCAAGTTTCATATGCTGATCTGCTTCCCGGCGCATTGCTGAAAATAACTGTTCCCGGGTAACATATCCATTTGCAAGCAGATAGTTTCCAAAAAATTGTGTATACATAACGATTATCTCCCTTCCAGGAAGCGCTTAACGATATCAAGCACCTGTTCCTTATCCAGTGGCTTTTGAATGAAATCTTTTGCGCCCGCTTCCAGTGCATTTTTCAGCTGGGACTGTGTTCCGACAGAAGAAGCGATAATGATCGTAGCTTCAGGATCAAATTCCATAATGTCGTGAATTGCATCATTTCCATCTTTTTTTGGCATAACAATGTCAAGAAATACCAGATCCGGATGTACTTCTTTATACTTGTCAATCGCACTCTGACCATCGGTGGCTTCCACAAATACCGGAGTACCGAGAGTGGAAATGATGTCCTTTAATTGTTTACGTGCAAGAATCGAATCGTCTGTAATTAAAATCGTAGTGTCCTCAATGCGCATATACGTTCTCCTTTTTATTACATATTAAGTATATTTTACTATAAAAGCGTGAAATAATCAATGAAATTTGACTATTTTTGCCGATAGTAAAAAGTTTTTTCGTGTGTGATACTATATGACAGGAGGAAATAACATGAAAACAATTTTACTAATGGATATTGTAATCGTTTTTGTAGGCATTTACCTGGCGGTTTCTGCTGCAAAAATGAAAAAAAGCGGACAGATCAGTGATCTGGTTGTCCCGCAGGAAGAAATAAAAAAATGCAAGGATCCACAGGAATACATAAAAGAAATTGTACCGTGGCTGTATGGATTTGCAGTAGTGGCGGTTATTGTCGGTGCAATCGGAATTTTATGTGATACCAAAGTGATTACATTTGGGCGTGTCTGGACATATGTGGAACTGGGTGCTTTCCTTGTAGCATTGTTTGTGTTTGTGGACAGGATGCGCAAAATAAAAGACAAATTTTTCCCTTAAAACGGATTGCTGTAAATGGTAAAAAGTACATAGAATCAGACCTTGAAATTCAGGTAAAAATAAAGTATAATAAGTGCAGTACAAAAGAGAAAAACTGTCGGGTGCAGATATGGAAACCGGCAGAAAGAGATGCCTGAAATGTACGACAACTCTTGCTATTTAGAACCTACATTTACTTTAAACGGGATTCCTATATGATTTTTCTGGATGTCAGGCCGCCATAGGCAGCGGAAGACAGAAGGGGAACTGCGGTCGCCCACCTAGCATTAGCTAGGAGTCTAAATTGCAGGAACCGGCATTTTGGGTAACATACAAAAGAAATGATTGAGATACCAAAGAATTTATAATATACAGAAGAATGTTTTGAGATACAACAGAGAAAAGGAGCTGCCGGAGAACGGTGGCTCCTTATTTTGTGTCAATATCAGATGAATGAACAAAAACGGAGAGTGCTTCATGAAAAAAAGAGACAAAATGAAGATGATAGGGATTCTGATTCTGCTGATTGCAATTGTTACAGTTGTAGTAACCCTGATTCTGGTATCCCGTCTTTCTGGAACGGCTGGAAAAAATCAAACGGAAGAGACATTTGATCATTCTGTTTCCGGAATACTGAATAACGCATATATTTTAAAAAGTGAAAAAAAAGATATGATTGTGCTATATCGTGGGGAGACATATATTGCGGAAGGAAAACCGGAAAAAAATTATACGGGAGTTGCGGACATTGAACTGTCTAAGGGAAAAGTTTCTAAAATTTATGCCAAACCTTCAACGATCAAAGGCGTGTTGACAAGTTATTCAGAAAAGAGCGTTCAGATTGAGGGATATGAACCGCTTCCGGCAGAAGAAAATCTGCCGGTATATCTAGTTGCAAGTTCGGGACATGCAAAGATTCCCGTCCGTCAGGGGATGATCTCCGATCTTGTTATAGGAAATTCAAAGGTAGAGCTTGTCGTTGCGGATGGAAAAGCCTGCGCACTGGTCAGTTACCAGGAAGATATGTTAGAAAATGTCCGGGTGCTGATAAAAAACGGGAAACAGAATACATATGGACAGCTCTATGCCTGCTCGAAAGAAGCATATGCGGCTGATGGACATAAGGAGCAGAAGAATGCCGTAGTAAGTGCACAAAAACTTCTCCAGGGGAAAAAGAGGGGAGAAGAAGTACGCATTTCTTCCGAAACGGAAGCACTTCTGTATCGGTGTGATAAAAATGGAAAACCGTATGGTTCCGGATATGAGGGGGATTTGATTTTCCGAAAAGAAAAGATTGGATATGTTCTGATCAATGAACTTCCGATTGAAGATTATATCCGTTATGTGCTGCCCTCGGAGATGCCGCTTTCCTTTTCCTACGAAGCATTAAAGGCACAGGCTGTGTGCGCGCGCACGTTTGCGTATGGTCAGATGAAGGGGGATACTTATGCAGGGTACGGAGCAAATTTAGATGATACCGTTGCCTATCAGGCCTACCATGCAACAACTTCTTATGAAGTGACAGATCAGGCCGTTGCGGATACCACTGGAATGGTGATGACCTATAAAGGAAAACTTGCGGATTGTTATTATTATTCAACATCACCTGGATATTCTGAAAATCTGGAGGTGTGGAATGCAAAGTCACCGGGATACCTTTCGGCAGAGAATCACACCAGGGAAAAAACGATAAATTTGTCTTCGGATAAAACCTTTCATAAGTTTATTACCTCAAAAGCAGATGCTTATGATGAAAATTCTCCTTATTTTCGCTGGAGTGCGACTTTATCCGCAAAACTGGGGATGGATGAAAAGTATGGAAAGCTTAAAAAAATAAAGGTAAATAAACGAAGCAGTTCCGGATATGTACTGTCACTTACCATGATTTTTGAAGATGGGGAGCGGACAATTGAAAAAGAAAATGAGATCCGGTATGCACTTGGAAAATATCTTCTGGATCTTGATCTTGCGGACGGAACCAATAAACATCGTGCGCCTTCGGTCCCAAGCGCATGTTTTGAAGTGAAAAGCCAGAAAAAAGGAACAATTGTGCTGACCGGAGGCGGATTCGGACATGGAATCGGAATGAGCCAGTATGGTGCGGACACCATGGGAAAAGAAGGAAAGAAATGGCAGGAAATTCTTGGATTTTATTTTAAGGATGTCACTTTTACCAATGTCTTTGATCTTGACACATAAAAGGAGACTGTGGTAGAATGACAATTGTGTAAAAAGCAATGAATGTGTCAATAGCATCTGAACGACATACAGAGAGGGGAAGTCATCGGCTGTAAGCTTCCTTATGATTTGTCAGCATGTGAATTTTCGCACAGGAGCTGCGCGGGTGAACCTGTTAATTTTTAGCCTGCGACGGTCACTGCACGTTAAGCAGAATGAGAGCTCACATAGATACAGGATGTGGGAATCTGGGTGGTAACGCGGAAATTTTCGTCCCTGATATGCAATTGTGCATATCAGGGATTTTTTATTGGTAAAAAGTGGTTCCGGTTCCACAAGGATAAGATTGTGTAAAAACAATTATTATGAAAGAAAATATGTAAAAGGAGAGTACCATGAAAGAAAAGCTGCAGAAAATCAGAGAAAATGCAATAGCACAGATTGAAAATTCTGACGGACTTGCAAAACTCAACGATGTACGTGTTGCCGTTCTTGGAAAGAAAGGAGAACTGACAGCCGTATTAAAGAGCATGAAGGATGTTGCACCGGAGGATCGACCGAAGGTTGGACAGTGGGTAAATGAGACCCGGCAGGAAATCGAGAATAAACTCGATGAGATGAAGAAAAAACTGGAAGCTGCGGAGCTTGAGCATCGTCTGGAAAATGAAGTGATTGATGTCACCCTGCCGGCAAAGAAAAACCGTGTGGGACACAGTCATCCAAATACCATGGTACTTGAAGAGGTAGAGCGTATTTTTACCGGCATGGGATATGAAGTGGTAGAAGGACCGGAAGTAGAGTACGATTATTACAACTTTGAGGCATTAAATATTCCGGCAAATCATCCGGCAAAGGACGAGCAGGATACCTTCTACATCAATGATAAGATTCTGCTGCGTACCCAGACTTCACCGGTTCAGGTACGTGTTATGGAACAGAAGAAACCTCCGATTCGTATGATTGCACCGGGACGTGTATTCCGTGCGGATGAAGTGGATGCGACCCATTCTCCTTCGTTCCATCAGATCGAAGGAATGGTTATTGACAAAGGAATTACGTTCTCCAATTTAAAGGGAACACTGACACAGTTTGTACAAAAATTGTTCGGAAAAGAAACAAAAGTAAAGTTCCGTCCGCATCATTTCCCATTTACAGAGCCATCGGCAGAGATGGATGTTTCCTGCTTTAAATGTGGTGGAAAAGGATGCCGTTTCTGTAAAGGTGAGGGCTGGATTGAAATTCTTGGCTGTGGAATGGTACATCCAAGGGTACTTCGTATGAGCGGTATTGATCCGGAAGAATATTCTGGTTTTGCATTTGGTATCGGTTTGGAGCGTATTACACTGTTGAAATATGAGATTGACGATATGCGTCTGTTGTATGAAAATGACGATCGTTTCTTAAAACAGTTCTAGGAGGAGAAAAAGAATGAATACATCATTAAAATGGATCAAAGCTTTAGTTCCGGGACTTGACTGCGGCGTGCAGGAGTATGTCGATGCCATGACACTTTCCGGATCAAAGGTAGAGGGATATGAGCAGCTCGATGCAGATCTTGACAAGATCGTCATTGGACAGGTTACAAAGATTGAAAAACATCCGGATGCTGATAAACTTGTCATTTGTCAGGTAAATGTGGGAAAGGAAACATTACAGATTGTCACTGGTGCTCCGAATGTATTTGAAGGAGCAAAAGTTCCGGTTGTTCTTGACGGTGGACGTGTCGCAGGCGGACATGATGGGACAAAGACTCCTGGTGGAATCAAGATTAAAAAAGGAAAACTTCGCGGGGTTGAGTCTTTTGGCATGATGTGCTCGATTGAAGAACTCGGTTCAAACCGTGAGATGTTCCCGGATGCACCGGAGAATGGACTGTATATCTTTGATGAGGATGCACCTGTCGGGGAAAATGCAGTTGCTTATTTAGGGCTGGATGACAGTGTTGTCGAATATGAGATTACTTCCAACCGTGTAGACTGTTTTTCCGTACTCGGCATTGCGCGTGAAGCAGCAGCTACGTTCCATAAGGAATTTGTACCTCCTGTTGTAACAAAAACCGGAAATAATGAAGATGTCAATGATTACATCAAAGTATCTGTAAAAGATCAGGATCTTTGTAGCCGTTATACAGCAAGAGTTGTAAAAAATATTAAGTTTGCCCCATCTCCGAAATGGATGCAGGAACGTCTTCGTGCACACGGGATCCGTCCGATCAATAATCTTGTAGATATTACAAATTATGTGATGGAAGAATACGGACAGCCGATGCACGCCTATGATCTGGATACGATCGAGGGAAAAGAGATCATTGTTCGCCGTGCAGCAGCAGGCGAAAAGTTTGTGACGCTGGACGGACAGGAACGCCAGTTGGATGAAAATGTACTGATGATCTGTGATGCAAAAAAGGCAGTAGGCATTGCCGGTATCATGGGTGGAGAAAATTCCATGATTACCGACCATGTAACAACCATGTTATTTGAGGCAGCCTGCTTTGACGGAACTAACATCCGAAAATCCGGAAAGCGCATTGGACTGCGTACCGATGCCTCAGCTAAGTTTGAAAAAGGCTTGGATCCAAATCTTGCCATGGAAGCAATGAACCGTGCCTGCCAGCTGGTAGAAGAATTAGGCGCTGGCGAAGTGGTAGGAGGAGCCGTTGATATTTATCCTGTAAAACGTGAGGGTGTAAAGATTCCATTTGAACCGGACAAGTACAATAAGCTTTTAGGAACGGATATTCCGGCCGAAGACATGATCGGATATTTCAAAAAAATTGATCTGGGATATGACGAGGCAACAAATGAGATTCTTGTTCCATCCTGGAGACAGGATCTGTTGTGCGATGCAGATATGGCAGAGGAAGTGGCACGTTTCTACGGCTATGACAAGATCGGAACTTCTCTTCCAAGTGGAGAGTCTACTGCCGGAGGAAAGAGTTTTAAGCTGCGTATGGAAGAAAAAGCGAGGGAAGTTGCCGAGTTCTGTGGTTTTTCACAGGCAATGACCTATTCTTTTGAAAGCCCGAAGGTATTTGATAAACTGCTTATTCCAGAGGATTCCAAATGGCGTAAAACAGTTGTGATCTCCAATCCGCTGGGAGAGGATTATTCGATCATGCGTACCCTGCCGCTGAACGGAATGCTGACTTCTCTGTCTACGAATTTTGGACGTAGAAACAAAGATGTCCGTCTGTATGAGATGGGAAATATCTATCTGCCAAAGCAGCTTCCGCTGACGGAACTTCCGGAAGAACGTATGCAGCTGACCTTTGGTATGTACGGAGATGGCGATTTCTTTACCATGAAGGGAGTAATCGAAGAACTCTTATATCAGACAGGACTTCGTAAAAAGGCAGAGTATGATCCACATGCAGATCTTCCATTCCTGCATCCAGGACGTAAGGCGCAGATTGTATATGATGGTGCTGTGATCGGATATCTCGGAGAGGTTCATCCAACGGTTGCTGCAAATTATGCCATCAAAGAGCGCGTATACATTGCGGTAATTGATATGCCGGAGATAGTATCCCGTGCATCCTTTGATTACAAATACGAGGGAATTACCAACTTTCCGGTTTCTTCCCGTGACTTATCCATGGTTGTTCCAAAGAACATTCTGGTAGGTGATATTGAAAAGGTATTTGAGAAGAACGGTGGTAAATACCTGGAAAATTATGAATTATTTGACGTATACGAAGGAGAGCAGATTGAAAAAGGCTTTAAGTCTGTCGCATACTCTCTGAAGTTCCGTGGAAAAGACAAGAATCTGGAAGAAAGCGATATTACAGGAGCTATGGATAAAATTTTAACAGGACTCAAAAATATCGGAATCCAGTTGAGAGGCTAATTATGACAGAAGGAATGAATGTAAAAGATTATGACTATGATCTGCCGGAGGAACTGATTGCTCAGGATCCTCTGGAGGATCGCTCCAGCTCCCGTCTGATGGTACTTGATCGTCAGACAGGAGAAGTGGAGCACCGGCATTTTACGGATATCCTGGAATACCTTCACCCAGGCGACTGCCTGGTCATTAACAATACTAAAGTAATTCCGGCGCGATTATTCGGGGTGAAAGAAGATACTCAGGCGAAAATTGAAGTACTTTTGTTGAAACGCAAAGAAAATGATATCTGGGAAACTTTGGTAAAACCAGGGAAAAAGGCAAAACCGGGTACCAGACTGATTTTTGGTGACGGACTTCTGACTGCAGAGGTTGTGGATGTGGTAGAAGAGGGAAACCGTCTGATTCAGTTTCATTATGATGGAATTTTTGAAGAAATTCTGGATCAGCTGGGGCAGATGCCACTGCCGCCATATATTACGCATCAGCTGAAAGATAAGAATCGCTATCAGACCGTATACGCAAAATATGATGGATCTGCTGCAGCACCTACCGCGGGACTTCATTTTACGAAAGAACTGCTGCAGAAAGTAAAGAATATGGGAGTCGACATTGCAGAAGTAACCCTGCATGTCGGACTTGGCACGTTCCGTCCGGTAAAAGTAGAAAATGTACTGGATCACCATATGCACTCGGAGTTTTATATGGTTTCACAGGAGGCTGCGGATAAGATCAATCATGCAAAAGAAAGCGGACATCGTGTGATTGCCGTTGGCACAACCAGTACCCGTACGCTGGAAGCTGCAGCAGACGAGAACGGACGGCTGCATGAAACCAGTGGCTGGACAGAAATCTTTATTTATCCGGGATATCAGTTTAAAGTAATTGATGCCCTGATTACAAACTTCCATCTGCCACAGTCAACGCTTGTGATGCTTGTATCGGCACTGGCAGGACGGGAGCATGTGCTTCATGCATATGAGATTGCGGTAAAAGAAAAATATCGTTTTTTTAGTTTTGGGGATGCCATGCTGATTAAATAAAAGAATAACATAAAAAGAACTGTGAACAAAAGGGAAGGAACATGCATTCCCTGTTTTGTACCAGTTCTTTTTTATTAACATACGACCTTGTTTTTTCCGGAGCATTTGCCTTTGTAAAGCTGTTTGTCCACAAAATCAACCCATTCTTTTGAGGAT
>ERZ808270.184-NODE-184-length-39448-cov-3.266519_pt1 | contig 39448 bp, 26 predicted proteins | sample MGYA00521082_ERZ808270 | MGnify/ENA primary metagenome ERZ808270 (study PRJEB31516, sample SAMN03275594) | gut metagenome | biome: mammalia-associated habitat; material: feces | host: Papio cynocephalus | place: Kenya | collected 2012-07-27 ... | reverse complement strand
GTTATTTTTAAAAAAGGAAAAACGGATTGCCACACGCCTTACGGCGTTCGCAATGACGATGTAAGACGGATTTAGGAGCGTTAAAAAGGCTGCTGAAAAACTCACCTTTGGCTCCACTCGTCAGATGGAGCCAAAGGTTATTCACAAACCGAAAATACTATAATAAGGCTTGTACTAAGCTTACAAAATAAAACTCCATTGGCAGACTGCATTTGCAGTCTGTCTTTTTTATTAAAATATTATAGACGATTATCGAGCAAAAGCCAATGATTAAATTTTTTTATGTTACAATTGCCTTATAAGGAGGTTTAAAAAATGAAAAACCAAACAGAAAACGAAATATCATATCTTAAAAAGCAAATTATGGAATTACCTGATAAAGCAAAAGACGCCGTTTGCTTTATGATTGAAAACTTTGATTTAATTGAAGAAATGTGCAGAGATACAGCCCTCAGCCAAGTAGAAATACAAAAAAGAATTGAAGCCGCAAAGGAAAAAGAGGATTATATTTTAATGATTATTTTATGCGCCGCAAAGGTTTTAAAAAACGCAGAGAAATAGATTAAAAAAGACACGAACTGTTGCTGCTTGCAGGGAGAGGGGGACGGATTGCCGCGCGCCTTGTGGCGCTCGCAATGACAGGTAAGCGAAAGTATATCCGCGTGCCATAAGTATTCGCAATAACTAAATTGTGTGTCATTCTGAGCGCATAGCGCGAAAGAATCCGCCTCCCCTTTAAAAGAGGAAACGGATTGCCACAGCCGTTTACACGGCTTCGCAATGACGAGGGAAGACGGATTTAGGAGCGTTAAAAAGGGCTACCGAAAAGGCAGCCCTTAGCTTATGGGTGAATATAAAAATTACAGCAAATTATTTTGAAAGAAAGCGCGATAAAAACTCGCGTGTTTTTGCATTTTGCGGATTTTCGAATATATCCGCGGGAGTGCCCTCCTCGCAGATAACGCCGTCCGCCATAAACACAACGTGTGAGGAAACGTCCCTTGCAAACGCCATTTCGTGGGTTACAACTATCATTGTAAGCCCCTCGTTCGCAAGGTTTCGCATAACCTCTAAAACCTCGCCTACCATTTGCGGATCAAGCGCGCTTGTAGGCTCGTCAAACAGCAGTACCTCAGGATTCATTGCAAGCGCGCGCGCAATAGCGACGCGCTGCTTCTGACCGCCCGAAAGCTGCGAAGGCTTTGCGTTTATGTAAGGCGCCATACCAACCTTGCCGAGAAAGTGCAGCGCCGCCTTTTTAGCCTCTGCCCTTGATTTGCCGAGCACCTTTGTTTGACCTATCATACAGTTTTTAAGCACTGTCATATTATTAAACAGGTTGAACGACTGGAAAACCATTCCCACGTGCGAGCGGTAGGCGCTGGCGCCGCCCTTAAGCTTGTCTATATTTTCGCCGTGATACATAATTTCGCCCGAAGTTGGGGTTTCAAGCAAATTTATGCAGCGAAGCAGCGTGGATTTACCCGAACCCGAAGAGCCTATTATGGTGGTAACGTCGCCCGTATTTACCGAAAAGTCTATATCGCGCAGTACCTCGTGCTTGCCGAAGGTTTTTGAAAGATGTTTTACCTGTAAAATCGGTTCCGCCATTATCTTCCGCTCCTTTTCGACTTTTTAACATATGAATATGTGCCGCTTGTGTGCGCAAGCGTATCGGTTGTGGCAACGTCAAAGTTTTCGGGGCCGTCCATCTTCTTTTCCCAAAGCCTTAAAATAAGCGAGCAGATAACCGTCATAATAAGGTAAATGGTAAGAGTTATAACGGCGGACGGGAAGTATATGTACTTAGCGCCCACAATTGCCTTGTGCGCCGCGAAAAGCTCGGTATAGCCGATAACAAACATTACCGAGGTATCCTTAACGTTAATAATAAGGTTGTTGCCTATCTGGGGGATTATGTTGCGTACGGTCTGCGGCAGAATAACGTAAAGCATGGTTTTAAAGTGGTTCATACCGATAGACTTTGCGCCCTCGGTCTGCCCGATATCGATAGACATTATGCCGCCTCGCACGGTCTCAGCCATATATGCGCCCGTGTTTATTGAAACAACAAGGTACGCCGCAAAGGTAGGCTCTAAATTTATTGCGCTGTTTGTAAAATAGGGCAGGGCATAATAAATAAATATTGCCTGAATTATCATAGGCGTTCCGCGGAACACCTCAACGTAAATACGCACAACAGCCTTTACTATGCCTAAAAGAATGCGTTTTACGATATTATCGTTTTTGCCGCACGGTATAGTTTGAATTATTCCGCAGGCGAGACCTATTATGCAGCCTATCGCCGTAGCGACCACGGCAAGCTCTATTGTTTTAAGCGCGCCCGTTAAATACTGGGACGAGCTTTCGCCCCAGCACTTGACTATATCACTCCAAAGCTCTGCAAGCTTATCCATATTATATTACGTCTCCCGAATTATTTTTCGGCAAGGGGCTGAATCTTTGTAGCCTCTGCCATAATGGAATTAAAGTCGTCTTCAGTCATATCCTTTAATACCGCGTTTATCTTATCCTTAAGCTCGGTATTGCCCTTTTTAACCGCAATACCTATATTTATATCGCCCTCGTCTACCTTAAAGGAGTTTTCTTCTAAGTCGAGTATTTTAAGATCGCTGTAAGCGAGCAGCGCGCCCTGAGCGGTGGGCATATCTGTGCAGATAAAGTCAACGGCTCCGGTTTCAAGCGCCATAAGCATTGAGGGGGCGGTTTCCTGCGCGGTCTGAATGTCGGCTCCCTTTATCTGCGGTAAGCAGGTCTTGTACCAAATCGTTCCGAGCTGCGAGGTGCACTTGCCGCCCGAAAGGTCGGAAAGCTTGGTAGCAGAGGCATATTTGCTGTCCTGCTTTGCCATGCAAACAATGCTGGCGTAAAGGTACGGACCTGCAAAGTCAACCTGCTGCATACGGTCTGCGGTCATAGACTGACCGGCTATCGTAGCGTCTACCTGACCGGTTTGAACCGCGGGAACAAGCGAATCCCAGTCAAGGCGTACAACCTCAAGCTTCCAGTTGTTGGCTTCGCATATCTTTTTAGCCATCATAATATCGTAGCCGTTTGCGTAATCGTTTGAGTCCTTAATCGGAACCGCACCGTTAGAGTCGTCGCTCTGAGTCCAGTTATAGGGTGCGTAAGCACATTCCATAGCAACGGTTAAAACGCCGTCCTCAACGCCCGACTTGCCTGTTGTCTGCTTTTTGCCGCCGCAACCTGCAAAAAGCGCCGCCGTAAGAGCAACCGATAAAATTGCCGATAAAATTTTTACTGTTCTGTTCATTTTGAACACTCCCGAAAAAATATTAAAAAATAAGCCTGTGACACGAAGTAGTATCACAGGCTTTGAAAATAAATTAGCATAACAAAGCTCATGATAGCTCTCCACAAAAAAAGTGACAGTACCGCGCTTATTAAACGCAGTCCCAGCAACCGAGCGGCGGCAACCGCAGGGAAGCTTCGGCGGAACGGCCTTTTCCCCATAGCCGCTTACCGGCGTTATGCTAAGGGGTACTTTTCCTATCCGCGTCCTCTACCAAGTGCTGACTTAAATTTTATTGTATTATAAACCCAATGCTTTTACTTGTCAATACCTTTTTTAAAAATTCAGCCGTCGTAGTCCTCAATTGCGGTTTCCGCCTCGGCGCGGGTGGGAAATGCAATTCCGCTTTCAAGCATACGCACGTCCTCAGGCGGCAGGGTATCAAGCTCTACCTCGCCGTAGATCGCCTTTATCTCGTCGCCGTTGTAAAGCGCAACGCTGTTGCCGTATGCCTTTAATACCCAGCCTGTAGGCTCGTAATCGGTATCGGCGGCGGCAAAGCCCGCAACCAACAGCACAATAACCGCCGCGGCTGTTATTGCTATTGCAGCCGCAATAAGATTTCTGCTTTTTTTGTTTTCCATACTGATCACCGTTTATATTTTTAGCCGAAATTTTACCATTATTCAAAAGCTATGTTAAATTGACCTGATTTTGAAATACTAATAAAAAAACAAAGAACGGTGACTGTTATGGATATAAAGGAAAAAGCGTTAAAAAAGCATATTGAATGGCAGGGAAAAATTGAAATAGTGCCGCGCGCGGAGCTTAAAACGGCAGAGGATCTTTCGCTTGCGTACACACCCGGCGTTGCCGAGCCGTGCCTTGAAATACAAAGGAACCCCGAAAAATCCTTTTTATATACAAGGCGCTCTAACCTTATTGCGGTTGTAACCGACGGTTCAGCCGTACTGGGGCTGGGAAATATCGGAGCGCTGGCGGGTATGCCCGTAATGGAGGGCAAATGCGCGCTTTTTAAGGAGTTCGGCAATGTTGACGCGTTTCCGATTTGCATAAATTCCGCCGATACCGACGAGATAGTTGATACGATATACAGAATATCGGGCAGCTTCGGCGGAATAAATCTTGAGGATATTTCGGCGCCGAGGTGCTTTGAAATTGAAAAAAGGCTTAAAAAAATTCTTGATATTCCCGTTTTTCACGACGATCAGCACGGCACCGCGGTATGCGCGGCGGCGGCGCTTATAAACGCGCTTAAATTAACCGGAAAAAGGCTTTGCGATATCAAGTGCGTTATAAACGGCGCGGGTGCGGCGGGAGACGCCATATGCCGCCTGCTTTTGAAGTTGGGAGCGAAAAATATAATAATGTGCAACCGTGCGGGAGCGCTTTATAACGGCAGGGAGGATATGAACGAAAGCTATAAGGAATTAGCGCTTATTACAAACCCGAACGGCGAAAAGGGAGCGCTTAAGGAGGTAATAAAAAACGCGGACGTATTTATAGGCGTATCCGCGCCGGGCACGGTAACTCGCGAAATGGTGGCAAGCATGAACGGCGGCGCCGTTGTGTTTGCGCTTGCAAACCCCGTTCCCGAAATAATGCCGGACGAGGCCCAAAGGGGCGGAGCGGAGATAATAGGCACGGGGCGCTCGGATTTTCCGAACCAGATAAACAACCTTCTTGTATTTCCGGGAATTTTCCGCGGCGCGCTTGACGTAAGGGCAAGCGATATTAACAGCGAGATGAAAACCGCCGCGGTTTATGCGCTGGCGGGCGTGGTAAGCGAGGATAAGCTTGACTGCAGGCATATACTGCCAGACCCCTTAGACAAAAAAACAGCCGCCGCAATAGCGAAGGCTGTGGCGGCGGCTGCGGTAAAATCGGGAGCGGCAAGAATTTAAAAGCTATCCGGCGTTATGCCGTTTAAAAGCAATACGGCGGCTGACGCCATAACCGCAAAGGGGGTGTAGCTGCCCGTAAGCTCTATTTTAAATTCGCCTGGGTCTACCGCGTTGCCCCTGCAATCGGTAACGGTGCGCTGAAGCGCCGCCAAAAGCGAGGTGCTGTTAAGGCTTGAAAGCGTAACGGTGTTTTTGGCGCTCATACCGCAGCTTATTACGGGTATACGGCTGTTTTTAAAAAGCTCAAGCGCTTTTTGGTTGCGGTCCTCGCATATCCCTACGGTGCAGGGCGGAAAGCTTTGCCCGTTAAAGCGGTCGGTCTCCTCGGTAAATACGGCAATACAGCTTTTAAGCCTTATATCGGTTTTTTTATATTCGCTTACTAAGGTAAACGAGCTTGCGCCGTCTGTTACCGCTTTATCCGAAATATAGCCCGCTCCGTATCCGCAAAGAATTTTTATAATTTCGCGTTCTGTTTTGCTTTTCCTTTCTGAAAAAAGGATAACCATATACCTCACCCACCGCTTATTATCTGCAATGAGTGCAAAATTATTATTTAAGGCTTTCGGTTATGGCGCTGAAAACGTATATAAGCAGCGAAAGAAACAAAAATGTACCGCTTACAATGTAAAACGGCATATAGTAGCGCCCCGCAATAAGCGTAATAAGCGCTATTATAAGGCAGCAGCAGCAAATAATTCTGAAATCGTGCGAGGTTTTATCGGTAGGAAATTCGCCCGACTGAACCTTTTTTAGTATACGCCTTAAGCGCAAAAGGGCAAAGCCGAGAAACGGCGCGCACGGGTAGCAGGTAACCATAATGGTAGAGGCAAGCGAGCTTGAGCGGTGCATTACCTCGGCATACCACGAAACGCCGAACGGGAGTGCCGCGGCGACAATAATAAGAAGACCTATAAATATATCGGTTAATATTATGCAAAGCTTAACTGATTTTTGTGCGTTTAACATATGTATATCCTCCGAAAGGTATTGTATAAAAGCCTATTCCTCCACAACGGGCGGAGTAAAGCTTTCAATTGCGCTTCTGAGTCTTTGGTGGTGAATAATAAAGTGTATAGCGGGGAAATTGCCCTTTGAGATCATTGCCCAGCGCCCCTCGTGCAGTATTATCTGCAAATTTCTGAAGGGGTTTGCCCTTGTAAATTCAGCCGAGTAGTTTTTATGCGTTTGCGCAAATTCCTCGGTTTTCTTTAAAAGGGCGGTATATTCGCCGTAGGTAAGCCTTATATCCTTTTCGTAAAACATTCCCGAAAGCGGAAGAACCGCGGGGTGGAGCTCGAATTCCTCTTCGCTCATAAGCATAATTTCATCTGTTACGGTTCCGTTTTTAAGTATTTTTTCGGTTATTTCCCTTTGCCGATCGGCAAAATTTAAAATTTTGCTTATATCCTCCGCCGAAATACCGTGCGCCGATAAAAGCTTTTCAAGGTAAGCGTTATCCGCCGTGTAAACAGGCGGCACGGATAAAACGCTTCTTCGGTTTCCCGCGGTTTCAGAGTCTGTAAGTAAAAACGCGTTAAGCCGCTGCGCGCTGTCTTCCCGGTAAATATCCATTAAGGGGGACGCGTTTTTTAAAAGATCGTCCGCCCGTTTCCGGTAATAGGCTATATCCTCCTTTGTTTTTGAAAGGTAGTATCTTCCGTTTGAGTGGAAGCCGGCTATTGCTTCGCCCGAAAGCGCCGCCGCGCCCGAAACCCGCAAAAAATGGTTAAATGTGCCGCCGGGCGCCCGTTTAAGGTAATACGGGGAGATCTGACCGGTCATATACATAGGTATCCAGCTTTCAAGGCCCAACATCATTTCCTCAAAGGAGCGGTCTATATTATGTATATTATTAAGGTGCAGACCTTTTTTAAGCATAAGCGCCATACCGTACATCCATTTTTTAGGAAATTCCTTATCCTTTGCCATTTCGGTCATCGGCATATCGCTGTAAAGCGTAACGCTGCCGTTTGATTTTGAAAGCACGGTAGCTTTAAGAAAATCAAGCTCGCTTTGCATCATTTCCGAAATCCCGTAATAGTATTTCGAGGTGGGCAGCTGAAACGGGAGAGACGGCACCTTCATCTCATCAAAATGTATTGCCTTTATGTATTTGTTTAGGTCAAATTCATCAAGCTTATTCAAAAAATCCGAAACGCCGCGCCCGCTTTCCGCAGGGGTTTCGCTGTTGAGCAGCCAATTTTTAATATCGGCGTAAAGCGAAGCCCTGCCGCCTCCCTTAATGCCTGTTACCTCGTAAAGTACGGCGGCAATTTCCTTTGTATTTATTATGCCGGAAATATACTGTGCGGCGTCGTCTGCAAATTTTTCGGGGTCGGACGGTCTGCGCGTGCCGTTTTTAAAGCGAAAAACGGTTGAAGCGTCGTAATTGGTATGCCTGCAAAGCTCGGCAAGGTTAATGTCAAGAGCGGCTGTAAGCGCGCTGAAATTGCGGCAAAGCCTGTTTTTATCAGCCGTTTTAAAGTCTTCGCAGGAAAGAAAGGCGTCTGCAACGCTTTTTTCGGTTATATCGGTTATGCCGCGTTCTCCTGCGGCTTCGGCAATAGCGGAGCAAAGCTTTGAAAATACCTCCGATCCTGTTTCGGGGGCTCTTTCGCCCGAACGGTAACGGCTGAGCGTTGCTGCGGAAATTCCCGATATACGGGCTATATCCTTTGCGGTACAGTTTAGGGCGCTTATATATTCGTTTAATTTTTCGTAAAATTTCATAGCTACACCTCTTAACGCTTTTTATTATACAACATTATTGTTAAAAAGAAAAGCAAATAATAATGTAAGCCTACGGCACGGTGCTTGACAAACCGAAAAACTATGTTATAATAAAAACAGAAAGGCAACCGATAGACGGTTAGCCCTCAAAAATTAGTGTTAAAGAATAACCGCTAAAGTTTGGTCGCTTGGGCGGTTATTTCTTTTTGCGCATTATGGTAATAACAAGAGTAATGATTGAAACAATCAAAATCCCGAACGAAAACAAATCGTTTACTGTTATGTACCCCATCGGCAACACCCCCTTACAGGGGCGCGGGTCTCCTGAGGAGACCTCTGCACAGCAGAAGCGCCGACCGAGGCGGCAGCCGAGACGAACTTAACCGCCTACCGTTGTAGGTTGCCTTTAAGGGTGATTACTCACCGACTTTATTTTACACAATTCCCGATTACTTGTCAATTAAAATCGGTATATTTAGCGAAAGCCGCAATTTTCATTTCCCGCTCTTGACAAATTGAGGAAACGGTGCTAAAATACCGATATAAGTTAAATGCTACGAAGGAATTATTTTTTACTTTCGGCGGTTTTAAGAGAGTCGGCGGTTGGTGCAAGTCCGATACGGCGGTGTAAAAAAGTCTCGTTCCAGAGCAGAGCGGCGGAACCTTTAGTATGCCGCTACGGAAGTGCACCGTTATCAGGGCAGAAGGCTTGTTGGAGCCTTACTAAGCGACCGTTTTATAAAAAACGGTAATCAGGGTGGTACCGCGAAAGATATTTCGTCCCTGAGATTGCGGCAAAGCAATCTCAGGGCTTTTTTTATACCATCATTTCCAACAAAAAACAAGAAAGAGTGATAGGTTATGAAAAACATTAAAATCTGCGACAGAACGCTCTGCACGGCAGGGGCGCATTTCAGCTTTAAGGAAAAAATAGAAATTTCACGTCAGCTTGAAAGGCTTAATGTTAATGCGGTAGAGCTGCCCGAAATTGAAAACGCAAAGACCGATACTTTACTTGTGCGCACGGTGGCATCGTTTGTAAAAAACAGCGTTTTATCGGTTTGCGGCGGTAAAACGCACGAGAGCATTGATTTAGCCGCCGACGCGCTGCGCACTGCCGCAAAGCCGCGTATTCGCATTGAGCTACCGCTTTCTACCGTGGGTATGGAATATATATGCCACAAAAAAGCGCCTAAAATGGGCGAATTTATAACCGAGCTTGTAGGTTATGCAAAGGAAAAGTGCGGCGATACCGAGTTTTGCGCTATGGACGCAACCCGTGCGGACAGGGATTTTCTTTACGAAATGATCGATACCGCAATTGCGGCGGGCGCGGGAATTATTACGGTATGCGACGACGCAGCGGAGCAAATGCCCGATGAATTTGCCGCCTTTATTGCCGAAATTGCCGCGCATATAGGCGGTAAAGCCGAAATTACGGTTATGTGCAGCGATAAAAACGGGCTGGCTTCCGCCGCGTCGGTTATGGCGGTAAAACAAGGGGCTGACAGCGTTAAAACCGCCGTTTCGGGCGATATTACCGCGCTTGAGGGCTTTGCCGCAATGATAAAGAACTGCGGCGATACCTGCGGCTTTTGTTCAGACATTAAAAATACCGAGCTTAACAGAATTGTAAAGCAGATTGTAAGAATTACGGGCGGCAAAACAGATACCGCAGCCCCCATAGCGGCGGAGCAGAGCGGAATTACCCTTGACGGCAGCGACGGAAAGGACGCGGTTGTATCTGCTGCGGCGGCGCTTGGGTACGATTTATCGGACGAGGACGCGCAAAAGGTTTACGAGGAGTTTCGCCGCGTGGCGGCTAAAAAGAAAGTAGGCGCTAAGGAGCTGGAGGTTATTATTACAAGCACGGCTATGCAGGCGCCGCCCACATACACGCTTGTGAATTACGTTATAAACAACGGCAATGTAATTTCCGCCTCGGCTCAGGTAACGCTTGAGCGCGACGGTAATCGCACTACGGGAATAAGCATAGGCGACGGACCTATAGACGCGGCGCTTTTGGCGCTTGAGCAAATTATAGGCAGCCGCTACGAGCTTGAGGATTTTAAAATCGAGACCGTAACCGAGGGTAAGGAGTCGATAGGCAGCGCGCTTGTTAAGCTGCGCTTTTCGGGTAAGCTTTATTCGGGCAACGGCATTTCAACCGATATTATAGGCGCGAGCATAAGGGCGTACATAAACGCCGTTAATAAGATAGTTTACGGGGAGGCTTGAAAATTATGAAGTTATCGTTTTCTACAAAGGGCTGGCATAACAAAAGCTTTGAAGAATTTTGCAATATTGCAAAAGATCTTAAATTCGGCGGCATTGAGCTGCACAACATAAACGGCGAGCTGTTTAAAAATAAGGACGGCGCGTTTCACGGCTACGCCGCGGCGGCAACCGTAAGGCGGCTTTATGAAATGAAGCTGGAGCTGCCGTGTATAGACGTAATTTCCGATATAAGCGAGGATACTGCTATAGCCGAAACCGAAAGCTGCATTAAAATTGCTGAAGATTTGCACATACCGAATATACGCATAAAATCCGCCGAGTGCGACAGTGACACCGCAAAGAAATTTATAACCGCGGTTCTGCCTAAGGCGGAAAAAGCGGGCGTTACGCTTGTTATTGAGACCTCCGGCGCGTTTTGCGATACTGCCGCGCTCAGAGAGCTGCTTGACAGCTTTGCAAGCGATAATTTAGCCGCCCTTTGGGATATGTATTCAACATTTTTCAAGGCGGGCGAGCAACCCGAAGAAACCATTAAAAATTTGGGCGCGTATGTAAAGCACGTGCATATAAAGGACTTTGACGGCGAGGGCTTTTGCCTTATAGGCGAGGGCAAGCTGCCGGTCGGGGATATGATGTCCGCCCTGCGCTCTGTTAATTACGACGGCTTTATTTCGCTTGAATGGGACCCCGCGTGGTGCGAGGGGCTTGACGACAGCGAGATAATATTCTCCCACTTTGTAAACTTTATAAGCCAGTTTGGGGATACCTCAAAGGCGGAGTCTGCCCTTTATTACAACCGCGCACACACCGGCAAATACGTCTGGAAGAAAAACTTGCTTATTGACGAAACCTTTTCGCAGGTGCTTGACAGAATGGTTGAGGAATTTCCCGACCAATACGCCTTTAAATACACCACGCTTGATTACACGAGGACTTACAGCGAATTCCGCGACGATGTGGACGAATTTTGCCGTTCGCTTATAGCCTTGGGGGTAAAGGCGGGCTCGCACGTGGCGGTTTGGGCCACCAATATTCCGCAGTGGTATATCGCTTTTTGGGCGGTAACCAAAATAGGTGCGGTGCTGGTTTCAATGAACACCGCATATAAAATTCACGAGGCGGAGTATCTTTTAAAGCAATCCGATACCCATACCCTTATTATGATAGACGGCTACCGCGATTCAAATTATTCCGAGACTATGGCGGAATTATGCCCCGAACTTGAAAGCAAAAAAGCGGGCGAGCCGCTGCACGCAAAGCGCCTGCCGTTTTTGCGCAATATTATAACCGTAGGGTTTAAGCAAAAGGGCTGCCTTACCTGGGAGGACGCGATCGAGCGCGGCAAGACAGTGCCGACAGCCGAGGTTTACCGTATGGCGGCGGCAGTCGATAAGGACGACGTTTGCAATATGCAGTATACATCGGGTACAACGGGATTTCCCAAGGGCGTTATGCTTACGCATTACAACGTTGTAAACAACGGCAAGTGTATAGGCGACTGTATGGAGCTTTCCACCGCCGACAGACTCATGATTCAGGTGCCTATGTTCCACTGCTTCGGAATGGTGCTTGCCATGACCGCAAGTATGACTCACGGAACTACGATTTATCCCCTCCCTTATTTTTCGCCCAAGCCTGCGCTTGCCTGCATAAATTCCGAGCATATAACCGCATTCCACGGCGTTCCCACAATGTTTATTGCAATGCTTGAAAACCCCGATTTTGCAAAGACTGATTTTTCATATATGCGCACCGGCATTATGGCGGGCAGCCCCTGCCCGATTTCGGTAATGCAGGACGTTGTTGACAAAATGAATATGAAAGAAATTGTTATAACCTACGGTCAAACAGAGGCGTCCCCCGGCTGCACAATGAGCTCTATTTACGATACTATTGAGCAGCGCGTGGGCACCGTGGGTAAGGCTTTGCCCGAAATTGAGTGTAAAATTATAAACCCCGAAACGGGCGAGGAGTGCCCTGACGGTGAAAACGGCGAATTTGTGGCGCGCGGCTACAATATAATGAAGGGCTACTACAAAATGCCCAAGGCCACCGCAAACGCCATTGATAAGGACGGCTGGCTGCACACGGGCGACCTTGCCTGCCGCACGCCCGACGGTTATTTCAGAATTACCGGAAGACTTAAGGATATGATAATAAGGGGCGGCGAAAATATTTACCCCAAAGAAATTGAGGAATTTATTTACACCCACCCGAAAGTAAAGGACGTTCAGGTAATAGGCGTGCCGGACGAGCAGTACGGCGAGGAAATAATGGCCTGCGTTATTTTAAAAGAGGGGGAGACTATGACAGAGGCCGAAATGAAAGAGTTTATAAACGCCCATATGGCGCGGCATAAGGTGCCGAGGTATATCGACTTTGTGGACAGCTTCCCGATGAACGTTGCGGGCAAAATATTAAAATACAAAATGCGCGAGGACGCGGTTGAAAAATTAGGCCTACAAAAGGCGGATAAGGTGGTAACGGCATAAATGGTGGAAAACAAATACTTTGTAACCGACGCGCACTGCCACATCTACCCCGAAAAAATAGCCGCGCGCGCGGTTGCGGGAACCGATAATTTTTATCACGAGCACTCGATAGGCTCAGGCACCGCAGAGGGGCTTACGGAAATGGGCGATAAGGCGGGGATAGACCGCTATATCGTTCAGTCGGTAGCCACAACGCCGCACCAGGTTAAAAGCATTAACGAATTTATTGCAAGCGAGGTTGAAAAGCACCCCGGTAAGCTTGTGGGGCTCGGCACTCTGCACCCCGACAGCGCCGATATTAAGGGCGATGTTGAGCACTTAATATCATTAGGGCTTCGCGGCGTAAAGCTGCACCCCGATATTCAGGCGTTTAAAATAGACGATTACCGCTGCCTTAAAATTTACGAGCTGTGCGAGGAAAACCGCCTGCCCATACTTATGCACACGGGGGACAGCCGCTACGATTACTCAAACCCCAACCGCCTTTTGCCCGTGCTTAAAATTTACACCGAGCTTACCGTTATAGGCGCGCACTTCGGCGGCTGGTCTATCTGGGAGGAAGCGAGCAAAAAGCTTTGCGGCACGCCCAATTTATATGTTGACTGCTCCTCTGCCTTTCCTTACCTTAAAAAAGAGACCGCAAGGGAAATTATAAGGCGTTACGGAGCGGACAGGGTGCTCTTTGGCAGCGATTACCCCATGTGGTCGCCCGAAAAGGAGCTTGAATACTTTTTATCGCTAAACCTTGACGAAAACGAAATAAAGAGTATACTTAATATAAATGCTTGTAAAATTTTTAATTTGGAGTGATTACGGTGAACAGAGATACTATATGCGTACAGGGCGGTTATACCCCTAAAAACGGCGAGCCGAGACAGGTGCCGATTATTCAAAGCACAACCTTTAAATACAGCACAAGCGAGGATATGGGCAAGCTTTTTGATTTAGAGGCAAGCGGATATTTCTATTCGCGCCTGCAAAACCCCACCTGCGATACCGTTGCCGCTAAAATTTGCGAGCTTGAGGGCGGCACCGCCGCTATGCTTACCTCGTCCGGTCAGGCGGCTTCGTTTTACGCCGTGTTTAACATTGCCTCCTGCGGCGATCATATAATTTCCTCCTCAACCATTTACGGCGGTACATACAACCTTTTTGCCGTAACAATGAAAAGAATGGGAATAGATTTCACCTTTGTATCCCCCGACTGCACCAAAGAGGAGCTTGACGCGGCTTTCCGCCCCAACACAAAGGCGGTATTCGGCGAGACGGTTGCAAATCCCGCGCTTACCGTGCTTGATTTTGAAAAGTTTGCCGCCGCCGCGCACAGCCACGGCGTTCCGCTTATAGTAGACAACACCTTTGCAACGCCCGTTAACTGCCGCCCCTTTGAGTGGGGAGCGGATATTGTAACCCACTCCACCACAAAGTATATGGACGGTCACGGCGCGGCGGTAGGCGGCTGCATTGTGGATTCGGGTAAATTCGACTGGACGCGCTACCCCGATAAATATCCGGGGCTCTGCACGCCGGACGAAAGCTACCACGGCGTTACATATACCGAACGCTTCGGCATAGGCGGCGCGTATATTACAAAGGCTACCGTGCAGCTGATGCGCGATTTCGGCTCGGTTCAGTCTCCGCAAAGCGCGTTTATTTTGAATTTGGGGCTTGAAAGCTTACACGTCAGAATGGCGCGGCACTGCGAAAACGCCCTTGCCGTGGCGCGTGCGCTTAAAAACGACGACCGAGTGGCTTATGTAATATATCCCGGTCTTGAGGGCGATAAATACTACGACCTTGCACAAAAATATATGCCGAACGGCACAACAGGCGTTGTAAGCTTTGGCTTAAAGGGAGGCAGAAAAGCCGCCGAGGGCTTTATGAAGGGGCTTAAAATCGCCGCTATTGAAACCCACGTTGCCGACGCGCGCACCTGCTGCCTGCACCCCGCAAGCAGCACGCACCGCCAGATGACCGACGATGAGCTTGCCGCCGCGGGAGTACCCGCCGACCTTGTGCGTTTTTCGTGCGGTCTTGAAAGCGCGGAAGACCTTATAAACGATATTAAGCAGGCTCTTGACAGTGCAGAGGGCAGGTAAAATATGCCGATAAAAATACCGAACGATCTGCCTGCGGTTAAAACGCTTAACGATGAAAATATATTCGTTATGACCGAAACGCGGGCTATCACGCAGGATATCCGTCCGCTTAAAATACTGCTTTTAAACCTTATGCCTAAAAAGATTGAGACCGAAACGCAGATATCCCGTCTGCTCGGAAACTCCCCTTTACAGGTTGATCTTGAATTTCTGCATACAAAAAGCCATATTTCCAAAAATACCTCGGCAGAGCATCTTTTTACGTTTTACAAAACCTTTGAAGATGTTAAGGACCGCACCTTTGACGGTATGATAATAACCGGCGCGCCGGTTGAAAAGCTGCCGTTTGAAGAGGTTGAGTATTGGGCGGAGCTGTGCGAAATTATGGAATGGAGCAAAACGCACGTTCACAGCACGCTGCACATCTGCTGGGGCGCGCAGGCGGGGCTTTACTACCATTACGGCATAAAAAAATATACGCTTGAAAAAAAGCTGTTCGGCGTGTTTCCGCATACCGTGGATTATAAAAACTCAATTTTATTCCGCGGCTTTGACGATACCTTTATGGTGCCGCAGTCGCGCCATACCACTCTTAAAACCGAGGATATAAAGGAAGTGCCGCAGCTTAAAATTTTGGCTTCCTCAAAAGAGACGGGCGTTTACGCCGTTTCGGCACAAAAGGGAAAGCAGATTTTTATAACAGGTCATTCCGAATACGACGCGAACACATTGGCAGAGGAGTATTTCCGCGATTTAAAGGCGGGCGAAAAAATAGAAATACCGAAAAACTATTTTCGGGACGATAATCCCGAAAATCCGCCGACCGTTTCGTGGAGAGCGCACGCAAACCTGCTTTTTTCAAACTGGCTTAACTACTTTGTTTATCAAACAACGCCTTATGACATAAATGAAATAAAGTAAACGTGAGTATAAAAAATCAGCCCCTTGCGGGCTGATTTGTTTATTTAGGGGAACGGATTCTTTCGTGCTCCGCACTCAGAATGATACACAATTTAGTTCATATGGTGCGCGGCAATCAGTCCCCACCCCCCTCGTCATTGCGAAGCCGTGTAACGGCTGTGGCAATCCGTTATCCTTTAAAGGGGGAAACTGATTCTTTTGTGCTTTGTGGAGCGTGTGTGATGGGAAACGAAGACCGGCAAAATCGTATAACAAACGGGTTTCAAAGATTTTCACTCCCAATTTGTTCCCATTTTTCAAATAACGATTATACTCTTACAAAAACTGCAAATTGCCGAAAATGATTATTCTGTCTTACGGATACCTTCAATACTTTCATCCAATTTCAAGGCGGCGTTCTTCTGCGTTGACTTGCATAATAAATATCCATTTAAAAATTTTTGTTTATGTGGAATTTTTATTTAAGTAAAATCTATTTACGCTTTTTGGGATATAATAATTCTTTAAACAGTCCATACAAAAATCCTATTATTACATACATTTTTCTTCTAATCCCTTTTTGTACCAATCTTCAAATTCAACATAGCCGCGATTATTGTCTATTATTTTAGCCCATTCCATAATTCCGAAAAGAAAAAAACTTGGGTCAACAGAGGTTTCTCCATAGTGTTTTCCGAAAAAATGAATTGCCAAATAACCTGAAACCGTTTTTTCGTCAAAATTTGTGTCGCCTACCCTGTTCCCTCGCGCTATCCCTTTTCTTGCCTTGCCGCCGTTTTCTTTTATAGCGTCAGAAACGCAATTAAATATTTCAAAGCCGTATGTTATATTAACGGGTAGCGCATCTGTTGCAAATTCAGAACCGTTTTTTATTGCATATACTTGGTGTTCTGTACCGTCGTAAGTATAGTAGGTTGCACGCCCGCCGTTTTCAATTAGTTTATTTCTTATTATGTCGGCTGCTGTGCTACTATTGTTAAGTATAGTATTTTCCATATTTATTACCTCTGTATTATCTCTTTCTTTTATTTGCAATGCTACCAACAATTCTAAAAGTTTCTTTTTAGCTAAAGGATAAGATATATTCATACGATTTTGTAATTCTTTAAGATTACCTTCACAAGCTAAAAATGTTTCCAAGAAATTTAGTTGCTCCTTATCAAGCAAATCATACTTGCTTATCTCAAAATCGTTTTTTAATTCCAACCCACATTTTTTGCATTTTAGTGAAGATATGTAAAGCTTTTCTTTGCAAGTGGGACATTTGGTTAAAATACTATTATTCATTTATATTACCTCCTTGACTATATTATATCACCTTTTATTATAGTTGTCAATATTAGAATAAATAATTTTAATTCTAATTGTGTGAAATAGTTGACGAAAATTATTGAATTTGTGAAAAAGACCTATGCTCTGAAAGTACAAAGCATAGGTTTTTAAAACAAATATTATATATAATTTACGTTTTTGTTCCCGATTTACTCCCAAAAATAATAAAACTAAAACCTATGGGTAGGCGTTATTGTTTGAGGGGTAAAGGAAAAACCGATACCCTAAAAAGGATATCGGAAGATGTTTGGAATGACGGAAAATATAAGGCGTAATTACCGCAAAAAATTGAATATCCGGTTTATATACAGACCGAAATCAGCCTTAAAGGGCTGATTTTTTTATGCCTTTTTTATTTGTGAACTCCAATAAAAAACAGGGCTACGGTGCCGGGGCCTACATGGGCGCCGGTTACAGGCTCGTAACATACGGTAATACATTCGCCCTTAAAGCCTCGCTTTTTAAGAAGGGATAAAAGCGTCTCGGCGTCTTCGGGAGCGTCGGCGTGGGCAATGCCTATCTGCGACCTTTTATCGGCAGACAGCTTTTCGTAATGCTCTGCTAATGTAAGCAGCGCCGCGCGCTTTCCCCGCGCCCTGCCGCAGGATATTATATGCCCTGTTTCATCACCCTTTAATATCGGCTTAATATTTAAAAGCGTGCCCACCGCGGCGGCTGTTCCGCTTATGCGGCCTCCGCGCTTTAAATATTTAAGGTCGTCAACGGTGAAGTATTGGCACATATTATGTCTTATTTGGCTGATATAGCTTACTGTGTCGTTAAACGATATGCCGCCGTTATTCATTTCGGCGGCTTTTATTGCAAGCAAACCCTCGCCGAGCGACGCGGCAAAGGTGTCTATAACCGCTATATTTCTTTCGGGAAATTCCTGCCTTAGCTCATCTGCCGCAGCTTCGGCTGCCTGAACCGTTCCGCTTATACCGCCCGACATTGCGATATATATAATGTCAAAGCCCTTTTCAAGCTCTGCCTTAAAGGCGTTTAAAATAACGCCGGTGCTTATCATCGAGGTTTTGACCTGTGCGCCCGCGCGCATTGCGGAATAGTAAGCCTTACCGTCAAATTCGCCGTTTTCTTCAACCTCGGCGCCGTCAACCGAATATGCAAACGGAATAATATTAAGCCCGTATTTTTTTATAAAACCGATCGGCAGATTAGCCGATGTATCTGTAAATATCTTTGTCACAATAATTCCTCCGGAAAAAAGTCAAGTGTTATTAGTGTAATAATAAACCGTCAAGGTTATACTATCAACCTAACCGTTTTTTAAAACTTCTAAGCTTTAAAAAAGCCTTGTAGAGTGCCGTGCTGATTACTCTACTGCCGAGAGAGCCGCTGATTACAAGGCGATTTGCAGGCTTTAACGCAAAGGTAACGTTAAAAAACATTCCCGCAGTTATTTTATGTAACGGCGGAAATATTTATCTGCACGGTTTCCTATTACTACACAAAAAATAAAGTGCAAATAACTGTTATTTTGGTGGATATTTTTTAATTTTATGTTACAATAAAGAAAAGTGTTGCACCGTATGAAAACAAAAACGCTTTGTTTTATCGGTCAAAATCCAAAAAACAGCGCCGTAGAGTTTATCATCGGCGGAACGGAGTGCGGTATGAGTGTTATTCGTTACAGAAAAAAGAATTATGTAAGGGGAATGTGCCATTGCGTATGGCACGATAAGGAGGGCTGGCAGCTTTCGGAGCAGACCGAAAAAACCGACGCCGAAAATTTTAAGGAGCTTAACATAACCTCCTGGCGCAATTGGGGCGACGCGAACGACAATATGCTTTTAAAATTCGGCAGTATGGGCTGCACCCTTGCGCCGACTATGCGGAATAAGGTTCCGGCAAGCTGCTATGCCGACGGCAAGCCGTCGGGCAATAGGTGGGCAAGCGCTGCGGAGCGCGAGGCGTTTGCGCAGAGAATGCTTGAAATGGCGGACATTGAGCACACAGAGCTTATAGAAACATATCTGCTTGGAAACGAGCAGTCTATGAAGGGGTGGAACCTGTCAAAGCAGCTTGTTTTCAGCGGCTACGATCCCGAAACACAGGAAAAATTTAAAAACGAATGGCTTAAAAACCGCTTTGGAACGATTGAAAGGCTTAATCTGCTTTGCGGCACCGATTTTGACTGCTTTAATGCGGTAAATGCAGAAAAAAACAAGCGGCTGAGTCTTGAATACTGGATGTTTTTGCGTGAAAGCTTTGAAAGCTTTTTGCAGTACGGCATAGACGCGTTGCACTTGAAAAAGCCCGAAATAAAATTCGGCTACGCGCGGCTTATGGGAAGGGCTAACCCCACCTGCGACGACGCCGACTGCGACGGTATGGAAACAGCCACGCAAAACCTTTATTGGCATTGGTGGCGCGATTTTTCGCGCTATTCCTGCCGTCTTGACGCGCTTTGCACAAGCGGTGAAAGACCGGTTTACATAACCGAGGTAGGGTTTATGAGCCTTTACAGCCGTGAAACAGAGGAGCTTGCCGCGCGCCGATTTAAGCAGCTGCTTCCGCTTTTGTATATGCGGCCGCAGATTGCGGGAAGCTATGTGTTTTGCTATTCGGGGCAATTGCCGAAAAACAACCCGCTTGTTGCGGAATACACCTGGGGACTTTGCAGACCCGACCGCACAAGAAGGCCGTCCTTTTATTCGGTTAAACAGCTTTATTCGGATTTTAAGCTGCTTGACGGTATACTCGGAAATTTCCATACCGTTCAGCTTGCGGCGATTACAGACCAGCTTACCGACGAGCTTATGTCGCAGGCGTACAACTGCGACAAAACGGCGCGCGTAATGTATGCGTTCGGGGTGCCGCTTAGGTTTGTGCGCGGAGATAAGAAGAACGATATTTTAAACCTTGAGATTAACAGGCTTATTGTAAGCGATATGTGCCTTTACTCTTCGCCGGACGGCGCCGAAAGCGAGGCAGAATCGATAAAAAGCTATATTTCAAAGCCCAAAAACAAAGCTGTAACCCTTAACGGCGGAGATTTTAAACAGCTTTACGGCGGCGATATTAAAATTGACGGCGTAATTCGCATAAAGACCGACAAAACCTCTCCGAGCAATACCTGGCGCGTATTGGCGCCGTTTATACACGGGGATTTTGCAACCGGTAATTTTAAGCCGCAAAATTCCGCCGACAGGCTTAGGATTCTTGACGCCGCCGCAAAAAATAAATATCAGCTTTGGGATATACAGCAGCAGCTTTTATATACCGAAGACGGCGGCGCGGTGCTGGCAATAGTTAATACGGGCAGCGAGCCTGCCGATGAAATTACGGTTACCTTAGGCTTTTATGAGGGCTGTAAATTGCAAAAAAGTCCTTCGGTGATCTGTGCGGACGGCTGTGTTACCGCCGCCTTTAACGGCAGTGCGGAACAGCCTGACTGGATAAAGGGCGAATGCAAGGCGGAGCTTTTATCGCTTACGGTAAAAAACCTTGATACTTATGCGTTTATTATGCTTTAAACAGGGGGAAATAACGGTGCTTGAAATTATTAAGAAGCTTGAAAACAAAGCCTTTACCGTGGGGGTTATAGGCATAGGCGAAAAGGGCTTGCCCGTTGCGGCAAACTGTGCAAACGCGGGATTTGTGACGTTAGGCTTTGATTCGCGGCCTATACGCGCCGAAATGATAAACGGTATGAATAATTATATAGAGGGATACAGCGTTAAGAATTACCGCGAGCTTTGGTACGGCGAGATACTGCACGGCACTACCGATTTCGGCGCGGCGGCCTCAAGCGATATTGTGATTATCTGCGCGGACGACCATATAGCAAAATCATATTTCGGGGATATAACGCCCGAAAGCTGTATCGGCGCGGTGAGCGACTATCTGCGTAAGGATTCGGCGGTTGTTTATTTATCGGAAAGCAAAACCGCGCTTTCCTTAAGCGAGGCGGAAGCCCTTATTGCAAAGGGAACGGGATATACCGCAAATCGGGATTTTATATGCGCGACAGGCGTTTCGGACTGCCGCGGCAGGGTAACCTTTACGGAAAATAATTATCCCGCGCTTTACGAAAAGCTTTTTAAGCTTGCTGACGGAGAGTGCGTATGAGCTTACTTGAATATGTTAACGTGCTGCAGGGTACGGCGTCCTCTAAAAGATATTCGTGCGGCAATACGCTGCCGCTTATGCAGCTGCCGTTCGGTATGGCGGCGTTTGCGCCCCAAACGCGATCCGACTTTGGCAATTGGTTTTTCCACCCCGGCGACAGATGCCTTGAGGGAATAAGGCTTACCCATCAGCCAAGCCCATGGATAGGCGATTACGGCACGCTTTGCATTATGCCGAACAACGGCGTGCTTTACCGCTCGCCCGATGAAAGACAGTCCGGCATTAAAAAGGAAAAATGCGTTTGGCAACCCCATTATATGAGGGCAAGGCTTTTGCGCTACCATGCCGAGCTTGAGGCCGCGCCCGCAAAGCGCGGGGCGGCGTTTAGAATATGCTTTGACAGCGGTTATAAGGCGGGCGTTGCGATATATCTGCCGTTCGGAAAAACCGAGGTTGAGGTATCGCGCGACAAAAATATGCTGTTTATTAAAAACAACTATGCCGGCCACGGCAATGTTCCCGCCGGATTTAACACCTATTTTGCTTTTCATTTTAAAACAAAGGCGGATTTCGGTTTAATTAAAGACATATCGGAGGAAAACGCCGCCCAGCAGATATTATTTAACGGCGCCGATGAGATTGAATTTTCGGTTGCGGTTTCGTACTTAGGCTTCGGGCAGGCAGAGCTTAATCTTCGCCGAGAGCTTATGGGTAAAACGGCGGAGCAGATAAAGGACGCCGCCGCGGCAGAGTGGGAGAGTATGCTTTCGGTGTTTAAAAAAGCCGATATACCGCCCGAAAGGCGGAGACTTTTTTATTCCTGCCTTTACCGCACGCTGTTATTTCCGCATTGCTTTTACGAGCTTGATGAAAACGGAAGACCTGTACACTATTCCACGGCGCTTGATAAAAAATGCGGCGGAGAGATGTACGTTGATAACGGAATGTGGGACGTTTTCAGAACGCAGTATCCGTTTTTGGCGGAATTTTACCCTGAGCGGTATACCGAGATCGTGCGTTCGCATATTCGGTATTACGGCGAGTCGGGCTGGCTGCCTAAATGGCTTTCACCCGGCGAGTGCGGCGTTATGCCCGGCACGCTTATCGACGGTGTTATTGCAGACGCGGCGGTGCGCGGGCTTTTAACGCGCGAGGAGCTATCAAAAGCTTATGAGGGTATGAAAAAGCACGCCTTGACCGAGGGCGAGGGAAATCACGGCAGGCAATTTACAAAAATATATGCCGAAAAGGGGTATATCCCCTGCGACTGCTGCCTTAAAAGCGCCAACCTTACAATGGATTATTCCTACGGGGATTACTGCATTTCGGCGGTTGCCGAAATATTGGGAAAAAGCGAGGAAGCAAGGCTTTTTAAACAGCGTTCCTACAATTACAAAAATCTGTTCGACGGCAAGGCGGGCTTTATTCGCGGAAGAAGCTCTGACGGCACGTTTCCGACAGGCTTCGACCCGCTTAACTGGGGCGGCGAATACTGCGAGGGCGGCGCATGGCAAAACGGGTTTTTCGCGGTTCACGATATAAAGGGTCTTGCAGACCTTTACGGCGGCAGAGAGGGGCTTATTAAAAAGCTTGACGAGCTGTTTTCATCGCCGCCCGATTTTAAGGTGGGAACCTACGGCGCCGAAATACATGAAATGACTGAAATGGCAACCGCCGATTTCGGTCAGTTTGCCGTTTCAAACCAGCCGAGCTTTCATCTTCCGTTTTTATATGCGGCGATAGGTTTTCCCGAAAGGTGCGCGGAAATTGTAAGGCTTACGGCAGAGGAGGCGTTTTCCGCCGAGGAGGACGGCTTCCCCGGAGACGAGGATAACGGAAGTATGTCGGCTTGGTATTTGTGGTGCTGTTTAGGGCGCTATCCGCTGTGCCCCGGAAGTAAAAACGGCACGGTAAGCTTTAAGAGCATATACAGAAATTAACAATTGAATTTATTGTTGATTTCTGTATATCAAGTGTTGTTTGCTTACATATTGTAAAAATACATAAAAAAACAAGAAAATGCGCACAAAATAAATTAAAATATTGATATAAACATAGCAGGTTTGACGCATTCAGCCTGCTTAATGCCGTTTTATAAGAAAAAAGCTTTATTGTTATTTGGTAAATATTAACTTTTGTGAATAAAAGGGGAGCGGCAAATGCGAAAGTATGAAAAATACAATTTAAAAAAAGAGTCTGTGGGATACGCCTTTGTGGGTTTGTTTGTTGTAGGCTTTCTTTTGTTTTTTCTTGTGCCGTGCGTTTATTCGGTTTATTACAGCTTCGGCACAATTAAGTATTCGGGCGGATACAATTTTAAATTCGGCGGATTGGATAATTTTAAGCGCGCCCTGCTCATAGACGGTTCCTTTAACAGATTGGTGGCGTCGTCGGTAGGGAATACGGTTAAAAACGTACCTGTTATATGCGTGCTCAGCTTTATTATCGCCTCGCTTATAAAGGATTCCTTTCCCGGCAGAAATATTATAAGGGTAATACTGTTTTTGCCTGTTATTATTTCATCGGGCGTTGTGGCTTCAATGGAAAGCGGCGATCTGCTGCAAAAAAATATGCAGCTTATAAGCAGTCAAAGCGGGTCTGCCATAGGCGAATCGGATATGCTTGGCTTTTTGATTGAAATAGGGCTTGGGGAAACGGTATCCTCCTACATTGTATATGCGGTAACAAATATTTTTTCTATGGTTAACTGTTCGGGAATACAAATTCTTATTTGCCTTACCGCGCTGCAGTCTATTTCGCCCGCGCTTTACGAGGCTTCCGCAATAGAGGGGGCTACCGCCTGGGAAAATTTTTGGAAGATAACCTTTCCCATGGTTATGCCGCAGCTTACCGTTTGCGTTTTTTATACGATTATAAATCAGATGCTAAGCAGCTCCAACGCCGCAATAAGCTACATATACAGCACAAACTTTAAGGATTTTGAGCTTGGCTACGGCTCGGCTATGGCGTGGATATATTTTATAGCCGTTTCGCTTATGCTGTTTATTATGGTGGGCGGGCTTTCAAAGCTTTCTTCAAAGTATTATAACTGAGGTTTGGTAAGTGATATGCACAATACATATAAACTGAAAAATACCGCAAAGCACACGCTTGTTATAGCCGTAAAATACGCCGTTCTTTTAGGCTTTTGCTTTATTATACTTTATCCGCTGTTTTCAAAGCTTGTTATTGCGTTTATGCAGCAGCAGGATCTGTATGATAATTCGGTAAAGTATATACCCAAAAATTTTACGCTTTATAACCTGCGCTCGGCGGTTAATTACCTTAATTACATACCCACAACCCTTAAAACCGCGGCGCTTGTGTTTTCGCTGTCTGTTCTTCAGGTTTTTTCAACAATGCTTGCGGGCTACGGCATAGCGCGGTTCAGGTTTCCGGGTAAGCGGATTGTGTTTCTTTGCGCGCTGCTTACCACGATAGTACCGTCGCAAATAACCTCGGTTCCTATGTATATTTATTTCAGCAACTTTAATCTTATCGGCACGCCGGTTCCGCTTTACCTTATGTCTGTTACGGCGGTAGGTCTTAACAACGGACTGTTTATTTATTTATTCTGCCAGTTTTTCAAGGGCTTTCCGAAAGAGCTTGAAGAAGCGGGACAGATAGACGGCGCAGGAGCCTTCGGAGTTTTTTTCCGAATTATTATGCCGTGTGCAACCTCGATTACCGTAACCTGCTTTTTATTCGGATTTGTATGGCAGTGGACCGATAATTCACAGCTTAACACCTTTTGGCCGAATAACGGCTTTTTAATGAATATGGCGGAGAAAATGCCCAGCACTATGTGGATGCAGACCTCGGATGATTACTGGCGTTCGATTATGAACAACACGGGAATTTTACTGCTTATTTTTCCTTTGCTTATACTTTACCTGTTTTTGCAGCGTTATTTTGTTGAAAGCATTGAGCGTTCGGGCATAGTAGGATAGGGGGCTTACGGTATGAGAAAATATGTTTTTAAGCGTGTTACGGCGGCTGTTTGCGCAGCAGCGGTGCTATCCGCCGCGCTTTTGACCGTTTCCGCTGAAAAAGCCCCTTCATACAGGGAGTATGCCGAAAACACGGCGGCAATCGGCGGAAATACAAAGGGCGCTGCGGCGCAGCTTAGGGACTGCGTGCTTTCGGGCGGGGCGCAGACCGTGAATACCGCCGACGGCGAGGCGATACTGCTTAAAACCGACGGCGCCGCAGACTTCACCTTTCCCGAAATTGAAGAGGGGCTGTATACGGTAACGCTGTATTACCGCGCTTTAGAAGACAGCGCGGGGCTTTTGCGCTGTGAAATAGGTATAAACGGCAGTATCCCGTTTGAGGAATGCAGGGGAATAAGGCTTGACAGAAAATACCGTTACGGTAAGCCGCAAAAGGACGCTTCCGGCAATGAAATAACGCCTCAGCCCGAAGAGGTTTACGAGGTTTTAAGCACGGCGGTATCGGACGCGGGCGGAAAAAGGCTTGATCCGTTTTTATTCGCTGTTGATAAAACTACCGTTCTTACCGTTAAAAATATCAACGCGGACTTTTATTTGTACGGCGTTTCGCTTTCCCCGTTTGCCGAGGCGGTAACCTATAAGGATTATATCAAGGCTTACGCTTCAAAGCAAAGCGGCACTGATAAAATTAAAATAGAGGGAGAGGACGTATCGGAAATATCCGACGCCGGTATAGGCATTTTCTGCGACGACAGCTCCCCCTCAATCTCTCCTGCGGCTTGGAAAACAAAGGTAATAAATATTATAGGCGGCGAATGCTGGCAAACGCCCGGAGAGGCGGCAGCCTGGGAATTTAAAACCGAAAAATCGGGTATGTATAAAATCAGCGTGCGCGCAAGGCAGGACTACACGGGAGGTCTTTTTACAAACCGCAAGCTGCTTATAGACGGCAGCCTGCCGTTTAAAGAGGCAAATGCGGTACGCTTTCCCTATAAGGCGGGCTGGTACGACCTTACATTGGGAAATGAGGACGGCGATTACTGCATTTATCTTGAAGAGGGAACGCACACTCTGACACTTGAATGTACTATGGGCGAGCTTGCGGACTTTGTGGAAAAAACGCAGGAAACAATAGAGCTTCTTAACCTTATATACAGAAAGGTGTTTATGCTTACCGGCTCAGAGCCGGACAGTATGAGGGACTACGGTATCGAAAGCAAAATGCCTGAGCTTAAAGGGAGCTTTAAAGAGGCGCATACCCGTCTTAAGGAAATATCGGGCGGAATGAACGAGATAACCGGCGTAAAATCCTCGGATAACGTTATATTTGAGGACCTTATACGTCAGGTGGCTGCGTTTGAAAGCGATCTTGAAAGCGTACCTGCGGGAATTTCATCGTTTCAAAGCAATATAAGCGCTCTTGCAACCTGGGTTAATAACCGTTACAACCAGCCGCTTGATATCGATTACATTCAAATTTTACCGAGCGACGGCGCCGTTCAAAGGGCGCAGGGCGGATTTTTCAAAAGGCTTTCCTTCGGTTTTACAAAATTTTTGGGCTCGTTTTCTTCGGTTTACGGCAGAAAGCAAAGTAATACCGAAAAAACCGAAATCGAGGTTTGGATACCCACCGCAAGGGATACCTCTGAAATAATACGCAATCTTATTTGGGAAAAATTCACTTCTGACGGAAATATAACCGTAAAAACCAAAATGATGGGCGGCTCGGAGCTTTCCGCAATAGTGGCGGGCAGACAACCCCCCGCCATTATTTTTCAAACCCAAAGCGAGCCTGTAAACTATGCAATGAGAGGCGCGCTTTATCCGCTTGACGTATTTCCGGATTTTGAGGAAATAACAAAAAGGTTTGTTCCGGTTACGCTTAAGCCGTTCGAATATAACGGGCATACGTACGCCTTGCCCGAATCGATGAGCGTTCCGCTGCTTTTTTACAGAACCGATATATTCGAGGAATTGGGGCTTGACGTTCCGCAAACGTGGAATGAGATATACGATGCGGTTGCCGAGCTGCAAACCAAAAATATGCAGTTCGGAGGGGTAGACTTTAATACCCTGCTTTATCAGCACGGCGGAGAATATTACCGCGGGCACGGTAAGTCAAGCGCGTTTGACACCGAGCAGGCAATCGAGGCGTTCGGTCAGTGGACATCGTTCTTTGCGGATTACGGACTTCCCGTATCGTATAACTTCCTTAACCGCTTCCGTTCGGGTGAAATGCCGCTTGCCATACAGGATTATACCATGGCAAATCAGCTTGAAATGCTGGCGCCCGAAATAAGCGGCTGCTGGTCGGTTTTGCCTATACCCGGCACCGTTAATTCAGACGGAACGGTAAACCGCACCGCGCTTACATCTTCAAAAAGCTGTTATATTTTAGCAAAAAGCAAGCACCGTAAAGAGGCTTGGGAATTTTTAAAGTGGTGGACCTCGGCAGACGCGCAGCTAAGCTTTACCACAAGGCGTGAAAACCGTTTGGGAACGGTTGCAAGGGTGGCGGTCTCAAACCTTGAGGCGCTGGCGGCGGTTCCATGGTCAAGAGAGGTCGTTACGGCTGTAAGGGAGCAAATGCAAAGCCTTGACGCGGTAGAGCAGGTGCCCGGCGGTTATTTTACCTCGCGGCATGTAAGCAACGCCTTCCGACAGGTGGTTTACCACGGCGGAGATGTTCGCGAAACGGTTTTGGAGTATGTTAAGTATATAAACGAAGAAATAACAGAGCGAAGAAAAGAATTCGGATTACCTACCGATTAGACATGGGGTGAATACATTGTCAAAAGCCGCAGCAGGCAAAAAACGCAAGGGAATTTTAAGCTATTGGCGGGATTATCTCGCGCTGGCGCCGTTTTTTATAATATTTTTTACGCTTACGGTACTGCCGGTTATAATTTCAATTTGTCTCGGCTTTACGTATTACAATATTCTTGAGACGCCCAAATTTGTGGGTCTTAACAATTACATACAGCTTATTTTTCACGATAAAATTTTTTCTAAAGCAGTTTCAAACACAATGGTTTTAGCGGTTATAACCGGTCCTGTCGGATATATTTCGGCGCTTATCACAGCGTGGATGATAAACGAGCTTAACCCGAAGCTTAGAACCGCGCTTGTATTTATGATTTATGCGCCCACAATTTCAGGCAACGCATACCTTATATGGCAGCTGCTTTTCAGCGAGGATTCGCACGGATACTTAAATTCAATGCTTAAATACCTCGGCATAATAGATTCCCCGATATATTGGCTCAGCGACCCTAAGTATATGATGACGGTTGTAATTACGGTATCGCTGTGGCTGAGTATGGGAACGGGATTTCTATCTTTTGTGGCAGGCTTGCAGGGTATAAACGTATCCCTGCTTGAGGCGGGTAGTATGGACGGAATATCAAACCGTTGGGAAGAGCTTTGGCATTTGATACTGCCCTCTATGAAGCCGCAGCTGCTTTTCGGTGCCGTTATGTCTATAACCTCGGCGTTTTCGGTGGGGGCTATCTCCTCGGCGCTTTGCGGAATGCCCAGCACGGATTATGCGGTTCATACGGTTATGAATCACCTTAACGATTACGGCACTACCCGTTTCCAGATGGGCTATGCCTCGGCAATTGCAACAATGCTGTTTGCGGTTATGATAATAAGCAACAAGCTTATTCAAAAGCTTTTAAGAAAGGTCGGAGAATAGTATGAAATCGTCGCGTCCGTTTTTCCGGCATTTCTCTCATTCAAAGGCGGGGGATCTGCTTAATCTTCTGTTTCTTATGCTTGTTGCGGCGTTTATGATATTGCCGCTTATATACATTGTTTCAAATTCCTTTAAAATACCAAGCGAACTTTACCAGTTTCCGCCTACGTTTTTCCCTAAAACGGTTACGTTTGACAATTACAAAAGTCTCGGTCATCTAATGCGTAATTTTTCGGTTCCGCTTTCAAGATATGTTTTTAACTCGGTAGTATACACGGCGGTGGGAATAACGGGTAATATTATATTCGCCTCAATGGCTGCATACCGCCTTTCAAAACGCCGCTTTCCGGGAAGAAAGCTGTTATTCCGTCTGGTTGTGCTGGCGCTTATGTTTTCTTCCTCGGTAACCTCAATACCGAACTACATAATTCTTTCAAAGCTTAATATGCTTGATACGCCGTGGGCGGTTATAATTCCCGCGTGGGCTTCAACGCTCGGTCTGTTTCTTATGAAGCAGTTTATGGATCAGATGATACCTATGGCGCTGCTTGAAAGCGCAAGGATAGACGGCGCGGGAGAAACAAAAATACTTTTCGGCATAGTTATGCCTATTGTAAAGCCGGCGTGGCTTACCCTGATTATTTTCTCGTTTCAGGGTATCTGGACAAACACGGGCGGCAGCTTTATATTCAGCGAGGAGCTGAGAACGCTCCCTTACGCTTTAAGCACGGTGTCTGCCGACGGTTTAGCGCGCGCGGGCAGCTCCGCCGTTATATCGGTTATAATGCTTATACCGCCGATAACGGTGTTTCTGCTTTCGCAAAGCAACGTGCTTGAAACCATGGCAACGTCGGGAATGAAAGAATAAACATAAGGGAGTGAAATAATGAAAGCAATACGGCGCGCCGCGTGCGTTATTTTTGCGCTGCTTATTACCTGTACCGCCCTTTCTGCGGCGGCTGCCGGCGATCTGCCGGATTTTGAGAATTATATATATTCAAATTCAGGCAGCGCGGTGTACGCTCCGGCGGCATATTCTCTTAAAAAAACCGTTTACGCTTCGGATATGGGGATAGACGGCATAGGCTCTGTTGCAGATGCGGCGGTAAGCTCTTCGGGCGAGGTTTTTGTGCTTGACCGCGAAAAATGCCGCGTGATAGGGCTTACCCCCGATTTTAAGCTGTTTGCCGTTTACGAAAATTATATATTCGGCGGCGAGACGGTTGCCTTTAATACCCCTGAGGGGCTTTCGGTTACGGAAGACGGAGAGCTTTGCATATGCGATACGGGCAACAGCCGCGTTGTGCTTTTAAATAAAAGCGGCGAGACCTTAAAGGTTATAGGTCCGCCTGAGGACGACAACGGCTTGCTTGATTATAAATATTATCCGCAAAAGGCTGCGGTTGACAATACGGGAAGGCTTATAGTCAACGCCAAGGACCAAACGCAGGGACTTATGGTTTTTGACGCAAACGGCGGATTTACCGGTTATATGGGCGCAACGCCCGTTAAAACAAACGCCGCGGAGCTTTTTTGGCGTTCGTTTTCCACAAAGGAACAGCGCAGGCGCGCTATGCGCTTTGTTCCGAGCGAGTATAACAATATAGATATCGATGAAAACGGGTTTATTTTTGTAACCTCATATTCGGCGCAAAAAATAAGAAGACTTAACCCCGGCGGCAAAAACGTGCTTAAAACCAATGCGTATTATAACCCCTACGGCGATCTTGAAACCGGAATACGCTCGCTTTCGCAGTCGCAGTCTTCCACAATAGTAGACGTTTCGGCAGGTCCTGACGGCGTATACAGTATTCTTTCGCAAAATACGGGCAGAGTATTTACCTATGATTCGGGCGGAAACCTGTTATATATTTTCGGCGGAAAGGGAAGCGCCGCCAATCTGCTTTCAACCCCGACCGCGCTTTGCTACCGCGGAACGGATATTATAGTAGCAGAGCAGGACGCAGGCTGTTTAAAGCTTTTTTCCTCTGAGGAGTATGCCGAGGATATTCTTACCGCACTGCGGTTTCATACAAACGGCGACTATGAAAAGGAAAAAGAGGCTTGGGAGCGCGTGCTTGTTAAAAACAACAATTACGAGCTTGCATACCAATATTTAGGAAAGCTTTCCTACATAACCGAGGATTATAAAGAGGCTATGCGGTATTTTAAGTATGCCTCGGATAAAGAGGGGTACTCGAAGGCGCTTTCAAGACAGCTTGCCGTAAGGGGAGAGAAGGCAATTTTGCCGGTGTGTATTGCGGCGGGTATTTTAGCGGCGGCGGCGCTGCTGTTTTACATACTTAAAAAGACGGGCAGGCAGATACCGTCGCCCGGCAGAGCCGTTAAGCGCTTTGCCGAAAAACGCCGTGTTTTAAGGGAACTTAAATATGCACTGTACGCCTGCTCACACCCGTTTGACGGCTTTTGGGAAATAAAGGCGGAAAACCGCTGCGGCGCATTAAGCGCTACCGTTATTCTTTTATTTTGTATAATAACAAATATCGTTTACTCGGCGGGACTGCCGTTTTTGTTTGCAGGCGACGCTTCGGGCGGAAATCTTATAACAAACGGCGTGTTTTCGGTGGCGTTTCTGCCGCTTGTCTGGTGTGTTTCAAACTGGTCGTTTACAACGCTTACAGACGGTAAGGGAACGTTTAAAAATATATATGTTTACACGGTGGTATCGCTTATTCCGCGCAGTCTCTCGCAGCTTGCGGCGCTGATCGTAAGTCAGGTAATAACGCTGGACGCCTCGGCATTTTTTAATATGCTTTTGGTTATAGGAACGATTTGGACGGTGTTTTTACTCTTTGCGGGAACGGCGGTCACGCACCAGTACAGCGCGGGTAAAACGGTGGGTTCAATACTGCTGATACTTATAGGCGTGGTTATTATACTGTTTATTCTACTTGTGGCAATTACTTTAATTCAGAAAATGGGCGGTTTTTTCAATGAGCTTATTACCGAATTTTCAATCAGAATCTGACCGTAAGCGAAAACCACTTTCAAAAAAGCAAAAACGGCGGATAACAGTAAGGTGCGCGGCGGCTCTTGCGGCGGTCGCAGGCATTGCGGCGGCGGCCTTGGCGCTTAAGAGCAGCAAGGTGCCTGCAAAATACGGAATTGAAGACGGCGCCGTTACTTATACTGAGTACGGCAAGGATATAACCGAGGAAATTAAGAATACAGCCGAAATGCAAAGGCTGCTTTCTTCAAACGGGGCTTCAATGTATATAGATAATACGGGAGCGGTATATTTTGAAACGGCGGCGGGCACTGTTTTTCCGCTTAATAAAACCGAGCACGGCTTTACATCGGAGCCGAATGAAAAGCAATCGGCTTTTTCGATAACCTATCTTGACGCTTCGGGCGCAAAAAAGGAAATGTTTTCAAATTCAAGCGTTTCAAAAAATCAGTTCAGGGTTTATAAGGGCAAAAACTCATTTTCGGTACAGTACCTTTTAGGCGACGATATTTCCGAAAATATAATACCCACGGCGGTTGAAAAGGAAAAATTTGAAAAGCAGATATTGGCAAAGCTTTCGGAAAGCGAGCAGGCATTTTTAAAAAGGCAGTATTTTTTATATTCGCTTTCATCGTTTAAGGACGAAAAGGAACGTAAAAATATACTTCTTAAATATCCGGCGCTTAAAAGCCGCGATCTGTATATTCTGCTTAACAGCGTTAATACCGATTCGCAGGTGGGTAAAAAGCTTACCGCCGCGTTCGGCAAAGCGGGGTACACGGCGTCGGACGCTGTTAAGGATAACGAGGAAAATCTTATTTCATCAGGTAACCTGTTAAGCTTTTTAATAACGCTTGACTACCGTATAGAAGACGGCTGCGCGGTAATGAGCATATCGCCCGAAAGGCTTAAGTTTTACCGTGCTTCTCCGCTGCTCGGAATTACGCTTAATAAATACACCGTTTCGCAAAACGAAAACGGCGGCTCGCTGTTTTTGCCGTACGGAAACGGCTGCGTGATAAACACCGCAAGCGGAGCGGGGCAGCTGAGCGGCAAGCGCAGGGTAAAGGTATACGGCGAGGACGCCTCGGCTCATACCGTGATATCGGGCGATTCATCGGCGCTGTTAAAATGCACGATGCCGCTGTTCGGCTGCTATAACGGCAGCCGCGGCGTGCTCACGGTTATAGAAAGCGGAGCCTCTGCCGCGGCAATAAGCTGCGAGCGCAATAAAAACGGCGCCTATGCGTTTGCGGATTTTGATATTCTGCAAAGCGATACGGCAAGCCTTTCGGGTAAGACCTCGTCTGTAACCGTCGGAAACGATATTTTAAACGAGGATATAACGTTAAGATATGCCTTTTTTGAAAAAGAGGATATAAGCTATTCCGATTTTGCGGAATATTACAGAAAATATCTTGAAGAAAAGGGAACCCTAAAGAAAAACGGCGCTTATTGCAGCCCTTTGTTTTCGGCAGGCTTTATAGGCGGAATTACGGTTAAGGATTCGCACCTTAACACCTTTCCGTACGACAGGTTTGCGGTTCTTTCCGATTACCGCGATATGAAAAATATGACCGAATGGCTTATAAATAACGGCGTAGACAATATGGCGGTCAATATAAGCGGATACAATAAGGGCGGGCTTTTTTCGCAGTACCCAGGAAAGATATGCGAAGAAAAAAAGCTTTCCCTAAATATGGGCAGAAACGAGCTGACCGATTATTTGGCGCAAAACAAAATAACAAGCTTTTTTTCGGCGGGCTTTAATTATTATTACAACGCAAACAAGCGCGAGGGCAGGTATAAAACCGCATTTACCGCACAGTTTGCCGATAAATCATACGTTCAAAAGCACGCGGTAAGCCCCGTAACAAAGGCGGAAAACACCAAATTGCCCGCAAGCGAGGTTATAAGTCCGTACTTCTTTGATAAAATTGCCGAGAGCTGTTCTGCCGGCGTATTTAAAGAGCAGAACCTTAATGTCGGGCATTTGTGCGACGCACTTAATTCGGACTATAATACCAAGCACTATTTTGACAGAACGCGCGCCCGAAAGCAGACAGAAATTACTCTTAAAAAGCTTACTGCGGGTAAACGTCTGCTGTCTTCGAACGACGCAAACGAGTATGCTCTGCCGTATACGGCGTTAATTAACGATATTTCAGCCGCCGCAGTGCTGCCCGATTTTATAGATTACGATATACCGTTTAAGCAGATGCTTTTACACGGATATACGGGCTACACCGCCTCGCTTGAGGGCGACGCAAACGGCGAACGCCACGCTCTGCTTAAGGCGATAGAGGGCGGCGCCGGAATTTATTACAATTTTATCGCACATTCGGATATAGAGCTTAAAAACTCGGAATTTTCTTACCTTAACAATTTTGATTTTGAACGCACAAAAAATAAAGCGGCGGAAAATTATGCAGAGCTTAAAAAAGCCTTAAGCGGTCTTGAGGGGGTTAAAATAAGCTCGCACAGCGTTCTTTCAAACGGAATAAGGAAGGTGACCTATGAAAACGGAACGGTTATTCTTATAAACCTGTCTGATACCGAAAGGGCGGCGGGTGAAATAACCGTAGGCGCGCTTTCTTACCTAAGAACAGACAATTAGAGCGAAAGGGAGAAGAATATGAAAAGATTGGTTTCATTAGCGGCGGCGCTTATGATAATGCTTTCCGCGCTTACGGCAATTCCCGCAGAAATAAGCGCAGACGGCGGCATAACCGAATACGGTGCGCTCAGCATTACAAAGTATTTGCAAACGGTAACGGGCGACCCCAGATTCGACGGCTATATGAGTATTCCGGCAACCGCCAAAAAAACCCGTATACAAACCTTTGTAAACGGGAGCAATACAAACAAAAGCATAAATCTTTCGGGGAAAATAGACGATACATCGGAAGAAAACACCTCGGTTGTAAGCTTTTATGTAAAGCTGCCCGCCGCGGCTGATCTAAAGCTGAGCTTTTTCCATACAAGAAGCGGCGTTGTACGCGAAAGCAAGGGAATTACCGTATCTGTTAAAAAGCCGAATGTTTGGCAGGCGGTAACTGTTCCGATTAAAAGCTTTACATATAACGCGGCAGGCTCCGACCTTAGCTTCGGGCGGTTTGATATACAGTATGCGGCAGGTCTGTTTTCAGGGGACGATACGCTTTATATTTCAAAAATACGCCTGCTGTCCGCGCCCGATACGGAATACGGCGAGGCGGACGGTATTCACTTTGAAAGCGATACGCTTAACCTTAAAAAGGGTGAATACAAAACCGTTACTCCTATTTTTACAAGCTCGTCGGGCGGCACGGCAATTCCCGCCGAGGTTGAGTGGTCAAGCTCGGACGAGGGCATAGCCGCGGTAAACGAAAACGGAAGAATTACCGCATTGGCAGACGGAACGGCTGTTATTTGCTGTAAAATGAACGACAGCGTTTATGCTGAGCTTAAGGTTACTGTTTCGGGCGAGCTTGTATCCGAAGAGGTTGCTTCATTTTACATAGACGACGCTTCTGTAAGCGTTGAAAACGATCCGCGGTTTAAAAGAATTATTACGCCCGTTATAACCTCCGCCACAAAAAGAATATCTTTTCGCAAAAACGGAAAAAACGATAATTCGCACGCCGATCTTTCAAAATATATAGGCGCTTCCCCGATAGAAAGTATGGCGGTGGCGGCGTTTTATATCAAGACCTCATACAGCGGCGAGCTCGGCGCCTGCTTTTTCCACACAAAAAGCGGCGAGTATAAGGATTCCTCTAAGGTATCCTTTAAATGCGACGGCGAAGATAAGTGGCAGCTTGTTACAATTCCTATGTCGCAGTTTACATACAGCGGAACAAAGGGCTTTGATTTCCCTCGGTTCGATATTATTTTAAGCGCGGGGTCGGTCGGTGAAAACGATTCCTTCCAAATTTCGGAAATATCCGTGCTTACCGCGCCGCCGAAGGCAATTTACGAGCCGGACGCTATGGTTCTTGATAAAACGTCTGTTGTTTTAAAGCAAAACGAAACAGAGGTGTTAACTCCCGTATTTTCTACCGTTAAGGACGGTCTTGCGCTTTCGGAAACGGTTACCTACACAAGCAGTAATACCAATGTGGTTACCGTATCGGAAGAGGGCAAGCTGCGCGCGGTAGGTCAGGGAAACGCGGTTATAACCGCGCAAAGCGCGTCTGGCTTAAGGGCTGAATGCGCCGTTACGGTAAACGGCGTCGGTGAAATAACAGGATACGTAAGCTTTACCAGAAGCGATTATGCCGACTCCGTAACGGGGGATCCGAGATTTAAAAGCGAAATTAAGCTGCCTGTAAGCTCCTCGCTTAAACGCTTTAACTTTTTTACAAACGGCAAAAACGACCACACATCGGTTGATCTTTCGGATTATATTGAAAATTCCAAAACGGCGGTTGTGTGCTTTTATGTAAAAACAAATTACAGCGGAAAAATAGATACCTGCTTTTTCCATACCAAGGGCGGTATATATAAAGACAGCGCTTCCGTCAGCTTTACGGCAAACGGCAGCGGCGAGTGGGAGCGCGTTTGCCTGCCGCTTAATAAGTTTAAGTACACGGGCGGCGGTAAGGCTGAATTTGCAAGATTTGACTTTGTGTTTAAGGCAGGTCAGCTTACCGACGGGCATAAGCTGAGCGTTTCGGAAATAAGGGTGCTTTCCTTTGAACCTGAGGAATATTTCCCTGCCGAAAGCGTAAGCCTTGCAAACGGGGATATTAAAATAAGGGTTAACGAGTATGCGGGGTTAAATCCGGTATTCGCCTCTTCTAAAGGGGCAAACGTTATTCCCGGCGAAATGGAATGGAGCACTTCAAACCCGCAGGCGGCGCAGGTAGACGGCAGCGGCACGGTTTTGGGAAAAGGCGAGGGCAGCGCCGTTATAACCGGTAAAATGAAAAACGGAAACACGGTATCCTGCACGGTTACGGTATCGGGTACGCTTGAAATTACCGAAAAGGCGCGCTTTACCGTTACAAAATACGAAAAAACCGTAATAAACGATTTAAGGTACGACGCAATAATCAAATACCCCGTTTCAAAAACTACCGCGCGTATACAGCTGTTCAGAAACGGAAAAAGCGATTCGCAATCGTACGATTTATCGCCGTATATCGGTCAAACGCCCAAAAGTTCGCCGGCATATTTATATTTTTACGTTTACTCGCCTGCAGCCGGGCGTATAAATCTAAACTTTTTCCATACCAAGGGCGGCGTTTACGAGGCTACAAATTCGGTGCCCGTAACAATCGATAAGGCAAACGTATGGCAGGCGGTGTGCGTGCCGATGAGCGAGTTTTATTATAAACGCGGCGGCGATCTGCATTTCGGCAGATTCGATATAACCTGTGCAAAGGGAACGTTTGAGGACGGGGCTGTGCTTAAGGTATCTCCCGTTAAAATAGTATCCTCAAGACCTGTTATACCGCAGCTTGTAAAGGCGCAGCGCATAACCCTTAACGAGCAAAGCCGCGTAATGCCGGCAGAAACGGCGTTTAAGCTTACGGCGGAATTTTCGGCTGATAACGGAAACGCGGCGGCAGAGGATATAACCTGGCACAGCAGCGACGGCAGCATAGCCACGGTAAGTGAAGACGGATATGTTAAAACAAGACGGGTAGGAAACGTTACAATAACGGCGCGGTCTGAGGAAAGCGACCTGTTTGCCGAGTGCAGAATAACCGTAACCGAGCGCGAGGCTTCGGTTGCACGCTGGACTATGGACCGAAGCTACAGCTGGGCTACCGGCAATCTTATGAAAGCGTTTGCAAAAACCGAAAACGACAGCCGTTTTACCGATTATATTACGGCGGTAAACAAAAACGGCGAGGATTACCAATTCCAGCTGTACCAAAAGGGCTCGGCAATAGGCGATATTTCCGATTGCGTGGATTTCGGCGTGGTTCGTTTTTGGGTAAAGGTTCCGCGGGACAATACGGTTTTTGATTTAAGCTTTACAAGCAATAAGGGCTCGTTTTATTCGGGCTCTAAGCGATATAAGGTTAAAATAGCAAATTCAGACGGCTGGCAAAGGGTTGAAATTCCGCTTTCGGAGCTTGAATTTTCGGGCGATTTCCTTTATTCGCGCGTTAAGTTTGTTTCCATATTTTCGGTAAAGGAAAAGGAGCTTAAAGAGGGGGAAAGCAATCTTGCCGCAGGGGATACCTTAAAGCTCGGCGGGCTTCAGGTGCTTAATCACTCTCCGTCGGATCCGCAAGCCCCGAATTATGCGCCGGTTAAAAGCATTACGCTTGATTCTGATTATGTAACAATGGAGCTTGGCGCAAGGCACAAAATAACATACGCGGTAAATCCGCAGAATGCCGATCAGTCGGTAACCTTTGTAAACAGGAATACCGAGGCGCTTACGGTAGACGCAAGCGGCATTGTTTTGGCAAGGGCGTCGGGCAAATACACGGTTTCGGTAATAACCGATTCGGGGCATAAACGCGCCGACTGTACTATTGAGGTAAAACCATTGCCGAAGAATGCGGCAAGCAAATGCATTTTTGAAGTAAACTTTGCTAAGGGCAAATGGAACGACGTTAAGGACGGTTCTTTTACCTCGAAAATAAAAACCCTTAAAAAGACGGACGAAAATTACTACCGCTTCAAACGCGAAATGAGTTATTCGGTGCTTAAGGCGGACGCCTATTATTCCGACGTGGGCAAGCGCTTTACAATGTTTTACGGCGATATGGTTGATAAAACCTCGCTTTCGTATTTAAGGCTTAACGCAGAGCCGTATTTGGAAACGGCAACGGTGCGGTTTTGGGTAAAGGCGCCGAGAGCCGGAATAAGAATGATGGTAGGCTTTAACGATCATTCATACGCCACCGCAAAATATAATTATACAATTGCAAAGGCGGACGAATGGACCGAGGTAAGACTGCCGCTTAAGGATATTTTAAGCGCCAATAAAAAAATAAACGTTAACGAATTAAGAAATATTATAATTTCCGCCGCAACCGATCTTACGGCAGGTTCCGCCGCAGCCCTCAAGGAGGGCGAGGAAATACAGTTCGGGTATTTTCAGGTTTGGACGGGAAAGCCCGAAGACATAGCTTATACCGAGCTTGACGAATCGCGTTATTTTTATGACGACAGCGACGAGGATATATGGATAGTAGACCGCAATATGGTTCTGCCGCAGCTTACAAGCGTTAAGTTTATGTTCGAAACAAAGGCGGATAGGCTTGAACGTTTTGCAAAGGCGGTTAAGCCCTGTACCGTGGGAGGCGCGCTTGATATTTACGCGGTAGGTATGAATTCGGGCAAAAAGTACGCTAACGATTCGCTTTATAAGCCTGTTGAGGTTTGGATAAGAAAAACCCACCCCGCAATTAAAAATATGAATCCCGAAAGCTTCGGCGTGGGCGTATACAAAAACGGCAGTATAAAGCTTATTGACAGCAGTATTAAGGACGACTGCTATGTGTTTGAAATAAATTCCTACGATAAGCTTGTTTTCCTTAATCTTACAGACGAGGTTATGCAGATAATTAAAAGCGGCAAACGTCCGGTATTTAATATAACGGGCGGCGAAAATAACCGCAGGGGCGCGCTTTCCCTGCCGCTTACGGCGGTTATATGCGCGGCGGCGGTGATAGCTGCGGGCGGCGGTGCCTTCGTGACCGTTAGGGCTGTAAATAAAAACAAAAAAGTCCTATGGTGAAAAGTCAAGGGGGTAATGCAAAATAATTTAATAAAAA
>ERZ808270.183-NODE-183-length-39852-cov-7.364500_pt1 | contig 39852 bp, 34 predicted proteins | sample MGYA00521082_ERZ808270 | MGnify/ENA primary metagenome ERZ808270 (study PRJEB31516, sample SAMN03275594) | gut metagenome | biome: mammalia-associated habitat; material: feces | host: Papio cynocephalus | place: Kenya | collected 2012-07-27 ... | reverse complement strand
CTACCCAAGGCGTTGCCTTGGGCTATGGAATTCATTGGGCTTTCAGCCCGCTTATCCTAAATCCGAAACTTTAACAAGTAATACATTCTTGCTCTTTACGAGTAAAAAGTAATACATTCAACTGATCAGCCAATACTGGGGGCGACGCGTCCCCGCGTCGGCTTTATCTAATCTTTTAGGCAGTCTTCGCTGGCGACGCATCTTCGCGTTGGTGCTGCAAATCTCGAGAAGATTAAGGCGTATGCCTTTGTTAATAGTGATGCCGACGCGTGGACGCGTCGCCCCCGGTATAGGCTGAAAAAATGTTGATGCCGACGCGAGACGCATCGCTCACAGAATCAATGATCCCCTTTTACCCATGTCAGATTTTCCACTTGATCTGCCATCCAATTGGCACCATTCTCATCTCGCTCAGACCGACTCCACCATGCTTCGCCTTCGCGATGAGACCTATGCTCATTGTAAGGAAGAATTCACACTGCTCACGGCCGACTATCAGACTGCAGGACGCGGACAGCGTGGCACATCGTGGGAAGCCGATGCAGGGCTTAATCTCCTCTTTGGCTTTCTCTTTCATCCCACGGAGGTGCAGGCCAATCATCAGTTTTATCTGTCCGAGGCCTTAGCGCTCGCCGTATGCGAAGCCTTGTCCTCTTATGCCGATGGCTTCAGTGTGAAGTGGCCCAATGATATCTATTGGCACGATCGCAAGATATGCGGTATGCTCCTCGAGCACGATTTGCAGGGCAGCTATATCGCCACCACCCTTACGGGTGTAGGACTCAATGTCAACCAATCCCATTTCCTGAGCGATGCGCCCAATCCTGTTTCGCTCCGGCAAATTTTGGGTCACGAAGTAGAACGTGAAGCTTTGCTCGCTCGTCTGCTGCAAGCATTCGAACGCTATTATCGACAGCTTCAGCATGGCAATTCAGCTTTGCTCCATGCAGCCTATATGCGCCATCTCTATCGTCGAGAAGGCATGCATCCGTATGAAGATGCAGAGGGGCCTTTCAATGCTCGCATTCTCGACATTTCTTCTATCGGTATGCTTACATTGCAACGCGAGAATGCCACGCAGCGCACTTATGCGTTCAAAGAAGTAAGGTTTGTAAATCCTCCCATGGAGGAATACTCTATATAGTGACGCATGTGCTTCCACTCGGGTGGGGCACAGCGAGGAAGTAGGTGAAAGAGCCATGAAGCTCGCTTCAGTTGGCTCTGGTGCAAAGGTCGACATTGTCGTCGAAACGAGCAAAAAGAGTGAACAAACTGTTCACTTTTTCTTTCTCTCTCACGTGTGTGCGTGCGCTCGCGCATTCCGTCTGTTTGGGGCATGTAATATTTGACTGCTTGCACTCTCTAGTTACAATATTCTTGATAATCAATAGATAATGCAGTGCAAGCACATGATTTTTCCTGCACTGAACTTACACGCCTTGCTTACACTTCTTGCTTTATGTCGCTTTAGGTTAGTAATACCTCCGATCATGGTGGAATTATCCCTTGGTGCTGTAAAAATTACCCCTCGGTGCTGTAAAAATTATCCCTTGGTGCTGTAAAAACTATAGTAGGGGAGCGTAAAACTCATCCCATGGAACTTTTTCAAGAAAAAAAAGAAAAAGTGCAAGCAAAAGTGAGGAAAAAGTGTAGGCAAAGATATGGTGCTTGCACTCGCTAATAGCTTGAAAATCAGTTTGCAACAGCAGAATAGTGACGGACGTGAGGAAAAATGAATGGAAAATCGTCTGTGGTGCGCGCGTGTATGCGTACGCACGTAGCCCATGGCATAATATCTCTCTCATTCACCTTCAACTTCCATATAAAATCGCACAATCAGATATTTTTTTTGAAAAAAATGATGGAAAGTTTTGGTAGGTTAAGAAAAAGTCGTACCTTTGCACTCGCAAACGAGAAACAACGACACTCGCAAGCGCTAACGATGGCGCGATAGCTCAGATGGTTAGAGCGCATGATTCATAATCATGAGGTCGACAGTTCAATCCTGTCTCGCGCTACTTAAGGCAGTTGCTTATAAGGCAACTGCTTTTTTGTTTGCTCTTTTTTTGATACGTTCGTGCTAAAAGTTAGGCATAAAGCAACGAAGTTATCGAAAAAAGTAGTAATTTTGCGGTCAAAATCATAAGAAACAAATCAACAATACACCAATGATTAAATCACAAGACATCAAGAAGGGTACTTGCATCCGCTTGGATGGCAAACTCTACTTCTGCATTGACTTCCTTCACGTAAAGCCCGGTAAGGGTAATACCATCATGCGTACCACACTTAAGGACGTGGTGACAGGTCGCGTGCTCGAGCGTCGTTTCAACATCGGCGAAGCTCTCGAAGACGTACGCGTAGAGCGCCGTCCTTATCAGTACTCTTACGCTGAGGGTGATCAGTATCACTTCCTCAACCAGGAGACTTGGGACGATGTGATCATCGAGAAGGATCTCATCACTGGCGTAGATTTCATGAAGGAAGGCGACGTTTGCGAGGTTGTAAGCGACGCTTCTACTGAGACTATCCTCTTCGCTGAGATGCCCGTAAAGACTCACCTCAAGGTGACTTATACAGAGCCGGGCCTCAAGGGCGATACTGCTACCAACGCTACAAAGCCTGCTACTCTCGAGACTGGCGTGGAAGTACGCGTGCCTCTCTTCATCAACGAGGGCGAAATGATTGAGGTTGATACTCGCGATGGTTCTTACCTCAACCGCGTAAAGGCTTAATCTATCAAAGAAGGATTTTCATTTTGATGATTTGACATAGGACTATTTATAGTCCAATCCTTTAAATTGTACTTGCAGCATTCTATAGGAGTGCTGCAAGTTTTTTTTGTCTACACCGCGTTCAGATAGTTCTGTGGGCGACGCGTCTCGCGTCGGCATCATCTGCATTTAATAGTGAATCTCAGCAATTACTGGGGGCGACGCGTCCTCGCGTCGGCGTCAATTAGTGTTGCAAATGAGAAAATTCATCTTGCTCACAAGAAACGCCGACGCGAGGACGCGTCGCCCCCAGTAGATTCTGAATTGACTCTGAAACCAGAAAATCTTCTTCAGCACTGTGTGGGCGATGCGTCCTCGCGTCGGAACAGTAAGTGTAGAGATTGAGATGAATATTTCCCCTTATTTGCGCATGTTTTGCATGAACGATTCTTCTTCCATCTTCATGATGTCCATGTCGGTGGGAGCAATAGACTTGAACTTCAAGCGACGGAGCGCATTGGCAGGATTGTTGGGCGCATCGGTGATGGTGAAGGTCATCACCTCAGTGAAGTCACCTCGGTAGAAGTCTACCGGGTAGATGCCCGAAGCAGGATTCTTACCCGTCACGGGAGTGATCAAGTTACCCTTATAGCGGGCAATGATAGACCAATTGGTGGCAATCGTGCGGTCGCAGTTGCTGTACATGTTGACCACAACTTTGTAAGTACCATTCTCCACCTTCTCTGTGGGCAGGTAGATGTTTTCCTTATTGATACCATCAATGTGGCAACCCGCATTGGAGTCGATGTCAAGGCCATAGGTAGCTACGGAGTCTTCTGTCACTTGTATTGTTCCACCACGGTGACCATAGTAGATGTGCTCATCGCTCGGAGTGTAGAGATGGAGGTCAATGTCCTTGTTGTTGCTAAAGGCAAGTTTGATTTCCAGTGCACCGCTCTTGGTCTCTATACGCTCGATTTCTGTCTCAACAGGGGCGGTAATCTGACCGTTTTCCAGTTGTCCGCTGATCATGATGGTAGATTTGCCAGAGTAGTCGTTGCTCATCATGACAGGAATCACGTAAGTGTTGTAGCCTGTCGATGATCGGGTAGCAACGTTGCCTTCGTCAGTGTCGGTCTTGGGATCATACTCGTAGTAGCCGCCTACATCCTTGATGCTGATGTAGAACTTGCTAACGTCTTGTTCTGTGACTACGGTTACGTAGTTCATCGCCCCATTCATTACTTGATCGCTCATCGATACGCCAGAGAGCTTCTCGTCGGTAGTTTGCTCAGGCATGTTGCCCTCGTTGTACACCGCATTCTTGATGGTGAAATACTTTGCCTCGAGCGGATGAACCACTTCAGGAGTCTTCCCGTCGTCGTTGGAGCACGATTGCATTTGTAGGCCAAGGGCCAATGCGAAAACGAAATAAAGGAATTTCTTCATAATAAAGGTATTTGAAGGGTTATAAGTTCTGGGGATTATAAAAGTATGATGTGGGCAAAGATAGGCAATAAGAAACAAACATTTTTCACTAAAAATAATGATTTCGCTCTAAGTGGCATGGTAAAAGACGTGTAATGTCAATATTTCCGCTTATGTGGCTTATTTTTTTTCATAAAAACGGCTGCGCTTCAGCCATTCAAGCAAGCTTGATGGCATTCGGCTTGCACGTTTTTTGTAAAGCATAAGAGGAATCTACCCGCTTGTGTGTGCGTGGTAGATCCCTCTTATGAAGATGTGAGATGAATGTGTAGGTAGGCGAAAAACCTTTTATAAGAATGTATTACTTTTTACTTATTACTTATTACTTCAATTTACAATTGCTCATTCTCTTATTGCGAAGCTTGCTCCAAGCCTCGATGATGCGTTGGCGCGAACGCGTGATGCTCGCTTTGTAGACCGTGCAGGTGGTAATGAAGTAGATGGCGGCTTGTACCCAGAGCATGTACCAATCGTGTTGCACATCGCCCAGCGGAGCTCCCATATTGTTGATAGCAACGAATCCGTTGATACCAAACGTTGAGGGGAAGATGTAGCTAATAGCTTTCCATGCGGGAGGTACGGCGCTGCCTGGCCATGAAAGACCCGATATGAAGAGCAGTGGCACAGAGGTGAAGACAATCAGCATGATGCACATCTCGCGATGACGCACGAAAGCACTGACCGTCATAGAGAATAATACGCTGGCAATGAGGAAGGGGAGAGTGAAAAAAGCAATGTCCCAAGGATTGCCTATCTGGTTGAGGTGGAACAGATGGGGAATAACGCCCAGAATGTATACGCTCAGCGGAATGTAGACCATGAAGTAAGCCAACCCCTTGCTCAGCACGATGCGTAGCAGTCCGCGGTGGTGGCGCGTGATGGGCACAAGATTGCGAAATTTATTGTGCTCACGAGCTGTGCCCGCTGCCATACCCACACCCAAGAGCAACGTCTGCTGAATGATGAGGATGAGTACGGCTGGGATGAGGAATGTGGCAAAGCCGTTTTGCGGATTGTAGAGCGACACCTCTTCGTACTTGATGGGGTGCTCAGCCACTTGATCCTGTTGTGCTGTAGTGCCGCCTCCGCGCTTCACCTTAATCTGCGCGTTCATGGCGAGCGACACGTTGGTATTGGCAGTAAGCACACATTTATAATAGAGCATACCGCTCATGTCGGCGAAGGCACTCACGTAGATCTGTTCACCGCGAGCAAGCCTTAGTGAAAAATCGCGTGGAATGTAGACAGCGCCATAAGCATCGCGATGCTTGATAAGATCCTTAGCTTCTGCCATGTTGGCGCAGTAAGAGATTATCTTCACATCGGGAGTAGCGTCGAGGTGGCGCAGGTATTCGCGGCTCTGAGCCGAACGACAATCATCGACCACAGCTATAGGCACGTCGCGCACCACTTCATTGGTATAGATAAACGTGTAGAGTAGGGGATAGCCCAGGGGCACAAGGAAGAAGAAGATTATCACGCCTTTGTCGCGAATAATCGTCTTGAGTTCCTCGCGGAATATGTAGTTGAAGTCAGAAAGAGCCTGACGAATGTTTTTAATCATAGCAACGTAATGATAGTGGATAGTTGGCTTATAGGGGCAGCATCGGAACTGAAAAGGTAACATACTTGTTAACCCATTAACCCGTTAACCCGTTAACTTGTTAACTCGTTAACCTGTTAACCCGTTAACCCGTCAACTTGTTAACCCAAAAACTTAGGGTTCGTATGCATACGTCTTCATCACCTTCTTAAGACGACCGAGGAAGGGGATGGGGAGCATCATGAAGCATACCATGCCCGTGACGAAGGGTAGAGCATTGATGAGCGGATATCCATCGAGAGCACAGTTGACGTAGAGCAGATAATAGAGGCGCAGGGGGAATAGGTAGGAGAGACCTTGCAGTATGGGATGCATTGCCATGACGGGGAATGACATACCCGATATACTAAATGAGATAACGCCCCAAAGCGATGCAAAAGACAGACCCATGCGGAGCGTGGGAAGCATCGTAAACATAAACACACCCAGTCCCTGGCAAGCCAATACAAAGAGCGCCATAACGCTCCACATGCGCGGTATGCCACAGTTGCAGGGGAAGTGGAGATAGCCGTAGAGTAGCAACACGTAGATGCTGCCCATCAGCAGGAATATAAGAGTCTGGGGCAAGAGCTTTGTGCCGAGTGCGGCTATGATGGAATCGTTGGCTTGATGCATGAGGTCGTCGGCTGTGCCAAACTTGAGTTCCGATCCGAGGCTGTACACTGTGGTCATGAAGATGAAGATACCCAGCATGCCCGGTATGATGATGTTGGAGAGGTAGATGCTGTAGTTGAGCCAAGGATTGTTCGTGGCGTGCATGTCGATGACGATGGGCTGGAGGTAAGCCATGGCTTGTCCTTCGGTAGCCCCCTTGGCATAAAGCACCGTGCGCGTGGCAGCTCCTGAGGCAAGTTCGGACATCATGCGCATGTCGCGATAGAGCAGTGAGCCTGCCACAAGGTAAGAATAGTTGGTGTAGAAGGAAACGGTCGGCACGCGTTGCAGTTGTGCTTGCTTGGTGGTGCCTTGAGGAATGAGGTAGAATCCGTAGATATCGCCCTTCTGTATCGCCTTGCGCGCTTCCGTCACGTTGGCATACTCGTGTACGATGTCGCTCATCTGGAAAGCATCCAGATTGCGAGCCAGGTTGCGTGTAGTGGTAGAGTGGTCTTCGTCGACGAGGCCCATAGGAAGGCTCTCGGGCAGTCCCTCCTTCATCAGTGAGGTGAAGAAGTAGTAGCAGAAGAGCGGAGCCACCACCATGCAGAATATGTAGATGGGCTGTGTGGCGAGGCGACGGAGCTCGCGAAGGACTAAAGTCCCTCCCCCCCAGCCCCCTCCCCCTACGGGAGAGGGGGTGTGGTCGCTTTGGGTGGATGAATTTCGTTGTGGATTATCTGACATAGAGCTAAATGCTTAGGTCGTTGTTTTATAATTGTGTGCAAGGGGCGAGGTGGGTATTGGTGACGTCAATGACGTGATCAATGTTGTTGAGGACTTCTTCATTAGTGAAGCGTATTACATTAAATTTAGATAGTTCTCTGCTGCGTAGCCCATCTTGATTCATTTGCTGAGGGTTGTCGTGGTATTTCCCATCAATCTCAATGATGAGTTTGTGCTTTAGTGCGACAAAGTCGGCTATATAATCATCTATGATATATTGTCGGCGGAAGTGTGCTTGGATTTGGCCAGCTCGGATATATTTCCAAAGAAGCAGTTCTGCGGGTGTAGGAAGGATTCTCATTCTCTGTGCGTTATTTTTAGCTAGAGCATAGGTCATAGGATTCGCCCACCGAGGTCCCTCTTCTTTGCCTTTATCCTTGTTCATATTTACGATGTAATATTGTTAGTATACAAATTATTGTATTCACCAAAATCCCATTTTCCATTATTCCTCTATCTCCCTATCTTTCGCCACTTAAAGTATCTGTTCCCCCTCTCCCGTAGGGGGAGGGGGCTAGGGGGAGGGGCTGTAGCCTCCTACTTTTTACTTAATCAGCACGCTCATTCCCGGTCTGAGACCATCAACCTTTTGCAGTGGACTTGCTTTTACTTCAAACGTCTTCATGTCGTACTGCCCCGTAGTCTTGGTGGCTTTCCAAGCTGCATACGATCCGAGGTCCTTCATGTAGTACACCTTGAGGCTGACTTCCTTGTTGCCCAATGCAGGAATAGTAGCCTTGAAGGTCTGATTCATCTTGAAGAGGCTCAGGTGGTCTTCACGGATGTTGAACGTAACCCACATGTCGTTCATCAGCGCCACGTTCATGATCGGAGCACCCGTACCCACGAGTTCGCCCACCTGTGGGAAAATGTCGGTCACTTCGCCATCAGCAGAAGCAGTAAGAACCGTCTCCTTGATGTAAGAATTCACCTCGCTCACTGCTCCCTTAGCACGATTGACCAGAGCAGCTGCAGCTTCCTTATCTTCACGTTCAGCACCATTCTTTGCCATGTCGTACTGCGACTTTGCTGCACGTTCTGTAGCAATGGCAGCGTTGCGTTGAGCAGTTACCTCGTCAAGCTTTTGGGCTGTCATCACGCCTTGGTCGAAAAGACGCTTTACGCGTTGGTACGACTTCTCGGCAATGTCGACACCAGCCTTGGCTTTCTGCCACATCTCGTAAGCACCAGCGATTTGCTCTTGGCGAGCACCCTTCTCTGCTTTGCGGTTTTGGGCAGCAGCAGCGTCTTCGGCGGCTTGAGCCTGTGTGAGTTTTGCCGATACTTCGGGGGCTTCGAGAATGGCAAGCGTATCGCCAGCATGCACGTAGTCGCCCTCTTTTACCATAAACTTGAGAATGCGGCCGGGCACCTTGCTCGATACGCGATATTCAGTCACGTCGGCTTGACCCTGGATGGTATCGTCTTCATGATTGAAGGCGTAGAGACTACCTATTACTACTAAAATGATGATTCCTGCCAAGATGAAGATGGCGGGAAGAAAATTCGCTTTCTGTCTCATATCGTGTATGATGTGTGTAAATATACTTTATAAAGTCTGTTGTCTATATATAAGATGTGGGCTGAGTGTCGAAGCATTATCTACCCACGGCTTTTTCGTAAGCAGCGCGGCAGAGCTTAATGTCGATCTGAGAGTCGATCTTGTCGCTATGAGCTTGCAGCCAAGCCGTCTGTGCTTGCAGAAGGTCGGTGGTATTGATCACGCCCTCCTTGAAGCCCACCTGTGCGGTACGCAGATTCTCTTCCGCCTTGTCGAGGTTCTTTAGGCTCAATTCAAGCTTGCGATTGGCTTCGTTCACACGGAAGGCTTCCTGTGTCACCTGCAGCTCGATCTTCTCTTTCGCCTCGTCGGTCTTCAGACTTGCCATTTGGGCTTCCGTGCGAGCAGCGCGTACTTTATACTTCGTCTCCCCCCAATTCCATACGGGCACTTTCAACATTACGCCTACTGCCCACGTGCCACGAAATTTCTTCTCAAAACTGTTGAATACATTCGGGTTGGAAATCATGTATCCTCCCGTAAGCGCCAATTGAGGCAGTACGGCAGCGCGTTCCACCTTAGCCTTTTCAGCATAGATACTCTGCGCGGTGGCGAGTTGGCTTAGTTCGGGACGCAAGTCGTAGGCCGTCTGCACTTCCGCCTTGATGTCCTCAGTCTGTGTGGGCAGGTCGGCATTGTTTTCGTCTGCAAGGGTAGGAGCTGACTCGAGAGGCAAACCGCAGAGTTGGCACAGGAGCATGCGCGAGAGCGTAAGCCCATCTTCCACCTTGACGAGCGTCATCTCTGCTTCATTGAGCTTCACGCTGACAGAGAGCTCGTTGCTCTTGGTAGCCACACCCTCGTGGATCATCTTCACCACGTCGGAGTCGAGATGAGCCAACATGTCGCGATAGCTGATAGCTAAGCGGCGCTTGTTGGCGAGCGATACCACTTGCCAATACGCCTTGTCTACGTCGAGTGTCACCTGCTGACCGTCGGCGCGGAGCTGATCTTGTGCAAGCTTTTCTTGAAGTTTGGTGATATTCTCGTAGGCTTTGATCTTACCACCCATATAGAGAGGTTGGGTTAGGAGGATCATGCCTGCCGTCATGTTGCGCGTGTCGGTACGCAGTGCATCGGTAAGCCCTTGTCCGAAAGCGTTGCCCAACTGACCAAACTGAGGAAGTTGTCCGCTTATGTTCTGGATTAGTGGAGCAAGGTCAGGATGCTGCTGTATGATTTGACCAGCAATCGTCTGAAACTGCCCGCTGAACTGGCTCATGGCATTTGTTCCCAGATTGTTGAGTGCATTCTTTTGATCCTTGCTAAGCAGTGAAATCTCGTTGCCCGAACGCATGTAGCCTGCTGTAAGCGAAACTTTGGGCAGATAGTTTGTGTGAGCCGCCTTTCGATCCCATCCAGCTTTTTCGATCTTCATCTTGCCTTGCGCCAATTCCTTGTTGTTGCGCATGGCCAGTGCACGACAACTATCAAGCGTAAGCACCGTTTGTGCCTCAGCCCAAAGGCTGAAACCTGCAAACGAGAGTAGGATTAAGAGTTTCTTCATATAGTCTGAAAGAGTGTATTATAGTTTCTACATTTAATCATGCAAAATTACGGATTTATCGTATTCGGTGCACACCTCATGTTCTCAAAAGAGTGAAATAGAACAATTGTGCCGTACAATACATATACTGTTGGACATTTCAAGTTCCGGTTTTAGAATAGGCGGACTGAATCATTCTAAATCCAGAACTTCAGTTACATATCTTATAAGTGTACTATCATGTACTGTAAATAACATCAGCGAATTGTTTTTAGGCCCTCTTTTAAATGTCTCATATCGAACGAAATGAATGCTCATATCGAACGAAATGAATGTTCATATCGAACGAAATGAATGTTCATATCGAACGAAATGAGCCGTCAGTTACATGATTCTTACTGACAATACATGAAGGTTCAGATTTTTTCTTAGCCTTTATAACTATTCAAATAGAACACATTGGCAAAATTCTTGCTTCCCGTGTCGAAATGAATAAGTATTTTAAGCTTTGGATGTAGAAAGAACCCTTGCAAACTTGCGTGGATTAGGCTGAAGCTAGATTGCAAGATCTAAATTCGAAACTTGAGTTAGGCATTCTCTTAATCAAGTAAAAGCGTTCATGCAGATTTTGCCAGGCGATTGCTCAGCCATAGCCATCGTTTAGGTCAAGGCCAAAGTAAACCATTTCAGTAAATCGTTCAATGTCAAAAATAAGAACGCAGCATACTGAAAACTAATGAATTGCTTAATATTTTTTTGAAACTTATACTATAAATATTGACCGCCTATGTGCTTGCTCTTGCCATGCATGCGTTTGAGCGCATAAGTAAAAGAATTTTAAAATCAGGAAAGTTGTACCTTTGCCAAAGAGAGATGTACTGAGAATGTGCTAATAATCACTATTTGCCGAATGCTCATAATGAGATAGAAACAAACTCTGATATGAACTGGTCAACGTGAAAAACGTGCATTTTCATAAATTACTAAGAACTGAATCTAAAGAAAAACAAACATTATGTCACAAAACAAAACAGTAATTCAAGGACTCACCCCCGACGAAAATGCGGGAGGTATGACAGGTATGTATGCACGTGGCGCACAGCCTGCAACTCGTGGCACAATCGTACCAGGTATGGAAAGCATGGGGGCAGCTCAGCCCGCAGCTTCAGCAGCTCCTGCTCAGCGCAGAGTAGTGCAGCCAGGAAAGCCTGTTGTAGGTTTTCTCTATTCTATCTCGCGCACGCAGATGGGAGAGTATTGGCCGCTACAGATAGGACGCAACACCATTGGGCAAGACGATGCTTCAGACATTGTGCTGAAAGAGGGCACTGTGTCGGGCAATCATGCCGTAATCATTGTCAGACAAATCAAGAATACGGGTGGCGTCATTGCAGCCGTGACTGATACACAGTCGACCAACGGCACGATGATTAATGGCGAGACCATCGGATTCCAAGCTGTAGAGTGCCATAGTGGTGACAAAATCACCGTGGGCAACAACTATGAACTCGTATTGGTGCTGATCGATGCCAGCAAGTACGACCTCTCTGTGGCTGAAGGCTTTATTCCAGTAGAAGCCTCAGAGCCAGAGGACGATTATAGCGACGTTCCTTCCTTTGGCAGTGGAAACACTCAGCCCGAAGGTTTCCAACAGCCGTGGCAAGGTGGCTATATGGATAATGGAGGTACGGTAGGGCTTGATGGCTCCGTGCCTGGACACAATAGTGGTGGTACGGTTTCGATGTAAGTCCGCCGCTTGTATCGGCATCACTTCATGCAATAATTGTATTATCTCTTTATATAGGTGATGTCGATCCGCATTATAAGGAACGTTTATCTCAAGCAGTGCATTTCTCTCCATTTCTCTTATGAAGCAACGAGAGGGTGCTCTGCGTGAGAAGGAACATTAGTCTTAAAATAAGAAAGCAGCATGTCATTATTCAGAATACAAGGTAAATCCGAAAAGCAGCAAGGAATATACTATGAGTTTGATTCCGACGATGAACCTCTAGGCGAGGGTGGAATGGGCAAGGTGTATAAGGGCCGGTGTGTAAACGAATTTACGCAGTCGGTGCGCAATGTCGCCATCAAGTTTATGTATAGTGACATGCCACCTTATGCCATAGAGAAGGCTCGACGTGAAGCAGCAATCCACTTCCGCCATGACAATCTGATAGAGATGCTTGGCTTCATCGAAACAGAAAGTCGCGGCGTATTGGGCGAGGTGCAACACCATTATCATGTGGTGAGCGAACTGCTCGAGGGCGTATCGCTTGATCATCTGCTAAATGGTAAACTCGTCGATCAGAAAGGAGTGACTGTCCCTTATGCCGAGAAACTCTATAAGGACTATCAGCATGATCCCATACACTTTGCATCATTTATCGTGCGCAATGTGCTATCGGGATTGGCCAGTATGCATGATGCTGGTTATATCCATCGCGACATCGATCCTACCAATATCATGATCACACGCGATGGTCATATCAAACTCATCGACTTCGGTATTGCTAAAAAATACAACTCCTTAACGACAAACGACAAGCACCTTACACAAGCAGGGCAGTTCATCGGAAAACCAGAATATGCAGCGCCCGAACTCGTGTTGGGTGCGATCAACGAGCAGAATCAGACAACAGACCTTTATGCAGTGGGCATCCTGCTCTTCCAGTGTATCGTAGGGCACGTTCCCTTCGAAGGCGATCGGAGCGATATCTTGCAAAAGCAACTTCATGCTCCTCTGCCGCTTAAACTCATCAAGCACAAGGGTATGCGCCGGCTTATCGCTCGTGCCACAGAGAAACAGCGTGCCAAGCGATTCCAAAGTGCAGCAGAATTCCGCGTGGCGCTCGACCACGTTGACGAAGTTGGTAGAGGCATAGAGTGGAAGCCGCTCTATACTTACATAGCTGGTGGCGCTGTGGCTTGCGTAGTTGCAGTGGCTGGCATTGGCATGGCACTGAGAGGAAGTGGTAACTCTGCTGGTGGAGATTCTGATGGATTGCAGACAGAAAGCTATACTTACGATAGTGCTTTGTCTTCTATTCACAAGGGCACGCTCTCAGAGCAACGAGCCATTGACGTGCTCGACTCCCTCTCGCGCACAGACGCTCGTGCTACATTTTTGCTGAGCCAACTCTTGTTTAAGAGCAAAATGACCGACGACAATGCTCCTGACAGCATCAAGCGCATACAGCAGCAACTTGGCATTCAAAGCGACAATAGCAGGGCACACGAACTCTTGGTAAGAACTCTCGAACAAGAACCCAACAATTATAAGGCCGCTTATGAGTTGGCACTCGATTATTGGAAAGCTGATCAGCGTACTGACGCTGTGCCTGCTCGCGATGGTAATCGTGCACAGCAACTCTTCGACAGAACTTACCAACTCGCTACGGAAGCCAACGATGCAGAGTATGCACGTCAGGCAGATTCTTATCGCTCTGCCATTAAGCAATGGCGTGAAAATCTCAAAATGATCAATAGTAAGAACTGATAAAAACTTTCCGCGTTATGCCAAAGCCCAAAAGATCAAATGTGGTGCAGAAGCCCGGCGACCCATACATCTATCTATATGTCATGGGGGAATGGTATTGCTACAATCCCCAAGAGCCACCGCTCGGTAGCGGAGCCATGGGCGATGTGTACCGTGGATATCGTTGCAAAAATGGGGCAGTAATTGCTATCAAGCGAGTGAAAGACTGCTATGCAAACAATAAGATGATACGCGAAAGGGCGCGTCAAGAGGCAAGTCTGGCATTTCGCCACCCCAACTTAGTAGAGATGATAGGCTGTTGCGAGTATGCCCCTGACTATGGCCCCATATTCATCCTAAGCCATTACGTGCAAGGCGTGAATGTAGATCAGTACGTACACTCGTTTGACGAATCGCCTACAAGGGTGGAAAAGATATGTAGCGTGGTATGCGATGTGCTCGATGCGCTCGACTACGTTCATTCTCGGGGCGTGATTCACCGCGACATTAAGCCCTCTAATATTATGATAGAGAATGGATCGAATGTGCGCTTAATGGATTTGGGCATAAGTCGCATGAGCGGTGGTAATAAATTCTCTTCTTGTGGATTCATCGGTACTCCGCAGTATTCAGCTCCTGAGCAAATCAAGCGTGAAGAGAATGGTAGTGTAGTTTCTATTAATGCTACGACAGATATCTACGAGCTTGGTATCACTTTCTACGAACTCCTTACTGGCACCAATCCGATGGATTGTGAGAGTGAAGCTGAAACGTTGGCTCATCAATTGTCTGAACCTCTACCTTATAATGAGTGCATCCCACGCAGACTATTTAAGGTGATAGCTAAGGCTACAGAAAAGGAACAGAGTCTGCGCTATCAGACCGCATTAGAGTTTAAGGAAGCTATTCATCAGGCTTTGCAGCCCGAACCCTCTGCCGGAGAACGTCTAAGTGAGTGGATACAGAGCCACCAAACGATGGTGATTATCGCAGCTACAGGTTTTGGCGTAGCTTTGGCGGCAATCATTTTGATAGCCCTAACGATTTAGCTCTTATGCTCATGCACAAGTTTTCCTTCTTATCCTAACGATATTGCCCCATGGAAATACAAAAGATTTATACCAACGACAACGGAATCGTTTCCGCCTTTGCCGAATCGCGCATTGGAGGTCGTCCTGAAAACCAAGACTCGTACGGATGGCAAGAGAATCCGCGAGGTTATCTCGTCACCGTATGCGATGGTATGGGCGGAGGGCCTGGAGGCAAAACAGCCTCGACAATAGCAGTCAAAGAGATCCTTCGGAGTGTGGCTGAAGCTTCCGACGACGAAGAAATTCCTAATATACTTAAGAAAGCCATACGCAATGCTAACCTGTCCATACTTCAAGCAGGAAGCAATCATCCTAATCTCAAGGGAATGGGGTCGACGGCTACCGTGCTTTGGGTTACGCCCTATGCCGCGTATGCAGCCCATGTGGGTGATAGCCGCATCTACCAGTTGAGAGGACATCGTAAAGTATTTCGTACGTTCGACCATTCCATGGTGTTTGATATGGTTGGTCAAGGTGTTATTACGGAGGAACAGGCTCGTCTATCAGCACAATCCAATGTGATAACGCGAGCATTGGGCATTAAGCCCGACGTTGAGGTAGATGTCGTAGAGTTGCCCTACTGCCGGGGTGACCGATTCGTGCTTTGCACCGATGGTATTCATGGTACGATGCCCGAACGAGACTTACTTCGCCTTCTCACCAATCAGCGCCCCACGCTCGGAGCACTGACAGACGACGTGGCAACATCTATCGACAATCAAGGACGCTCCAAAGGCGGTGGGCATGACAACTTAACAATCGCCATGGTGGAGACAAAAGCCAACTCTAAACTGAAACAACCTATGAGTAAGAAAGCAAAACTTCTGATGGTGACGTTGATCATCATAGCCGCTGCAAGTATAGCTGGTAATATCGTACAACTGAGGAAAACTGGTGATGCGGCATGCTATGCTGATAGCGTGAAAGTGCTAAAAGATACCATCGTGAGTCACCAGCGCCAGCTTAGCACTTATCAAGCGCAAGCCGATAGTATGGCAAAACTCATGAATGAGAATACAGACCTAAAGGAACGAAACGAGAAAATTACTAAGCTTATCAAAGAGATGCAGACGCTCACTGATACAGCTTCACACAAATAGCAGATAACTTATGAAAGTATATTCCATAGGACGTGATACGGAGTGTGACATCATTATCAATGATAATAGTGATGTGATAAGCCGTCGGCATGCCGTAATCAGTGTGGCCGACAATGGGAAACTGACCCTAACCGATACCAGTTTTAATGGTACATATGTCAATGGTATACGCATTTCGCCCAATGTGCCAGTGCCTGTGACGCGCAAAGATAGTATCACCTTTGCTCACGTGGCAAAGCTCGATTGGCATCTTATTCCTCAGCCCGCATGGAGACGATGGCTGTTGCCGAGTGGAATTGCCACAGGTGTGCTGATTGTAGCGGGTGTGGTGTGTGCAGTGTGCTTCTCGGGTGGAAATTCTGCTTCTACTCCGCATGAAGAAGAGCCGTCAGTGGCTGCGACAGACTCTGTTGTGCAAGAAAAATCTGATAGTACAGATAAACAGAAAATGGATAGTGCAGATAAGAAAAAGGCCGACCATGCGGATCAAGGCGTGATCCATCGTAAGGATAAGTCGCAATCCACCTCTTCGAAGAAAAGCGATGCAAAAAAAACTAAGACCGAATCTGAAAAACAGAAAAAGTCGAAGTCGACAGTAGAGAAAAAGCAACCTTCTCAAAAGGGACAAGATGCAAAGCAAGCCAATTCTTCTACTAAGTTTGGTGGTAAATCGTCTGCCAAGGAAAGTCCATCCAAGGATCAGAAGACGCAGAACGCAAAGCCACAGCAGAGCGCACCTACTTCAGAACAGAACAAAAAAACGAGAATACATTAATCCCACCTTTCACCCTTAAACACCCCAACCGATATGAGACTCTTGAAAATAGGTCGCGATGCTTCATGCGACATCGTACTGCACAGCGATAAAGTAAGTGCCCTTCATGCAGAGATTACTTTGCTCAACAATGGCGACATTTCGCTCGAAGACAAAGGCAGCCACAATGGCACCTTTGTGATGAACCGCCCCATAAAGCCCGGAACGCCCGTTAATATCCGTCGTGGCGACGCTGTGCGCTTTGCCGATGTAGAGCTGCAGTGGAGCCAAGTGCCCATGCCCGAGGATAATACCAACTTTAAGGGAATATGGTCTATTGGTAGCCATTTCAACAACGATATTCAGATCAAGGGAAACACCGTAAGCCGCTATCATGCTACGATAAAGCTCTCGCGTGATGGTAAGTTCTTCATTATCGATCATAGCAAGAACGGTACTACCGTGAATGGCGTAAGAATCCCTCAGAACCAGCCTACGCAGCTGAAGAAAGGAAGTCAGGTGGTGTGTGGCGGAGTGCCTGTCGACCTCAGTTCGCTTCCTTGGCCCAAGGGCGCATGGAAGGCAGTATTGGCGGTGGCAGCAGCCTTGCTCATCGTATGCGGTGTAGGCTTTGGCGCGTATAAATATATGAATACGGGCAAGACCTACTCTATGGAAGAGACCAATACACGTTTCAAAAACTCCGTGGTGATGCTCGTAGGCACTTACCATTATGAGGTATCGGCGGGCGATCTCGACCTTCGCTATTTCAACATCCCCACTAAATTTATGTTTGTGACTGATGGTAAGGGAAATGAGAAGATAGTAGACTTGGAAAGTCTTTCGCCCGAAGATCGTATGCAGTACTGCATGTACTTTGGTACAGGATTCTTCATCTCCAACGACGGACAGTTGCTCACCAATCTCCATGTGGCAAAGCCCTGGCTGGTACATCAGGACATGATCGAAAACATCGAAAACTATGTAAAGCGCATCATCGCCCAGGCTGCTGAGGCTCGTGCTGTGATTCGTACCATCAATGGTGTAGCTCCCGAGGGAATCTCTGCCTACATTTCACAGGTGAAGGTGACGGGCGTGAGCGATGGTATACTCCTCGTGCCTCAAGGCCGCTATTTTAGTGAAGAGAATGCGATCAAGTGCAAACTCCTCTCAGGCGGTGATGACCTGGATAAGGACGTAGCTCTCATCCAGAGCGAGCGCATGGAACTTCCCAATTCGAAGTGCACTTTCGTCAACGTGAAAGATTCTATGGACGTAGCAGAAGATTGCATTGAGACCGGCCGACAACTCTATACCATAGGATTCCCCGCCCCCACAACGCTTCAGGATTCGAAGAGCGAGAAAGGCATGCAGTCGCTTTGCCATGGTGGTCGCATCAGCCGAGAGTCTAACGAATTTAGTTTCATGTTTGATGCCACTACGGCAGGTGGCGCAAGTGGCTCTCCAATCTTCAATGAGAAGGGCATGCTTGTGGGCATTCTCAATGCCACTACCGATCAGAAGAACTTCACTTGGGGCATCAAGGCCAAGTATATCAAGGAACTCCTTGAAAGTCCGCATACCGTAAAATAAAGTAGATAAGCAAACTGCTCGTGGATGGTAGTATACTGTGATCCATCTTTCTTGTCCATCCGCGGCAGTTTCCTTTCACCCATAAACAACGTAAGCTATGAAAAAACTTGCATTGCTCTGTATGCTCCTGGCTTCAAGTTATGGACTGATGCGCGCCGTAGTGGTGCAGAAGTTTTGTATGAAGAATGGATCCGTCTACTACGGATTCATCGTGAAGCAAAATACTGAGGGCAACATGACCATAAGCGCCGACCGCTCTCTCATCAGTCTGCCTGGTAAGCAAGTCAAGATACTGCGCGAATACACCAAGGCCGAGTCCGACCTCAGTAAAGAGTGGGCACAGTGGGCACGAGACAATCAAGCCCTTGTCAAAGAGGGCGGAGTATCGCTACTGAAGCTTGCCGACGTCAGCGTAACCGATTCCACCACGACCACCCAGTACAAGGGCGTATGCCTCACAGAGAAAGGCTATCATGTGACCTTCCTCTCCATGCAACCAGCCACGCATACCATTCGTTGGGAAGACGTGAGTGCTGTACAAGCCGACCGCCGCTCTAAACTCGACCTATCGGGCATCAACGTGCGCTACGATCTCTCTGATGGAACCAACTTTGAGGGACAATATGCTGAAGAGACAGCATCCTCTCTCAGTCTCTACGATCAGCAGGGCGTGAAGCACACTTTCGCCGTTGACGACGTAGTCAAAACGCGTTCTTTTGCCATCAATGATAAGCAAGACTTCTTCGAACAATGTCCTACGATCGACCACGTGAAGCTACGTAGCGGCGAAATCATCGAAGGCTACATCGTGGAGCAAGTCTACGATGGCGATAAGAGCACCCTCACTGTGAAGACCAAAGACGGCTCTCAGCGTAAGGTCAAGATGAGCGAAGTGGAGGAAAATCTTCGTGCTGAAAATGCCGACGGCTACAAGCCCCTGAAGGACTTTGTGGTGGAAAAGGGCTTACTCTTCCTCAACCGCCACCAAGCCGCTTGCAAGACAATGACCGAGGCCGACAATGCTGTGAGCATCGTGCAGGATAGCATCAAGCAAGTGGTCATAGAGTTGCCACGCGGTGCTAATGGTGCAGAACTGGCAGTAGAACTCAATGACGAATATTTTGCAAGTCTGCCCGAGATGCAACTTATTAAACTCACACGCATGGAGGGACGTAAGACGGTAAGCTACCAATTCACCTATAAGAATCTGGCTACGCAATCCATCCGTCCTAAGAGCTCTGAATGCAGCGTGAACGGCACTCGCCGACTCACTTTCAGTCTGCCTTCAAACGGTTGTTATGCACTCTTCAATGCGAAGGACCGCAAAGCCTTTTTTGTAGAAGTAAAATGATAGGCGAGGGGAGGACCATCTTCCGATAGGCTTGCTCCTCCCGCTTCTTTAATCCATAGAAACTCTCTTCACAGATATTATGAACACACGTGAAATCACCGTAGGGCGTTCGAAAGATTGCGATATCTACCTCGACCCCAATTGCAAATATGCCAGTAGCCACCATGCCGTAATCTACTATGACGGACGGCAGCTGATGTTTCGCGACACCAGTACCAATGGCACGATGATCAATAATCAGCGCATCCACCAACGCGCAGTGCCTATACGCCGTGGCGACATCATCATGCTCGCAGGTCAGTATCAGCTCAATTGGAACCAAATAGACTATTATTTCCCGCCCCAGCAAGCCTCTCCTTATAGACCATCAGAGCCATTGAATACGGGAGGCACACAGCCAGCCAACTTCCGCATGGCAGAAGAAGCCGCATCGTCCGATCCCGTAGATGTGAACAAATGGAGTTGGGGCGCATTCATGCTTTACCCCATTTGGGGATTCTTCAATGGCTGCTGGTGGGCCATCTTTGTAGGTATCTTCTTAGGATGGTTGGCACCGATTCCCAACATTATCTTCGGTATTTATGGTAGCCGTTGGGCATGGCAAAACAAGCAGTGGAGTAGTCTCGAATCTTATGCCTCGGCACAGAAGGGATGGAACACGGCAGGGCTTATCATCTTCTGCCTCAATCTTGCCGTCTTGCTCCTCGTACTTATCTTCTACTTTGTGCTCGGAGCAGCCATTCTGAGCAGTATTTAAGGATTTACAGAGATTACAGATCTCCTCTAATATTTCTATTAATTCACTCCTCTCATATCATCACTCCATGGTAAAGATCTCCTCAGACCTCTTCCCGCTAATGGGCTTTATTGAGTCTCGACAGGGCGGAAGAGCCGAAAATCAAGACGACGCTGGCTATGCCGAAACCCCGCAAGGCTTTCTCCTCGTAGTATGTGATGGTATGGGAGGAGGACCTGGCGGGAAAACGGCTTCGCTCATCGCCAAGACGGAAATCATCCGCACACTGCAGCAGATGCCCCCGCAGGTCCCAGCCCAGGAAGCTTTCAAGCGAGCAGCTCAAGCAGCCGACCTCGCTCTGAAGAACCGCATGCACGCCGAGCCGCGTCTTGCTGGAATGGGTTCTACCTTCGTAGCCATCTTACTCCGAAAGTCGTCCGCCATTATAGCGCATGCTGGCGATAGTCGTTGTTATCGTCTGCACCGCGGACGAATGGTCTTCCGCACACGCGACCACTCTCTCGTAGGCGAACTGGTGAGTAAGCGAGCACTGACCGAAGAGCAGGCACGCACGTCGCCCCAGTCCAATCTGATCACCCGAGGACTTGGTTCGGTGAGCAATTCACAACCCGAAGTTGATGAAGTGCCCTATAGTCCTGGCGACCGATTCGTGCTTTGCACCGATGGCGTATGGGGCATGATGGAGCAGCGTCAGCTCTTGAAGCGCTTCAAGTCATTAGTCAAGCTCAACGAGGATATGCCTCGCATGGCCGATGAGATAGACCGCTTAGGCTTCAGCCAAGGCGGTCATCACGACAATCACACCTTTGCCGTGATCGACGTCCGTGCGGCATCTACGCTGCGAGATCCCCTCTCCGTCAGACTTTTGCAGCCACGATGGCTTGTGCCCCTGTCGGTAGTGCTACTGATGCTCTTGGCAGGAGGATGCATAGTCGCATGGCAGTGCTCTTCTGCTCCTACGATTATTCGTGGAGCAGGCGTAGGCGCAGGATCAGAGCTCCCCTCGTCAGGTGGCAATTCCCCTTCGCGGCTGTTCACACCCGAAGATGCTCTGCCCTCATCGTCGGCTGACAGCTTCGGAAATGCATCCACCTCGGCCGATACTTCACGTACGGCACACGGAGATGATAGCCCCCCCGAAACCACATCGTCTGCCTCTCGTCTGCCTCATTCTCACGAAGTGCAAATGCTCGAAGAGATAAGGCGCAATGTGAGAAATCTGCGTGATCTGAAGTGTGAAAAGCAAGATGAGGCCGTGAAGCGTAGCGACCAGTTGGCTGAGGACATCTGCAGCCGGCTCCGCGATCTCCGCAATACGTGTGATTCTCTGAAAGAACGCAGCACGTTGCGTCGCGGCAGTGTGGAACAAGTCTATCTCTATGCTGAGCGCTATAAGGGCTACCTTAAGAAGGTGCGTCCCACCGATGGACACTTTGTCATTATCGACCGAGGACGTCGGGTAGTGGAACATTTGCAGCAAGAACTCGATCGCCTCGTCGAAACCCATAAAAATCATCCCACACACTAAAAGCATCATGTTACGCTGTAAGATATCTAAGTACATTCTCCTCCTCGCCCTCTCTCTGCCACTTCCCTCTGTAGCACAAACGGCTGTGTGGCTCATGCCGCCTGCTTCGTATTCCGATTGTGCTTATCTGGGTAAGGGATTGTTCAAGCTCGTGAAGGATGGGCGAGTAGGACTCATGAATAGTAGTGGCGAGATGGTGGCAGCTTGTGAGAATAGCGCTCTGACACCATTCTACGAGGGCAAAGCCTTGCTCCTCCAGGCTACTCCCAAGGGAGAGCGCGTGGCGGGCTGTATCGATGAGAATGGTTTGTATCATCGTTTCGCCCATACTTACTTCACTCTGCAAGGACAAGCCTTCTTCTCCGACGGACTTCTCTCTGTAAGCAATGAGAAAGGCCGCCTCGGCTACGTCGATGTGGCTGGACAGGAAGTGGTAGGTTTCGACGGACGATTTGACCGCATTAAGCCCTTCAGCGAAGGCTATGCTGCCGTGTTTCGTAAGAAAGCTTATGGCCTCATCGATAAGAACGGCACCGAAGTGCAGTTTCGCTTCAGCACCGTGGGCGAACTCTATGGTGGAACGAATGCCTACAAGGGGCAGGTGTACGTATGGGACACGGATGGCCAATTCTATGTGTACAATACGCAGCGTGGAGGCGTCTGTGAGAAAACGAAGTTGCCCTCAGGAAATCGTTCGTTTGATTATCTCTATCGCCTCAGTAGCCTCACGGGGCAAACGCGCACATTGCCCACTTCTCCCTCGCTCGCTGAAGGCGTGAAGGGCCTCTCGCCTGTGAGCACAGACGGATTGTTGGGCTATCAGGCCGACGGCAACGACGTACTCCCTCCGCAGTTTCTTTCTGCCACAGACTTTCGCGATGGCTATGCCGTGGTGCGTACATCGTCGGGCATGGGCATATTGCGCTATGTAGAGGGCGAACGGCTCTACCCCGTAGGCAATTCCTCGCCGGTGAAGTATTATGGCTCAACCGCCGCTTGCCAGCTCTCACTCTCTGTGCCCGAAGCATGGGTGGGCAAGTCGCTACAAGTGCATCTGCTCGACGAGAACGGCAATCCATTCCAGTTTAAGGCACACGAGCAGAGCTTCACATTCGAAGTCTCTCCCCGCCGGTCGCAGCAGAGCTTCACTGCCATCGTCGAGAGCGAGGGTTTAGTGATCTATCGCGGAGAACTCTCTTACCGATTCGATCATCGCACACGTTGCTCCACCTGTGGACGCGACGTGGCTGAATGTAGCTATCGTGGCAAGCACCCCGTGGCTCAGCCCAAGCCTTCTCCATCGGCAGCCACTCCCGCTTCGTCATCTCACGGCAAAAGAGAGAAACTCTGCAGCACCTGTGGACTGCCCATCAGTCGATGCAAGTATCAGGGCGTGCATTAAGGCCTGCGCATCGTAGATCAGACGCCACTGTGCAGATACGCGAGTTGGAAACATCCCCCCCTCCGTTTTACCCACTCGTTGCCTCTCCCTACTTTCCCTCGAGCTAACCACATATTAACTCCTAACACATACGAACTCACAATGAAGAAACAACTATTATTCTGCGCTGCAATGCTCTGCGGGCTTACAGCGATGGCACAAAGCGACTTCGGCGAAGAAGAAGCGGGCGTGGGTGTGCCCAAGGCCAAGAAGCATGCATTCTTTATCGGTCCCAAGGTGGGAGCCACCTTTACTACGATGACCGATCCTAAGCAAGGAAAGCTCTACGACTCTTTCGGTATAGGCTATTCGGGCGGTGTAGCTCTGCAGGGCCGCTTCGGTCAGAGCAGCCCACAGTCGCCTGGCGGAACAGGCTTTGTCGGTGCTGGTTTAGAACTCAAGTACAAACTCAACAGCGTGAAGACCCTCGGTGTGGATGAGAAGGGTAAAGAAGAGGCGAAGCTCAATCTCTCCTACTTCGAGGTGCCCCTCTACCTCCATATCTATCCCGCTTGCAAGGTGAAAGCACTCAACGGACTCTACTTGGAAGCTGGCGTGTCCATTGCCGGAACGATTAGCGCCAAGCCAGAGAGCATCATAGCTGAGAATGTCTACTACAAGACGGGCGATCTTAAGGGCTTCGACGTGCGCCCACTCGTAGGCTTAGGTATCACCACGAAGAGTGGCTTCGACGTGAATGCTCGCTACTATATTGGCACTTCCGACCTTGCGAAGAATATGGCTTCGAAGCAAAATTCTTTCGAAATCTCGCTGGCATGGATGTTTAAGCTCTAAACTTCCTAAAACCCGTTGGCGGAATTCTTGGTTAACGGGTAAACAGGTTGACAAGTTAACAAGTAAATAGCTCTTAGACTACTTGTTTCGTTAAAAACGAGAACGATTGTACTCGACAAACTTACCTGTTAACTTGTCAACCCGTTAACAAATTCCGCCAACGCGTTCCTAAAGTAAAAACATCATTCTTTTACATCATCATATCCCCATTATGAAACACATACTTTATTCAGCCTTTATGGCTGTGGTCATGCTGGTGTTTGCTGCATGTACTAACGACGAGATAGAGATACTATCGACGAGCAAAGTCGATGTGGTAGTACCCACGGCCGAACTTTACAGCAATCTCGGTCCCACTGCTTATGTCAATTTCTTAGGCAATAACAATACGTACTCTGTAGGCGTGAAACTCCTCGTCTACAATGAGAATGGAGAGCTGGTCAAAGAAGATATTCAGACCTCTCGTACCCTTACCGACATCGATATTGAGCTCAACACTCTGCCCGAAGGCAAATATAATGTAGTAGCTCTGCAGACGATGATAGATGCCAGTGACCAATTGGAGGCTGACGATCTGTCAGAATACTGGACGCTGGTGAATAAGGGCAAGCTATCTACGCTCCGTGTCGACACGAAGGCTGACAAGATCTTCTGGTATGGCACCTTAGGTGTAGCTAATGGCACCCTCACCGTAACGGATCGTGATAGCAGAGTTCGCCTCACACCAAGCCCTGTGGGTTTCCTTATGGACTTGGACTATGAGAATATGGCTTCTACTGACTATGTAGAGTTGGGCTTCTTCTTCCACAATGCAGCTGATGGCTTGTATCTCGATCCATCGCGTACGGGTAGCGATAAGATTTACTATGACAACTACAATGGCACCAACACGTGGAGCCCCGTGAGCTATTTCTATAATAACTCAGGCTTGGCCGATAAGGACGGACAAACCGTGTTCTTAATCGGACAAGGTGAATCGCAGGTGTGCTTCGGTGTGGCAGATGCCACGCAGTTCTCCAACCACAAGTTTTCCATGTTCCCCACGAATGGTATGAGATACACCTTCGAGTGGGGTAAGTACTACCAAGCATTTGCCATCTACAACGCTCAGACTCGCAACTTCGACTACTTCTTAGGCAACCACAATGACTTCGACGCATGGTATCAGCAGTACACCACTGCCCACACCTCTTACTTCGCCCAGCCCACTACCAACTGGGGCACTACGGTCTACAACGTGAAGTCGTTTATGAACGGCTATACCATGGGCAACGCCAATGGTGCGCTCATAGAAAAAGAAGATGGCTCGTACGTGCTTTGGTATAAGGGTAAGTACAAAGAAGAAGAGACCGACTACTACTTCAGCAGCAGTACGGGCGGTCTGTATCGTGCTTACGTGTTTGTCAAGAAAAACGTAATCAGCGAGGAAAACTTGGCCACGTATATCAAGAACTTGGGTTATACCTATGCGGGCAAGACCAATGATGGCAAAGCCTATGTGTTTGAATCGGCTGATCAGAATACGTGTGTACAGTTTGGCGAAAACGATGAGGGCGTATGGTACGTATGCTTCTTCGACGTGAACAACTCGCTCAACAAAGCACCCTCAGCGGCCTCCATCAAGCGCATGTCGGCAAAGCACTAAGCATGGCATGGGTAGACCTCATGAATGGCTCTCGCGCGTATGTGCGCATGCGCGCTCTGTCAATTTCACGAGCGGAAACCCTCATTGCTGTCACTACTGCTCTGTAATATTTTGATAATCAATGCTTAATAGGGTGTAGGCAACGTCCGTTTGCCTACACCCCGCTTGCACTCTTCCCCTCACACTCTTCCATCTCTTCACCCAGTACTGGGGGCGACGCGTCCCCGCGTCGGCATCATCAGCAATGTTCCTCCAATGGCTTCAACTAATGGTTGGAAGCGTTTTTACTAATGGTTGGAAGAGAAAAAACTAATGGTTGGAAGCGTTAAGATTATCCCCCCGAAGCGTTTCTCATCGTAAGATGGATAATATGAAGCATGCAGTGCAAGCAAAGTGATGAAAAAATGGTACTACCCTCATCTTGTAAAGCACTGAAAATCAAAATTTATGGCGAAGAGAATGCAGATAGTGACAGCACAATACTTTAAAATTGGCTGAAGTGCGCGCGCGTAAGAGCTATCAACCTACTCCCCCTCCGGGTGCGCAAAAGAAAAAGTGTACAGTTTGTTCACTCTTTTTGCTCAACAGATTAAAGCATCGTATCTTCGCAGCAACAAACATTCTGTGGTGAGAAACATTCCCTCAGCCTCACACCCAGTTCTGTGAGCGACGCGTCCCGCGTCGGCTTCATCAGGGGGAAATAGAAATCATATCCTAAGCCGACGCGAGTCGCGTCCACAAAGCTGATGAAGCAGATCCTAAAAGAAACATTTCAAACTAATCCTACTTTCTCATGATAAGAGTCATCCTACTCCTCATAATCTCATTCCTAAGCATTCAGCTCAATGCTGCTCCCGCCTATCCGCGTCCCATGCAGGTGAAGCAAAAGGATGGAAGCATGCTGCAAGTGTTGCTTCAAGGCGATGAATGGACACATTGCTTCTTCACCCTCGACGGCGTGCCTGTGGTCAGAGCAGAAGACGAAAGCTACTACTATGCCATTTCTGCACAAGAGGATGCTTCGTGGGTAGCCTCCAACGTGCTCGCCCATGAAGCAGACAATCGATCTGCAGAAGAGAGCGCTTTCGTGAAGGAACATTCGCTGCCCATCGTGCAGGTGGTGCAGAAAGTAATGACACAACGCACGCAGGCCAACAACCAACGACGCATGGCGCGAAGAAAGGCGCAGTTCGGATACCCCACCCATTACGAGGGCGACAAGAAAGGCCTCGTCATCCTGGTCAACTTCGCCGACCTTAAAATGCACGCTACTACGGCGCGTAAAGACTTCGACCGAATGTTCAATCTCCCGGGCTGCCACGACAATGACTTGATGGGCTCTGTGAGCGACTACTTTCGCGACCAAAGTTATGGCAAGTTTCGCCTTACGTTCGACGTGGTAGGCCCCGTCACGGTGAGTCAGCCCTACAGCTATTATGGTAAGAACACTTCGGGCGGTACCGACGTGAACGTGCGCGATATGGTGGTGGAAGCTTGCAACTTGGTGAAGGGGCAGGTCAACTTTGCTGACTACGATTGGGATGACGATGGCGAGGTGGATCAAGTTTACCTCATCTATGCGGGCTATGGCGAGCAGTGGGGCGCAAGTTCCAACACCATTTGGCCTCACGAAAGCAGTCTGTACGACCAGGCATTGGAGATTGATGGAAAGAAGATTGACACGTATGCTTGTTCCTCAGAGCTTCAGGGCAATACGGATCAATACTATAGCGCCATTGGTACGGCTTGTCATGAATTTTCCCATTGCTTGGGCCTCCCCGATATCTATGATATTCACTATTCTGGTGGCATCGGTATGGCCAATTGGGATCTCATGTCGGGTGGAAGCTACTCCGGGCATAGCGGATGGGGCGAAGCCCCCTGTGGCTATTCTGCCTATGAAAGGGCTTTTGCTGGATGGCTCGAACTGAAGGAAATCAACGGACCGACCATCGTGACCGACCTTCCTCCATTGGACGAAGAGCCTGTGGCATACGTTCTCTACAATGCGGACCACAGAGATGAATATTTCATTCTTGAGAACAGACAGTCGCAGGGATGGTTCACCTACGTTTCGCGTACGGATGGTTGCCACGGTATGCTGGTGACCCACGTGGACTATTCACCATCGGCATGGGAACGCAATGCAGTAAATACCAATCCGCAGCATCAGCGCCTCAGCTTCGTGCCCTCTGGCGGAGAGTATGGCAACTGCGTCAAGGTGGGCAGCACGTATCGATGGAACTTTACTGACAACCATTACTACTCCCACCTCTTTCCGGGAAAGAAAAAGGTGAAAGTCTTCGACAATGTATCGCATGCCGACTGCGGTGGAAGGCTCTTCAATGCTAATAGCGATGCTTCATTTGCGCTCAATCTGCCCGTGACACACATCGAGGAAAAGGACGGACGAATCTCATTCTACGTGGCGGGCGGTCGTTTGCTCAATACGCCTCAATTGCTCCCAGCAACGGAGGTGGGCAAGGGAACGTTCACTGCTCATTGGCAACCCGTGGAGGAAGCTGAGAAGTATGAACTCGAACTTCAGAATATGGAGATCGCATCGCGCCCCTCGCGCCACATGCTGATGAAAGAGACGTTCAGCTATTTCCGTCGTAACAGCGGAGATGGTGGATTCGAAGATCTAAGCGAAGAAGTCGACCAATATATGGGCTCGAGAGGATGGAGCGCAGAACGCATCTTTACCTCTTCCACGGGAATCAAACTGGGCACATCTACAGCTAATGGCAGTCTGTCTACTCCCACGTTTCTGCCTTCAGCCGATTCCATCACGGTGTGTATCACCGCAGCTTCGGTAGATGCGGAACAGACTCAATTAAGTTTGACTATTGAGAATGACGACGCTTCACAAAGCACGATTTCATGCACCCTCTCATCTGAGCACACGCCTTTGTTGCTTCACTTGCCCTGTACGCCCAATGTGAAGCAGTGCATCCGTATGGAGGTGAATAAGCGTAGCTATATAGACTCTATCGCTATTTATGACGGTCGATATGAGCAATCTGACATCTCGCGCGCTGACAGCGAGGGGGCAGAGGCTTCTGTGATCTACCGCGATCTGCAGGAGACGAGTCTCACGCTTCGAAAGCTCGGCGCCAAAGATTACCGTTACCGCGTAAGAGCGGTGGGTGGCGATTTCTTCTCGCCCTGGACTGACTATCAGTCGGTCACGCTCCCCGCTGCCGAAGCTGCCGTGCGTGGTGTGACGCTTACTGACGAGGACGATGCAGTCTATTACGATATTTCGGGTAAGCGCTTAGAGAATTTGCCCGTGCTTCCTGGTGTATATTTGCAGCATCGTGGAGGCAAGGTGACGAAGGTTATCACCACGTCGGATACTTCGAAATAGAAGCCAAGCGCATTTCCTTAAATGCAACAAAAATGGAGAATGCTGTCCCTCGTTGGGGATGGCATTCTCCATAATGGTACGTTCGGTAAAAGCATTATCTGACGAGTGAAAGTCACGAGTATGTCCTAATAGCAGGAAATAGGTCGGAAACCGAAAAGCATGAGGTAGTGAAGACTTTCATGTGAATACGTGAGGAACAGCATCGTGGTAGTACTATAGCTTTGCGATGTCTGCATGTTTGATATAAATGGGATGGAGGTGTTTATGTAGATAAACTGATCTATTTGGTTACCATATATTATAAAATGGTTGCCAATTTCAAATTAAATACTTATCTTTGCCATATCACAAGAAATGATATAGTATGGTTGTAGTAAGTACAAGAGACTTTCGTACCAATCAAACAAAGTATTTGAATTTGGCGAAAGCAGGGGAGCATGTTGTCCTCAAATCACGTGCAGGAAATTTCCGTATTTATCCCGAAGGTAATGACGAAAATGTTGTTACAGCTCCTCGGGACTTAATGGTTGAGTTGAAAACTGCATTGTCTGAGGTAAAAGAAGCCATTGCAGGTAAACAGATCCTTCAGTCTGCTGATAGTTTGTTTGATGAATTATAGAATTGATGTCACTAAGGCATTTGCAAAAGAAGCAAAGCGTCTTGCCAAGAAATATCCAAGTTTCAAACAAGATTACGGAGATTTCTTGAAAAGCATTAAAGAAAATCCATTACAAGGTGACGAACTAACTCCTGGTATTCGAAAAATCCGAATGGCTATAAGGTCCAAAGGAAAAGGTAAGTCAGGAGGTGCAAGGGTGATCACATATAACGTCATAGCAGAGCAAAGGAATGGATTAGTTGTTCTTTTGCTCATTTATGATAAGTCTGATTTCTCTACTGTTGACATAAATGCTGTAAAAAAGATTGTATGTGATGAAGGATACAAAACAGAATAGTGCTCTTAAATAATCCCCATTGAAGAAGTGATGCATTTTTGCCAATCACTTAGCAAACGAACTTCATTTCAATTTTCGTATAGACGGTGATTTTTCATCTTATGTAAATATGAAAGTAGGAGATAAACACTTATGAATAGTGTTTATCTCCTATTTAAATTATCATTAGCGCAATGCTGATGACAGCTGATTACTTCACCAGATCGAGCGTATCGCTGGCGATGAGCATCTCTTCGTCGGTGGGCACTACGACAATCTTCACCTTGCTATCAGGAGTAGAGATAATCTCCTCCTCGCCAAAGTTCTTCTTGTTCTTCTCAGTGTCTACCTTGATACCCATAAATTCGAGATCTTCTACAGCACCCTGACGAACGTCCCACTGGTGTTCGCCCACACCAGCTGTGAAGACGATGATATCTACACCACCCATCACGGCAGCGTAAGCACCAATGTACTTCTTGATGCGGTAGCTGTACATGTCCATGGCAAGCTTGCAGCGCTCGTTGCCCTCGCGGATGCCTGCTTCTACCTCGCGGATATCGCTCGATACGCCTGAGATGCCCTTCACACCGCTCTGCTTGTTGAGTAAGTCGCTCATCTGGTCGGGGTCGAGACCTTCCTTCTTCATGATGCTGAGCACTGCTGAAGGATCGACGTCGCCAGAGCGAGTACCCATCATGAGGCCCTCAAGCGGAGTGAGACCCATAGAGGTGTCGACACACTTGCCATACTTCACAGCTGATACGGAAGCACCATTGCCGATGTGGCAAGTGATGATGCGCACGTCTTCGGGCTTTACGCCAAGCACTTCGCATACGCGGGCTGTCACGAAACGGTGGCTCGTGCCGTGAGCACCCCAACGACGGATATTGTTCTGCTCGTAGTACTTATAAGGTACGGCATACATGTAGGCCTTGGCGGGCATGGTCTGGTGGAAGGCTGTGTCGAATACGAACACCTGGGGCAGGTTGGGGAGCATCTGCTTTACAGCCATGTAGCCCTTGAGGTGAGCGTCGGAGTGAAGCGGAGCAAGCTCCATGTACTGCTTCCACTCTTGCAGCATCTGGTCGGTGACGATCTGGCTCTTCGTGAAGCGACCACCAGCCACGATGCGGTGGCCTGCTGCTCCAATCTCGTCGAGGCTCTTGATAGCGCCATATACGGGGTTGAGCAGGGTGTCGAACATGAGCTTGATGCCCTCAGTATGGGTGGGGCAAGGCGACTCGATGATCTTCGTTTCGCCATTGATCTTGGTTTTAAGAAAAGAGCCTTCAAGGCCAATCTTTTCGATACCGCCGGCAGCGAGCACAGACTTGTCGTCCATCTCGTAGAGCTTGTATTTGATAGAGGAACTGCCGCAGTTGATTACGAGGATTTTCATTCTTTTTGAAAGGAATTTAGAGAGATACGAAGCGTCTTATTCTGCCTCCTTAGCTGCAATAGCTTGGTTGGCGGTGATGGCTACCATCATGTATACATCGTCTACGGAGCAACCGCGAGAGAGGTCGTTGACCGGGCGAGCAATACCCTGAAGGATGGGGCCAATAGCAGTGGCGTGGCCCAAGCGCTGTACGAGCTTGTAGCCGATGTTGCCTACTTCGAGCGAAGGCACTACGAGCACGTTGGCCTTACCTGCAATCTCGCTACCCGGTGCCTTTGAAGCACCTACTGAGGGTACGAGGGCTGCATCGGCTTGGAGTTCACCATCGATCTTGAGCGAAGGATCGAGTTCCTTAGCAATGCCGAGAGCCTCAACCACCTTGTCTACTACTTCGTGCTTGGCAGAGCCCTTCGTAGAGAAGCTCAGCATAGCTACGCGAGGATCAAGACCTGCTACAGCCTGTGCGGTACGAGCGGTGCATACGGCAATCTGGGCCAACTGATTGGCATCGGGAACGGGAGTAACGGCTACGTCGCCCATGACAATCACACCCTTGTCGCCACATTCGGGAGCATGGGTGAGGAGCAACATGGCACCGCTCACGCAGGTGATGCCAGGAGCTGTCTTGATAATCTGAAGGGCAGGGCGGAGCACATTGCCCGTGGTGTTGCGAGCACCAGCAAGCTGGCCATCAGCATCGCCGCTCTTGATGATCATGCAACCGAAGTAGAGAGGATCAAGCACCTTCTTGCGAGCCTCCTCGATGGTCATGCCTTTCTTCTTGCGGAGTTCAGCAAGGAGCTGAGCATATTCTTCTTTCTTGGGGCTTGTGGCAGGGTCGATGATGGTGGCCTTGTCGATGTTGCCCAGACCCCACTGCTTTGCAAGCGAGTGAATCTCGTCTACATTACCGAGGATGATGAGGTCGGCTACGCCGTCGGTCAAGATTCTGTTGGCGGCTTTCAAGGTGCGTTCTTCCGTGCCTTCGGGAAGAACAATGCGCTGCTTGTTAGCTTTAGCACGCGCAATGAGTTGTTCAATGAGTTCCATAAAAGATTTTATGTATACTTTATAGATGTTGTTTTATCGGATAGTATGCGAGGCTGGGCTTTGGATGTCATTGCGCGAAGCAACTTAAAGTCAAGGCCATGCGATGAGTCAACGCAAAATGATTAGAGTATTGCTGCAACGTGAGAAATCTGCTTCAACTTGTCAATGAGCTTTTGATCATTCTTCGCTGTCTGCATGTTGTATTTCATCTGCAGATGCATCAGCGATTCGGCGGGTATGTCAAGTGCCGCTTCAAACATTAATGCATTGGCAGCACTGAAGTTACGGCGTCCGTTGAGCAGTTCATTCAGAACGGAATAGCTCATTCCAATCTCTGATGCAAATTTACGCTGTGATATGCCCCTCGCTTCTAATTCATCTTTCACCACTTCACCAGGGTGTGTGGCGTAAAAGCCATATCCTAAATGTGCCATGTCGTGGATTATTTATAGTGGTTGGATGATAGTTCGAAGATGTTGCAAATTGTAAGAACTTCTTCACCTTTGACTGCTTCTGATTGAAACTCTATTCGGTATTGCTTGTTGACTCTTACTGATTCCGTGCCTTCTTTATCTCCAATAAGATGCTCGTAATTAAGAGACTTATAGCGGTAAAAGTATTCAACGCAATGGAGTGATTCCATCAAGTTGATAACCTGTATGTATTTCTTGACTACTTCTGGTTGGAATCGGTACTTCTTGCTTTTGGCTTTACCTTCATAGAAAAGTTCCTTTAAGTAGTCTTTCTGAAAGACTATTTCCATACAATTCCTTTATTCATTGCAAAGTTAATCACTTTTATTCTTATGTTCGCATGAAATGAGAATAAATTTCGCCGATGCTGGAGGGGCATCGGCGAAATGCAATCAGTGTGGACATGAAGCATGATGTCCAACGTATTATTTATCAACTTTAAATAGCTGCTCGAAAAGGTTGAGGCTATCGGGATGCTCTTGGGCGAAAGAGTCGATATGGCGCATGCGCTTCTGCTCGAGTATCTCGTCTACGGCGATGAAGATACCCGTTTCCTCTACTTCACCAAACTCGTGGTTGATGGCTGTGCCAAATACGCGCATCGTGGGGCTCAGTCCCATATAGGCATTGACAAGAGGCGGTATGTTGTAGCCGCGCTTGCGCACTTCGGTGTTGAGTATCTTGTAGTCTTCCTTGAAATCGTCGCGAGTAAAGAGTTTTTCCAACTCTTCGCGGGGTGTGTCGATGTGGAGCGGCGTGATGGGCGTGACAAGGTGGTCTTTGTCGCCAAAGTGCTTGTCGAGGAAGAAGAGTATCATGTCGCGAGCCTGACGATTAAAGGATGGATACATCGTCATCTTGCCGAAGAAGTATTTCAGATTGGGCATGATAACGGTCAGAGCACCAAGGCCGTCCCAAAGGTTGTCGAGAGCAAAGATTCCTTTGCTCAGTGCACGGGTGCTTTGGTATTCAAGCGTTACGAATGACCGGCCGAGCTCTACGGTGTCGGCCATATAGGTGTGGAGAAATTCGTCGGAGAAGTGGAACATGTGGCTTGTGGCCAAGCGAGGCTGACCATCGGCATCGTATTTTGCTTCTCGTCCGGGCAAGAAACGATAACCGCCCAGTATGAGTTCGGCTTCAGGATCCCATACGATGAGTTGGTAGTAGGGGTGCTCGCACGTATCAAACTCGTCCCAATCGAGTTCCATGCCAGTACCGCCACCAGCCGCGCGAAAGGCAATTTCGCGAAGTCGGCCAATCTCTCTCATTACGTTGGGAGCTTGCTGATAAGTGATGATATAGATTTCGTTGCCCGCTTTGTTGGTGCTGCGCAGACGGCGCTCGGGCGTGAGTTCTTGCTTAAGCAGACTCTTGTCTACTGGGGGTATAATGGTTTGCATGATGCACACAGAATATTTTTGATTTGGGTAGGCTAAAAGGCTTTAGCCCGTGCGGAGAATTTTTCTTTTCTCCTCTGTAGCTCATTGTGCTTAGAATGTTTGTTTTGTCGTAATAAGGGAGGGTTAGAACTTCATGTCGTAAACTTTCTGTTCTACCCATAGAGCCCATTCTGCGGGACGGCGAGAGTGGTCGAATGTTTGCCATGGAATGGGCTTCCCTATGCGTACGCGAAATGTCTTATGACGATTGCGGAAGGTCTCATCGGCCAAGAAAAGCATGGCAATGTTGAACTTCAATCCGAGCTTCTTTCCTATAGTAGCCCAGCGATAGAAACGATCAGAATTGTTTCCCTCAAAGTAGATGGGCACTACGTCACGATGGGTTTCAATGCTCTTCGTGATAAACGTTTTGTTCCACGGTAGGTCGTGAATGACGCCTTTCTCTCTTCGAGAACAGAGCCCCGCGGGAAACATAATCACGTGGTTGTCGCTCTGAAAAGCGGCCTCTACCATGCGCGGAAGGTCACGGCTCTGTTTGCCAGTTTTGTTGATTGGAACGCAGAGTGGAGCAAGCCCGTGAAGGTTCATCAAGAGATCGTTGACAAGGTAGCGAATGCGCCCATTGTAGCGATGCCCCAATAGTTGGCCGATGGCTATTCCGTCAGGACCACCTAAGGGGTGGTTGCTAACGAAGGTAAAGCGACTACCATCCGCATCGTCGGGCAGAAGGTCCAATCCATCCACTTCCAAACGATCGTCAAGAAAATCCATAACAGCATCGAGCCAAGGCACGCCTTGCATGTCGCCTACTTGAGCCAGAAAATCATTGATTTCGTCTTGATGAACGATGCGCTTCAGCCAAGAGCGTACGAATTTAGGTACGTAGCGTGCCTTCTTTCCCGCTTTATCGCTGAGCACTTTGTCTATATCAATCTTGAAAATGGGTCCGTTGTTCACTATCGTTTGTGTTTGGTTGAATGCGTTTAGTTCGTTAGCATCGGTGCAAATGTACAAAAATATTTTCTCCTCGCCCCTTATATGATATCTGTTTTATGATGGAGTGGGGCAGAAGTATAACGAAAAGTGTGCATTTCAAGCGTTGCATAGAATGTTTTTAATACCTTTGCAGGTGCAATAAATCCTCGTTAGTGACGACGTTTCTCTCTTTTAGGTAAAAAAACGTGCAAGCCGAACGCCATCAAACTTGTTTGAATGGCTGAGACGCAGCCGTTTTTATTGAAAAATGTTGTTCTTGAAAAAGGAAAATACTTTAGCATAAGAAGGAACTCGTAGAGAGGGAAAAGCATATTACAGACACTATGTACACATTAATACTTATTACTACAGAATTTGCAGCTGCAGCTCACTTGATGATGAGCTTAGTCATGTTTTACCTTGCACGACGCAGCGTGCAGTTTCTCTCGCAAGCATGGATCATGTTGCTCATATGCTTGATGTATTGTGGAGCGCTCGCATTTGTAGCTACTCATGATGCCATCCCGCAGCTGGGCATACTGCATCCCGTTTTGCTTATCTATCTGTTAGCTTGCTCTTATCTGCAGAGTATTTATCCGCTTGGACTCTGTATGCCGGGCTACTTGCAGTGGGGACGAATGTGGGGCTATGCTGTGCCAGCTTTGGTGCTTATCTTTATTTATTGTATCGGAGCATCAGTGGGAAGCAACTTAGCGAAGGTTTATGAACTGAAGGATATATCAGAATATTTTCTTTCGGGCGATGTGGTGCTTCGTATGATATCTCTCTTGCTATCGGGCTATTATATAGTCAATATTTTCCGCTTACCACATAGGTTGGTGCGCAGTATGCAATTGCCCAATGACTTGATAGCTTATGGAGCAGCATTGGGCATAGTGAGCCTTCTCTTCGTGGTGATCACGATTCGTTTTGATCTCGTGATGCTTACCATTTATATGGTGCTTTTCACGTTGGTCAATATGTTCCTCTTCTTCCGTATCTTGCGTCCTACAGTGGAAGCTATCTCATATCCTGATTTTCGTCAGGTGGAAAATCCGCCTACGAAGGAGGTGATTACGCAGTCGGAGGCCGACGACTTCAACGAGGCAAACTTGCATCGTTTCGAGGTGATGGAGTATGTGATGCAGCATGAGCAGCCCTTTGTGGATTGCAACTTCAATCGTGAACGTCTGTGCCGCCTTGCGGGCTTCAATCGCCATATGGCTCTACAGAGTCTGCGCTCGCAGGGATATAATGATATTCACGAGTACATCATGCGCTACCGTGTGGCAGAACTTCGTCGGCGTATAGAGTCGGGAGAAATTACAGATCTGAAGGATGTAACTGAGGTGGGATTCCGTTCCCTTCGTTCGGCTACGACAAGCTTTGAGCGCTATGAGAATCAAGACTTGCAAAGTTATTTTGATGCCAATAAGCGTGGCTAACAGTGCTCGGTAAAAGAAAAGGCAACGCGCCTTGCATGAATAGAAATTGATATCACTCACACAAGGTGAGAATCATTAGTTCATGCGAGGCGCGTTGCCTTATATATTAGGAGTGAGTTGAAGTAAGGATTTGTGTAAGTTACTTCTTCTCAGATTTTGAGTTGTCGTTGCTCTCTTCTTTCTCCAAGTTGGGATCGTCAGATCCCTCACTCAGTAGGTCGGTGCCCCAGTGTGTAGAGGCGAGACGTTTTTCGCGTTCTACTACTTCCTTGGCTTTCTTTGCATAGATGATCATGCGGAGCGACTGTGAATAGGAAACGTAGTTCCAAAGCCAGTTGAAGAGTACGATCATCTTGTTGCGCACGCCGAGGATGGAGCGGAGGTGGACTACGAGCCACAGTACCCATGCGAAGAATCCACCAAACTTCATCTTGCTGAATTCTGCTACGGCGCGGTTGCGACCCACGGTGGCCATGGTGCCGAGGTTCTTATAATGGAAGGGCTTCAGCTCCTTGCCTGCTTCGAGGCGCTTCAGGTTTTTGGCTAAGTTGTTGCCTTGCTGGATGGCCACTTGTGCAAGCTGTGGGTGTCCTCCCTTCCAGTTGTCGTCGCCTTCGGGCATGATGCACTGGTCGCCAATGCAGAACACGCCGTCGAGTCCGGGCACTTGGTTGAATGCGTCGACGATGATGCGTCGGCCACGTCCCAAGTGAGAGGGATCGAGATTGCCCACAGGCTGTGCTGCCACACCGCTCACCCAGATGAAGGTACGTGTGGCAATGCTGCTGCCGTCCTTGAGCATTACGTTGTGGCCTTTATAGTCGGTCACCATCTTGTTGAGCAGTACGTTTACGCCCATGCTGCGTAAGTATTTTTCTACCTTTTGGCTCGACTCATTGCTCATGGCGGGCAGCAAGCGTGGGCCAGCTTCGATGAGGTAGATGTGCATCAGTGAGGTGGGTAGGTCGGGGTAGTCCTTAGGAAGCACGAAATTCTTCATCTCGCTCAGTGCACCGGCAATTTCTACACCTGTAGCACCACCGCCCACGATGACGATGTTGAGCAGTTCTTGGCGTTCTTTATCTGTGGCACAAGTCAGTGCGCGTTCAAAGTTGTCGAGCAGAGCGTTGCGCAGGCCCATGGCTTCGCTAACGTTCTTCATTGGCATGGCTTCGTCGGCTACGTTCTGATTGCCAAAGAAGTTGGTTGTAGCACCTGCAGCAAGTACGAGGTAGTCGTAGTGCACCTTACCGATAGAAGTCTGGATAATCTTGTGTTCGGGGAAGATGGAGCGCACTTCTGCCATACGGAAGAAGAAGTCCTTCTTCTTTTGGAAGATTTTACGGAAGGGGAAGGAGATTGAGCTCGGTTCGATACCTGCCGAAGCAATTTGGTAAATCAGTGGTGGAAATTGGTGGTAATTGTTGCGGTCAATCAGCACCACTTGGAAGTTGCTGTTGCGCAATTTGTTGGCCAGCTTCAGTCCGCCGAAGCCGCCGCCTACGATCACCACTCTTTTCTTTTCTGTCTTTGGAAGGTTAAAGCTCATGTATCTATGTTTTCGTGTTAAGAATTTGCTAACTTTCCACAAAGTTACGCCTTATATTCCGTATGTCGCTTAAAATGGTCTAAAAAGATAGCGTAGTTTTTGTTTTTTGAAATGCAAATGCGCATACTGTTACGTTAATGTAGCAATATGCGCATTGGTTGATGGAGTTTGCTTGTTATTTAATGGTATGCAGGGGTAGCGTGCAGGGAATGTATGTACCGTTGGGCAGGGTGTTGCTGTTGTATCCGAAGGAGTAAGTGTTGCCGTCCGTACCGAAGAAGTATACACAGTCTGTTGGGAGCTTTCCATCGGGAGCAATCGTACTGACAATTATGCTGAAGTCGTTGTCGGAGATTTTAGCAAAGTTGTCGTAGATGGTGTAGAATGTATCTTTGCTTCGTTTGCCTTTGAGCGTAATCTTTAGCGTTTCGTCTATGTCGCCTATCTCGTTTTCCTCTTCAATTTTTTCCACTTTGATGGGTGTAGATTGGTCAGGATCGTATTCTATGGATGCGTAGGTTTCGGTATAGAACAGGAAGTTCCCCTCAATCTGGGCATGAATGATCTTGATAGCGTCAATCCAGTGGGCGGCTATCATGTAGCTAAAATTGTTGTATTGTCCTTTGGTTCTGTGTTGAAGTCCTTTAACTAAGGAAACTTTGCTTGAATATTCTTCTTCAGGATTGTTGGGATTAGAGAATGTTATGGGTATTTCAATGTTGGCTAATTTTTTTGGCTCACTTTCAGCTACATCTATAATCTTGCAGAAGTCGGCCTTAATCCAGCCATATTTACTATTGGCTCTTCCTGGATTGCCAGCATATTCTTCGGCTGAGACCATCACTTGATACCAACCATTTTTAGGTTCGCTCTGGTTGGGGTTGACCATCAAGAAGTCTCCGCTCTGTGGGTGGTAAGTGTCTACGTAAGCACCCGTGTTGCGGTTGGCACGATAGCGTGATGCTTCGGTGTCGCTATAGAATAGCTTCGTGTAAGTGTCGTACGATCCTGCATCTGAATTCCACACCATTATCTTGCCCGACGTACTGTTGGGCAGTCTGCGTAGATTGACTCCTTCCGTATGGACCTTTGCCATTCTTGTGGCTTTGGGCAATTTGACGGTAATAGCGTGGATTGTCTCTTGGGCTGATGAGGTTAGTGCTGCCAAGGAAAGGGCTGCAGTGAAGAGAGAATGCACGATGTTCATGATATTTTAGTCTTGAGGTGAGTAATTTGAAATTTTATTTGAGTAGTGTACAGACAAAAATAGCGTTATCTCGTAAGAAATAACGCTATATGCAATAAAATATGCTCTTTATACTAAAAAATCATTATTCTTAATGAGATAGAAAGTTCCTTTTTAATTCAAGTTTTCTCTAAAGAAAGTCTTCTTTATCTCGTGGGCATGTGATAAGTTATTCACATCTTAATTTCGGATTTAGAATGGGCGGGCTGAAAGCCCAATGATATTCATAGCCCAGGGCA
>ERZ808270.182-NODE-182-length-39963-cov-9.047910_pt1 | contig 39963 bp, 28 predicted proteins | sample MGYA00521082_ERZ808270 | MGnify/ENA primary metagenome ERZ808270 (study PRJEB31516, sample SAMN03275594) | gut metagenome | biome: mammalia-associated habitat; material: feces | host: Papio cynocephalus | place: Kenya | collected 2012-07-27 ... | reverse complement strand
CACAGAACTGGCTGAAGCATCCCTCTTAACTCTTCAACTTATAAACTCTTAAACTTATATACAGATGATACGCCTCCTTTCTTACATACTTCTGCTACTCCTGCCGTGGATGCTCTATTCCTGTCAGCGCAGCCATACGTCGACACAGCAAGCAGAGGCCGCCGACAGCATGCTTCGCGCTCAGACAGACTTGCTCTTCTCCAACCCCAAGCGAGCCGAGAAAGTCCTCACACAGTATCAGCGCGGACTTACCGACAGCATGGCGTGGTATAAGGTAGAGGTGTTTCGATCTACTGCCTGCAATCTAGCGGGCGATACCCTTGAGGCCAATCGGCGCTATGACAGAGTGCTACGTTGGTGCTCCCATACGCCAGGATCACATATTGTGGCTGGACAGGTGTGGAACCATCGAGGAGTAAATGCTATGCTGCGGGGGGATGCGCAGGAGTCTTTCTCATGTTACGAACGTGCCTTCACCCTTCTCAATCAGCCGCCTAAGACCATCGACTTGCTGAGCAGTACGATCAACCTTGCCGACATGAACATGCTCAACGGCCAGCTGCCCAAAGCATCAGAACTCTATCGTTATGCCCTCTTTCTCTGCGACTCCCTTCGCGATCAGCGCAGCCGTGTGCCCATCTGTGTGGGGCTGGGACAGGTGTATATGGAACTCGAGAATTATCCCGAAGCCCACCGCTATTTCCGCCTTGCCTCTCGTCGCCTCAAGGGGGAAACTCTCCAAACACAATATCTCTACCATCTATCGCTCGGCAATTGCTATTATTATGAACGGCGATATGACGATGCCCTGCGGAGCTTTCGCACTGCTCGCGACTTTGCCGTAAAACTCAATAACGAAGGATTCCGCGTCAGTTGTGATGCCAATATGGGCGAGGTCTACCTCATGCTCGACGATCTGCCCCATGCACGCGCTTGTCTTGATCTGTGCAAACCCGCCCTTGGCGATCGTCCGCTCGTCAATGCCGACAACACTTTTTATATCAAAAGCCTCGTGGCAGATCTTGCTATAGCTGAGGGACGAACCTCACAGGTAAAGGACTTTGTGAGCCGTGCGTCCGACTCTCTGCTTGTGAGTTCTCCTCGCTACTTGATGCTTCACTACCGACGCCTACAGCGTTATGCAGCTCGCGACCATCGCTGGCAAGATGCTTATCACTACCAGTCATTGTCCGTGCGCTATGCCGACTCGCTCAATAACCGGCAGGCACGCAATACGATGGCTGAGATGGCTGGCCGCTATCAGCGCGATACCACCCTCTTGCGCCAACACCTTGCCATAGCCGACTATGCTGCTCGCAATGTGCGCCAGCAGAACTATATTATCCTTGCCGTGGCACTTTTAGCGCTAATCGCTCTGACGGGTACACTCGTCATTGTGCTTTATCGACGACGCACGCGGGAGCGCATGAAGCAACAGATGGAGCGCATGACCGAACTCCGTATGGACGTGGTACGCAATCGCGTATCGCCCCACTACGTGTTCAACGTGCTTGGCACCGTACTGCCCAAGCTCCAGCGTTATCCCGAACTGGTGGGGCCCGTCGAATTGCTCATCGATGTGCTTCGCGGCAATCTATTGGCTTCGGGCAAGGTGGCAGTGCCACTGTGCGATGAGCTTGCTTTGGTGCATCGCTTTGTCGATCTCCATCATTACAGCAAGGGGGAACTTCCAAAGGTCAGTTGGCAGGTGGATCCCGAGCTTGAGCAGAGTCAGCTGCGTGTGCCTTCTATGTCGCTGCAGATTCCTGTGGAGAATGCTTTAAAACATGCATTTCCTGTGCTCACGGAGGAGAGTGCTATTCATATCGAGGTGCGCCTCACTGCCGACAATTACCTTCGCCTCGAGGTGACGGACAATGGTCAGGGCTACAATCCAGGTCGGGTGAAGCGCACGGGGCGCGACACGGGCACGGGTCTCCGACTGCTCACCCGTACGCTTGACATCCTCAATCAGTACAACCGCCGTCAGGCTCGCTTCACCATCGCCAACGTGGCTCCCCCTCACCACGGCACACGCATGCAGCTGCTGCTGCCTATGGAGTATTATTATAAGTATTAAGCACCTTCGCTCAAGTAATTTTCCTCAAGTAATAAGTAATACATTCTTGCTGCTTTCAAGCAAGATGCAATGCCCCCTTGCAAGTTTTCCCCCAGTTCTGTGGGCGACGCGTCCCGCGTCGGCATTGCCACTAATTAAGCTATGAGCCCATAGGGGCTGTCAAGCTGTGAGCCTATAGGCAGTGGGGGCGAAGTGTCTCGCTTCGGCTTGACTCGCAAGGCTCGATGCCGAGCGTGTCAAAGGATTTAGAAAACTACTTTTCTCTTCGTAGCGTCGGGGCATCGAACCCCTCCACTACGAGCCGAAGCGAGACACTTCGCCCCCACTTCCTATGAACTCACAGTTTGATTTACTCATGAAGCCGACGCGGGACGCGTCGCCCACAGAACTGGGTGAATACTTTCTTATTTACAAAAAATATCCCCCAAGCAACTTCTCTCGTTGCTTGGGGGATATTTGTAGAAAATAGGCTTATCTAAGCGGCTGTGCGCTTACAGTGGGAACGACATACCGATCGTTACGTTGCTATTGGCACGCTTGAGGGGGATGCCCTGCTTGCTGAGCTTGCCGAAAAAGTGGTCTGTACCGGCAAAGATGTTGTAGTGCTTGGCATGGAAGCTCACGAGAAGACCGCTGGTGAAGCCTGTGGTGTTGCCGCCCAGACTAAAGCTGGCGTCGAACCACTTCGTGGGCGCTACGTTGGCAGAGAAAAGACCTTGATGCCATGCGTACTTGCCTGCCATGCGGCTGGTGTAGAGGAAGCCAAACTTCAGACGGCGATAGGCAGGAAGCGTATATTCAGCACCCAGGTTGATGGTGGCAGAGAGGGCACGCGTCTCGCTCTTCTTGCCATCATAGTATACGGCAAACATGTCGCCGAGATCGTCGCCCAGGGCATCAAACTGATCGCCTATCTCATTGGTCTCTGTGCGGTTGCTCGTCACGTAGATGTCTTCATCGAATCCATTGAACTCCCACTCACCAGCAGAAGAAGCTTGATGCATGTTCTTCCAGTTGATAAAGCCGAGGTCGGTGATTGAGGCGCTTAGCTTCAAGTCGGGGAGGACTTGATAAGTAGCACCCAAGTCGAATGCCAGACCGAAGCCCGAGAGGCCACCTTTGAAGTCGTCGAGACCATGAACGCGATGGCGGGTAGGATTCTGCGGATCCGTCTTATCGCTCAGTTCCAACTCCGTCTTCATAAGCGAAGCACGTCCGCGCACGTCGCCCTGGATCTGCCAGAGATCTTCTGAGAGATGGAGGTTGAGGTTGTTGGCAGTCACGTCGGCATATGCCAAGCCGAAGAGCAGTTTCATCTTACCGCCGACGGTCCACTTATCGCCAATCTTGTGAGAGTGGCCCAGTCCGAGTTCGAGGAAGTTTTCGGAGCGAACGCCGAGGTTGTCGATGTTGTAGTCGGTACGGGCGCCGGCCTCTTTCATAAATTCGAAGAGCGATTTGGGCAATGCCACGTTGGTCTGTGAGCGGAGATTCATCTCTACCACGTTGAGTCCGTTGAAAGCCTTGAATCCCACGCCGAAGAGTTGGTACTTAAGGTTTACCCCGATTTTGTTGGTATCTTTGAGCTTACCCAAGAATTCGCTTGTCGATACGCTGGGGTTCATAAAGGTGGTCAGATTGTTGCCGTTCTGACCATAGCCCGGCATTCCAGGTTCGAGCTTATAGACGAAAGTCTTCAGACCTACGTTGGAACGTGTGCCCACATTGAGATTGCCCAGGATGAGGGGCATAGCTACGTAGGCAGTGTCGAGCAGGGCGGGGTTCATCTCGTGTTTCTGCACGGAGGAATGCATAAAGTAGCTGGTGTGCAGATTGTCCTGTGCCGTTGCGGGAAGAGCTAAGAGTGCGGCAAGGGGGAGTATATGATGCAGTTTCATAAGATAGTCAGCATTGAGGGTTAGTTAAAGTCGGCTGTTACACCTCCCTTGAGGCGGAGCTTAATGGTGGCAAGGCGCAGGTACTGGGTAGAAACGAGCGTTTTGGTCTGCGCTTCATCGTTGTCGGCGGCATGTACCTTAAAGATGAGTCTGTCCACCTGTGAGAGCAACTTTGGATCGTCGAGCGTAGCTTCCAGGGTGATGGGAGTGGTGGTGGCAACGTATTCATCATGAGTAACGTCGTAAATGCTAAGTCCAGCGGGCACAGTCACTTCGTTGAACTTAATGCCGGAGATCACCTCTCCGTTTACATTCTTTGCCTCAATGCCTACGATGAGGTCGAGGGGTACTGCATTTTGAGCGTCGGCCTTGATCACGATGCCTTGGGCAGCATACTTCTTGAGGTCATCGTTCATGCTGTCGGTAGAGTCGTTGTAGACGATGGTGAAGCCCTTGTCGAAGGTGAAGGGCACGAACACGTTGTAGTCGACCGTGGCGTTGTAGTCGTGACCGAGTTCTACGGTATATTCCTCATTTTTCACCTCTATGCGATGGTCGTCCATCTTCACCGTGATCTGGTCGGGGAGCTTCTCGATGAGTGTGCCCAGATTGGGCGTAGCCTTTTGCTGTGCACCTGCTACGAGCTGACCGGCAGGGTCGTAGGGAGCTGAGCCTTGGTAGTAATAGATGGAGCTCATCTGTCCGTTCTCAATCGTAGCGTAGGGCAGACTTACGCTTTTCTGCTCTGTGCCCTTCTCGGCAGTCAGCTCAATGTGGCGACCTGCAGCCTCATTGCCCAGCTGTACGCCCACGGGGATGGTGCTCAGATTGGCATCAAAGCGGATCGTGGGGTTGGCAGCCTTGATCACTACGGCATCGTCGGTCAGGAAGTCGGGCAATGACTCCTTAATATTAATTACGGAGTTGTCGGGATTGATCTCGGGATTGAACGTACCCTTTACCTTATATACGTCGATGCCTTCGCGGCCCATGTTGATGCTAAGGCTCACGTCGGCATTATCGGTGGTGGTCATGTTGAATGCAGAGCGGCTCTTAAAGCTCACCTTGCCAACCATGTGGATGTTGAGCTGCTCGGGGGTAAGCGTGAGTGTGCCGTTCACGGGCGAAGCGTTGAGGTGAGCTTCATCGAAGTCTACCTCGCAGATGTTCATGCCAGGCACGTAGTTGAGGCTTGAGCAAGTGATCACGCGTCCGCTCTGTTGCCATCCCGCAGAGAGATGCGTCACGTGCATGAATTCGGGCAGGGTGATGCGCATGTTCTCGAGTTTGCTCACACCGAAGTTGATGTTGCCCTCTTGCTTCTCGTTGATGCTAAGCGTCACCTTAGGCGATCCGCCATTGTTGTTTTGCAGATAGAGCGTGTTGACGTGGGCTATGCCGTTGATGTCGTTCACCTTGAAGTCGATAGCAGCGTCACCTTCAGCCTCCGAAGCGAAAGTCATGCCCGCGCTGATGGGCAGGGGAGTGCCTTCGGGCACGCTTATGCCTTGCGAGGCAAGTTCTTGGCGCACCTTTTCGTAGGGGAGTACTTTCTCATTGGTCTTGAGCTCAGTACTGTTCAGATTGGTGTGCACCTTGTCTACTCTCACGTTGAAGTGGGTGTTGCCATCTTCTACGAGGTAGAAAGTGTTTTCGCCATCGAGCTTCACAGATTCGTCGAGGTCGAGCAAGTCGCCGAGGTAGATCTTCTCGGTATTGCCGAGTGTCACGCTGAGTCCGTCACTGCCGAGCCCCATGGTGAGGTCTACGTTGTTGAGGTCATAGGAATCATCCATGCAGCTGTTCATAGTCAATGCCGATCCAGCGCACAATGCTCCAGTGAAAAGGAAGTGTTTGAGGAGTGAATGTGCCATATCTTCTATGGGTTAGTGGAAATGTTTAAGGGTAACAGGATTTTTAAGTTCTGCCGAAATAATATCTCTAAGGGGCACCTGTCCCTTGTATGCCACAAAGGTAGGAAAAAATATTGAAGCGCAAAGACTTTAGCAGAGTTTATATAATTTTTTTAATCGGGCTGGGAGTTGAGGGTCGACTGTCGTTTCGCATTCCTCTAATAAAACGTGATTTTTTTTCTCCTTGTTGTTGTGTCAGTCCGTTGGGCGGTGTACTGGAGTCCGTTGGGCAGCGCACTGGAGTACGTTGGGCAGCGCACTGGAGTCCGTTGGGCGGCGCACTGGCGTTTCAGCATAGGATGGTTTTTTCTAAAGCAAGCTTTTGGGATTTGCGCTCGGTTTGCACTAACTTTTGCTCCGCGCAAGTTAGGCGGCGGCTCGGAAGTGCAAGTAAAAAACAAGTTTTTTCCTTTGCACTTCTCTCGCCTTGCACTAACTTTTGCTCCGCGCAAGTTAGGCGGCGGCTCGGAAAAACAAAACAAAAGCAAGCTTTCGTTTTGTATTTCTCTCGCCTTGCACTAACTTTGCACCAAATTCTAACAAAAACATCACTATGGAACATTCACTCTTCCTTTATAATACGCTGACGCGCCAGAAGGAGCTTTTTAAGCCTATCCATCCGGGACATGTCGGCATGTATGTGTGCGGACCTACGGTGTATGGCGATGCTCACCTCGGTCATGCTCGTCCTGCAATCACTTTCGACCTCGTATTCCGCTACTTGAAGCACTTGGGCTATAAGGTGCGCTATGTACGCAATATCACGGATGTGGGCCACTTGGAACACGATGCCGATGAGGGCGAAGACAAGATCGCTAAGAAGGCACGCCTCGAACAACTCGAACCGATGGAAGTGGCGCAGTACTACACCAATCGTTTCAATGCGGCTATGGCAAAACTCAACGTGCTTCCACCAAGCATTGAGCCTCACGCCACAGGCCACATCATCGAACAAGAAGAACTCGTACAGCAGATTCTCGACAATGGCTATGCCTACGAGTCGAACGGTTCGGTCTACTTCGACGTGGTGAAGTATAATAAGGACCATCGTTATGGCATACTCTCGGGCCGTAACCTCGAGGACGTGCACGACGCAAGCCGTGAGCTCGATGGTGTGGGCGAAAAGCACCATCAGGTGGACTTCGCGCTGTGGAAGAAGGCTCAGCCCGAGCACATCATGCGTTGGCCCTCGCCCTGGAGCGATGGTTTCCCCGGATGGCACTGCGAGTGCACCGCAATGGGACGCAAATATCTCGGCGCTCACTTCGACATCCACGGCGGTGGAATGGACCTCATCTTCCCCCACCACGAGTGTGAGATAGCACAGGCCGTGGCTTCACAAGGCGACCAGATGGTGAAGTACTGGATGCACAACAACATGATCACCATTGCCGGTAAGAAGATGGGCAAGAGCTACAACAACTTCATCACGCTCGACCAGTTCTTCACCGGTTCTCACCCCTTGCTCACGCAGCCCTACTCGCCCATGACGATCCGCTTCTTCATCCTGCAAGCACAGTATCGCTCTACGGTAGACTTCTCCAACGAGGCTCTGCAAGCTTCCAAGAAGGGATTCGACCGACTGATGGACGCCGTAGCGCAGCTCGACCGCATCGAAGCCACTGACAAGGGCACACTCACCGAAGCTTATGCCGACGAAGTGGCAACGAAGTGTTATGAGGCAATGGACGACGACTTCAACTCGCCCATCGTCATCGGTCACCTCTTCGATGCTGCTCGCGTGATCAATCAGTTGATCGACAAGCAGCAGACCATCACTCCCGCCGGTCTGGAAGCTCTGAAGAAGGTGGTCAACACGTTCGTGTTCGACATACTCGGCCTGAAGAGCGAAGCGGCAGGTGGTAATGCTCAGCGCGAAGAGGCTTATGGCCATGCCATCGACCTCTTGCTCGAACTCCGTGCCAAAGCTAAGGCTGCCAAAGACTGGGCCACGAGCGACCAGATACGCGACGAACTCGCTTCCTTTGGCTTCGAAGTGAAGGATACGAAGGAGGGCGCTACTTGGAAGCTTAATAAATAAGTAAGCATTCTTGCTGACTTCAAGTAACAAGTAATAAGTAATAAGTAATACATTCTTGCTGACTTAAGGTAATAAGTAATACATTCTTGTGTTTATCTTGTTCTGAGCAAGCTATTCACCCATTTCTGAGTAAGTTTTCAATAACTCTGAGCAAGCTATTCACCCAGTTCTGTGGGCGACGCGTCCCGCGTCGGCAGAGCATGCAGTTCAAGAAGTGAACCCATAGGAAGTGGGGGCGAAGTGTCCCGCTTCGGCACGCTGGCGAGGGCTCGATGCCCGAGCCGGCGTAAGAGAAAAAAGCATGAATCTCTTTTGTCACGCTACGGCATCGAGCCTCGCGTGCCAAGCCGAAGCGAGACACTTCGCCCCCACTTCCTATGGGTTCACTTCTTGTAGAGAAGCGCTGCCGACGCGGGACGCGTCGCCCACAGAACAGGGTGAAGATATCTTCAGAACAGTGTGAAGACTTCTTCAGAACAGTGTGAATACTTTTTTAGAACTGGCTGAGAACTTCTTCAGAATCCGGTAAAAACATCTCTTCTTGACAAGCACATACACAAAGAGGGGGCTGCTCTTTTGCATCATCTGTGATGCAAAGGGCAGCCCCCTCAATCAATTATTGCTGTGCACGGTTAGGGATTATTCTTCATCCCAGGTGCGTTCCATAGAGCGTTGTGTCACTTCACCATCACCATAGTCCTTCTTAGGATCAACTTTTATGGATGGATCGCCTGAGCCTGCAAGCAGATGGCCTTCAGTGGCGAAAGAATAGACCACCATGGTGGGCTTGACGTACTTAGTCTTTGCTGACATCGTCTTTATTTTCTTAAGTTAATAATCTTCTTTCCGTTCATAATGTATACGCCACGTGCGTTTGCAGCGTTGATGCGGCGGCCAGTGATGTCGTAAGCCTTACCATCGATGATGGCATTGCCCTTCACGACATTAATGCCTGTCGTGCCGCCCGTCTTGTCGAATACCAGCTTCAAGGCTTCGGCAGAGATGTTCGTAGCCAGATAGCTGCGGAATGCGCGAAGCTTGTAAGTATCCTTGACAGAGACGAACTTCTCGATCTTGTTGCCTGTAGTCTGGTCGTTGAAAGCGCCGAGTACGAACACCTTCTTGCCATTGGCCACGGTAGAAGCTGCGGTGTTGCTGAATGAGCCGTAGAGAGGTTCAGTCAAGCCAGGGTTGAGCGGTTCGCGGAGGAAGCCTACCTCGGAACCTACGAAGGTCACCTCAGTGGTCTCGTCAGTGCGTTCAGCGCACTTCACGTTCAAGAAGTAAGGCACGCCGGCTATAAACCATGAATCCTGCTCCTCGTCGGTCTCAGCCTCTGCGGGGTCGACAGACTCTTCAGCCTTCTTCTCATAGTAAGAGCTCAGGTTGGTGAGGTTGAAGGCAGTGCCGTCCTTGGTGATACCGTCGCCTTCTTCCACGTCGATGAAGGCAATGTCTATCTCGTCGTCGCCTGTGATCTCTGACTCGTCAAACTCGAGCGAAGTGAAGGAGAAGGGAAGATAGAGACTCTCGTGCAGGCCGTCGCGGTAAACCTTGCGCACGTATTCAGCACGGTCGGCGGTGAGGATAACGGATGATGCATCGTTGTCGCTACCAGGGAAGCATGAGGGATAAGCGAAGCCCGTGGTTTCGCTATCTACCAAGCGAATGACTTTGGCCTGAGCGTCCTTCGTGATGGCGTTGGTGGCCAATGAGTTGAAGTTATTGCCAAGCTCAGCCTTCGTGACGGGAAGCACAGCGAAGTAGCCTGCGGGCACGCCTTCGGTCATTTCGCCAATGGTTTCGCCCTCTACCTTGTAGACGCGCTTGCCATCATAGTTCATCAGCACTTCGCCGCTCTCAGCACCAGTAGCCTGATTGTAGAGCTTGGCGCGGTAGATACGCTTGTTTGCATCGGTAGCAAAGCCAAACCTGCAGGCTACATAGTTATCACTGCCTTCAAGACGCAGACCGAATGTGTCGAACATGTTGTGCGACAGCATATAGTTAAGCACATTGGTATAGTTGCAGTCTATACTATTGAAAAATTTCCTTTTGAAATTATCTTTGACACGACTTCCCTGGTAGAAACCGATACTGGCGCTATCTGAAGCAATGTATACAGCATTACTGAATACGGTAGCATCTGCGAATTCATGAGTATACTTGTCGAAATACTTGTCGAAATCATAGCTACCTACCAGAATCACGTTGGTTATCTTGACCGTGCGGTTTGCATCATTCTTATGCAAGTCTGTGGCAAGCGCCACGCCACCTTCCAAGCGCAAGTTGCGTATTTCTACAGGTGTAGTCTGCGTCGTTGACGTTTCGGTCATCAAGGGATTAGCTGCAACTATTGTATGATAATTGCCGTCGAACACTTGCGGAGCTGACTGCAGAGTCACGGCGTTATCATTCTTCAGATAGAGGTCTTTCATGATGTTGGTCTGTTCAGCACCAGCTAACATGGGAACTTGTCTCAACTCATTTTCCTTGTATACATTCAGCGTGGGTGATGTGCTTTCAGTTGATACGTAGAGTGCGTAGCGATACCACGGCTTGCCAGTCAGCATGCTGAAGTCGTTTTCTGCAGTTGCCTTTTCAGTAGGCTCGGTGGTAGTATTGTCGTTAGCCCAACCTGCAATGGTCGCCTTGCTGAATGTTGCACCAGCAAAGTTAAAGGGCACTTCCAACTTTTTACCAGCTTTTACAATGATGGTGTCGCCAATCAAGGTTGAGTTATCCTTGTCGTAGATAGTTACCTTGCAGAGACTGGGCTCGGCTGTGTTCGTAGCAAATATGGGGTAATTGCCCTTTTGTGTGTAGTAATACTTGCCATCGGCAGCCGTATTGACCATCATTTCGTAAGCCAAGCGCCCACTGTTTATGTAGTTGCGTGTTGCGTAATGAGAAGTGCTGTTAGCGTCGAAGTCGAAATTATCGTTGCTTTCACCTATGCAATAGCATTTGTCGAAACGACCTTTATGTAAATCATCACTATATTTTTTCTCATAATCACTCTGCACGATGGTGCCTATATAGCCCGCAACGCCATTCAGAGAGCTATTCAGATAGCTACCACCGAAGTAGCAGTTTGTAAAGATAGGATCGCTGCCGGCATGACCTATCAAACTGATATCAGCTTGATAGCAACCAATAAAGCCACCGACTTTATTATTAGAGTCATCCTCGCTGCTTACAATCGCATTGCTGTAGCAGTTGGTGACTACTATAGGATCATCCTCGTACAAGAGAGGCTTAAACACTCCGAAGAAACCGCCGGCATAAGCATCCATGTCGCCCTTGACGGCTGCTACCGCAACAGAGCTGTCGGCTGTCACCCTTTCTATGCTCATAGGTTTACGGATGAGTCCATTCATTTCGACCTGTCCTGCAATAGTACCAGCTACGTTACCTTTGAAGCTGCAGTTGGTGAGGTTTACGTTGCGAATGGTAGTAGAGTTGCCGTCCACTAAGCCAAACAGACCTGCATAGTTGGTATGTTCGTCAGTCTTGAGGCCGCTGATGGTGTGGCCTTGGCCGTCGAATGTGCCACAGAACTTGTGCCATGTAGTTGTCTCATCAAGTCCATCTTCATACTTGGTGTACGAGCCGATAGGCTCCCATACGGAACCTTCACCAAAGGTGATGTCGTTCGTGAGCTTGAAGGTAGCTCCATTGTACAGATTGTAGTATGCCTCAAAGCCCTTCTCGCCATTAAACACTGCTGCAAGGAAGTTGAGTTGCTGCTGATTCTTGACGGGGTAGTAATCTATTGCGTCCTTGTCGCCATCTTTCTTCATTACAGGAATAAGTGGCTCCAGTCTCAAGCCGCATACGCTACATACACCATTCGAATTAAATGTATGGGCTAAGGGCTTGCTCAGCAATCCTGTCTCGTTGCTCACACGTGCCAAGGGGTCGCACTTGTCGTAGCCATAGTAGAGTTTGTCGGGATTTGAGCTTGAGAAGTCGGTCATGATAGCAGGCACACGTGCATTCTGCGTTGTGTCGTTCATGTCGATGTGTTGCTCGAAGAGGATGCTCTTGTCATCGTTCTTCTCACCGCCAATCTCGTCGGCCTGCATCATCAAGTTACAGTCGTAAGCAAAGGTAGCTGTGCGCACATCGTTGTCGTTGTAAACGAGTGATGTTTGTGCCATCAGATCGGGCGCTTTTACATTGTCGCGCAGGGCAACGTATGCAGCACCGATAGCAGCCGTCGTGCCACCAAGAATGGCGGTAAGGGGCAAACCTGTTAATAAAACCATCGTAATAGAAGCCGCTAGCACATTAGCCATACCCCAAGCTGCAAGTGTAGAAGCGACAGATTCAGCTACAGCAGTGAATCCTGTAGCCTCAATGGCTGCTGCTACAGCTTCAGAAAGGTTTATTAATCCGAGTCCAGCCATAGCACCAAATACGGCAGCACCAACAATCAAAATAGTGGAAATAATAATGAGTGCACTTGCCCAACCATAGTTGTTGTTCCACCAAGTATTGCCTGATTTATCTTCTTTGAAACTTGAATAGATCTTCTCAGGCATATTCGCCTTGTAGCCTTGTACTACAAACGATTTGCCCTTTACGTTCCAATAGAGGGAGTCGAGGAAGCTACCTGTATCAGATCTGCGTGCGTTACCGCATGACAAGACTTTGGGTTCAGACTTACCATTCGTATGTGTATAATTACCGATGATACCGCTACCGGCAAGTTTTTTCTTCGCCTTGTCATACTTGGTCACATCGCCAAAGTTGAAGCAGAAACGCCATTCGCGCTGACCATTGTTGTTGTCCCATACAAGGCCTACGATACCACCCACGTTGGCACCTGGGTTCATATTGACCACGTTGCCAAAGTTTACGCAGCGGTTAAAGTAGGTGTGTGCCTTGGTGAAAGCGGTATGTTTGATGTCGAGATAGCCCACAAGGCCACCCGCAGCTGTTTCGGCATCGGTGCCACCTGCAACTCCTGCCTGTACATAACCATAGTTGAAACAGCGATAGAACTTGACATCCTGGCCATCAGTACGATACCAACCAAAGAAGCCACCCGCATACTTCGTGCCATACACTGCACCGCGGAATGAGCAATTTTCGAAGTGGGCACAATCTGACGCAGTAGAGTTCTTCGACTTCTGGCTCATGAAGCCACCAGCCACTTTGCCTTTGATGTAAGAGTCGGCAATAGTCAGATTCTTGATGGTCAGCTCTGGGCGTGAGTAAGAGATGAAGCCCACCCAGTCATACGATTCGTATTCACCAGGGGCGCCACCTATCTTACCAAAACCACCATTTTGGTAGATACCGCTGATGGTGTGGCCGTTACCATCGATAGTAGGTTCGGCATACTCATAATAGATTTTAGGCCAAACCACAATATCGCTCGATGACAATCGGAGTGTCTTGCCATCATCGTTTAGTAAATTCTTGTCGCCTTGCACGTTGATATTTGCTGTGAGGCGAATGCTCTTGTTCTGGTCGTTGATGGCCCACCAGAGGAGTTCCTCGCGCGTGCCAATCTGATAGACATTGCCCGCGGAGGTCGGCTGTTTCAGTCGGACGCCTTGATAGTACGTTTCTGCTGCCCATAACTTTTGCAGCGGGATAGCTGCGAAGAGCAACAGTACCATCAAGAGCTTCTTGCTCAAACTGAGCGCTCGTAATGTGTGTCTCATAAGAAAAGAGAATTTAATAGATAATAGAATGTTGATTATGTACTACTTGAAAAAGTTGATAGGGAAAGAACCAACTGTAATGTGCAAATGTACACAAGTTTCTTTAGAGCGACAACTTTTGAGGGACTTTAAATAATTTTTTTTATTCGCCTCTCTATTTAGAGTGTGTGCGTTTTAGGTAACCTATCATGGGGTAGTGGTCGGAGAAGGGTACAGTATTGTCTACCTTGAAGGCAAATGGCTTGAAATCTTGGGAGCAGAAAGCATGGTCGATGCGCACGTAGATGGCGTCGCGATTGAATGAACGTCCGATGCCATTGCCTGTGGCGCGGTAAGCGTCGGTCAGTCGCGTGCAGATCTTGTGGTGAGCGTAGGAGATGGCGGTATCGTTGAAGTCGCCCATGAGGATGATCGGCTTTCCTGCCAGGCTATCCACGAAGCGTGCGAGTGTGTCGGCTTGGAGTGCACGTTCAGTGCCACCCGTGGCGATCTTTCTTACGATGGCGAGTTTGCCGTGTACGTCGTCAGCATTTTCGGGGTTCTTCACGAGGTCGTGATACTTGGCTCGCTCGCCGCCTGAGAGGTGCATTGACTCCAAGTGGGCGCAGACGACTACCACCGTGTCGCCTCGATGAGGCACCACGAAGAATGCGGCAGCGCCATTGCCTGCCGAGTGGCAGATGCGCTGCGTACGCACGATGGGGAAATGCGATATCACGGAGAGTGCTCCCGTGCCCACCTTGACCTGCTCCATGTGGTAGCCATAGCGCTTCATGCTGCTCTCCACGCATTTGCGATGGTCTTCGGTGGCATAAAATGTCTCTTGCAGGCAGGCAATGTCGGGCGACTGCGATGCGATGTAGCGCACCAGTTGGAAGTCGCGATTGTTGTCGTCCATCTTCCACGATCCGAAGTTCATGGTGTTGTAAGTCATCACCTTCCATGCCTGCTTGGGGGGTGGCGAGGTAAGGTTGATGGGTGCATAGTCGCGAATAGATCCTGCGCAGAAGAGCAATCCCACGATAGATATCCACACCATCTTCGGTTTGAACAGTATGCACACTACGCCCATGCCCACTACTGCAGCTACGCAGAGCGGGAAGCACAGCCCCACTACGGCGAAGTATTTGCCGTAGAGAGCTGGATTGATGTAGATGCAAGCTGCGCATGCCCAGAGGGATAGCACGGCGGTCCAGCTAAGGAAGGAGAGGATTTTGGACATGGGGGAGGGGCATATGATACTAGTATTTCTAGTGATTCTAGTAATACTAGTATTTCTAGTAATTCTAGTAATTCTAGTGATACTAGAAATACTATAAATTCTAAGGGACTTTCTTGGGGCTCAGCTATTTGCGGCTGATGTGGAAGAGTTCGCGCTTTTCGGCTTCTGTCAGGCTGTTGTAGCCAGAGCGGCGCACTTTGTCGAGAAGTTCGTCCATTCGGGCCTCTTCCGCCTTGGAGCGCATGTTGTATTCATAATCGTCTTCGCGGCGGGCCGTGTGGTGAGCATTGCCTACAGACGATGGGCGAGCTTTGCGCGTGAAGCGCTCTTTGATGCGTTGCCACCATGAGGAGTGAGCGCCTTTGCTCGCTTGTTCCCAAGCGTTCCATCCCGAGGCGTGCCGATTGTAGCGCTTGCGCCACCAGTGGAGTAGCGCCCAACCGAAGAGCATACCACCGAGGTGGGCAAAGTGAGCCACGTTGTCGTTGGAGGCATAAGCTGAGATCAACTCTATGGCTGCATATCCCGCCACGAAGTATTTCGCCTTCATCGGGATGGGCGGTATGAGCAGCATGATGCGTTCGTTGGGATAAAGCATGCCGAAGGCGAGGAGTACGCCGTAGCAAGCTCCCGAAGCACCGATGGTAGTCCATAGATTGAGGAACGCGCCCATGGGCATGAGGCTCGATCCGGTGTTGACCATCTCATAATTGTTGAGGCCCTCGATGAAGTATTCTGCCGTTTGCCAAATCTCTTGGCAGATGCCCGCGCCCACGCCACACACAAGGAAGTAGGTCAGAAAGCGTTTCATGCCCAGTGTACGTTCGATGAGTCCGCCAAACATCCAGAGCGAGAACATATTGAAGAAAAGGTGCGTCAGGCTTCCGTGGAGGAACATATAAGTGAATAGCTGCACCACGTTGAAGCTATCCGCCAGAATGAAGTGGAGGCCCAACCAGTCGGTCACGTCGATGCCGCGCATGCGCAGAAGCGACTGGATAAGGTAGCAAGCCACGTTGATAAATAGTAGAGCCCGAGTCACGGGGGGTATCTTTTGCATAATGTATGTAGTAGATAAGAAGAAACAAATGTTTAACTTTGCACGTCGTGGGGCTTATTCTTCCTGCTTTTCTTCGTCGGAACAAGGCAGATTGTCCGCTTCGAAGTGCCATATGGTACGTCCGAAGTAATGCTCCTCGGTGAGCATTACGCCCACCGGCATGCGCGGTTCGGGAATACCGCTCCCTAAGGGGTGGGGTGAACACTCCGCGTAAGCCTCGTCCCAAAGCCCTTGGTCGATGAAGCTCTGTAGCGTCTGCTGTCCACCTTCCACCAGCAGGGATTGTATGCCCATGTGGAAGAGTTCGGAGATTGCTGTGCGAATGTCGGCAAATGCCAACCATCCTGCGGGAAGTTCGCCTTCTGCCACGCGTCCCAACACCACGCGCAGAGGCTGATTGCCTCCCGCCTTCCAATGGCGTACGTTGAGTTGCGGATGGTCCATGCGCAGTGTGTTGTGCCCCACGAGAATGGCTTGATTCATGGCTCGAAGCTGGTGCACACGCATGAGCGACCACGTTGAGGAAATCTGAGCCGCCCCTTGGCTGTCGTCCTCTCGCCAAGCATCAATAAAGCCGTCGGCGGAGCGTGCCCACTTCAGCGTGATATAGGGGCGTCGGAGCGTCTGAGCTGTGATAAATCGGCGGTTGAGTGCCCGGCATTCAGCCTCGAGCACACCCACCACGACCTCAATGCCCGCTTCGCGAAGCATGGCAATGCCGCGTCCTTGCACCTTGGCGAAAGGGTCTACGCATCCCACCACTACGCGCGGTATGCCCGTCTTGATGATAAGTCGTGCACAGGGTGGAGTCTTGCCATAGTGGGAGCATGGCTCAAGGCTCACGTAGAGCGTGCTTTCTCTGAGTAGTTCTCGATCGGAGGGACGCACAGAGTTGATAGCGTTGACCTCGGCATGCGCCTTGCCGCACACAGCGTGGTAGCCTTCGCCGATAATGCGATCACCGCAAACGATGACAGCACCCACCATCGGATTGGGTGCAGCGTGCATGCGTCCGAGTTGCGCCAGTTCTATGCAGCGGCGCATATATTGTTCATTGAATTCCATGTAGTAAAGAAACGAGTTTAGTATGAATCCCCATTTTATAGCTCTTCGCGATGCGCTCACTCCGCTTTATGGTGAGGGCGAGGCCCGTGCGATATCATTCTTAGTCTTTGAGGATGCATTCGGCGTGAGCCGCACGGATATTTATGCCGACAAAGTTAGGCAATTTTCTGAAGATGAAAGCACAAGGCTTGATAATATCTGTCAACAACTTTTGGATGGACGTCCTGTACAGCAAGTGTTAGGGTATGCTCTGTTTTGTGGTAGGCGCTTCAAGGTGACGCCCGACGTGCTCATTCCTCGTCCCGAAACGGAGGAACTCGTCAGTTGGGCGGTGGAGAAAATGCGTGATTCTTCGCAGCAAAGTTCTGCTGCTTCAGATGGACATTCTTCAGCACAGATGTCCTCAAGCATTCTCGATGCTGGAACGGGGTCGGGCTGCATTGCCATCAGCTTAAAGTTGGCCATGGAGGAGGCCGACGTTACTGCGTGGGATATCTCTCGTGCGGCTCTTGAAGTGGCTCGTGAGAATGCACGGGAGCTTGGGGCTGATGTGAAATTCGTCCATCATGACATGCTCCTCGCTCCTGCTTCTGATGCTCAGCCTGTGTATCGTCTCATCGTGAGTAATCCTCCGTATATCTGTCAGCGCGAGGCGGCGGATATGGAGCGCAACGTGCTCGATTTTGAGCCTCATACGGCTCTCTTCGTGCCCGACGACGATCCGCTGTGCTTCTATCGTGCCCTCTGCTTGCAGGCCAGGCAGTTGCTCTTGCCGGGTGGTTGGCTCTTGGTGGAGGCCAATCGTGCTTATGCTGAGCAGACGGCGCAGTTGATGCGCGATTATGGCTTGCAAGATGTAGAGGTGAGAGTGGATGCTTATGGCAATCCGCGCATGGTGGGAGGAAAGAAATAAGTATTAAGTATTAAGTATTAAGTATTACAATCTTGCCATTGTCAAGTAATAAGTAACAAGTAATAAGTATTACAATCTTGCAATTGTCAAGTAATAAGTAACAAGTAATAAGTAATACATTCTTGCAATTGTCAAGTGGCGGCGTAAGAGAAAGTGTAAAAGACTTTTGCCATGCTTCGGCATTGAGCCTCGCATGGCAAGCGAGACGCTTCGCCCCCACTGCCTATAGGCGAAGCTCTTAATTCGTGGTAGCACCGACGCGAGACGCGTCGCCCACAGAGCGAATGAGGAAGCGCCATGGCTTTCATCCACGTGTGTGGGCGACGCGTCTCGCGTCGGCATCAATAAATTGATCTTAAATCGTATCTATTAGCAAAAATATCTATCCGAATGACTCTCCCCCTCAGCACAAGAACAAGATGATCGCTTGTGCCACCAGGATGCGCAGGAACATCGAGAGCGGGTAGACGGTGGAGTAGCCTACGGAAGCTGCATCGTTGTTGGCAGTCTGGTTAGCGTAGCCCAGTGCGGGAGGGTCGGTGTTGGAACCAGCAATGATACCCATCAGTGTGAAGTAGTTGAGCTTGAAGCGCCAACGTGCTACCACGCCCATGATGAGCAACGGAATGACCGTCACGAGGAAGCCCACCCATACGTAGGTGAGGCCGTCGCCCTGTACTACGGTGTCCCAGAAGTTGCTACCCGCCTTGATACCTACTGCGGCAAGGAAGAGAATCAAGCCTATCTCGCGCAGCAAGAGGTTGGCAGAGGTGGTGGTGTAGGTCACGAGGTGGAACTTGTAACCATAGGCACCAGCCAAGATAGCGATTACCAACGGACCACCTGCCAAGCCGAGCTTGAGCGGAGTGGCCATGCCCGGGAATTGGAATGGGATGCTACCGAAGATGATACCAATCAATATGCCGAGGAAGATGGCACCCACGTTGGGGTGGTCAAGACGCTTCACGGAGTTGCCTAAGAGGCGTTCTACGCGGTTTACGCTATCCTCCGGACCAGCCACCATCAGTCGGTCGCCAATCTGGATGCGGAGCGAGCGGTCGGCAAAGAGGTTCATGCCCTGACGGGTGATACGCGTCACGTTGACACCATACATAGAGCTAAAGTGCATCTCGCCAAAGGTCTTACCGTTTACCTCGGCTTGCGTCACGAGGATACGTTTTGATACGATGGGAGCCTTCTCAGCCTGCCAGTCTACTTCGATTTCCTTACCGATAAAGGCTGTTGCGGCCTCGGCATCGTCGCTGGCGCATACGGCATTCATCTCATCGCCCACGTGGAGCTGCGTGTCGCGTGTGGGCGAGATGATCTCGTCGCCATGCTTATAGTGAGTACATACGAAGGTACGTCCCAAGAATTGCGTGAGCTGGGCGAATGTCTTGCCCTCCAGAGCCTTGTTTTCTACGCGGAGTGAGAGGTGGTGGGGCTTCGCATGCGGATTGTCCTCCTGCGACATGCGTATCTGCTCCTCTTCCTTCTCGAGCTTGATGCGGCAGATGTAGCGGATGGCAATTGTTGCGCCGATAATGCCCACTACGCCGAGAGGGTAGGCACAGGCGTAACCTGCTGCAATGTTTTGTCCGTGCATGTCGATGCCCAGCGTGTTGATAGCTTCTTGTGCAGCACCCAGACCCGGAGTGTTGGTCACAGCACCATAGAGCACACCGACAGCCATCGGTAGGCTTGTCTTGTCCGAAGTGTCGAACACGAGGTAGTAGAGGCCGAGCAGCGTGATGACGTTGAGCAATACAATGCCCACCGCTACGAGATTCATCTGCACACCGTCTTTCTTAAACGATTGGAAGAAACTCGGACCCACCTGCAGACCAATGCAGTAGACAAAGAGTATCAAGCCAAAGTCTTGAATAAAGTTGAGCACATTGGCTGGACACGCATATCCGCCATCAGGGTCGGCTATGCCAAGTTGATGGTAGATGTGTCCCACCACAATGCCCGCAAACAACACGAAGGTGACGCCAAGCGATACACTGCCCACCTTGAGCTTGCCCAAGACCACGCCCACGGCTATCACGAGCGAGAAAAGCAGTACCACATGTGCCACAGAACCTGTTGTGGAGAATAGAGATTGAAACCAATCCATGTGTAGTGAAATGTGTTATGTAAGTTTTTTAAATGATTTTCTTGTATGAGGCTATTCCTCACGCGCCTCATGGGAGGCCGAGTGTCTTTCGTTGAGGAACAAGGTGCTTTACAGAAAGCGCCCTTACTACTGCGTAGTGACGCAAGGGCGTTGTGAGTTGCAAATATAGTGAGTTTTTTATAGATAACAAGGTTTTCACGCGTTTTTGTGCATAAATTCGTTCCCCGTATGGACGGAAGTGTTTACCTTTGCAGTCAAAACTTAAGTACTTTTACAATAAGTGCCCACTGCGGCATGTTGTATTATCATTATTTCTGATGAAACGAGTCGTTCTTTCCCTGTTGTGCTGCATTCTGTCGTTGGCGCAACTTTATGCCCATGAGGTGGAAAAATATGTTCTTTGGACCGATACACCCTCAGCCAATCCCATGCTGTGGAGCCAGGCCCATGTGGCGATCTTGGGCGACTCCAATACGTGGCTTGGTGCCGATGATTGTTCGCGTCCGCGCGGGTGGACGTCGTGGTTAGCACGTTTGCTCAAGCCCGCCTCTATCCGCAGCTATGCACGCAGCGGAGCCACATGGACTAACACCGCCCGCACCATGCTCAATCTCGAGCAAGACACGGGTCGCGTGGCCGATGACAACGTGATATACAACCAAATTGCCCGGCTCATCTCCGCTGTGACCTCGGGTGCAGAGCCTTCTCCGCAACTCATCTTGATATCTGCTGGTACGAACGATGCATGGTTTCCTGCCGACCGTCCTCATGCATTCGATCCCGCAGACTTCTCGCTCTCTCCCTCGGTAGAGGCTGAGCGTCAAGGCATTGACTGCTCTTTCCCTCCCGACACGTTGGGCGTCTACCCGCAGACTATCGTGGGGTCTGTGCGCTACAATTGCCTGCTCTTGCGCAAGCATTTTCCCAAGGCTCGCATCGTACTGCTCACGCCACTGCAGACCACGGCAGTATCGCTTGCGCGCATCCGTCAGACAGCCGATAGCATCTGCCTCGCAGCCCGTAGTCTTGACATCGATGTAGTTCGTCAAGAGCGCGTATGCTGCGTGAAGCGAAGCGAAGAACTCCAGCACCACCTCCACACTTACGATGGCACGCATACCAACGAACTCGGTGCTCGCATGAATGCCCGCATCCTCTCCCATGAACTCACGCGGCTAATGGGGTGGAAGTGATTCTGATAGTTAGTCCTGATAGCTTTGTGGGCGACGCGTCTCGCGTAGGCATCACAAGCGATCAAGAGGCTTTTCAGCCAATACCGTGGGCGACGCGTCTCGCGTCGGCAGCAGCAACTGAGCAATAAAGCTTATTGCGAGCATAAGCATTTTCTATAACGCGAGACGCGTCGCCCCTAGTATTGGCTGAAAAGTTTAATGCACGCGCGCTCGCGCGCGCCACAGCCGATTTCTGCTGCAAAAGGCATCATTGCTGTCATTCTTCTGATGAAATTCATTGGAAATCAATGCTTTCGTGAGTGTATGCAGACCTCCGCTACCTGCACTTTGCTTGCACTTTTGCTTGCACGCAGCCCATTACGTGAGTAATTTAGGCATTGAGAGCTTTCAAAATTATCCCCCCAAGGCGTTCAAACTATCCTTAGGTGCTGTAAAAATTATCCCCCTAAGGAGGATTTACAGCAAGGGGGGTAGGAGTCAGGATGCAGCCGATGGTGTGGGCAAAGTGCAAGCAAGATGGACCTTCGAAAGAGATGAAAAAGCTTGTAAATCAATGCATAAAGCAAACAGTATGCACCCTGTGTAAGTGCCCTCCCGCAAAGTCGATTGTAGCGCACGCGCGCGAGGCCATGACCTTGAGCGACAGAAAAAGTGAATAGTTTGTTCACACTTTTTGCTCGCAAGCGATCGGCATGCTATCTTTGTATGCGTTCTCAGAAAAATGCTTCAGAGCGAAGCCTATAGCGAGACCATGCCCCATTCATTCCTTCTTCAACCCACTATATAATCCCCTACATATCCAAACAAAACTCTTAACTTACTTAACATTCCACACACACCCTGCTCATGGTATTTTCCGACCTATTCTTCCTCTTTGCCTTCCTGCCCGCATTCTTCATTGTCTATATGCTTGCGGCGGGCGCAGATCGCTTGATGGGGCGCAACAGCCTTGAACCACAGTTTCGCTGCCGCAACCTCGCGCTCGTGGTATTCTCGCTCATCTTCTATGCTTGGGGCGAGCCAGTCTACGTATTTTTGATGCTATTCTGCGTGCTGATGAACTATATGGCGGGGCTCATCATCGACCGCCAAGAGGCGCATCGCCGAGCAGCACTCGTGGTAGGGCTGACGTGTAACATCCTCATTCTCGCCAACTTCAAGTACCTCGGTTTCCTTGCACAGACCCTCTCCGACGTGGGTCTGCCCGTCAGCGTGCCCCACATCTCTTTGCCTATCGGCATCTCGTTCTACACGTTTCAGAGCATCTCCTATCTGATCGACGTCTACCGCCGAGAGTCGCCCGTGCAGCGCCGGTTTGTCAATCTGCTGCTCTACATCTCCATGTTTCCGCAGCTTATCGCAGGTCCTATCGTGCGCTACGACACGGTGGCACGCGAGATCAGTAGCCGCCACGTAAGCGCCGACGATGTGGCAGAGGGCATGTTTCGCTTCTTCTTGGGCCTCGGCAAGAAAGTGATCCTTGCCAACCAACTCTCTGAGATATCCGACCAATTCCTTGTGGGCGGACTGGCCCATCTCACCACCACAGGGGCGTGGATAGGCATCGTGGCCTATACGCTGCAGATCTACTTCGACTTCTCGGGCTATTCCGACATGGCCATCGGTCTGGGACGCTGCTTGGGCTTCCACTTCAATGAGAACTTCAAGCATCCCTACTGCTGCACCAGCATCTCCGACTTCTGGCGCCGATGGCACATCTCGCTCGGTAGCTTCTTCCGCGACTACGTATACATACCCATGGGGGGCAACCGTCGTCATCAGGTGTGGAACATACTCGTGGTGTGGTTTCTCACCGGTATGTGGCACGGAGCCAGCTGGAACTTCATCCTGTGGGGACTCTACTTCGGACTGATTGTGATGACTGAGAAGTACACCCTCTTGCGTGTGATCGACCGCATACCGAGGCTGGTGCTCCACGTGTACAGTTTGCTGCTCATCGTGGTGGGGTGGGGCATATTCTACTTCGACAACTTCCGCCACATGGCACAGTTCTTCCGTGCCTTCACGGGCGGAGCGGCAGAGTTTACCAATATCGTATCCGACGCGGCACTGACGGACAACTTCTGGCTCTGGGTGGTGGCCATCGCATTTTGCTTGCCCGTGCGCCGATGGGCAACCAGCCTCACCGTAGAGCGTCTGTCGGAGGAGAGCCTTCTGCGCTCCGTGCTGACCTTCAGTGGCCGCACACTGGTGTCGCTCTTGCTCCTTGGCATGAGCGTATGTCTGCTCGTTGGAGCTACCAACAATGCTTTTATCTATACTCGATTCTAAATGCGTATGACAGTCCGTAATATACTCCTCTCCCTCATCACTCTATGCTGCACCACTCTCGCGCTCCATGCGCAGAGCAGCCGTCAGCTCACCCCCTATGTCAATCAGTTCAACGCCCATGCCGAAGTGCGCCGTTCGCCAGGTGGCATGATTCTGGCAGGACGCGCCGACTCGCTCTATGTGATGGCACCCTTCATGGGCTCAGCCACAGGGGGCGAATGGTATGCTCAGGCAGTCAATGCCTATAAGGAGGCAGTGGGCGACAGCGTGAACGTATACTGCATGGTCATCCCCACGAGCACTGCCTACTACATGCCCCAACACAGCCCTGCGCTCACCCATCCACAGCATGCCACCATCAGCCATATCTATCAAGCCTTGCGCCCCGATGTGGTGGCAATCAATGCTTACAATGCCCTTGCGCCCCATGCCTCGGAACCCATCTATCTGCGCACCGACACCCACTGGGCTGCTCTCGGAGCCTACTATGCCGCACGCGAGTTTGCTGCGCAAGCCCAAGTGCCATTTGCTGCGCTCGACTCTGCCCATTATGAGGAGCGATGCGTGCGCCAGTTTGTGGGCAGTATGCGCATTTATGCCAAAAGCCCCGAGGTGAAAGCCGTGCCCGAGACCTTCACCTACTACGTGCCGCGACGCAGCGATTATCACACCACCTTCATCGACTACACCCAGCGCGCCGGCAAGACCGTGAGTGAGAGTGCGCCCCACGAAGCACAGTTCTTCGTGAGCTATCGCGACGGCAGTTCGGGAGCCTACTGCACCTTTATGGGAGGCGACTCGCGCACGGTGCAGGTGCGCACCGCTGTGGGCAATGGTCGGCGGCTCTTGATATTGAAGGACAGCTTCGGCAATGCGCTGCCCGCTTTCCTATTCTCATCGTTTGAGGAAATCCACGTGGTCGACTTCCGCTATTTTCCCCACAATATCATCGATTACATCTGTGAGCACGGCATCACCGATGTGCTCTTTGCCAATAATATAGGTCATGCTTACTCGCAGGGTACGGCACGCACTTATCTCAAACTTCTGCAACAACGCTAATCCTCACCCTTATTCTCTATCTCCGCTCCGATGAATAAACTCTATATTTCTATTATAGCCCTTGTGTTTTGCGCCTTCGCTCTGGTGTTCGACACCTTCCCGCGCAGCACCTTCTCCGAACTTGAGAAGCGCGACCTGGCCACGTTGCCCGAATTCTCTTGGAAGCGACTCTTCGACGGATCGTATACCAAGGACGTGAGCCACTGGTTTAGCGACAGCGAGCCCTATCGCGACCACTTCATGGCCATGAGCATGAACGTGAAGGATGGACAGAAGCTTGTGGTCAGCTCGGATGACAACGTGACCTTTCACGCCTCGACCGATGCTCCCGCCTCGACCGATGCTGAGGCTGAAGAGGAGGCTCCCGAGCCCGACGATCGCAACGTAGGTGAATACCACAACGATATCAATGCCGACGGCACAGCCAAGATAGCCAATGCGGGCATCATCATCGTGGGCAGTGGCAAGAATGTGCGCGCCTTGATGGCCTACGGTGGTAGTTCGAAGGGTGGTGTGGCCTACGCTGAGGCTGCCAATAAATATAAGGAAACGTTTGGTTCGGCAGTCAACGTCTACTGCATGGTGATCCCCACCAGCACAGAGTTCTACTGTCCCGACAAGGCGCGCAAGATGACCAATCCGCAGCGCCCTACGATCAATAATATCTATGCCCACCTCGCGCCCGAAGTGAAGGCAGTAGATGCTTACACCGCTCTGGCCACCCATGCTAAGGAGGACATCTATCTGCGCACCGACCACCACTGGGCACCGCTCGGAGCTTACTATGCTGCCCAACGATTTGCACAGGTGGCAGGAGTGCCCTTCCAGGACTTGACCCACTACGAACGACGTGTGGTGCGCGGCTACGTGGGCAGTATGTATGGCTATTCTAAGGATGCCTCGGTGAAGAATGCACCCGAGGACTTCGTCTACTACGTGCCTCAAGGCGTGACCTACAACACCTATTATACCGACTACACCATCGACAAGCACTACAAGGTCACGGGCGAGGGAAAGCCCCACAAGGGCATCTTCTTCAACAAATTTAAGGATGGTAGCGGTGCTGCCTACTGCACCTTTATGGGGAGCGATACACGCATCACGCGCGTAGAGACCTCGACGAAGAATGGCCGTCGCCTCTTGATTCTCAAGGATAGCTTTGGCAACGCCTTGCCCGGCTACCTGTTTTTCTCCTTCGAAGAGGTTCACGTGATCGACTCGCGCTATTTCACACACAATATGAAGGCCTACGTCCGTGAGCACAAGGTGACCGACATCCTCTTTGCCAACAACATCATGAAGGCTTACTCACCTCATATCTACAAGAGCTACTTGAAGTTCTTGCAACAGTAATACAGGTCTCTTGGGAGAAGTATTAAGTATAAAGTATTAAGTATTACAGCCAATACTGGGGGCGACGCGTCCCCGCGTCGGCATTATAGTGAAGAAGGTAATGCAATCTCTCTCACACGCCGACGCGGGGACGCGTCGCCCCCAGTACTGGCTGAAAGGCTGTAATACTTAATACTTCGAAATATTATTTTTTTCGGAAGAAACTGAAGTTTACGCTGCCATAGGCGCGATGCTCCAAGAAGTCGGGGCGGGAGCTAAAGTCGTAATTCTTACCATGTTCCAGAACGAAGAGCGTATGCTCACCTACAAGCCCAGAGTTCATCACGCGATCGGGCAGTTCGCCCAGTTCGGGCAGAGCATAGGGAGGGTCGGCAAATACGAGGTCGAAGGGCTCGACCGCACGCTCTATGAAGCGCAGCGCGTCGCCACACATGGGCGTCCAGGCATCGTCAGAGAGCGTGCGCGCACACTGCTGAATGAAGGCATAGTGGCGACGATCCTTCTCAATCGTTACCACGCGTGGGCAGCCGCGCGAAAGTAGTTCGAGCGAGATGCTACCTGTGCCACCGAAGAGGTCGAGCGCACGAGTGTCCTCAAAGTCGAGATAAGCACGGAGCACGTTGAAGAGATTCTCCTTGGCAAAGTCGGTCGTAGGACGAGCCTTGAAGGTGCGGGGCACTTCAAAGTGACGACCTTTATATTTTCCTGTAATGATACGCATAGAGATGATGTTTATGAGAATGTGTAAAACATACTTATTCAAGTTCCGGATTTAGGATGGGCGGGCTGAAAGCCCAATGAATTCCATAGCCCAAGGCAACGCCTTGGGTAGAATTGATCAAGAATGATACGCCCTGTAAGGGCAGAAGTAAGGACAATATATTTCTACTTTTGCCCTTACAGGGCGAAACAATACTGCTTACGGGAAACCCAGGGCGTTGCCCTGGGCTATGAATATCATTGGGCTTTCAGCCCGCCCAGCCTAAATCCGAAACTTCAGTACTTACTTGTTAACCCGTTACCCCCCCAAAAAAACTTATTTCAGCAGCGCACACATGAGATCGTAGGGCACCCCCTCGGTGGTGGAGATGGTGTGACGATTGAATTCGGCAGAGGGGTTGACGGGGTAGACCTTTGCCGCATATTTCTGTAGCTCCTCAATCAGCGGATTGCGCATGAGGGGCGTTCCCGCCACGAAGATGGGAGTATCGGCAGTAGAAAGCCCCAAGTGGTGCATGAGATTGAACAGATAGTAGTCGGCATCGGTCAGTGTGCGCACTTGGTAGGTGTTGAGCATAACGAGACGACTCTCCTCGAGCACCACGATATCGAGCGTCGTATCGTGAGTGTAGACAAACACGCGGCGATCGGCAGCCACCGCAAGTCCCTTCTTGGCGAAATGCTGCACGATAGGAGTGAGCGAGGCAGCAAAGCGCACGCTGACACCCTCAAAAGCCTCCTCAAGAGTGCGGCAAGTGGCTTCAGACAGGGCAAAGAGCAACACGGCGTTGGAGGCGGGCACGGTGTCGTAAAACACTCGCTGCTTCTCGCCCGGCGTGAAGCAATAATTGTAGATGGTCTCGGCGTCTTCCTCTTGAAACTCCGCCAGGGGAACGGGAGTGACGGGCGCGTTGACGTAGACCTCTACCTTGCTAAACTGCTGCTGCCGCAACAAGTCGACCTGCTGCATGGCCATGCGCAGATTGACCGTAAGCGAAGCAGAAGGCTGCATACGGAACGTGCTAAACTGAAAACTCTGTGCTGCGCCCACTTCGTAGGTAGCAAAGCACAGTTCGATGTCGGAGATACGGATATAGAGGTTCACGAGAGGATAAAGTCTTTTGGAGGGAAAGCATGGGGCGTTGATGGCGAAAGGGAAACCTTTCGCGCCGAATGCCATTATTTCTTTTTTCGAGCAAAAACGCGCTTCTCTGCGGGTGAGAGCGCGAGGGCAAGGAGCACGCCAAAGGAGTTGGCAGCGAAGTCGGCCCAGTCGCCCGAGCGATAAGTAGTGAAGTACTCCTGCGCAAGCTCGATGAAGCCACTCATGCAGATGGGGGCTATCACCGCGATGATGGCGCGCTTCGTGAGCGACCATTGGCAGTGAGCGCGGAAGTATTCCATCCAGAGCACGCAGCACGTGCCAAGATACATGGAGATGTGTACAAGCTTGTCGAAGCCCACGATATCGTCGAGCTCCCTTACGCGAGGCGGGCGGAAGAGGCAGAGATACCAGATCAGTACGACGCACACAATCGTGAGCGGGAAGCGCTTCACGAGAGCCTGTAACGAAGATTTTTTCATCTATTGATCTGTATTTACCAGAACTTGTTTTGAGCAGCGTTGTATTCAAATCCAGCGCTACCGAGCTTGCTCTCTAAGTCTTTGCGGTCGAGGTGGAGATCATCGCAGAGCGCGTCGATGGAACTGTAGTCGTCGCGGAGCTTGGTGTTGATGTAGCTGAAGAGCATCATCGGGTCTTGAGGTATAGCCATGACAATAATATATATAAGGTATTCAAGTTTCGGATTTAGAATGGACGGGCTGAAAGCCCAATGCTATTCATAGCCCAGGGCATCGCCCTGGGTATCCCATAAGCAGTATTGTTTCGCCCTGTAAGGGCAAAAGTAGAAATATATTGTCCTTACTTCTGCCCTTACAGGGCGTATCATTCTTGATTATCTCTACCCAAGGCGTTGCCTTGGGCTATGGAAGCCACTGGGCTTTCAGCCCGCTTTGCTAAATCAGAAACTTAAGTAAGGTATGAATTTCGCGTGCAAAATTACGTCTTTATTTCAGGAGTGCCAAACTTTTTTCGCACGGCTCTTTAAAAAGCATGCACCTTAGGGGGCATACTCTCTCGGCATTTTGTAAATTTGCAGCCTACATCTCCTTTTATCTCGTATCTTATACTCATCATTCTAACATCATACTACTCATGGGAGGCTTCTTTGGAACCGTTTCGCGCATCGACTGCGTGGCCGATCTCTTTTACGGCACAGACTACAACTCACATCTCGGTACCCGCCGCGGCGGACTCGCCACGTACAACGCGCAAGAGCGCAAATTCACACGTTCCATCCATAATCTGGAAAGTTCTTACTTCCGCACAAAGTTTGAGCCTACCCTGTCGCGCTTTGCAGGAGCCACATCGGGCATTGGCGTGATAAGCGACACAGATGCACAGCCACTCGTGCTCAACTCCCACTTGGGCCGATTCGCCATCGTCACAGTGGCTAAGATTCAGAATGTGGCAGAGCTTGAGAAGCAACTCCTCGAGCAGAACATGCACTTCACCGAGCTATCGTCGGGCAAGACCAATCCTACCGAACTCGTGGCATTGCTGCTCATTCAGGGCAAGACTTTTGCCGATGGTATTGACAACGTGTTCCGCCATATAGAGGGCTCTTGTTCCATGCTCTTGCTCACAGAAGATGGTATCATTGCCGCTCGCGACTCATGGGGCCGTACGCCCATCGTGATCGGTAAGAAAAACGGCGCCTATGCTGCCACCAGCGAAAGCACCGCTTTCCCCAACCTCGACTATACCACTGAGCGCTACCTCGGTCCGGGCGAAGTGGTGCGTCTGCGCCCAGAGGGCATAGAGCAGCTCCGCGAACCGCGCAAACAGATGCAGATATGCTCCTTCCTGTGGGTATACTACGGCTTCCCCACGTCGACCTACGAGGAACGCAATGTAGAAGAGATGCGCTATGAGAATGGACGCATCATGGCTGCCGAGGACGATACGGAGGTGGACTGTGTATGCGGTATCCCCGACTCGGGAGTAGGCATGGCGCTCGGCTATGCTGCAGGTATGGGCAAGCCTTATCAACGCGCCATCTCGAAGTACACCCCCACATGGCCCCGTAGCTTCACCCCCGCTGATCAGTCGATGCGTTCGCTCGTGGCGAAGATGAAGCTCATTCCCAATCGCGACATGCTGCGTGGCAAACGTGTGCTCTTCTGCGACGACTCCATCGTGCGTGGCACGCAGCTCCGCGACAATGTGAGCGTGCTCTTCGAGGATGGTGCACGCGAAGTGCACATGCGCATAGCCTGTCCACCGCTTATCTATGGTTGTCCTTACATCGGTTTCACCTCGTCGAAGAGCGATATGGAGCTCATCACGCGCCGTATCATAGGCGACTTCGAGGGCGATCCCAACAAGCACCTCGAGCGCTACGCCACCACCGATTCGCCCGAGTACCAACGCATGGTGGAGGAGATACGCCGCCGTTTGGGCCTCACCTCGCTTCGCTTCAACAGGCTCGAGACGCTCGTCCAAGCCATCGGCCTTCCCAAGTGCAAACTCTGCACCCACTGCTTCGACGGAACGGGATGTTGCGGCAGGAATGAGTAGCGCCACCATGACAATGAAAGCATAAAGAAAAAATCTCCGTGAACCATACACGCAAGCGGGCTAAGACTCTGGGTGTTCCCACTGTCTTAGCCCGCTTGTGGTGCTTTAAACTTGGTGCTTAAAGATCGCGAGTTTACTTATTCTTCAGCGTAAAGAGAAACTCCAATCCGCCCTCTTTACGATTTCTTACGGAGATATCGCCATGATGGAAGAGCACGGCGTTGCGCACGATAGAGAGGCCAAGACCCGTACCACCGTTGTCGCGCGTACGACCTTCGCTCACGCGGTAGAAGCGCTCAAATAGGCGCGGCAGGTGCTCCTCGGGCACGCCACAGCCTGTGTCGTAGACGGAGAAATAAGCCATGTCGCGATCTATGTTGTAGCAGTTGACGTGGATTTCTGCACCCTCGCCTGCATAGCGCAGACTATTCTCCAACAAGTTGCGGAAGATAGAGTATACGAGCGAGTAGTTGCCGTGTATGGTCAGATCTTGCGGAATGTTTACGAAGAGCTGCATCTGAGCCTTCGTAAGCATCTCGTGGAGGTCTTCCTGTGCATCGGCCACAACCTGCTGGATCTTTACATCCTCACGAGGCATGAGGTCGGCAGCCTCTTCCGTCTTGGTGATGAGAGCCACGTCGCGGATGAGGTCGGTCAGTCTGACCACTTGTGCGTGAGCCTTCTCCAAGAAGTGCAGCTTGCGTTCGTCGGAGAGATTCTTACACTCCAGCAGCGTCTCGATATATCCGCGAATGCTGCTCACGGGCGTGCGCAGCTCGTGCGTGATATTGTTGCTCATCTGCTGCTTGAGGTGCTTATTCTTTTCCGCCCGGGTCACGTCGGCAAGCGTCACCTCAAAGCTCCCATCACTGTAGATAAGGAGCTGCACGCCCAGGGTCATGCTTCCTGCCTTCGTGTTGAATCGAAATACGGGCGCTTCCTCTGTGACGGGACGTGTGCCGCCGTTAAGACGCAGAAATTCTATAGCTGGGGCAAAAGCCTCCGTTTGCCAGATAGCTTCGACGTTGGGCGTGGGATGGTCCATTAAAGCGTTGACATACTGCGTGAAGCGCGGGTTGGCATAGAGCTTATGGCGTGTAGGCGAGAAGATGGCTATACCCTCTTCGAAGTAGTGGAAATGGCGCATCAATCGTTCACGCTCTGTGGCAATGAGGTGGTTGGAGTCCTCGAGCTGGCGATACTTCTGCATGATGTCTCGTCCGATGTCGCCCAGATCGGAGTGGGGGAAGACGATGTGGTCGTAGTCCACCAGCCCCTTATCGGCAGAGAGCATGAAGTTGCGCAGCCCTGTGACCGCCTTTCCGAAGTGGTCAGAGATCTGTATGAGTGCCACCATCGCCACGGGGAAGAGCATAAGCACGAACCATAGAAACACGTTGTCGGCCTTCATAAAACTTTGTACTGTCGTGTCGAATGGCAGAGCTACACGCACCAAGTAAGAGCCATAAGCCTTGGCGTAGTAGAAATATTCTCTATGGTCGGTGTCGGAGATGCGGATGTCGCTTCCCTCCACATTGTTGAGTGCGGCTTGCACCTCGGGACGGTTCAGGTGATTACCCATCTCCATGATGTTGTGATGAGTAGATTCATAGACCACTCGTCCTCCGCGGTTGATTACCGTGAGGCGCAGATCATTGGGCAATACGCGCAGAATGTCCTCATAGTGCACCGTGTCGTCTTGTAGCTTGTCTTGGTCTACCGCACCCGCCACTACGTCGGCATAGCTCTCGAGTCGGGATGATAGCAGATCGCGCTTATACTGTCGCTCGCGATTGTACTGAAACATCACGAGTAACACCGTAAACACTGCAAAGAGCAGCGTAAAGTTGATAAGGAGTTTTCTCTTGTATGTCATACGCAATGCTTGTGGATAGCGTTAATGGCCCCTCCCCTTGAGATTCACCCTTATGCGGGAATTTATTCTTCGAAGCAGTAGCCGTAGCCTTGTCGGTTGGTCAGATGGTAAGAGTTCTCGCCCAGTTTACGGCGTACGCGGGCAATGTGAACGTCGATGGTGCGGTCGAGCACGTAGCTATCGCCGTGCCATACCTCAGCCATGATCTCTTCGCGTGAGAATACGCGTCCGGGCTGTTGAGCCAGCATGCGCAGTATGCCAAATTCCTTGGGCGAGAGGCGCACCTCCTGCCCATCGGCATAGACTATCTTTTTGGAAAAGTCGATCAGTAAGTTGCCAGCCTTGAGTTCTGTGCGTTGCGGTTCCTTCTGTGTGCGTCGGAGCACGGCCTTGATGCGTGCCAATACTTCGTGGAGTGAGAAGGGCTTCGGTATATAATCGTCGCCGCCTGCTGAGAAGCCCGTAAGCAGGTCGTTCTCCGTATCTTTTGCTGTGAGAAAGATGATGGGCGTGCGCAGTTTTAGTTCGTTGCGTAGCTTATTGGCCATGCGGAAGCCCGACATTCCGCCGAGCATTACATCGAGCAGTATCAAGTCGTGTTCGGGCGAGAGCATGTGAAGGGCTGCTTCAGCCGATTCGGCAGTGTCTACTTCGTAACCTGCATTCTCCAGGTTGCACTGGAGAATCTCTCTCAAATCAGGTTCATCGTCTACTACCAAGATTTTCTGTGACATATATTATCTGTGTATATAAAGGTTTTTGTTTCCTTTCGGACTGCAATATTACGCTTTTCTTGTCGGATGGTGTGGGGAGGGGTTGTTAAATTTGTGTGAAGGTTTGTAACATGGTGGTTGTAACACAATCTTAACCATTTCGTCACCATGTGCCAACATGCGTCCCGTACTTTTGCAGTCGAAAATCAAAACTTCTTATTTCGGCAGTCTCGTATTGCCCTTAACCCTTACTCAGTTATAAGCAAAAGTATGGAATGGATGTATCTTGGAATGGTCATATTCCTATTTGTCCTTGCGGCGTTCGACCTATGGGTCGGCGTGAGCAACGACGCTGTCAACTTCCTTAATTCAGCGATTGGCTCGCGTGCGGCAAAGTTTCGCACGTTGGTCATCATTGCCGGTATCGGCGTGTTTTGTGGTTGCGTGTTGAGCAACGGCATGATGGACATAGCTCGCCACGGCATCTTCACGCCCCAGTATTTTAGTTTTAAGGACGTGATGTACATTTATCTCGCTGTGATGGTGACCGATATCGTATTGCTCGATATCTTCAACTCCTTCGGCATGCCCACCTCGACCACCGTCTCGATGGTGTTCGAGCTCTTGGGTGCGGCTTTCGCCTTCGTCATGATCAAGATGGCAGGCGATGGGGGCGCACTTCCGCTCGGCATGGGCGATTACCTCAACACCTCGAAAGCCCTTGAAGTGATCCTCGGTATCTTTATGAGTGTGCCCATAGCCTTTGTGTTTGGCTCGCTTATTCAGTATATCACGCGTATCATCTTTTCTTTCTCCATCACGCGCAAGCTTCGATTCAAGATAGGCCTCTTCGGTGGCATAGCTATTACCGCGATACTCTACTTCATGCTCTTCAAGGGATTGAAGGACCTCTCCTTTATGAATGCCGACGTGAAGGCTTATCTTAATACGCACATCCTCACCATTCTGGGTTGCATCTTCGTGGTCGCTACCGTAGTGATGCAGTTGCTCCACGCTTTGAAGGTCAACGTGTTCCGTGTCATCGTGCTCTGTGGCACCTTTGCCCTCTCTACTGCTTTCGCAGGCAACGACCTTGTCAACTTTATCGGTGTACCCCTTGCAGGCTACTCCTCCTTCCTCGACTTTTCCACCCATGCAGCAGGCCTTGCGCCCGATGCGTTTATGATGACCTCTCTGGCAGAATCTGCTAAGACTCCGCTCATATTCCTCGTAGCTGCAGGTGCTATCATGGTCTTTGCCCTCGGCACTTCTAAGAAGGCTCGCAAGGTGACCGAGACCGAGGTAGGGCTCTCGCGCAAGAACGAGGGCGACGAGATGTTTGGTTCCTCAAAGGTGGCACGTAGCCTTGTGCGTTGGGGCAACTCTATCGGCACGTTCGTGCAGAATGTCACTCCGCCCCGCGTGGCTCGCTACATTGATAGTCGTTTCCAAGTGCCTGCTGAGGCTGTCGACAATGGTGCGGCTTACGATATGTGTCGTGCTTCGGTCAACCTCGTGGTATCCTCCCTGCTCATAGCCCTCGGCACCTCGCTCAAGCTGCCGCTCTCTACCACCTTCGTCACCTTTATGGTGGCCATGGGCTCTTCGCTTGCCGACCGTGCTTGGAGTCGTGAGAGCGCCGTGTTCCGTATCACGGGTGTACTGACGGTCATCGGTGGATGGTTTATTACAGCTGGTGTGGCATTTACCGCTTGTTTCTGCGTAGCGATGGCGATGAACTTTGGTGGCGTAGTAGCTGTGGTGATCATTGTTGCAGCAGGCGTATATAGCATTATCCACAGTCAGCAGCGCTTCGCTAAGAAGCAGAAGGAAATACAGCAGGGCGACGTGCTCTTCCAGCAAATGCTCTCTGAGCCCGACCGTACGGCGATCATCCCTATGCTCTCCCGCCACATCGCTATGAGCACTGCCGATACGCTCACCACTTATGCCGACGTGCTCACTTCGGCTACAGACGGCCTCTTCTCCGAATCGCTTCGCCCCCTGCGCCACTCTCTGCGCGACCTCACCCGTGGCAAGCGTGAACTGAAGAACCTGCGTCGACGCGAGACCATCTGCTTGCGCCGTGCCGCTCCTCCTGTGGAGGCTATCCGCTTGAGCACCAACTTCCACTTGATCCATAATGCGCTGCGCCAGATACTCTATGGCATCATCCGCATAGCAGAGCCAGCTCGCGAACACGTGGACAACAACTTCTCGCCCATCCCCGCCGACATGGCAAGCAGTTATAGCCGTCTGCGCCAAGAGGTGGTAGCTCTAATGCACACCATCGCTGACAATCTTCGCAACCAGCGTGCTGCCGACAATGATGCATTGCTCACCGACTGCGACCGAATAGAATCAGAACTCACGCTCTTCAATCGCGACATCAGTGTGGCCATCCAGGGCGACGATACCAATCTCAACTCTGCCACCCTTATGCTCCACATGGTGCAAGAGACTCAGCAACTCATTCTCGAAATCAAGGAACTCCTTAAGGCAGCCAAAGCCTTCCGTCAACAATCTGCTCGATGAAAACTTTCTCTCTCAAGCGCCTGCTGCCCCTCGTGGCAGTAGCAGCGCTTACCAGTCAAAACCTTGCTGCACAGACATCTTCCGACACTACGCGCACGCAGAACCGACCTTCATGGGTGCCTCGTGTGAGTGGAACGATCCGTGCCAAGGCGGAATACCAGACCCGAGAACGCGAAAGCCGTTTTGAAGTGCGCACCGCCCGCGTAGCACTCGAAGGGTTTGTCACTCCTATTGTGGACTACAAAGCGGAGATCGACCTCTCTGATGAAGGTCAGATCAAGATGCTCGATGCCTATGCTGGCGTGCTCCCCATTCAGGGGCTCGACATCCGACTCGGTCAGATGCGTGTGCCCTTCAGCATTGATGCCCACCGCTCGCCCCACAAGCAGTACTTTGCCAATCGTTCGTTTATTGCCAAGCAGGTGGGCAATGTGCGCGATGTAGGATTCTATGCGGGCTACACTTTCCATGACCAGCCGCTCATACTCGAGGCTGGTGCCTTCAACGGATCGGGACTGACCCATCAGAAGGACTTCTGGACGAAGAAGTTCAACTTCTCTGTCAAGGCACAAGTGCCGCTGCCCTGCGGACTCACGCTGCAGGCTTCGGTACAGAAGATTTCGCCCAACTCGATCAATACTTATCTCTACGATGGAGGACTTACTTTCCAAAGCGGACGTTTCACCTTGGAAGCCGAATATTTGCGTAAGCACTATACTCATGGAGCTTTCAGCAATGTGAATGCGTGGGATGCCTTCGTATGTTACGATCAGCCGCTTCGCAAGGTGTTTCGCAAACTGAGCCTGCTCTGCCGCTACGACCGCATGGGCAATCACTCCGACGGTACGCTCGCCGACGATGGCCGCATGAAGCTCACCGATGCCAGCCGCCAGCGCGTCACGGGCGGCATAACGCTCAGTATGGCTAAGAAGATGAATGCCGACATCCGCCTGAACTACGAGAAGTATTTCTACCATGACATCACGCTGGCTAAGCCTTCGGAAAGAGACAAGGCGGTGGTGGAACTCGTAGTACATTTCTGAAATAACTTATTACGTATTTGCAAGTTTTCCACCAATTCTGTGGGCGACGCGTCTCGCGCCGGCTGAGTCTGCTGGCAAGAGGTGAGTCCTTATAAAAGGGGGCTCACCTCTTGCTCGTAATTGATGCCGACGCGAGGACGCGTCGCCCCCAGTATGGGCTGATTCTTACCTCATAACCCCCTTGTTTCGATCTGCCGACGTTCATTCATAGCTCTGCCGGACCGGAGCGGCAGCTCTGCCGGACTGGAGCGGCAGCTCTGCCGGACTGGAGCGGTAGAGCTATTGATAATCATCTGCAGATTGCTACATGAAGGATGAAGCATAGCTTTCTCCACTGTTGAGAAACGTTCTTGCCACGAAAAAGCCGGAGCGGAAAGCACGTTGGTTGCTTTCTGCTCCGGCTTGATTGTTTTGCCTGAGGATAACAAGTTCCTCACAGCTTAGGCTCAGAGAGAGATTAGTCTTCGATGAGGTCGTGACCAGTCATCTCGGCGGGCTGCTTGAGACCCATGATGTGGAGGATAGAGGGGGCTACGTCGGCCAGAACGCCGTCCTTAACCTTGGCATTCTTATTCTCCGTCACATAGATGAAGGGTACGGGGTTGAGCGAGTGGGCAGTGTTGGGAGTGCCGTCGGCATTCTCAGCATTGTCAGCATTGCCGTGGTCGGCGATGATGATAGTCTCGTAGCCAGTCTCGTTGGCAGCGGTCACTACGTCCTTCACGCAAGCATCTACGGCCTTGACAGCCTTTTCGATAGCTTCGTATACGCCGGTGTGGCCCACCATATCGCCGTTGGCGAAGTTTACAACGATGAAGTCGTACTTGTTCTCCTTGATAGCAGCACAGAGTTTGTCTTTAACTTCAAATGCCGACATTTCGGGCTTGAGGTCGTAAGTAGCAACCTTGGGCGATGCCACGAGGATGCGGTCTTCACCTTCGTAGGGAGTTTCGCGTCCACCATTGAAGAAGAAGGTCACGTGAGCATACTTCTCAGTCTCGGCAGTGTGGAGCTGCTTGAGGCCTTGCTTTGAGATGTACTCGCCGAGTGTATTCTGTACGTTCTCCTTGGGGAAGAGGATGTGTACGCCCTTGAAGGAAGCGTCGTAGGGAGTCATGCAGTAGTACTGCAGACCGGGGATGGTGTGCATGCCTTCTTCGGGCATATCCTGCTGGGTGAGCACCACGGTGAGTTCCTTGGCGCGGTCGTTGCGGTAGTTGAAGAAGATGACAACGTCGCCTTCCTTAATGCGTCCGTCAACGTTGGCGTTTACCAAGGGCTCCATGAATTCGTCGGTGTTCTTGTGGTCTTCAGAGTCGGTATCGTAGCAGCTCTGTACGCCTTCTACCATATCGGTCACCTTGCGGCCCTTACCCTCAACGAGGAGGTCGTAAGCCACCTTGACGCGGTTCCATCGCTTGTCGCGGTCCATAGCGTAGAAGCGGCCGATGATGCTGGCGATGTGGGCGCCATTTTCGGTGCATACGCCCTGGAGGTCGTGGATGAAGCCCTTACCGCTCTTGGGGTCGGTATCACGGCCATCCATGAAGCAGTGTACGAAGGTATTGTCGGCTACGCCGTATTCCTTGGCAATCTCGACGAGCTTGAAGAGGTGCTGCAGTGAAGAGTGAACGCCACCGGTCGAGGTGAGTCCCATGAGGTGGAGGCCCTTACCGGTCTTCTTAGCGTATTCGTAAGCTGACACTACTTCGGGATTCTTGAGGATAGAGCCGTCGGCGCAAGCGCGGTTGATCTTCACGAGGTCCTGATATACGATGCGGCCCGCACCGATATTGAGGTGGCCCACTTCGGAGTTTCCCATCTGTCCGTCGGGCAAACCTACGTTTTCACCACAAGCCAGGAGCTGTGAGTGGGGGTAGGTGGCATTGAGATGGTCCATGAAGGGAGTCGGGGTCTCAAAGATTACGTCGCCATGGTTGTGCTTACCAATGCCCCAACCATCGAGAATCATAAGAAGAGCTTTCTTTTTAGTCATTTTACGTAGTGTGTTGATATGTTGTTGTATTTGTTTCGTTTATGAAAGAACCGAAAATTCCAAGACAGCAAATTTTCTTAAAGTTCTTGCAGCCATTTTCTTCCTTTGGGAGTCCTAAGCCATCCATAAAACGCCCAAACGCAGATGAGTCCAATGGCAAATGTTAGTGGTAGTAAGTAGTAGATCATACTAATGCTTCATTATATAATTAGCGAGGTAAGCAAGACTTGAAGAAAAGGTTATGCCGAAAAGAATTGAGATAATGGAAGCAAGCATTGTACCTTCAGTGAGTCCGACTAAGGGTAATAATGCACCTATTACCATTGCAGTAAAGGTTGTTTTACTCAGGTCGTAGAAGTATTTTGCAAGGTTCTCCTTGGCAATTTTATCTTTTTCCTCGCATTTATCACGTTGTAGTCTGTTATTCTCAAAATTGCTCATTATGGTAAGTTTAATGAAGTGCATACCCGCAAATGCTTCTTCTCATCCAAAGTTTCATCACAGCATAGCTTTCATCTGCAAAGTTAGGCATTTCTTTTGTGTGATGCTACTCTTCGGCCTACTTCTTTTGCAGTTTGAGACATGCCCATCCGTCGAGCACGCGCTGGTCGGTGAGTGTGAGGCCTTGGCGCTCGGTTTCGGAGAGAAGTTGCGGTATGTCGGTATCGTAGAAACCGCTCATATAGATATAGCCTCCTGTCTTCATACAGGGCACGTAGTGCTTAAGGTCGTTGAGCAGAATGCCGAGGTTGATGTTGGCTATGACGAGGTCGAACGGTCCGCGCCCCTTGAGGGAAGAAGCGTCGCCAAGTTCTACGTCGATGCCGTCGAGATGGTTGAGGCGGATGTTCTCTTGTGAGTTTTTCACGCACCATTCGTCGACGTCGATTCCCAAGCAGTGTTGTGCACCGCGCATACGGGCGAGTATGGCGAGGATGCTTGTGCCACAGCCCATGTCGAGCACTTCGAGACCTCGGATGTCGTCGTCGAGCAATCGACTGATCATCTGCGATGTGGTGGCGTGATGTCCTGTGCCAAACGACATCTGCGGATTGATGGTGATGCTATATTCAGCCTTGGGCACATCGGTGTGGAAGGTGCTGGCTATGACGCAGCGACCGCCTACGACGAGTGGCTTGAAGTAGTTTTTCTCCCATTCCTCGTTCCAGTCCTTATCTTCAGCCTCGGCCTGGGTGTACGAGATTTCTACGTCGGGCAGAGGAAAGGCGGCGAGTGCTTCGTCGAGCGCTGACTGACTGAACAGTGCTTTCTGAATGTAGCATTGGAAGTGGTCTTCCGCCTCTGCGGGCTCAAAGGTGGGCTGTTCGGGATTGGCGGAGTGGGCCACGGCGGGACGATCAAGCACATCGGTATGAACGAAGCTATCGAAGCCAATTTCCGCCAATACGGCAGAGAGCACATCCTGCACGGCTTCAGTGGCAGGACGGGTGGTGAAAGTAAACTCTAAGTATTGCATGAATTCAATCTGTTCTTACTTAAGTTTCTGATTTAGCAAAGCGGGCTGAAAGCCCAGTGATTTCCATAGCC
>ERZ808270.181-NODE-181-length-40141-cov-30.865265_pt1 | contig 40141 bp, 34 predicted proteins | sample MGYA00521082_ERZ808270 | MGnify/ENA primary metagenome ERZ808270 (study PRJEB31516, sample SAMN03275594) | gut metagenome | biome: mammalia-associated habitat; material: feces | host: Papio cynocephalus | place: Kenya | collected 2012-07-27 ... | reverse complement strand
TGAGGTTGATGTATCTAGCGGAGCGGCAACCTTTCAAGTTCGGACGAATATACGGCTATTGTGTGCTGAGCGTATTCCTGTTCCACCTATTTATCAATGTGGGCATGGTGCTAGGCTTGACGCCAGTAATCGGTATTCCTTTGCCGTTCTTCAGTTATGGAGGTTCGTCCCTCTGGGGATTCACCATTTTGCTTTTCATCTTCCTGAGGATTGATGCAGGTAGAAATTTGGTGCGACAGTAAGATATAAAAGAAAAATCCTCTTGAAAGAAAGCTTTCGTTCAAAGCTTCTTTCAAGAGGATTTCTTATTGCTATTCCATCTTGTTTGAATCTATTGCATCTTCGAAATCTTGACTCCGACATCGCTTACGCCCGGAAGGATTTCTCGCTTCATGTCGTGGCGGATGGTGATGTGGATGGAGTCGCCTTGGTGCAAGTCGTAGAGATTGATGGGGAACTTGTACTGGCTATAGCTGATGCCCTGTCCCTTGTTGTTGCCATTGGCATCCACGAACTGACAGTTGACGGTATCTTTTTTGCTCTCTGCCTCCATCTTCTTGTTGTGATAGATGGTTTGCTCCACGATGAGGGTAAGCCCCATGAAAGGATAGGCTCCCGTGAGGCGTACTCCCAAGTTTTCCTGGTAGTGCCCGTCTTCGGCAAGTGGAGGAATCTCAAACGACAGCGTGTCGTTCTTCTCCCATCCGGCAATAGGCGTATGAGCGTATTGGTCGAATACCGTCGAGTTGTTGCAGGAAGTGGCAAAGGAGGCAATTAGGATTACTAATATGAAATATACCAGCTTCTTCATGCTTGCTTGTCTCCTCCTTGAGGCTTGCTGTCGGTTTGAGGCTTGGTTGTTGACTGAGGCTTATCGCCCTGTGGCTTGCTAGCCTGTTGTTTTTCGCCTTGTGGCTTGTTTGCTTGAGGCTTATTGCCCTGTGGTTTGTTTGCTCCTTGTGGCTTGCGTTCGCCTTCTGGGCGTGGTCCACGATTGCGATTATCTTTGCGGCGATTGTTGTTTGGTCTTTGCTTGCGCTCGCCATTCTGCTGGGCATTTTCGCTTTGTTTGCGCTCGTTTCCTTGTTTTCCTTCGTTTCCTTGCTTTCCTTCGTTTCCTTGCTTGCGCTCATCGCCTTGTCCCTTGCGTTCATCGGCCTGACGATTGCGGTTGTTATTGCGATTCTTGTTGTTCTTCTTCTTTTTCTTCGACTTGTCGAATCGGCTGAGGTCTGCCTCGGCAAGGAGGTCTACTGGCTTTTCCACAGGCTTTGCCTTGCCATTCTCCAACAGGCTGAGCGGTTTCTCGCCCGCCTTGTTCATCTCGATGATTTCCTTCGCACGTTCTGCGGAGATGGTCTCCAGGTTGGAAGCCAAGTTCTTGTCGGATGAGTAGGTGATCATGCCTGAGAGAATATCCACCTTGAACTGATGGAACTCGCCATCCACGGTTTGCAGCACGGCGTCCTTTGGAGGCAACTTGCGGCTAGCCTCCACATAGTTGTCAACCTCATAGTTGAGACAGCACTTCAACTTGGCGCACATGCCAGCAAGTTTCTGTGGATTGAGCGAGATGTCCTGATAGCGTGCCGCATTAGTGCTCACGCTCACGAAGTTCTTCATCCATGTGGCGCAGCAAAGCTCTCGTCCGCACGGACCTGTACCGCCGATACGACCAGCCTCCTGTCGGGCGCCAATCTGCTTCATCTCGATGCGCACGTGGAAGGTGTCGGCAAGTACCTTGATGAGTTGGCGGAAATCCACGCGCTCATCGGCGATGTAATAGAAGATAGCCTTGTTGCCATCGCCCTGGTATTCCACGTCGCCAATCTTCATTTTCAGTCCGAGGTCTTTGGCGATCTGTCGGCTCTGAATCATCGTGTCGTGCTCACGAGCCTTTGCCTCCTTGCACTTTTCCAGGTCTACCTGCTTGGCGAGGCGATAGATGCGCTTGATGTCGTCCATCGATTTGAGGTTCGCCTTCTTGATCTGAAGCTTCACCAATCGACCGGTGAGCGTTACCACACCGATGTCATGACCTGGGTTCGCCTCAACGGCAACCACATCGCCCTTCTTGAGGTCGAGGTTATTCACATTGTGATAATAACCCTTGCGGGTATTCTTGAATTGCACCTCCACGAGGTCGGTGCTCTCAGCGTTTCCTGGCACGTCGGCAAGCCAGTCGTATGTGTTGAGCTGTCGGTCTTGGCGACCTACCGCCTTGCAACATAGACCTCTGTCGCATCCATGAAACATTCTGAATTTCATATTCTTATAGTCCACGATTGTCGTAAATTTTAAATTATAATTTATAAATAATAAATGGGGGCTTACGCCCTTATATGTTGTCTATTGTAGTTTTTGTCGACCTTGTTTGCTTTTTTCGACTACTTTTTTGCTTGTTCGTAGCTTGCCGTCGGATTGCAAATCCGACGGAACCTTCGTTCTCCCACAACTTCTCGATTCGTTCTTTACTTTCTGATGAGCAGGACGATGATTTTCAGCGCCAAGTCGAAGAACACAATCTTTGGGTTGGCGTTCTGTGAGATGCAACGCTTGGATTCTTCGAAGAGGTTGGCAATGTCGATGATGTTCGCCTCGTTGATGAATCGGGCGAAGTTCTTGGCGAAGTTCTCCTCCTCCTGCGTCATGTAGATAAGGTCGGGCTGGCGGAAGTTGTACATGAAACTTTCCCGGAGCATGTGCATGAAATAATCGAGCATGCGCTTCTGCTTTTCACGTCCGAACGTAGCCACCACTTCGCACCACTTCTTCAGGTCGTGGATGTTGCGCATGTAGGCGAGACGCATCAACATGATGAACATGTCGAGATGCTGTCGATTCTCATTGCCCGAGTCGAGTTCTTCAAGGGCGAGGTTCCAGTTGCCGTTGGCGATGCGAGCGATGCGATGGGCTGTGTTCGTGTCCAAGGTTCTTCGTTCAGTGAGTGCCTTCTCCATGTCTTCGGTGGCAATCTTCTTGAAGTCGATGCGCTGCATACGGCTTCGGATGGTTTCCAAGAGCAATTCTGGGTTCTCGCTAACAAGCAAGAAGAGTGTTTGGCGAGGAGGTTCCTCCAGGAGTTTCAATATCTTGTTGGCACTCGTCAGGTTCATGCGCTCAGGCAACCATATCACGCTGATCTTGTATCCGCCTTGGCTCGACATCATGCTCAGTTCCTGTGAGAGTCTGTCGGTCTCCTCGGCGGTGATGATGGCTTGTTTGTTGAGGTCGGCATCTGTCTTTCCCATCTTTCTCATCCAGTCGCTTATCTGGAGATAAGGACCTTGTGAGAGCAGGATTTCTCGCCATTCCTGTATGAAGTCGAGGGAGGTAGGATTATGGGCTGTTCCCATGTCTGCCGTCTTGATGGTCGGAAAGGTGAAGTGGAGGTCGGGATGCTCCCATTTCTTGAGCATGGCGCAAACTTTGCGCTCTTGCTCCTTTCGGGCTGCTTCCTCAGGACTTTCCATCGACATGAATTTGTATGCGTCGTCAGAAGTCCCCGTTTCCGCCTCTTTCTCGCCTAGCATATAGCTGGCGAAAGCCAATGCCATCGCCAGTTTTCCACAACCTTGCGGACCGCAGAACATCATGGCGTGAGGCACACGATTCTCCTGAACCATCTCCATTAGACGGTCCCATACCTCTTGTTGGCCTATAACTTCACTACGTTTCATTCTTTCTAATTCAAACTCCTACTTTCTACCTTCTACCTTCTACCTTCTACCTTCTACCTTTTACCTTCTAACTAAAATAGAATCTTTGCAATCTGCTTGACGCTATCTACAGCCGATACAGTGAAAAAGTGTACGTTGTTGTATCCGTGCTCGAAGAGGTCCTTTACCTGTTGGGTGGTCCACTCGATGCCCAGCGCCTTGGCGTCGTCATCGCTCTTGCACTTCAATACCTCGCTAGCCAATTCCTCAGGGATGTCGCAATGGAAAGTCTTTGGCACCACGGTGAGTTGGCTCAACTTTGCGAAAGGCTTGATGGCTGGGATGATAGGCATGGTGATGCCCATTTGGCGTGCCTTGTCCACGAAATCATAGAACTTCTGGTTGTCGTAGAAAAGCTGGGTCACGGCATAAGAGGCACCGAGTTGTTGTTTCTCCAAGAGGTGCTGCATGTCCATTTCCAAGTTAGGTGCTTCCTCATGCTTCTCAGGATAGCAAGCCACGCCACAGCAGAACTGTTCGCCTGGATGCTTGATAGGAGTGCCGTCGTAGAAGACCCCCTCGTTGAACTGGTTGATTTGCTTCAAGAGGTCGGTGGCATGGGCGTGACCGTTAGGGGTAGGAGTGAACTGTCTGTCCTCCTTCGCCTTGTCGCCACGGAGCACGAGCACATTGGAGATGCCGAGGAATTGGAGGTCGAGCAACTCATACTCTATGTCCTCCTTGGAGGCACCGCTACAGATGACGTGAGGAATGACCGGAATATCGTATTTGTTTTGGATGGCACCTGCGATAGCCACCGTGCCAGGACGGCGACGCACACGTTGGCGAGTCAAGAGACCGTTGTCCAGTTCCTTGTAAACATACTCGCTATGATGTGTGGTTATATTGATAAACCTAGGGCCGAACTCCTTGAGTGAGTCGATGGTGCGGAAGAGAGCCGCCGTACCGTTGCCCTTGAGGGGTGGCAAAACTTCGAACGAAAAGCCTCGCTTGTCGCCCTCATTATGTAAGAATTCTGCTATGTTCATATTACGTAATATCTATTATCTTTTAATTTGGTTGCAAATTTACAAAAAAAATAGGGGAAAACCGCAGTTTCAACGTAATATTTATAAAGAAATTGCGTATATAATAATGTGAATGGCAGAAATTGTGTATTCTTTTAAATGAAGAAAGTATATTTCCTTTCATAGGAGAAAGCATGTTGACGCTGTTTATTTGTTGGGACGCTAATCTATTAAGAATTAATTTAAACCTAAAAAATAATGGAACAAAATCAAACGGGCTCTAAAGCCTATCTTATCTCAATTGTGATGGTCGCCGTCTTGGGCGGTCTGCTTTTCGGTTACGATACCGCCGTGATATCGGGTGCCGAGAAGGGTTTGCAGGCATTCTTCATGGGTGCCAAGGATTTCACCTACACTGACTTTTGGCATGGATTCACTTCTTCTAGTGCCTTGATTGGTTGTATCATCGGCTCGGCTTTGTCGGGTGTGCTCGCCTCCAACTGGGGACGTAAGCGCTCCTTGATCTTTGCCGGCGTGATGTTCTTTATCTCTGCTTGGGGCTCTATGTGTCCGGAGAGTATGGTCTTGCCTAAGGGCGAACCTAACCTCACCTTGCTTGTCGTCTTCAATATCTATCGTGTCATCGGTGGTATCGGCGTGGGCTTGGCATCAGCCGTTTGTCCGATGTACATTGGTGAGATTGCACCTAGCAATATCCGAGGCATGTTGGTTTCTTGGAACCAGTTTGCCATCATCTTCGGTCAGTTGGTGGTTTACTTCGTCAACTTCTTCATCCTGGGCGACCACATTGCTCCTGCCATCCAGAGTGTGGGCAATGGTATGAACCAGATTCTCAATGGTGGAGAGGCTGCATGGGCCATCGAGACAGGCTGGAGGTACATGTTTGGCTCGGAGATGGTTCCAGCCGGTTTGTTTGCCCTGCTCATCTGCTTTGTACCTGAGACTCCTCGTTATCTGGCGATGGTGGGGCAGGATGACAAGGCTGAGCGAATCCTTGCTCGCATCAATGGTGCGGCTGAGGCGAAGAAAATCTTGGACGACATCAAGAACACCGTCACCGAGAAGAAGGAGAAGTTGATGACATACGGTTTCCTCTGCATCTTCGTGGGTGTGATGCTCTCTGTGTTCCAGCAGGCTGTGGGTATCAATGCCGTGCTCTATTACGCTCCTCGTATCTATGAGGCAATGGGATTTGACAACCCGATGGTTCTCACCGTGTTCAATGGTATCGTGAACCTAGGTTTCACCTGTGTGGCTATCTTTACGGTCGAGAAATTGGGTCGCAAGCCTTTGCTTATCGTCGGTTCGCTGGGTATGGCGTTGGGTGCCATCGGCGTGGCTATCACCTTCGGCAACCCTCACTTGCAGTTGCTCTGCATGATTTCCATCATGGTATATTCTGCATCCTTTATGTTCTCTTGGGGACCAATCTGCTGGGTGCTCATTGCCGAGGTGTTCCCTAATACCATTCGTGGCGCAGCTGTTGCCATCGCCGTTGCCTTCCAGTGGATATTCAACTGGATTGTCTCCACATCGTTCGTGCCACTTGCCAACAGCATGGGCTATTGGTTCACCTACGGCTTGTATGGCGTTATCTGTATCCTTGCTGCCGTCTTCGTATGGAAGCTCGTTCCAGAGACCAAGGGCAAGACTTTGGAGGATATGACCAAGCTTTGGAAGAAAGAGTAGAGCCGCTACTTGGATAACAAAAAAGAGAGGCGCGACAGTCGGAATGACCGTCGCGCCTTATTTAGTTTTCACCTGAGTGATAAGTTCAGAATAACATATATTTGTAAGTTGTTTAATTTATAAGAGTATTAACTGATGTCTTGATTTTTACTTGTTGCTCTGGCTGTAGGCAGGGCGAACAGCAAAGTTAACATAGTTGTAGCCTGTGGCTGCATTCTTGATGTAGTTTGTCTGCTTGTCGTCCACCCAAATCTGGTAGAGTAAGAACTGGAATGCTATTTGGCGTGTTCCAGACAAGGTGCAGACACCTGCGTAATAGGAATTGTAAGAGAATACGAACTGTACCTTGTGGCTTGCCTCGCCGTAAGTCAGGTTGAGTGTCAATACCTCAGGACAAGCCCAGAAGTAAGCTACGGTCTGTGTGCTGTTAGGCAATACCATGTATTTGCATCTGATGGTTCTAGGAGCCTCCTTTGCAATAGCTGCCGACAAGTCCTTGTCGCTGATGTGCTCCGCAAGCTCAGCTATAGGGAAATTGGCGATGGTGATGACGCTGTCTTTGTACATGCTTACAGTGCAATAAGTATCAACAGAGTCTGTTTGGTTCTTGACATTTGCATCGTTCTTCTTTTCCCAAAGCAACTTCATGTTGTCGTAGGAACCAAACGCCATGGCAGCTTGATAACTGTCCTGCTGTTCCTTGGTCAAGTAGCTTGTGCTATCGCTGCTACCAGTGTTACAAGATGTAAATGCGAAGACAGCCATGAATGCTGCCAAGATAGAGAATAATGTAATCTTCTTCATTGTTCGTTTGTGTTATGTATAATTTATTTTTTCTTTTTCTCATAATATAAACGAGCGAAAGCTAAAAAGTTGCATCGCTTTTTAGTTAATATTAGTTAAAATATGGGGTTTCTTCTATTATTGTGTTACTTTTGCACGAAACAATCAAATATGAAAGCAATAAACAGATTATAAATGCAATTTATGGATTATAATGATTTGAATCGATGAAACACAAAAGTATTTTCTCAAAGAAAGTGACGACCACTTTCACAGCCTTGCTGTTTTCTATGGTAGCTCTTTTCGGTTTGAACGCCTTTGCGCCAGCTTCACCTGCGGTAGAGCATGGAACTTCCGATGTCGCAGGCTTGGAGATTCCTACCTATAAGGGCAAGCTCTCCCAAACCATCAAGCGTCGCACCGCCTACACGGTTTCCTATAATCACGACAACCGTGAGCCCAACTGGGTGGCTTGGGTATTGACCCGCGAACATGCTTCGGGCAAGTTGCCTCGTGGTGATTTCCAGGACGATATGGACATGCCTTCGCCTAAAGGAACCAAGGCGGATTACTATAACAGTGGGTTCGACCGTGGTCACATGTGTCCTGCGGGCGATAACAAGTGGAGCCTGAAAGCGATGGACGAATGTTTCTTGATGACCAATATGTGTCCCCAGACTCATACCTTGAATGCTGGTGTCTGGAATAGCATCGAACAGCAATGCCGCACTTGGGCGAAGAAGTATGGCAAGGTGTACATCGTTTGTGGTCCAATCTATCTCAACAAGCAGCATCGCAAGCTGGGCAAGAACAAGGTGGTGGTGCCGGATGCCTTCTTTAAGGTCGTCCTGCGTACAGGCAAGAATCCTCAAGCCATCGGCTTCATCTGCCGTAACCAATCAGAGAAAGGCTTACAGAAGAAAGACTTCGTCAACTCGGTGGATGAGGTGGAGCGCATCACGGGCTATGACTTCTTCTCGAAGTTACCGGATAATATAGAAAAGAAAATAGAAGCTAAGGCAGATTTCTCCCAATGGTAAGGAAAAATCTTTTTATGCTAAACCAAAAGTTATGTTCTGAGGTTGAGAACTTGTGTTCTAAAGCTAGGAACATAAGTTCTCAACTTGGAAACTTATGTTCTCAACTTTGGAACATAGCTTTCTCTTAACAGAAGTATCTTTTTCTCCTAAAACGAAAAAAGACTCTCCACAAGAGTGGAAAGTCTTTTTCTGAGATTCAGTGACTCGCATGGGGCTCGAACCCATGACCCCAACATTAAAAGTGTTGTGCTCTACCAGCTGAGCTAGCGAGTCAATCCCAAAGCTTTATGTTTTAAAAGCGAGTGCAAAGATACGGCATTTTTTTGTAACTACCAAATATTTAGCCGTTTTTTTGCTGTTTTTCTTCAAATTTAGCCTTAAAAAGCCTTTCCTTAGGCTTTTGTGGGCATTTTTTTTTACTTTTTGCGTTCCTCTCTTTTACTTTTCTGTAGTATCAGTAGAGGAGGTTTCTTGATTGTTTTCTTGCTGTTTCGTCTTTTCTATTGCCGCCTTGAGCTCGTGATATTGCGGCTTTTCCCTCGTCACATATCTCTGCCAGTAGGCGATGAGGAGGGTGGTGAGTGGCAATGCCACAATCAAACCGATGAAACCAAGCAACGCTCCCCATACGGAGAGGCTTAGCAACAGGATGGCTGGGTTCAAGCCCATCGCCTTGCCCATGATTCTTGGCGTTACCACCATGTCGGTTATCACCTGTACCACGCAGAATACCAGGAATGCTAGTCCGAAGACAACCCAGAAGTTCTGACCCGTGTCTGCCGCCTTGAGCATGGCGAGGAATGCCGTCGGAATCAAGGCGAAGGTATGGAGATAAGGCACCAAGTCCATGATGCCTATCAGGATGCCAAGACCTATCGCCATAGGGAAGCCGATGATGGTGAAGCCGATGCAGAACATAATGCCCATGCACAATGCAACCATGCCTTGTCCACGGATGTAGTTGTTGAGTTCTCGCTCCACGTCGTGCATCAGCGCATGCCAGAACGGACGGTTCTTCTTCGGGAAGATGCGCACCCAGTTGGCGGTCAGCGTCTCATAGTCGAGCAGGATGAAGAACATATATAATAAGGTAATCATCGATGCCACGATGCTGAGTACGATGTTGGCGGTTTGTCCCACCACGGAGAAGACCTTTGGCATCGTCGTCTTGAGGGCATCGCTGAAATCCTTGCTCTTCAAAAAGTGCTCTATCTGCTCTTGGTTGTTTTGTAGCCATTCACGTATCAGCAACGTCAGGTTGTTGGTGTGCGTAGTTTGATGGAGCCATCGGGTGAGAACGTCGCCCAACTTGTCGAACTGGTCTATCATCGGCGGGATGATGAGCCAAAGCACGCCACCCACCAATGCAATCGCCGCTCCCATCGCCAGAAGGATGGAGAGGGCTCTGACCTTGATGTGGAGCTTGTTCTCGATAAACTTTACCACAGGGTAAAGCAGATAGGCGAAGAACCATGCGATGAAAAAAGGCAAGAGTACCTCGCTCAGGTAGTTGACCACGTAGAGCACGGCAAGCACCAAGATGGCGACGCCTGCCCAACGGATAAACTTATCAAATGTAATCTCCTTGCTCATAATGATTGCTGTTCGTTTAGATCATGATTACTGTTCGTTCGCAATTGCTTTCTGATAGCACTCACGGCAGAGTGGTTCATACTGGTCTTGCTCACCCAGGAGTACTCGCTTGTCGTTGTGTACGAGTCGGTGGCTCACATAGGCAAGGGCACCGCACTTCACGCAGATAGCATGAACCTTGGTTACCTCGTCGGCGATGGCACAAAGGGCTGGGATAGGACCGAATGGCACGCCCTTGTAGTCCATGTCGAGACCAGCCACGATGACACGCACACCACGATTGGCTAGTTCATTACATACATCCACCAAACCGTTGTCCAAGAACTGGGCTTCGTCTATTCCGACCACGTCGATGTCAGAAGCCAATAGAAGAATGGATCCTGAGGAGTCGATAGGAGTAGACCGGATTGAGTTCTGGTCATGGCTCACTACATCTTCCTCGGAGTACCGATTGTCGATGGAAGGCTTGAAGATTTCCACCTTCTGCTTGGCGAATTTAGCTCGCTTCATTCTTCGTATCAATTCCTCCGTTTTTCCAGAGAACATTGATCCGCACACCACTTCAATTCTGCCGGGACGGTGTGCCTCCCCAATTAGATTTTCTGTCATTTCGGGGGCAAAATTAATAATAAGGTTTTAAAAAATGCAAAGAAATTGCGATTTTTTTTGCTAAGAAAGATTTATTAACTACATTTGTGCCCTGTATGGGCATATTATATATCGTACCGACTCCTGTGGGTAACATGGAGGACATGACAATGCGGGCAATCAGGGTTCTGAAAGAAGCTGATTTGGTGCTCGCGGAGGACACGCGAACATCGAGTGTCCTGCTGAAGCATTTCGATATTCACAATCGATTAGTGGCGCATCATAAGTTCAACGAGCATGGCACGTCTGCTGGCATCGTGGAACGACTGAAGGCTGGAGAGACCATCGCCTTGATAAGCGATGCGGGAACACCGGGCATCAGCGACCCTGGTTTCTACCTGGCTCGTGAGGCGGCAAAGGCGGGTATCATTGTGCAGACCTTGCCGGGGCCTACGGCTTGCATCCCGGCAATCGTGTCGTCGGGCTTGCCGTGCGACCGGTTCTGCTTCGAGGGATTCATCCCGCAGAAGAAGGGACGCCAGACTTATTTGGAGTTGCTCAAGGATGAGGTTCGCACGATGATATTCTATGAGTCGCCTTATCGAGTGGTGAAAACCCTACAGCAGTTTGCCGAGGTGTTTGGCGAAGACCGCCAGGTGAGTTGTTGTCGTGAGATCTCTAAGGTGCATGAGGAGAGTGTTAGAGGTACTCTCGCCGAAGTGATAGCCCACTTCGAGGAGACCGAGCCTCGTGGCGAGTTCGTTATCGTGCTTGCCGGCAAGGATCCTCGCCAATTGAAGGAGGAAATGAAGGAGAAGAAACGGGAGGAACGAAAAATGAAGGAAAAGCGACGTGAACAACGTATAATGAATAATAATCAAGAGTAAATTTTTAAAAAGGAGAAAGATTATGAAAAAGCTATTATTTATGGCCTGCTTGGCAGCCTTTTGCTTGACTGGATGTAAGGAGAGCAAAACACCTACAGACACTAGTGCTGTGCAGAATGATTCGCTCAACAACATTATCGCACAGAAAGATAGTGAGATCAATGATATGATGGGCACGTTGAATGACATAGAGGATGGTCTCAACCAGATTACTGAGGCTGAGAATCGTGTAAGCTTGCTCAAGGATGGGGAAGGCGCCGATAAGAAGCAACAACTCAAGGAGAATGTGCAGTTCATCGCTAACCGCATGAAGCAAAATCGTGAGCTCTTGGCTAAACTCCAGAAGCAGTTGGCTAACAGTTCTTTCCAAGGCGACCAGCTCAAGAAGACTATCGAGAACCTTCAGAAGCAAATCGAGGAGAAGGACAAGCAGTTGCAGACTCTCCGTGAGGAACTCGACAAGAAGGATATCCACATCTCCGAGCTTGATGAGAACATCAACAACCTCAACACCAAGAATTCTAACTTGACAAAGGAGAGCAACCAGAAGTCTCAGACCATCAGCGCACAAGATAAGCAGCTTAATACTGCTTGGTATGTATTCGGTACCAAGAAGGAGTTGAAGGGTCAGCACATCGTTGAGGATGGCAAGGTGATGACAGGTAACTTCAATAAGAGCTACTTCACCAAGGTTGATATTCGTGAGTTGTCAGAGATTAAGCTCTACTCTAAGTCAGCTAAGCTCCTCACTACTCATCCTTCAAGCTCTTACTCTTTGGTACGCGATGCCAACAAGATGTATACCTTGAAGATTACCAACTCTCAGTTGTTTTGGAGCACAAGCAAGTACTTGGTTGTCTTGGTTAAGTAAAGACAAGCGGTATAATAAGGTAGAAAGTAAAAAACAAGATATGATAAACCTCCCAGTGTATGGAATGACGCTGAGAGGTTTTTCGCTTTTATCTCTTTCTTCTTGTCTTTTATCTCTTCACTTTATTTTTCTTGTCTTGTCTCTTTCTGGCAAAGAAATCTTGCATGAGAGCCCGGCACTCATCTTCCAATATGCCCGATGTAACTATCGTCCTAGGATGCAGTGCGTTGGGTGCATATTTTGTATACCCCCTTTTCTCGTCGCTGGCACCATAAACCACTCGGCTTATCTGTGCCCAACCCAGTGCCCCTGCGCACATCACGCATGGTTCCACGGTTACGTAGATCGTGCAGTCCTTGAGGTATTTTCCACCCAAGAGGTTGGCACCTGCCGTGATGGCTTGCATCTCGGCATGGGCAGTTACATCGGTAAGCATCTCCGTCAGGTTGTGGGCTCGAGAGATGATTCGATCCTTGCATACGATGATGGCACCCACGGGAATTTCGTCCTCATCGAATGCTGCCTGCGCCTCAACGATGGCACGGCGCATGTATTCTTCGTCTTTCTTATTATTGTCTTCCATCTTTATAATTATAAATGTTTGTGCAAAAATACATAAAAAAGTTTGAAGTGTGAAGGAAAAGTATTATTTTTGCAAATAAATAGTGCTTTCGGACGAATATCTTTCCGTCTGGAAGCGATAAATGAGGAGAATATTCTATGGCAGAGCATAACGAACTGGGAAAATGGGGCGAGGATGAGGCGGCTAGTTATCTGGAAGACGAGGGCTATGCCATCATTGACCGTGACTGGAAGATTGGGCGGCGTGACCTTGACATCGTTGCCATGTCGCCCGATGGAGATACGCTCGTCATCGTGGAGGTGAAGACCCGAACCGAAGAAGAGTATCAGAAGCCAGAGGAGGCAGTGGACAAGCGCAAGATGCGTAACCTCGCTGTTGCCGCCAATGCCTATGCCAAGGAATGCAAGATAGACAAGAACATGCGATTCGACATCATCTCCATCATTGGCAAGGGACATCAGGTGGAAAACTTAGAGCATCTCAAAGATGCCTTCAACCCGATGCTTATCCTTTGAGCGAAGAAATGTGTGGGTGAAGATAACCCTTGCATGATGTGATGTTTTGGCTTCTATATATAACGATATAGAGTTTTCTCTATATATAAATAAGGTAAAATGGAAACAAAGATGATAAGATTGAAGGAAGTCGATTCTACTAACCGATTCCTTAAGCAATTAGATTCCTACGATGAGGATGCTTTGACCATTGCTGTGGCAGATTTTCAGACGGCAGGCAAAGGACAGGGTTCTCATACCTGGGAAGGTGAGGCAGGCAAGAACCTGTTGTTCAGTATGATGGTTTGTCCACACTGGGTGCCAGTGCGCCAACAATTTTTGCTATCAGAGGCAGGGGCACTTGCTGTCAAGGACGCTCTCGATACTTATACAGATGGCATTACGCTGAAATGGCCAAACGATGTGTATTGGAACGACAAGAAGATAAGTGGTACGCTCATCGAGACTTCTGTCGATTCGAAGGGCATCAAGCGTTGCATCTTCGGTATCGGGCTAAATATCAACCAGGAGGTGTTCATGAGCGATGCGCCCAATCCAGTCTCGCTTTGCCAGATAGTTGGTCATGAGGTTGATAGGGAAGAGGTGCTAGGCAAAATCATCGAGTCGTTCAAGAAGTACTATGAGTTGCTTCGCCGTTCCGACTACATGGATGTGTCGGGCATCTATTATCTTTCGCTCTACCGCCGTAAAGGTTTCCATTGGTATGAGGACAAGGACGGTAAGTTTGAGGGTGCCTTTGTAGAGGTCGAGGATGACGGACATCTCATCCTCCACGATAAGCAGGGAGTCATCCGCTCCTATGCCTTCGGCGAAGTAAAGTTCTTATAACTCATCATTTTGCGGATTTGCAATCCGTTTTATCTAATAAGCATTTATTAAATAATAAACATAAAATAAAGAATATGGCAAAGTTTAAGAGAATTCTTTTGAAGTTGAGCGGTGAGAGCTTGATGGGCAAGCAGAGCTTCGGCATCGACCCTGAGCGCTTGAGTGATTATGCCAAGCAGATCAAGGAAGTACACGAGATGGGTGTGCAGATTGGCATCGTGATTGGCGGTGGTAACATTTTCCGTGGTTTGAGCGGAAGTCAGAAAGGCTTTGACCGTGTGAAGGGCGACCAAATGGGTATGTGCGCCACAGTCATCAACTCCCTCGCCTTGAGCAGTGCGCTTGGTGCATTGGGCGTGAAGACCAAGGTGCTCACTGCTATCCGCATGGAGCCTATCGGCGAGTTCTACAGCAAATGGAAGGCTATCGAGGCGATGGAGGCTGGTTACATCTGCATCTTCTCTGCAGGTACAGGTAGCCCTTATTTCACTACCGACACTGGTTCATCTCTTCGTGGTATCGAGATTGAGGCTGACGTGATGCTGAAGGGTACTCGTGTGGACGGCATCTATACCGCCGACCCGGAGAAGGATCCTACTGCTACCAAGTTCAAGGAGATTACCTATGATGAGATTTACAACAAAGGATTAAAGGTGATGGACTTGACCGCCACTACCATGTGCAAGGAGAACGACCTCCCTATCTATGTATTCAACATGGATGTAGTGGGCAACCTCAAGAAGGTAATGAATGGCGAGGAGATTGGAACCCTCGTTCATAACTAACCAATAGTTATTGTCTTATATACAAAAAGGGCTGATACATGATCTTGTATCAGCTCTTTTTGCGTTTCACATCGTATGGCGCACGATGTAAATATAGCTTTACTTGCGTTTCTTAAGATATAAAACTGTAGAGATAATAACGTATATCAGTATCACAAGCCACCAACCTTGCAAGAATCCGATAGCTCCATTGGAGATGACGGAGACGGCAAGGATAGCAACAGTGATGCCGGCAAACCAGTACTTGATTTCATTACCCTTGTAAGACCACTTCTTGAATTTGAGGGCAAACAGTGGCATCTCGCATACCAACAGATAACTAGTGATGAGTATCATCGCCAACACAACGAGCACAGACCAATTGTAACCCTCCAACCAGAAAGGCTTGAACACGATGAGCGAGCCCCAGAAAAGAGCGTTGGCAGGGGTAGGCACACCAATGAAAGAGGTGGTTTGGCGCTCGTCGAGGTTGAACTTGGCGAGGCGCAATGCCGAGAAGGCGGCGATGATGTAAGCAGCATAAGGCAACCAAGGGCGTAAAGGCTCCAGGAATTCAGGGTATTCCATCACGAAAAGTTGTGAGAATACGATGGTGGCTGGTGCCACACCGAAGGTCACGTCATCCGCCAGCGAGTCTAGCTCCTTGCCGATAGGCGAGGAGACATGCAGCAAGCGGGCACTCATGCCGTCGAAAAAGTCAAATACTGCTCCGATGATAATCCAAAACAATGCCATCTTTGGGTCACCACCGAAGGCAAACGATGTAGCGATGCAACCCGAAACCAGGTTGCAGCATGTTATCATGTTAGGGATATGTTTCTTGATACTCATTTCTCTATTTCTCCATTAAATAGGTTCTGTTAGCCCTTGGCTGAACTTTGTTCTTCTGAACTTTTATTCTTCTGAACTTTTACTTCAGCTTGGCTATGATAGTCTGGTCGCCCGTTGTCGCCTGTCCCATCTTCACGCACACTTCGGTGCCGATAGGCAGGTAGACGTCCACGCGAGAGCCCAGTTTGATGAATCCCAGGTGTTCGTCGATATAGCACTCTTCGCCCTCCTTGGCATAGGTCACGATACGGCGAGCCACAGCACCAGCAATCTGACGGCACAACACGTCCACGCCCTCAGGGGTGGTAATCATGGTGTCGGCATGCTCGTTCTCTTCGCTTGCCTTTGGCAACCAAGCCTTCATGTACTTACCGTTCTCATGCTTCACGAACTTCACCTTTCCATCCACAGGGAACCAGTTGGCATGTACGTTCCAAAGGCTCATGAAGATGGAAATCATCAGGCGACGGTCGTTGAAGTAAGGTGCGTTGTCCACTTCCTCGATAACCACAATCTTACCATCGGCGGGAGCGACCACCAATTTGTCGGTGTCCTCTACGTTGAGATAGCGGACTGGGCAGCGGTAGAAGTTGAGCACAATACCATATATCACACCAAAGACCACAAGGAATGCCCAGAAAGGTATCTTGTTGTCGATGGAGGTCCATAATATCGCCGCAATGGCTACTAAAGCGATGGCTCCGTACACCAGTTGGTCGGTGCCCTCGCGGTGCAATCTAATCTTTTTCAGTTTCTTTATTTTCTGTCCCATAGGGTCGGATTAAGTTTTTATTGCTGCAAAGGTACACCATTTTTATCACTTTTGCAAATTTTTGGCTTGTTTCTTTTATGAATATCAACTTTTTCTGCTCTTTCTTTGGCAATATCAACTTTTAGCCGTAACTTTGGGGTCGAAAAAAGAGTTTATTATCAAGAAATGGAAGATTTTGTTCACTTGCATGTCCACACCCAATATTCCATCCTCGATGGTCAGTCCAAGATTCCACACTTGGTTGACAAGGCCATCAAGGACGGTATGAAGGGTATGGCTGTAACCGACCACGGCGTGATGTTCGGCATCAAGGAACTCACCGACTATTGTGCCAAGGTCAACAAGGATAGAAAGAAGGAGGGCTTGGAACCATTCAAGCCTATCATCGGCTGTGAGATGTATGTGGCTCACCGTCGTAAGGAAGACCGTGAAAAGGACAAGGGCGATATGAGTGGTTACCACCTCATCGTGCTTGCCAAGAACTACAATGGATATAAGAACCTCATCAAACTGGTGAGCAATTCGTGGGTGGATGGTTACTACATGCGCCCACGTACCGACCGTGCCGACTTGGAGAAATATCATGAAGACCTCATCGTTTGCTCGGCTTGTATCGCCGGCGAGGTACCTAAGAAGATTCTGCAAGGCGACATCGAGGGGGCTCGCGAGGCTTGCGAATGGTATCACAATCTCTTTGGCGATGATTATTACTTGGAGCTTCAGCGTCATGAGGTGACCGACCCGAGCATCCTCGCCAACCGTGAGGCATTCCAGTTGCAGCAGAAGGCGAACAAGGTGCTCATCGAGTTTGCTAAGGAGTATGGCATCAAGTTGGTGTGTACCAACGATGTCCACTTCGAGGACAAGGAAACTGCCGAGGCGCACGACCATCTGCTCTGTATCGCCACGGGCAAGGATCTCGACGACCCTAACCGTATGCGCTACTCCAAGCAGGAGTGGTTTAAGACCCGACAGGAGATGAACGACATCTTCTCAGATGTGCCTGAGGCGTTGACGAACACGTTGGAGGTATTGGACAAGGTGGAAATCTACAGCATCGACCATGGTCCTATCATGCCATTCTTCCCAATCCCTGAAAGTTTCGGAACTGAGGAACAGTTGCGTGAGCGTGTTTCAGAGCAAGACCTTTACAACGAGTTTACCACCGATGAGAACGGCGAGAACCCTTTGCCACCTGAGGAAGGTCAGAAGGTTATCGACCGTCTGGGTGGATATGACAAGATATACCGCATCAAGTTCGAGGCTGAGTATCTTCGACACTTGGCTTACGAGGGTGCTAAGGAAAGATATGGCGACCCTCTGCCAAAGAACGTCGATGAGCACGTCAACTTTGAGTTGCACGTCATGAAGACCATGGGTTTCCCTGGTTACTTCTTGATTGTGTCCGACTTTATCCGTGCCGCCCGTGAGGAACTGGGCGTAATGGTGGGACCAGGTCGTGGTTCCGCCGCTGGTTCTGTGGTAGCTTATTGCTTGGGTATCACCAAGATAGACCCATTGAAGTACGACCTCCTGTTTGAGCGTTTTTTGAATCCAGACCGTGTCAACCTGCCTGATATTGATACCGACTTCGATGATGACGGTCGAGGCAAGGTGTTGCGCTGGGTGATGGACAAGTACGGACACGAGAACTGTGCCCACATCATCACCTACGGTTCCATGGCTACCAAGAACTCCATCAAAGATGTGGCACGAGTGGAGAAGTTGCCGCTCGACAAGGCGAATGCGCTCTGCAAGGCTATCCCTGACAGACTGCCTGATGGTGCCAAGATGAACTTGACCAACGCCATCAAGTATACGCCGGAGCTAAAGGAAGCGGAATATTCCACCGACCCTCGCGAGAGCAATACCATCAAGTATGCCAAGATGCTGGAGGGAACCATCCGAGGCACTGGTATCCATGCTTGTGGATTCATCATCTGTCGTGACCCTATCAGCAACTGGGTGCCTGTATCCACCGCCGACGACCCTGATTTCCCTGGATTGAAGACGGCGGTGACCCAATATGATGGTCACGTCATCGAGTCGACCGGATTGATCAAGATGGACTTCTTGGGCTTGAAGACCCTCTCCGAGATGAAGGAGGCTTGCAAGGTTATCAAGCAGACTACAGGCGATGTCATCGACCTCGACAACATACCTATCGACGATGAGTTGACCTATCAGCTCTATCAGCAGGGACGTACCATCGGTACCTTCCAGTTTGAGTCGCCGGGCATGCAGAAGTATCTGCGAGAGTTGAAGCCAACGGTATTCGAGGACCTTATCGCCATGAACGCCCTTTATCGTCCGGGACCTATGGACTATATTCCTTCCTTCATCGCCCGTAAGAACGGTCAGGAGGAAATCAAGTACGACATCCCTTGCATGGAGAAGTACCTGAAGGATACCTACGGAATCACCGTGTACCAGGAGCAGGTGATGCTCCTCTCCCGACAGCTTGCCAGCTTCACCCGAGGCGAGAGTGATGCCTTGCGTAAGGCGATGGGTAAGAAGAAAAAGGCCATCGTTGATGCGATGAAGCCTAAGTTCATCAAGCAAGGTCAGGAGAACGGACACGATCCTAAGATATTGGAGAAGATCTGGGGAGACTGGGAGAAGTTTGCTTCCTATGCGTTCAACAAGTCGCATGCCACCTGCTATTCTTGGGTGGCTTACCAGACCGCCTACCTCAAGGCGCACTATCCTGCCGAGTACATGGCTGCGCTGATGACTCGTCGCTTTGCGCAGATTACAGAAATCACGAAGTTGATGGAGGAATGCCAGTCGATGAACATCAAAACCTTGGGACCTGATGTCAACGAGAGTTACCGTTCCTTCGGTGTGAACGAGCATGGCGAGATACGTTTCGGACTAGCTGCCATCAAGGGTATGGGTGCTCCTGCCGCTGATTCCATAGTTGCCGAGCGACAGAAGAACGGACCTTACAAGAGCATCTTCGACTTTGCCGAGCGAGTGGACTTCTCTAATGTCAACCGCAAGGCGTTCGAGACCTTGGCACTGAGTGGTGGTTTCGATAGCTTTGGCATCAAGCGAGAGAAATTCTTCGGCAAGAACAACAAGGGTGAGACCTTCCTCGATACCCTCGTGAGATATGGTCAGCTCTATCAACGTGAGCAGCAAGAGGCAGCTAACTCTCTCTTTGGTGGAGAGGATGCCGTGGAGATAGCAACACCGCCAATACCTGAGGCCGAGGAGTGGAGTACCATCGAACGACTCAACAAGGAACGTGAATTGGTGGGAATCTACCTCTCTGCCCATCCGCTCGACGATTATGAGTTGGTGCTCAACTCCATGTGTAACACCCACTGTTCCGAGCTAGGCGACAAGATGGAACTTGCCAAGAAGGAAAACATCACCTTTGGCGGCATCATCACCGAGGTGAAGTCGAAGTTCACCAAGACAGGCAAGCCTTGTGGATTCGTAACCATCGAGGATTTCGAAGGCTCAGGCGAGTTGGCGCTCTTCGGCGAGGACTGGGGCAAGTGGCGTGGCATCATGGTAGAGGGAAGTACCATCTTCGTTACCGCAAGATGTGCGCCAAGGTATGCCAATAGCAATGTGCCATTCTTCCAGGTAAGTAATGTGGAGTATCTACAGACCGTGAAGGAGAAGCGCATCGAGAAGTTCACCATCGTGGTGGATAGCAGCATTATCGATGATGCATTGGTCAATGACATCCAAACGGTATTGGAAAAGGATCCAGGCGAAGCGCAGCTCTTTCTTCAGATTCATGATTCGGAGACCAACACCAATATCCTGTTGCGCTCACAAGACCGCACGGTGGGAGTGGGCAACGCATTGATACAGTTTGTCAAGGCCAATCCGAAGATGACATACTTCATCAACTAAGACTGGTTGAAACATAAGCGAATGAAATAATTTAATATAGTATTCATATAATAAGATAAGAAAATGGAAGTAACAATCACAACAGAGAATTTCGAGAGTTACAAGAATGGCGAGTTGCCATTGGTAGTGGATTTGTGGGCAACATGGTGCGGTCCTTGCCGCATGATTGCTCCTATTGTGTCTGAGCTTGCCGGAGAGTACGACGGCAAGTTGGTAGTAGGTAAGTGTGATGTTGAGGAGAACGACGACATCGCCATGGAGTTTGGCGTTCGCAACATCCCAACTATCCTCTTCTTCAAGGGTGGTCAGTTGGTTGACAAGTACGTGGGTGCCGCATCCAAGGCTACTCTCAAGGAGAAGTTTGAGGCCCTCTTGAAATAATTCGATGACCTCTTTGAAATAAGGAGAAGATAAGTCTTTCCTTTATGCGAAAAGCGGATGAGACGAAGAGCTAGCTCTTTGAATCATCCGCTTTTTATTTTTTGCTAGGTATGCCATCATATCATGGTCATGCCTTTAGAACTCAACTGTTCTGCTGCCATCTTCTTCTGTATGGATAGTAACTTTGGTTACATCCTCTGGCAAGAGGTCTTCTATCAGCTCCGGCCATTCCAAGAAACAGAGGTTGCCGCTGTAGAAGTAGTCCTCGTAACCCATATCGTACACCTCGTCTATCTTCTTGATACGGTAGAAGTCGAAGTGGTAGATCGGGTCGCCATTGCCTGCTGTGTATTCGTTGACAAGGGCGAAGGTAGGGGAGGTGATGACATCCTCTACACCCAGTTCTTCGCAGATAGCTTTGATAAATGTTGTCTTGCCGGCACCCATCTTGCCATAGAAGGCAAAGACCTTGCCGTTGCCCATGTTGGCCAAGAACTCCTTGGCGGCTGCATGGATGTTGTCTAATGAGTCAATCTTGATCTTCATTGTTTTATTCTGTATTTTAAATCTTTACTATTGAGTTATTCACTCTTCGTTCTTCACTCTTCACTCACTTTATCCTCGTTTTCTCGGTGTGAGCGTGATGAGCGGAATGAGCATCTCTTCCATTGATATGCCACCGTGCTGGAAGGTATCCTTGTAGTAGGATACGTAGTAGTTGTAGTTGTTCGGATAGGCGAAGAAGCTGTCGCCATAGGCGAAGACATACGAGGTGCTCAGGTTCGGCGCAGGCAACTGTGCTTTGTGGGGCTCCTTGATGGCGAATACTTCCTTGGCATTGTAGGCAAGGTTCTTGCCCAGCTTGTAGCGCAGGTTGGTGTTGGTGTTGCGGTCGCCGATAATCTTGATAGGCTTCGAGGCACGGATGCTGCCGTGATCGGTGGTGATGACTACCTTGAAGTCGCTTTGTGACAAACGCTTGAAGAGATCGGAGAGCACCGAGTGGCGCAACCAACTCTGGGTAATGCTGCGATAGGCAGACTCGTTGTTGGCTAGCTCACGTACCATCTTCGACTCGGTGCGGGCATGCGAGAGCATGTCGATGAAGTTGATGACGAGCACATTGAGCGGCTTGTCCTTGCATTCGTTGCAATGCTCCAGGAACTTGTCTGCACCCACCGAGTCGTTCACTTTGTGATAAGTGAAGTCGTAACGCTTGCGGAATCGGTCGAGTTGTGTCTGGATGAGTGGTTCTTCGTTGAGGTTCTTGCCTTCCTCCTCGTCCTCGTCCACCCATAGGTCTGGAAACATCTCTGCTATCTTGTTGGGCATCAAACCGCTGAAGATGGCATTGCGTGCATACTGGGTGGCGGTAGGCAGGATGCTCATGTACATGTCTTCGTCGATGTCGAAGAGGTCGCCGATGTCCTGCGCCAACATCTTCCATTGGTCATAACGGAAATTGTCGATGACGATGAGGAACACTTTCTCCCCTTGGTCGAGCATCGGGAATATCTTTTGCTTGAAGATGTCAGGGCTCATCACAGGTCGAGTGTCATCGCCACCTTTCTGCTTGCCATTTATCCCCTGTAGCATGTTCTTGGGGTCTACCCAGTTGAGGTAGTTCTTGGCGATATATTTGGCGAAACCATTGTTGGCTTCCTCTTTCTGCATGGCTAGCATCTCGGTCATCGAACTATCGGTGTCGCTCAACTCTAGTTCCCATTTCACGAGTCGCTTGTACACTTCCATCCAGTCTCTTGCCGAGCGGCAGTCCATCATCTGCATGGCTATCTGCTGGTAGTCTTGCTGGTATCCGCTTTGGGTCACCTCGGTTACGATATCACGGCGGTGGATATTCTTCTTGAGTGACAATAATATCTGGCTCGGGTTGACCGGCTTGATGAGGTAGTCGGCAATCTTGGAACCAATGGCTTGGTCCATGATGTTCTCCTCCTCGCTCTTGGTACACATCACGACGGGGGTGGCTGGCTGGATCTCCTTGATTTGTTGCAAGGTTTCCAATCCGCTCAAACCTGGCATCATCTCATCGAGCAGGATGAGGTCGAAGGTTTGTTGTCGGCATTGGTCGATGGCATCGGGACCGTTGCTTACGGTCACCACTTCATAACCTTTCTTCTCCAAAAAGATGATATGGGCCTTGAGAAGTTCTATCTCGTCGTCTACCCAAAGTAATAATCCGTTACTCATGTTTACTATACCTTATTATATATAATCCTTCAGCCTGGCTTTAGAAACCATTCAGTTCGATGTATTCATCGTCCAGTTCGTTCTCCTGAGACTTTTTGCTGTCTTCGAAGTCGATGCCTGTATCTTCGGTCTCTTGCTTCTGCTGAGGCTGAATCTCTATTGTGCTTTCATCCTCTGGCTCTTCCTTCTTCTTGTCGGTTGTAGGAAGTTCCAAAGTATTGTCTTCTTCTTTTTTCTCCTCAGGTTTGGCTGGGAGTTCGAGGACATTGTTGTCTTCTGCCTTTTCCTGCTGTTTGTTCACTGGCACCTCAAGGCTGGAAGGTGTTTCTTCCTTCTTGCTTTCTGTAGTCTTGGCAGGAACCTCAAGGTTGGAAGGTGTTTCCTTCTTGCTTTCGGCCCCGACAGGTACCTCAAGACTAGAAGGTATTTCCTCCTTCTTTGTCGGAATCTCCAAGTTGTTCAAGAAGGTGTCTGGTTCCAAATTCTCGATGTTTGGATTTTCCTCGTTTTCTTCCTTCGGTTCCTCTGTGGCAGGGGAAATCTCTACATCCGCAGGCTCGATAAGCAGGCGAAGTTGACTGATCTTCAGTGGAGCGAAGTGCTTGGCATAGAACTTGTCGTAGTCATCATACGAATAGCGAGTGCCTAACAGTTCTAAGTTTGGCGAACTGATAACAAAGGCTCTTGCCTTGCCAAGCAAGCGAGTGATATTGCTCTGCTTGTAGACTTCGTTGGCGTATTGACGAGCTTCGTCGAAGTTGCGGAATCCACTGATTGCCATGCGGTGCAACCCTTGCACTTCCTCAATGTTGATGTCGAAGTTACGAGCCAGATAGGAGGTGAAGTTGTATTTCGCCATCTCGAAGAGCAACTGGTTCTCGTTCAGCGAGTCTGGAGCGTAAGCCAACAAGAACAGGAAGTTGGCGTTACGGTCGGTGCTGAATGACTTCTGCTCCGTGGAGTCCTTGTCGTTCAATACCTCACTGCGTCGTGACCATACATTGCTCAGGTCGAACTTGCCGCCGTAAATTCGTCTGCCAGCGTTCAGCCCATTCACGATCATTCCCGCCATCTCGCTCAGTTTACTGTCTGGGTATTTGCTTACCACCTTGTTCATGTCTTCCAGGCAACCTTTGGTGTCGCCCTCGTTGAGCTTGCTCATGCCTCCGATGAAGAGGAACTTGTCCCGATTGGCTCCTTCAGGAAAACGACTCTCTGAAATCTTCACATTGCCTTTCACCTGTTCGTACTTGCTGTTCTTGAAGGCTTGGTAGGTTTCTGTGTAGAGTGAATCCTCGATATGTTCGCCCATCTTGGCGTTCTCTACGAAGTATGGGTCGGTGAGAATCGTCGTCCATTGGCTTTCCGGGTATTCTTTCTTCAACTTTTCCAGATAGGTGTTGGCGATGTCCATCTTAGCCTTGCGTGCATAGAGCAGATAGAGGTGATAGTAGGCATCGTCACGATGCTCATACTCCGGATAGTTGTCGATGAGGCGGCGGAGGTTTTTCTCACTCAGGTTGAGGTTCTCCAACTTGTCCTTGAATATCACGCCCGAATGGTACAGACCGTCCTCCAAAAGCTTGTTGCTCTCGGCGATTTGCTCTGGGGTGAAAGGTATCTGTGCCAGATAATACTCACGCTTGTGTGGGTCGTTCTGGGCACTGTCGTTGATTTGCTTCAAGGAGTCGGCTACCTCGGCTTCATGGGCGAGGGAATCACGCATTTCGTCGGTCATCTCCTCAGCACCTTGTGCCGTGGCGACAACGGTTTTATTGATTCGTTGCCAGTTGTCCACATTGTCACGATTGCCCCACTGGCGCTGGAATTGTGTCTTGCCTTGGCTCACGGTCAGTGGCGAATAGAAGTACCACTGCCCGTTGTTGTTGCCATTGTTGGCTGACATATTGTTGTTTTGATTCCGATTATTCTTGTTGTTGAGGCTGTTGGAGTTTCCACCGTTTTGTCGCTGGCTTGCCTCCTGTTCCGCCTGCTTGTTTTTCTCTTCCTTTTCCTTTTTCTTCAAGGCGTTGATCACACGGTCGATGGCAGCATTGCGGTCTTTCTCGCTCATCTTTGCCAATTGCTGTAGCGAATCTTGTAGGGCTACAGCATCGGTGTATGGCACCAACTCATCGAGCACCTTCGAGCGGTCGGAGAGTTGCTGATAGTCTTTGCGCTCCTTGTCGAGAAGGCCGATGGCTTCTCCATAACAACGTCGGGCATCTGAGTATTTCTCCCGATTCCAGTAGAGGTCGCCGAGGTGTAGCAGAAGCACACCTTTCTCTATGCCGTTGCGAGTGGCTTTCTCGTTACCCTTTTCGTAGGCTCCGATGGCCTTGAGGGTATCTTTTTGGTTGAGATAGATGTTGCCGATGGCGTAATATACCTGGTCGAGGTATTCCTTGTTGTTATCGGATGCCGCCATTCGCTTCAACTTGCCAATCATCTTCTTGGCATTGTCACGTGCCAAGACCTCGGTCATGGAGATTCGAGCGTTGAATTCCAGTTCGTAGGGTGGATTGAGCCTGATGACATGTTTGAAGGCTCGGTATGCTTCCTGTTTGTTGCCTATCGAAGCCTGTAGCTGTCCCATCAAGTACCACTCGCGAGCCTTCTGCTTGCGGCGCATCTCATGGTTGATGACCTTGCGGAGGTAAGGTATCGCTTGGGCGGCATTGCCTATGTGGATATAGTAGTCAGCGAGTGTGTAGTCCCATTCCTTCTGGGCGCGCCAGTTGATGGAGTCGCGCTGCATGTTGTGTATCACGTCTTCGGCATCGTATATCCAGTCTTGCTCAATATAGCATTTGGCGAGCCATGCCTTTGCCTTGCCATAGATGGCAGGTTGGGTCTCGTAGAGTCTACTCATGTAGGCGAAGGTAGAGGCAGCAGTCTCGAAATCACCCTTGTAGAATTGGGAACGTCCCATCAGCATCCATGCTTTCCAAAGGAATGGATTGTACTCTCTGCGTCCAAGCCATTCTATGTCCTTGGCGGTTTTGCGTCTGCTCTTGTTCCATTCAGGGCGTCGCTTGATGCTATGTTGGTGGATGGCTTTCTCACTCTTCTCGATGGCACGGTCGAAGTTCGCCTTGCCTAGGTCACGGCTAGCCTTGTTGCCTACGGTGTAGAGCGGTAGCATCTCTGTATAGTTGTCCTTGTTGCCTTCTTCTTTTTCGAGGGCTCCGTCTATATAGGCGAGTGTACCATTATAATAGGTGTTGTATCTTGCGTTGAAGGCATGCCACCATCTGCTCTGCGCAGTGTTCTTCTGCGTAGAGCAAGCGGTAAGACTCATCAGGATAACGATTCCGATGAGTCCGAAAATGCTATATAGTTGGCGATGCTTCATGCTGAATATGTTTTCTTGAATTTTGCTCTCAGTGCAAGACATCCCTTGGCGATGGCAAAGATGATGATGCTCACAAAAATGATGGTGGCACCCGAAGGTACGTTGAGCACGTAACTGGTATAGAGGCCGACGAGGCAGTCTATCCATCCCAGGATGATGCTCAGTCCTATCATCCGCTTGTAACTGAAGGTGAAGAGGTTGGAGGTCATCTGCGGAATGGTGAGCAAACTCAGTGCTAGCACGATGCCCACCATCTTCAGAGTGGCTACGATGGTCATGGCAATGAGCGTCATCATCAGATACTCAATGGCTGTGACTGGCAGATGCTGTGACCGGGCAAAAGTACTGTCGAAGGCGATGTATTGTATCGGGCGACCTAGCAAGGCGAACAGAATACATACCACAATCGCGAGTGCCCCCAATATCCAAAGGTCGGTACTGTCGATGGCGAGGATGCTGCCGAAGAGAAAGGAGGGAAGGTCGGGCATGAATCCTGGGGTCAAGAAACAGCAGATGATGCCCACGCTCATGCCCAATGTCCAAAACATGGCGATGGCAGAGTCCTTTCTTACATCTTTCTTTCTCGAAACCCACTGCACGCCAAAGGCACTCAGTACGGCGAAGACCATGGCGGAGAGTATCGGGTTCAGCCCCGAGAATACGCCGATGCCGATGCCGCCGAAAGAGGCGTGGGTAATGCCACCGCTGATAAACACCAGACGGCGAGTTACGATGTAGGTTCCGATAAACCCACAGAGTATGCTCGCCAGGAAAGCTCCCAACAGGGCGTTCTGAAAGAATGTATATTGTAGTATATCCATTTTTACTTTTAACTTTAAGCTTTTGAGTTCAACTCAAAAAGTTGATGACCTCGTCCTTCAGTTGGTTAGGCAGGTTGATGCCACGCAGGATCAGACTTCTGTTCCATCCTGCCACTTCCTCAGGCTTCATGGTGTATAGCACTTCTGAGAACTCCTCCACTTCCTCGTCGGAGTAATCGTCAGCCTCTCGTCCCTTGAATCGGTCGAGCTCTTCATCGTCGTAATATTCTATGTTCTTGGTGGCTGCCTCCATCATGCATTCCTGCTCGCATTTGATGTTCTCGCCGTTGCAGGTATTGCAGGATACGCCTTCTTGAAGAGGCTCTTCGTCCTCTCCTTTATGATGGGAGATGATGCCAAAGATGGCAGCAATGATGCCCAGCACAACCAATGCAATAATTAAGTATATCATAAGAATTCTTCACTCTTCGTTCTTCACTCTTCACTTATCAAGACTCCCACCTTCTTCAGGTCTTCCCAATAGTGAGGGTATGACTTGCTGACCACCTCTGGGTTGTTGATTTCTATCTGTGGAAATTTGAAGGCGAGGGGAGCGAAAGCCATGGCCATGCGATGATCCTCGTAGGTGTCGATAGGGGCGAAGGTAGGCTCGCAGGTTTCGCCGTCCCAGATGAGCGTGTTGTCGTTCTCGTCGTGGATGACGTAGCCTACTTTCTTCAACTCGGTCTTCAATGCCTCGATGCGGTCGGTCTCCTTGATTTTCAAGCTAGCCAAACCAGTGAATTTGAACTTAACTCCCAGGGCACAACATGTTACTACGATCGTCTGTGCTAGGTCGGGTGAGCCCGTGAAGTCGTAGTCGAAGCGTGGCAGCATGCAGCGATGTGCCTTCAGGGTAACGTTGGAGATGCAGTCTCTGTTTTCAAACTCGCTCTTCACTCCTAATAGGCTGAAGATATATTTCACCACAGAATCACCTTGCTTCGAACTGTCCATCAGCCCCTCCAACTTGATGGAAGAGTCGATGTTGCCGTTTAGTGCCATCATCTCGTACCAGTAGGAAGAGGCACTCCAGTCGTTCTCGATGGTGTAGTCGATGTTAGCCTTGTAAGGGTGTGGCTTCACGGTGATGGTGTCCACGTCAGTCCATTCAGCATCGGCACCATATTCTTTCATCGTCCAGAGTGTAAGGTCGATGTAAGGGCGAGAGGCAATCTCTCCCGTAAGTTTCAGTTCCAGTCCCTTCTTGAGGATAGGTCCAATCATGAGTAATGCCGAAATATACTGGGAACTCACATTGCCAACCACTTCCAAATATCCTCCTTCCAAGGTTTTGCCTTTGATGTGGAGTGGAGGATAGCCTTCCTTCTTCTCGTAGGTAATTTCTGCACCCAGGTAGCGCAAGGCGTCTACGAGGATGCCGATGGGGCGGTTCTGCATGCGTTCGGTTCCAGTGATGGAGTGTTTGCCCGAAGTTGCCGACAGAAATGCGGTCATGAATCGCATGGCAGTGCCGGCTGCCTTGATGTTGATGACCTCAGGCATGTCCTTGAGAGCGGCGATGATCACTTCTGTGTCGTCGCAGTCGCTTAGGTTGTTGGGATGGTTGACGCTTCCTGCCATGGCATTGATTACGAGCGCACGATTGCTGATGCTCTTGGATGCTGGCAGGTTGATGGTGGCGTTGAGTTGGCTAGGAGCCTTGATGATGTATTTCATTTCTTGTTTAGTTTTCAATTGATTTATTTCATTTTTTGATTCAGCCCATGTCCTTTGTTGACTCTATACATGATGATGCTCTTGGGAGCGGTTCTTGCTTCCGACAAGACGATTGGCAGGTCTTCGATGATGCCATCTTGGTATTCCGTCGCCCTAGTGTTGGTGCGGTCTATCTTTGGACCTGGAATCAAAGGCGAATAATAGAGTACTTGGCGCATGCGATAGGCTTGGTCGGGCGTGAAGCGCAAGTTCAGGCAGGCACTGTAGTCCATGAAATTGTCGGCGTTCCACTTCTTGCCATTGCTGTTTTCTCTCACGATGACGTCGCGTAAGGAATATGTCTTGTCTTTGTGCTCTTTCACAAAGTTGCTGTACCATTGCACGTATTGCTTGCGGTTGTAGCTAGGGGTGTCGGCGCAATGGTCTGTATCGTTTTCGTTGTCGGCAGGTTCCGTCTTGCTCTTGCTGGATTTCTCTGCAAACACGTGGTTCAGTCCCAGGTAGTGTCCCAACTCATGGGCGAGGGTGGCATTCGGGTCGAGCGAACTATACAGATAATTGGTACTGTCCTTGTCGATGGTGTATCGTGTTCCCTCATACTTGGCGTGTATGTATTTGGAGTTGAGCGATACGCAGTAGGCAAAGGAGAGGTTGTCTTTTGTCATCGGGTACGATTTGCTCTTGGATAGCCCGTCTAGTGCTGGGTAACCACCCACTTTGTATGGCATGTTGCTGATTCCCAATGTCGTTTCGTTCTTGCTGGTGTCAGAGAACTTATACACCATCACATTGATGTAGTCGTTGGGATCCCAAAGATATTTCTGGTACTTTCTGCTCTTGTCGTTCATGAAGGTGTTGCAATCTATGGAGTCTGCTGCATCTGGATAGGGCAGGTATTCCACTCCTGGGGTGTCGAGCGTCTTTCCGCTTTCGTCTTTGCGGGCAAGCTCGAAATGCACATGGATGTTTTCGCTGGCGGTGGTGTCGATGTTATGGTTATATACATCGCCTTGGTAGAGCTCGTTGACATTTGAAAGAATCTGTTCGAATCTCTCGTGTGGTATGTACTGGAGGGTATCCGAAGGGTTCTTGTAGAACACGTGGAAGATGACGGGAAGGTGATATACGTAGCTGTCGCCCGTAATGGTGTCATTGTCCTTGTCTTGTCCATCGGCAGTCTTGAAGGGCTGGCTGATGGTCACTTCGTTGTCTTTGCATCCCATCAAACAGAGAATGCAAAACAAGCAGAATATCCAGTTGAAATGTTTCATGCGCGTACCTTATTTATTAATTTAAGTGCAAAAATACAAAAATAAAGAGAGAAAAAGACAAGAAACTCGATAAAAAGTGTTACCTTCGCATAAAATTAAGATAAAAAGGAAGATATTAAGATTAAAAAGGATGATTATGAAGAAGAATAGACTGTTTTTCATGCTTGGACTTATCTTGTTGTTGGCTTTCGGTTCTGCTTCTGCGCAAACGGGTAGCCAACAGTTGGACTTGAAACAAACGGCAACTGGATATGATCAAATCGCTTATGTGAAACGCCATTACTTGTGCCGTCAGGGCGAGGATATGAATGTGGTGGACGTGGACTTGGAATGGCCTGAGTGTCTCAATGGGTCTTGTGGCGATAGTTTGCAAGCTCATCTCCAGAGTGCGGCGTTTTCTTGTCAGGCTTCCCGTTGGCAGGAATCATTGAGTCAGTTTGTGGCTCATTATGGGGCGGAAGTGAAGGGACAACTCTCTAGCTTGCCCGATGATGACAAGTTCTGCTATATCGCCTGTGAGGTAAAGGAACTGGGACTGTGGAAGGGACAGTTTGCTACTTTCGAGGTGACGGTGAGTGTGGATCCTCATAAGGGTAGTTCCCAAAAGAAAGCTTTTCGGCATGAGATTATCACCTTCGACTTGCAGCGCAACCAACTGGTCAAGCGGGATGACGTGCTTCGCATCAACCGTATCACCGGTAATGAGTATGCGTCCCAACAGTTCTTGCAGCTCTTGTTAAGCCATACTTCGCAGGCTTTCGATGGGATGCTTTCTGGCATCAGCCTTGGAGCGCAGGTGGGTGTGGGTAGCGAACATCTTATCATTCCTTATGTCGCTTATGATGGTAACTCGGACAGTGGCATCGTTTGTTTGGCTTATGTGCCATTGTCGCAGTTGAGCGAATTTGTGACCAAGGACTTCCAAAAGCGTATGGCAGTAGAAGCTTCTGTGGGTACTCTTCCTGAGAATGCCAAGTTGTTGGATGATACAGACGTTTGCAAGTCGCCTTCTTCCAATCCGAAGCTGATGCTTTCTGGGTATCGCAGCATCACCGCTTATTTGGCTGCTCATGTCACGATTCCTGAGTCGGCTAAGGCTGAAATGCCTGCTGTACGTGTGTTGGCTACTTTCGTTGTTAACCAAGATGGCACGGTTGGGGATGTACGCCTCCTTCGTTCTGCCTCACCTTCAGTGGATAGAGAAGTGGTGAAGACTATCAGGTTGATGCCTCGTTTGCAACCAGCCATGAAGGATGGAAAGCCAGTCAAGGTTAGACTCTACATTCCAATTGTACTCAAATTGTAGCTTGAAAGGCTTAATTTGTTGCATTTGTTTTGTTCCCTTATGTTCTCGTTGGCTTTCTGTTGGAAAATCAAAAAGATTGACAACAAATGACTGTGCGTTGAGAAAGTTTCTATTGTGTACTTTTAGAAAATGCTAAGAAAATTAGCAAAGTGTAAGCAAAAAAGTGAAGTTTTTATAGTTGTTCTGTATTGCCTATAGCAAACTGTAAGAAAGAAGGGCTTTAAGTAATAAATTGAAAAACTGTGTGCGCTATTAGTTGAAAAGTATAACAACCACAAAAAATATGATAAAATAGCGTTAACGAATGGTACAACTTATCACTTTTTCCCTTATCTTTGCAGTAGAAAAAATAAAACAACAACATCAAACCTAAAAAGTACAATTATGAAACGAATTATATTATTCTCATTGATGGCTTTGATGACCGTAGCTACATTTGGTCGCAAGCACGTAGAGAACGCAACAGTAGTAGCAGACACTATTTTCTATGCAGAAAATATGAGTAACGTAGCCAGTGCTGATCAGGCTAGTTATTATAGACTGCTCATGACCACTGGTACTGGGTTAAACAAGAAGGACGTCTTCCAAGATTTCTATATGAACGGTAAGCTGAGAGCTGAAGGTGGCTATAGCTTTATCGACCTCGGTAACGATCGCAACACCATCTTCGACGGCGAAGTTACTACCTATTATAAGAATGGTATGGAGAAGTGGCACGGCAAATACGTCAATGGCAAGCGTGAGGGATACTTCACATTGCAGCTCCGTGAGGGCGGCGTAGCTGTGGTACAGTTCAAGAATGGCAAGTCTGTTCACGATTACTTCATGGTAACCTACAAGGATGGCTCTACCAAGAAGATGAATCTCTCAGACATCAAGTCACTGATGTAATAGCAAGTTAAAAATCTCTCTTATATAAATTAAAATTTTATGTTGATATGACCAATATGGGGACGGCTTCCGTGAGGCAGTTGTCCCCTTTTTTATGTCATCTATACAATAAAGGCTAGCATGAACATTCCTGCTAGCCTTTGTTGTTTTGCATTTATAAGTCGAGGTCAACTTCCACGGGGCAATGGTCGCTGCCCATGATTTCGGTGTGAATCTTCGCCTCTGTTATCTTGTCCTTGATGCTGTCTGATACAAGAAAATAGTCGATGCGCCAACCGGCGTTCTTCTCTCTAGCCTTGAAACGATACGACCACCAGGAATAGGTTACTTCGTCGGGATGTAGATAGCGAAAACTATCCGTAAAGCCATCGTTCAACAGAAGGGTCATTTTCTCTCGCTCCTCGTCTGTGAAACCAGCGTTGCGACGGTTAGTCTTCGGATTCTTGATGTCTATCTCTTCGTGGGCTACATTCAGGTCACCACATACCACGACAGGTTTCTTGGCATCGAGTGCCTTGAGGAACTTGTGGAAGTCATCTTCCCAAGTCATGCGGTAGTCCAGACGTTTCAACTCGGTCTGTGAGTTGGGCGTATAGACGGTAACGAGATAGAAATTGTCGTATTCCAATGTGATGACTCTTCCTTCATGGTCATGCTCCTCTACGTCCATGCCATAGCTTACGCCTAGTGGCTTGTGTTTGGTGTAGATGGCTGTGCCAGAGTAACCTTTCTTCTCTGCATAGTTCCAATAGCTATCATAACCCTCAAATTGGAGGTCGAGTTGTCCTGCCTGCATCTTGGTTTCTTGCAGGCAAAAGAAATCGGCGTCGAGACTCTTGAACGATGTCTCGAAGTCCTTGCCCACGCAAGCGCGCAAGCCATTCACGTTCCACGATATAAACTTTAGCATCATGTCGAATATTTAGATTCTCTTGCTTTCGCCTCTCAAGAGGCTCATAAATTCCTGACGGGTGTTCAGTGACTTGAATACCCCACTATAGTCGCTGGTTGTCGTGATGGAGCCTTGCTTTTCCACGCCTCTCATCTGCATACACATGTGTTTTGCCTCGATGACAACCATGACACCCTGAGGTTTCAATGTTTCCTGGATGCAATCCTTGATTTGCTGTGTGAGACGTTCCTGCACCTGTAGGCGATGGCTGTAGATGTCCACCACACGGGCAATCTTGCTCAAGCCAGTAATCTTTCCGTTCGGGATATACGCCACATGCACTTTGCCATAGAAAGGCAACATGTGGTGCTCGCACATCGAGAAGAAGTCGATGTCCTTCACGATAACCATTTGGTCATACTTCTCTTCGAAGAGTGCATCGGTCAGTACCTTGTGTGGGTCTTGGGTGTAGCCACGAGTAAGGATCTGCATCGCCTTTGCCACGCGCATCGGTGTTTTGATGAGACCTTCACGCTCTGGGTCTTCGCCTAAGAGTTTCAATACCTCCTTATAGTGTCCTGCGAGTTCTTCGAGTCCCTCGCGAAATTCTGTTTCTGGATTCATCCTTTATATGATAATGTTAAATGTTGAGTGTTGAATTCTTCACTCTTCACTCTTCGTTCTTCACTTATTTAATATTGTACGGTGATTTGTCCCTTCACCAAGCAAGCCTGTCTGTAACCCATGGCTTTTACCTTGGCTAGCATCTTTTGAGCTTCGCCAAGTCCGCGATAGTTGCCCATACGGCAAATCCATCTTGGTGAGTAGAAATGTACGTATACCGGCTGGTCTGGGAAATTCATCTTCAGGGTGTTGCCTATCTGCTCTGCCTTCAATCGGTCGTTGCGTGAGTTGCCGCCAGCGTATGCTTGTACTCTATATCCTGTCACCTTATAGCTCTTGCGCATCACTTTCTTGCGCATATCTACTACGGGTGTCTCGATTTCTTCCTTGGTGTCTTGTTTGTTGGCAGAGGTGTCCTTGCCAGTCTCGTGGCGTGATTGTTCTGCTTTCTTTTGTGCCTCTTGTGCTGTTGCCTTGTGCTGAGGCTCTGTAGTCTTGTTAGCCTGTGGCTCAGTCGTTTTGCGTTGTGGCTCTGTGATTTTGTTTAGTGGTGCTTGTGACGTAGTCTTAGTGTTATTGTCCTGTGGCGCAACCGCCTTGCCGTTCACCAATTCGTCGATGTCCTTGCTTTGGTGCACGGTTACAGAGCCTAGTCCTGGTGTCTTTTTCTGAAGATGCTCCAGATAGGTTTGAGCCTGACATGCCAAAGATGAACTGAGGATGATGAACAGTGTGATGACGAATTGTTTCATGATTTCTTTTTGTTGCTTAAACTTATGTTGTTTAAATTAGAGAAAGGAATACCCTTGCTCTCGGCTTACACCTTATTATATATAGGTGTTGAGTCGACAGAGTGTGGGTATCCCTTTCGATAAAATCTTTTTTGGGGGAATTACTTCTTCCAAGCGTCGATGATACCCTTGAAGTCAGCAGCCTTCAAAGAAGCGCCACCGATCAAACCACCGTCGATGTCTGGCTTAGAGAAGAGCTCAGGAGCATTGCTAGCCTTGCAGCTACCACCGTAGAGGATAGTTGTGTCCTCAGCAGCCTCCTTGCCATACTTCTCAGCTACGATAGAGCGGATGTATGCCAACATCTCCTCAGCCTGGTCAGCTGTAGCAGTCTTGCCTGTACCGATTGCCCAGATTGGCTCGTAAGCGAGGATGATGTTCTTCCAAGCGTCAGCGCTCAAGTGGAATACAGAACCTTCCAACTCAGCCTTAACAACCTCGTTCTGCTTGTTAGCCTCACGCTCCTCGAGGGTCTCACCGCAGCAGAAGATAACCTTCAAACCGTTAGCCAAAGCCAACTCTACCTTCTCCTTCAAGATGGCAGCTGTCTCGCCATAGTACTGACGACGCTCTGAGTGACCGAGAATTACGTACTGAGCACCTGTGCTCTTTACCATCTCGGCTGAAACCTCACCTGTGAAAGCACCCTTAGCCTTGTCTGCGCAGTTCTCAGCACCGAGACCTACTACAGAAGAATCCAATACCTGAGCTACAGAAGCCAAGTGGATGAAAGGAGTGCAGATGATAACGCCACAGTTTGGCTTGTCAGCTACCAAAGCCTCGTTGATCTCCTTAGCGAGAGCTACACCGTCCTGCAGGTTCATGTTCATTTTCCAGTTACCTGCTACAATTTTCTTTCTCATTTTTCTTTTCTTTTTAAAAGTTGATAATATTCTGTTTGAATTCTCTTTCTTTCTCAGCCAGTTGCTCCATGCCCACAGGCGGTCGGCAAAGGTGAGCAACAGCAGCGGGATGACGAACCAGGAGATGCTGGTCAGTACTTTCTTGGCTGCGCTCACTTGTGGCATCTTGCCTAGCTCTGATTGCTCCAGCGGTTTACTGAGTTGGTCGCTTGTCGGCAAGTCGTTGTGGCTCCATTTTCTGATGATGGTGCCGTCTTTGAGCAGCACAAGTCCTGGATTGCTCCTTATCAAGGTCTTCAGAGTGGTCTCGTCGGTCGTGTAGAAGGGATATTCCGCTCCTGTGATGTCTTGCCAGTGCTTGATGGCTCCGTCTGCACTTGCCGTGAGGCAGATGAACTTGTAGCCATGGTCGTTGGCGTATTCGTAGATTTGGTCGATGGGACCAAAGTTGCTGTCGTCGGCTACCTCTAGATGAGGAGATATCAGAAGGAAGGTGTATCCCTTTCTGTGGATAATCTCTTGCGTCAGGTCATCGCCTGTCTTGGCGTCCTCTATGCTAAAGTCGTGGATGGGTGGTACATATCCCTCTTCGGTCTGCACTGTTTTGCTGTCGATGAACTTCCAGGTGGAGTCGGGGTAGTTGTCGATTGTGAACTCTTTTCTTACTCCGTTCTTCTCCAGGATGAATGTCGTGTCAAACTTCGGTTGCTTGGCTCCTTTAGGTATCTCCATGCCCTTGGCGATGTTCATGCCGATGTGGTATGGGCGGAAGTCGAACTGTGGCAGATACCACAGGCTCCACAGACTCATGGCGATGGAGTAGAGGAATGTATAGTTGATGACAATCCACTGCGTCGATTTCGAGATGAGTCTTGGCATCTCCAGCGGCTTGCGCCAAAGCAGGATGGCGATGGCTAGCAGGATGATGTTCTTGCCCAAGGTCTGTCCGTTGGTCAGCACGATGGCATCGCCGAAGCAACCGCAGTCTTTCACCGGGTTGGCGAAGTATATCCACACGGTGATGAGGGTCATGATGCTCATTACCAACAAGGCAATCTTGCTCACCCATCTCCTTCGGATGGCGAAGAGCAGGAAGATGCCGATGGCAAACTCGCACATCGAGAGCAGTACCGACATCAATAGGGTAGACCACGTAGGAAATATCCATTCGATGTGTAGTGCCTCCAGATAGTCTGTAATCTTGTATTGCGTACCCAGTGGGTCGATTGCCTTGACGAATCCTGAGACTATAAAGGTTACTGCCATGAGTACTCGCCCCACGTTCACTGCTACCTTTGTTAATATTTGAAATCCCTTATTCTGCATCTGAATTACCTTTCACTTCGTCCGGTGAACTTTGTTTCTTCACTCTTCGTTCTTCACTCTTCGTTCTTCATTCTTCACTCTTCACTTGAAAAGTTCTTCACTCTTCACTCAACTTAATCGCTCCGAACACGGCATAGTTGATGATGTCCATGTAGTTGGCGTCGATGCCTTCGGAAACGAGGGTGGCTCCTGCTATGTCCTCAATTTCCTTGATGCGCTGTATCTTGGTGAGGATGAAGTCGGTATAACTGCTCACCCTCATCGAACGCCAAGCCTCGTCGTAGTCATGGTTCTTCTTGAGCATCAGCTCCAGAGCCTCCTTGGCGTGCTGGTCGTAGAGCTTCATCGCCTCCTCTGGAGTCATGTCAACTGCATCCACAAATCCCTTTTCAAGTTGGATGAGTCCCACGATACCATAATTGATGAGGGCGATGAATTCAGGACGGATGCCTTCGTCTATTAGGGATTCCTTCTTGATTTCTAGCGAGCGGATGCGCTTCGCCTTGATATAGAGCTGGTCTGTCAGCGAAGAAGGACGTAAGATTCTCCAAGAGGCTCCATAATCATGAAGCTTCTTCTCAAACAATGCCCTGCATTCAGCCATGACAGCCTTAAACTGCTGTTCTGTTTTCAATAAATTTGCCATAATAATTTCGAAATTCGGTGCAAATTTACACATTTCTCGTGAAATAGCCAAATATTTATTTTGTTATTCGCTATTTTTGCAGTAACTTTGCACCCCGAAAGAAAAATAAGCATGAGAAATTTGACTGATGCCGAATTGGCGCAAATACTTGATAAAGATATATTTCATAAGATTTCAGAGGCGGCGGATTCGTTGTCTGTGGAATGTTATGTCGTAGGTGGATATGTGCGAGACCTCTTCCTGGAGCGTCCTTCCAATGATATTGATGTCGTTGTCGTGGGCAGCGGCATCGAGGTGGCGTCTGCCCTCAAAAATATTTTGGGCAAGCGGGCGCATCTCTCCGTGTTCCGCAACTTTGGCACCGCTCAGGTGAAGTATAAGGATACGGAGGTGGAGTTCGTGGGGGCTCGCAAGGAGAGCTATCATCATGACTCTCGCAAGCCTATCGTGGAGGATGGTACCTTAGAGGATGATCAGAATCGTCGTGATTTCACCATCAATGCAATGGCGGTTTGCCTGAACAAAGATCGCTTTGGTGAACTTGTCGATCCTTTCGATGGTGTCTATGACTTGGAAGATGGCATCATCGCCACTCCGCTCGACCCGGACATCACTTTCTCCGACGACCCTCTTCGTATGATGCGCTGTGTGCGTTTCGCCACCCAACTCAATTTCCAGATAGAGGAGGAAACCTATGCCGCCCTCTCTCGCAATGCAGAACGACTGAAGATTATCAGCGGTGAGCGCATCGCCGACGAGATGAATAAGATCATGCTCTCCAAGCATCCAAGCAGTGGTTTCTATTACTTGAAGGATACGGGACTCCTCGACCTCATCTTGCCAGAGTTGGTGGCGATGGACAAGGTGGAGACTCGTAACGGCAGGGCGCATAAGAACAACTACGACCATACGATGGAGGTGCTGGAGAATGTCTGCAAGCACAGCGACAATCTCTGGTTGCGTTGGGCTGCGCTCTTCCATGACATTGGTAAGCCTAAGAGCAAGCGATGGGACAATAACATCGGCTGGACTTTCCATAACCACAATATCATCGGTGCCAAGATGATACCTTCCATCTTCAGAAGAATGAAATTGCCAATGGATGCGAAGATGAAGTATGTGCAGAAATTGGTTGAACTCCACATGCGTCCGATAGTCATCGCCGATGAGGAGGTAACCGATAGTGCCGTGCGCCGCTTGCTGAATGATGCCGGCGATGACATCAACGACTTGATGACCCTCTGTGAGGCTGACATCACCAGCAAGAACCAGGTGCGCAAGCAGCATTTCCTCGACAATTTCAAGATGGTGAGAGAGAAACTCGCCGACTTGCAGGAACGTGATTACAAGCGATTGCTCCAACCATGTATCGACGGCAACGAAATCATGGAAATGTTCCACTTGAAACCTTGTCGAGAGGTGGGTACGCTGAAGCAGACTTTGAAGGATGCCGTGCTTGATAACAAGGTGTCTAATGAGCGTGAGCCATTGATGGAACTCCTGATGAAGAAAGCGAAGGAAATGGGCTTGATTTAGAAGAAAACTCTAAATACAGAATAATTTTTGTTAAATAACGGCTACGTTGTGGTCGTTATTAATTTATTATTAGTAATTTTGCAACGTTTTAAAACTCTAAGGGTGCTTTGAGTTTCCTTAAACATAGGTATGATAATATAAATTAATAATATAATAATAGGTATGAAAATTAAAAACGTTTTGTTTGTTGCAGCTATTTGTGCTATCGCAACTTTGACATCATGTGGAAGTAAAAGCAAGGGTGGACTGCCAGACTTCAGCGACGATGAGTTCGCTGTAGAGACTATTGGCTCTACCAATGCAGCTTTGCAGACCACTTATCCTGCCACCATCAAGGGTATCCAGGATGTAGAGGTACGCCCTAAGGTTTCTGGTTTCATCACGAAGGTTTACGTGCATGAGGGTCAGACCGTATCTGCTGGTCAGCCTTTGTTCTCCATTGATAGCGAGACTTACCAGGCTGCTGTTCGTCAGTGTGCAGCTGCTGTCAATACAGCCAAGGCTCAGGCTAACACAGCTCGTTTGACTTACTTGAATAACAAGAAATTGTTTGATAGCAAGATTATCGGTCAGTATGAGCTTTCTACAGCAGCCAACTCCTTGGCTACAGCCCAGGCTCAGGTGGCTCAGGCAGAGGCCTCTTTGGCTTCAGCTCGTGAGCAGTTGGCTTGGTGTACTGTAAAGAGCCCATCAGCAGGTGTCGTTGGTAGTCTTCCTTTGAAGGAGGGTGCCTTGGTCAGCGCTTCTGGTCAGGCTTTGACCACCATCTCCAACATCAGCACTATGGAAGTGTTCTTCTCTCTCTCTGAGACTCAGATCTTGAACATGACCAAGACCAATGGTAGCATGCAGGCAGCCATCGCTGCATTCCCTGCTGTGAAGTTGCAACTTGCAGACGGTTCTATCTATAATCACCCAGGAAAGGTCGTTAAGATGAGTGGCGTCATCGACGCTACTACAGGTGCCGTTTCCCTCATCGCACACTTCGCTAATCCAGAGAAGTTGCTGAAGAGTGGTGGCGCTGGTCAGATTGTCATCCCTAACGACGACAACAATGCCATCGTTATCCCTCAGGAGGCTTGCTCCCAGGTACAGGATAAGATCTTCGTTTACATCGTAACCAAGGACAACAAGGTGAAGTATTCAGAGATCAAGGTAAATCCACAGGATGATGGCAAGAACTATATCGTAACTTCTGGTC
>ERZ808270.180-NODE-180-length-40188-cov-5.573294_pt1 | contig 40188 bp, 65 predicted proteins | sample MGYA00521082_ERZ808270 | MGnify/ENA primary metagenome ERZ808270 (study PRJEB31516, sample SAMN03275594) | gut metagenome | biome: mammalia-associated habitat; material: feces | host: Papio cynocephalus | place: Kenya | collected 2012-07-27 ... | reverse complement strand
AAAAGAGAAACACGGGAAAATGCGGCATTATATTCGACCCCTGTTACCCGCACCAAAAAAACGGACTATCTAAACATGATAGTCCGTTTTTTTAGGTTATATCTATGATTTTGCGTTTTGTGTTTTTAATTTTCGAAATCACAAAAATATATTTTAGCCACATTTTAGCCACGTTTTTTAAAATTTAAAGGTTTTTAAGAATTCTTGCTCGCGTTCTTTATATATATCGCCATAAGTATCAAGTGTGTATTTTACCGAGTGACCGAGGCGGTGAGCGACGATATAAGCGTCCTCGGCTTTGCTTGCTCCGGACGAAAAGATAATCGTTGCATGTGTATGACGGAATTGGTGAGGAGTTATTTTTTTTACCCCTGCAAGATTGATATATTTAGCCATGTCGCGGCGCAACGTTTCGAACGGTATCGGTCGCGTTTTAAAAAACATAAAATCGTTCGACTTTAAATTAAACGTTTCGATATACTCCTTTAAAAGCGGCTCGAGGGCTTCGGGGATTGATTCGGTTAATGCCGAATGTGTCTTCCGATCGGTAACGGCATAGGTCTTTCCTTTGCCTCGTTCTTCGGGCGTTACCTTATTCGTAACGCTTTCATCGATTAATACGGTATGGTTTTCAAAGTCGATTTTTTTTACCTTTAAAGCCGTCGCCTCGCCTTTTCTGTTTGCCATATAAAAAAGATAGTTGAAGAAGACGTAATATATATAATGCTTGCGAACGGCGAAATTCTCGCGCCAATCTCCGACGGCGGCGGATTTTGCCGATTCGTAACACTCTTTCACGGTGGCGTTAAATTTCTGCCAATCTTCAATCGTCCACGCTTCCTTTTTTACAGTTGAGCGCGGAAATTTTTTTATCCGTTGATAGTCTTTGTAAGGTTGGTCAAAGTTATGGTCAAGTGAGCCGTATTTTAAGACACGACCTAAATTCGCCCACGTTTTGAACGTGGTTGACATTGCAAAATTTTGAGCAGATAGATAATCGCGAAACTTTAGTAAGTCGTTTTTTGATAATTCCGTCATTCTGATTTTGCGCAAACTTTGAAAACGGTTGTTAAAAATATTGACCGCCTCAAGATATGAAGACGTTTTGCATTCCGATTTGATTTGACGAAGTAAATCGTCGCATACTTCGCCGAATGTAATTCCGATAGGATTTTCACGCCGCTTTATGCCGCTCTCGTATTCGAGATAGGCGCGTTCGGCTTCCTTTTTAGAGTTATAAGCTCCGAGCTTTTTTTGCTTGTATTCACCGTATTCAAGAGCGCGAAAGCGAACGTACCATTTGTTAACGTTTTTAAGCTCTGAGCGGCATTTAGGGCATAATATGCGCTTCTCGGTTAAGTATTTGGCACATTTGGGGCAATATCTTTCGTAGTGTAAATAGCTTGCCAACGTCTTTCATCTCCTTATAAATCCTATATTCGGATTGTATAAATCCCATATCAGAAAAAAAAGTAAAACGGCAATCATCGCAACGATAGTAATAAATTGCGCCTTGATTAGCCTGTTTTTATCTCTTAAACTCCGTTCGTAAACGGCGCAGAGTTGCTCTATAGATTTTGGCGAGATATGCTCGCCGTCGGCTGAATTAAGCGGAGTGCTTTGAATATCGTCCGCCGTTCCGCCCATTGCTTCAACAATCGCGATAACGGTCGTCACGCCGGGGTCGGGCGTTCTCCCCGAAAAAATTCTTTTCACCGTCGAAATCGGCACGCCGCTTTTATCGGCTATATCCTGATAAGTCATTTTCGTTTCGTCTTTCAAAGCTTGCATTTTTGTTAAAATCATGTCTTTCGCTCCCTTTAAATTATAATAATGAAATTTATTTGCAAATTTGAGCCGTTAGCTCAAAAATGAAACCGTCTTAAAGTTTAAAATCGAGTATAAAAGTTGTAAATTTGGGTATTGATTTTCTCAAAAAACGGGTTTATCATATAACCAAACAAAAGAAAATCTTTCATTTAACACAAATTATAGACCTTTTATTCATAAATGTCAAGGGAGAAAGAAAAAAATGATACATCTCGACGGGAAAACCCAAAATTCGACAAAATCTTTTATCGATATGCTTAACGAAGAGCTTGGCGAGTTGCCAAAAGATGATTCCGATAAAATCCTTATCATTATCCGCGATACTTTTCATTTGGGCAGGGAAAAGTAGAAGGGTAGTCGATAAGTATTTTTAAGCCGAGGTTAAATGCCTCGGCTTTTTTTGTTTTTAGTTTTGGTAAACATTTTTTCGATGACCTACTTCAAGAACAAACACGGTAATCATTTCGTCGTCAATTCTTGTTATCAGTCTATAATCGCCGATTCTGTATCGCCATTGTCCCGAACGGTCTGCCGTTAACGCTTTGCCGAATAGTCTCGGATTTTCGCAGTTTTCTAAATTTTTGCCTATCCAGTTCATTATTATTATGAAACGTTGTTTATCGAGTTTATGGAGCTGTTTTTTCGCTTTCTCGGTAAATAAAACTTTATATCGTTTAGTTTTCTTTTCCATAGCCGTCCATAACCTCTTGGAAGCTGTAAGTTTTGGGGTTCTTAAGAAAATCCGCTTCAGCTTCCTCATATGCTTTTAAATCAAATTCGTCTTCTATCCGCTCCATAACAACTTTACGGATATATTCCGAAACGTTTAATCCATATAATGCAGCAAACTCTTTTATAAGGGCTTGTTCCTTGTCGGAAACTCTCATAGTTATCGCCATAGTCTTTCATCTCCTATATTATATTGTATGACAATTGTAATACATTATGCGTATTTTGTCAAGTATTTTGCGGCAATATTTTGCATTTTATTTTTTCTTTCTGTCTTTAAGCTCTGTTACAAGGGTTTTAAGCGTGGAGCGGATAAGCTGTAAATCTTCTTCGGAAAGCGATCCGATTGCTTCCATATCGAAGCCGAGAGCCTGTAAATGCTCTTCGGTGATTTCGTTGTTTTGCGGCTCGGGAGATATGCCCAGAGCCTCTTTTATGGCTTGTACGGTATCTATGCGGGGGTGTGGAGTAATTTCTAAAAGGACTTTTTCAATTGTGCTTTTAGGAATTCCCGACAATTCGGAGAGTTTTTCAAACGAAATTTTCTTCTGTTTTCTTAAATTGTTTAATTCTTTACCTGTCATTTTTATCACCTTTTTTGTTTTCTTTAATTCTATTATAAAAAAAACTCCAAAAAAGGCAACATTTTGCCGTAAAATGCTTGACAAACTTAAAATTTGGAGTTATAATCATATCGTAAAACTCCAAAAATGGAGTTTACAAACGTGAGGTGTAAAATAAAACGCCGATTTAATTTCCAAAATCAGCCGACGGTTTATCGAAAAAATAAAACGCCGACTTGATTTCCTTAAAGGTGGTCGACGTTCTATTCCTGAATTTGTTTACCTTAGCGATTTGCAGTTTGCGAAAAGCCCGTTTACGGCAATAGTTTAAACCTGGCACACACAGGCGTAAACGCGCCATTCATCGTCGCCTCGTCGGCGGTGTTTTTAAGGAGTTTTCATCTCCTACGATAGAACTTAATCGCAAACACGGCGGAAATTATTTCCTTTGCATAAAGCAGAGAAAAATACCTTTACCGCTTCTATGTATTGTTGCGCAACTTTCGCGGTTACAGTTCCGCGAACCCCGATGACGCAAGCGCACGTCGCCCTAAGGAACAGCGGGGTAACAGGAGAAGTTTTAATAACTTCTTCATAATAATCACCTCACTTCGGGTTTTTATTTCGGGGAGTCTTTCCAAAAGGGAAGAACTTCCCCGAGAAGTATATTATACGGCAAATTATTGCCGTTGTCAAATAAATTAGCTTACCCATTTTCATTCCCCCTTATCATTACCAGGAGCGGACTTCTTGCGAGGGGTTCGCTCTCGGGGTGGGGAAATAAAACACTGACCGCATTTGTTGCAAAAAACGCAACAACCACAAATAACGAGTATATGGCAAGACCTTATAAATTAACTAAATATAAAAATCTTCAAAAGCTCTTAATGGAAAGGGATTTGAGATATTGGCAAGTAGCCGCAAAGGTGTTTATGCCAGAACGAACGTTCAGATATAAAATGTCGGATAAATCACCGGGCTTCTACTCGGCGGAAATGTTCCGCATTCAACGCAACGTTTTCCCCGACAAGACGATTGAAGAGATTTTCGGCGAATAAGGAGAATGACGATGATAAAAGTGACTGAAAAAGACATACAGGACTTTGTCGCGTATGGCGAAGAGCGCGGAAAGGAAAAGACCGTGCAGACGGTTTTTAAAATACTTTCCCCGCTTTTAACGAAAGAACAGGTTAATGACCTTGCTCAATTTATGGTGAACGCTTTTTGTTGCAAGCACCTTGATAAAGCTTTATACGGCGATATGACGGTTAAAATGGCGAATTTTATCGCTAACGCGGGCAACGATTATACTTCGAAAGCTTGCTTATTAACCGAGCTTTTAAAGCTTAACGAATCATATGGAAATCGTATCAATTTTCAAGTAAGAAAAATAGACAAAACACCTGCAAACGTTGTTAAATTCCTTAAAAGAAACGAAATAAAATCGACGATACAAGAGCTAAAACAGAAATTGAAATCGTTATAATTTCGAAAGCTGAATGTTTCTTTTTTTCTTCGGACTGTTCCGCTTTTGACAAGGCTTCTGCTTCGCGGCATTCCTTTTCCACATAGTACGCCGCAAGCCCTGCGGGAGTGATGAAATAATGCGTCGGGAACGTTAGCATAGTTATATTTGTTTTGCCTACCTCGAAGTCCTTATCTTCAAGGGCGTGGCTCCAAATATAACCTTTAAAAAGCAAATAGTTAAGTATTTCGTTGTAATGTTCGATGCCGTGTGTTATAAAGATTGTTTCCACAGCTCCCTCTTCACGGCTGAGCTGTTCTAAGATTTCAAATTCGATGTTACAAAGTTTATCCATAAATTACCTCAAGGAGAATGAAAGATGAGTAAGTTAAAAGAACGGCGAGAGGAATTGCGTTTAACGCAAAAAGAGATCGCCGAAAAAATAGGCATTGCTGAAAGTGCCTATCAGAGATATGAGTACAATAAAATGGAGCCAGGCGTTAGCATGGCTTTAAAGATTGCTAAGGCGTTAAATACAACGGTAGAGGAGCTTTATTCTTCATCGATATAAAGTTCTTCGACGGTTGTTTCTAAGGCTTTGGCAAGGTGTACAGCTGTAAAAGCAAGCGGAACAATTTGCCCGCGCTCGTATCTTTGATAGGTACTTTCTGCTATATTGGCGCGCTCGGCGACTTGCTTTTGAGTGAGTTTTAACTCTTGCCGGCGTTGCTTTAAAGCTATAACCTTTGATTTATTGGAAGGGAAAAGATTTTCAACAGATGAATCCAAAGCTCTTGCTAAAGCGATTGCATTTATGGCTGTCGGAATTCTTTCAGATTTTTCCCATTTCTGTATTTGTTGATAAGAAACGTTGAGAAGATCGGCTAATTGTCTTTGAGAAAGGTTTAACTCTTCTCTCCGTTCTTTAATCTTGTTTGTCATTTATAGGGAATACCTCTTCCACAGTGGCGTTTAAAGCTTTTGCGATACGAACAGCGTTATAAACGGTCGGAATCCTTTGTCCGCTTTCATATCGTTGAATGATAGTATAGCTTGTTATTCCTGCTTTTTCGGCAAGTTGCGGTTGTGTTAAATTAAGTTTTTTTCGATATTCTGAAATTTTATTTGACATATACCCTCAAATTGCTTGACACCACGCAAAAGTTGTGATAAGATACAATCACCACTCAAACGTAGTGTAAAGCATAAATAAATTTTTAGTAAATCCGATTATACAACAAATCGGTTGCGATTGTCAAATTTGACAAAAGGAGCGAAGTATGGTTGCAAAAACCCCGAAAGAGGTCTTAGAAAAAGAGTTCATAAGGACTGCGGATATTCGCGTGCTTATGGAGTGCGGCGAAGATATGGCAAGCAAGGTCATGAAATCGGTTAAAGCCTTCCAGGATAGCACAGGCGGCTTACTTCGCGGGGTCTGCCATATAAACGACCTCAAAGCCTGGATGAAGCATAATCGAGAGAAAGGCAAGGTGCGCGGCAATGGGTGAGAACTTAAGAGATTTACGAGTAAACGCCGGTAAAACCGTAAAAGAAACAGCCACGGCGTTAAACGTGACATTAAGAGCTGTATTTAATTATGAGTACGGTTTAAGACGCATAAGCCTTGAGCAAATCTTGATTCTTTCCGCGCTGTTCGATTGTTCGGAAAGAGAAGTGATTGACGCTGCTCTTAATAGTCTGAGAAACCCAAAATGTAATTTGGATCGGTCTCTAAAAAGCGACATATCATAATAAGCATATCAAGCGACGGTTCTCGCGTTCCTGCTTCATAATTGCAAATAGCGCGTAAAGTTACGCCTATACCGTTAGCAACGTCAATTTGACGTAAACCTTTTTCGAGCCTAAGCTCTCTTAATCTTTGACGAAAAATATTCATGATAAAAAATTATAGTACAAAGTGTGTAAAAACGCTTGACATAGGAACAAGATGTGTAATATAATGAGTACACAAGTTGTTCATATGCAAGATAAAACATAAACGACCACAAATCAAAATTTAAATGAACAGATTCCTTAATATCTTAAACGAGGAAATGAAGAACTTAACCAAAACAGAGCAAGAAGAAGTTGTTAAACGACTTTTTGAAATATATCCGAACTTAAAAAAAAATTAAAAAAGGAGAAAAGGAAATGAAAGACGAATTTTTAGAGTACGGAAACAAACAACCACGCCCGACGTTTAAAGGCTTATTAAAGCAATTATGCGTTTGGGCAATCCTGGCGGCGATATTCGTCGTCGGCATGATAATAAACGGGAGCGTGAAGTTATGAAAGGATTTAAAGCTTTTAACAAGGGTATGATTTGTCTCGGCAAGCAATACGCCGAGAACACGGTGTTTGAAGAGCCTGAAGCGATTATTTGCTGCAAGGGAATGCATTTTTGCAAAAATCCGTTCGACGTGCTGGACTATTATCCGCTTATTGATGATAACGGAAATTTTCCCGATTTTGCCGTGGTTGAAGCTTTGGACGAGCCTGTAACGGACGATAATAAGAAGTTTTGCTCGAAGAAATTGAAAATCGGCGCAAAGCTGTCTTTTGCGAACTTTATAGAGGCGGCGGCGAGTTTTGAATTTGAAAAGACCGAAAACGATAAAAAGTCAAATGTTATTGGAAATTCGGGCGACTCCGCGCAGATAGGCAGTAGCGGCAATTACGCGCAGATAGGCAGTAGCGGCGACTCCGCGCAGATAGGCAGTAGCGGCGACTCCGCGAAGATAGGCAGTAGCGGCAATTACGCGCAGATAGGCAGTAGCGGCAATTACGCGCAGATAGGCAGTAGCGGCGACTCCGCGCAGATAGGCAGTAGCGGCGACTCCGCGAAGATAGGCAGTAGCGGCAATTACGCGAAGATAGGCAGTAGCGGCAATTACGCGCAGATAGGCAGTAGCGGCTATTACGCGAAGATAGGCAGTAGCGGCGACTCCGCGAAGATAGGCAGTAGCGGCAATTACGCGAAGATAGGCAGTAGCGGCTATTACGCGAAGATAGGCAGTAGCGGCAATTACGCGCAGATAGGCAGTAGCGGCAATTACGCGAAGATAGCAAGCAAAGGTAAATACGCTGTTATTTGCTGTGCTGGGCAAGATTCGATTGCAAAAGGGAAGATAGGTTCTTGGATAACGCTTTCGGAGTGGAAGTACAGCGACATCGAGCATGCAAATATTCCCGTTTGCGTAAAGACGGAAAAGATAGACGGCATAAGAATAAAAGCAGATACGTTTTATAAGCTCGTAAATGGCAAATTTGTCGAGGTGAAATAATGAACACGTTGATAGATTATCACGACGGAAGTTTTGCCGAGAAGCTCTCGGACACGCATGAAGAGGATATCGACCGTCTTAACGATATGTTTGAAGATCCCGATTACGTGCCGATTGACCCGGAAACACTTGTATTTGAATACGTAGGCGATGAAGACGTTTATATAAAAGCGTATGCCCGTTTCATAATGTCACCATTTGCGAATTATGGAAAAGATTGCATAACGTTTACGGACGACGCGGTTAAACATATAGCGGAAAATTTAGACTTTATCGACAATGAGATGTCGCGAATGTATATTGCACTGGCATGCGCGGACAGACTCGGCGACGATGAGCTTAAAACACGGTCTAAGGCGCGGCTTAACAAGATAATGACGGCTTACGCAAAAGAGCTTGAAGCAAAGCGCAAGCACACGATAAGAGTTCCCAAAGCCTGTATAGACGGCGAGGACTGTTACAAACGATTTAAGGAGCATACTTGCCCGGAAAGCACAAAATACGCAAGCTTAACGGACTACTTAAAAGAAAGGTGTCCGATAGTGATTGCCGAAAAAGAAGCCAACGAGGCGGGAATTCCGCTCGAGGTAATAATAATTTAAAAAAAGGAGTGAAAGACATGAATTTATTTGAGAAGATCCAAAACGTTCGAAACGACCTGCGGCATGTAAAAATCAAAATGACAGGCAAGAACGCGTATGCGAAATATGATTATTTCGAACTTGATGATTTTTTGCCGCCGTTAACGGAGCTAATGCTTAAGTATAAAATAACGGCAATGCCGTCGTTTACGAATGAAATCGCCTCGCTTACGGTTATAAACAGCGAGAACCCAGAAGAGCGTTACACGATAACGTCTCCGTTCGGAACGGCAGACCTTAAAGGCTGTCACGAAGTGCAATGCATAGGCGCGGTTGAAACGTATCAAAGGCGTTATTTGTATCAAGCAATGTTCGATATTTCCGAAAGCGACGGCTTGAATAAAATACAAGGCGCGGATAAAGCAGAGCAGAAGCCCGCAACAAAGGCTAAAACAGCCACAGAAGCCCCGAAAACGGACAAGCCGAAGGATAAAGCGGAAGTTCCGTTCCCCGACGCTAAGAACCCCGCCGAAGAGCTTAAACAAAAGCGCATGGCGGAAATAAAAGAGCTTATGAGTACATATTCAGCCGACACGAAAAAGACATCGGCGAATATGAAAGCATTTTGCGAAAAATACGGCTTTCCGACTGTAACGTCGCTTCCCGACGTGCTTTACGAAGAGCTTTGCAAAAAGATAGCGGCAAAAGAGTTGTAATCAGATACAAACACGAGCGGCGGCGTGAATGTAAATATAAAAAGGTAATATATTTGTGGTCGGTTGACCGCCGCAAAAGACCGCAAAGAACAGCAAAGGAGCGAATATGAAGAAAGCGGAAAAGCCCGAATTTACGGACGAGATGAGAGCCAAGCTTAATTCAATGGTACGTCTTTTGTACAAACGTTTTTACACAAAGCAGGAGCTTATGGAGATATATAACGTCGGCGAACGTCAGATTCGAATGATGATAACGGCGATATCTCACAGGCTTCCGGTGATGTCGACAAGCGGCACAAATAACGGCTATAAGATAGCCACAAGCCCCGAAGAAATTGAGCTTGTGGAGAACTCATGGGCGGAGCTTTCAAGCCGTATAGAGGAGCTTCAAAAGCGCATATCGCCCCTTATAAAATTTCGAGACAAAATAAAATACGGAGTAAACTAACATGAAACTTGAAAAGAGCAAAGAAAAGAAAGAAGGCTTCCACGTCACTATTACAGACCTTACGACAGGCGAAACGTTAATCGATGAGAATTCTGAGGCTATAATCGGAAGCATTGTTTGCGACGACGGCGTACATGGTATAAGCTATACGCAATGTAACGTGCTGAAGATTATCAAAGCGGTTACAGTCACCGAAAAGATTGTTAAATCGACTAAAGAAAAAGTTGTTAAGAAAATCCCGCCCGCAATTATCCCGGCTTTGTTATTCGGCGATAATGACGAAGAAGAAGAGGAAGACGACGATGAATAAAGTGGAAATTTCGAAGCGTTTGCTCGAAGATATGTACATTTCAAAACAAATGCCTATGTGGGAAATAGCTAAACTATGTGGGGTGGCGGTAGGAACAGTTTACAATAGAATACATAGCTACAATATTGAGCCTCGTCCCGCCCATAAAGGAATGCTGGGGAAAACGTTACCACGGTCGGCAAGAGAGCGGATATCAAAAGCAACGAAAGGGAAAAAAGTATCAGCGGAAACACGATCGAAGATTAGTATGGCAATGAAAGGACGATTGTTAAAGCCTACTTTATATGGCGGACATAAAAAGATACATCAAAAAGGGTATATCTTAGTTTATCAGCCTAAACACCCCTTTGCGTCAACGGACGGATATGTTTTTGAACATATCCTTGCATACGAAAAGGCAAACAACTGTTACGTTGACAGATCAAGATTTGTTATTCACCATATTAACGGTATAAAAACCGATAATAGAGTAGAAAATTTGGCTTTAATGACAAAACAGGAACACGCTTCAATGCACTCGAAAAAAAGGCATCAAGAAAGGAGAATGTTAAAAGATGCTCAATAAAGTAATCCTCATCGGAAATTTAACAAAAGACTTAGAACTTGCGGAAACATCGAGCGGGATCTCCTACACTAATTTAAGCGTTGCCGTTTCTCGCCCGTTTGTAAACGAAGACGGGGAGCGCGCGACGGATTTCTTCAACGTCACCGTGTGGAGAACCCAGGCGGAAAATTGCGCGAAGTATCTTACGAAAGGTAAAAAGGTGTCAATCATCGCGAGGCTTCAGAACAGAACCTACGAAGATAAGAACGGAAACAAGCGGTATGTAAACGATATAATCGCCGAAGAAGTGGAATTTTTATCGCCGTCCGATAAATCCTCGGAAGAATATCAAAGACCGTCTGAACGCGCTTCTAAGGCTTCAAAACCTCAGCTTGAGGAAGTACAGGAAGAACTGCCGTTCTGATGAAGTGCTTAATTTGCGGCGCGACCGTCAAGAGCGGGGCGGCATGTCCGAAATGCTGGAACAATGTTTTTTCGACAAGACCGACGAGCAAATACAACGCTCGAAAAGTCGTAACGGAAGACGGCGTATTTGACAGCAAATTAGAGTGCCGCCGTTGGAACGAGTTAAAGCTCCTCGAAAAAGCGGGAGCGATAAAGGAATTGAAAAGGCAGGTAAGATTGCCGCTTATAAGTAAAAGCCGCTACGGCAAAGAGATAGCTTATATCGCCGATTTTACCTACCTTGAAGGCGAGAAATTCGTCGTGGAAGATACTAAGTCGGAAGCGACGAAAACACCGCTTTACAGGCTTAAAAAACGGCTTGTGGCGGAGAAATACGGAATAGTAATCAGAGAGATTACAAGGTAAGGAGAGTTATGGCAGCCCCGGTAAAGCAAGGGCTCGATTACTTCCCGCACGAAATCGGGTTAATGCAAGACCGTAAGCTTCGAAAGGTAAAAATGAAGTACGGTTGTATCGCAACAAGCGTATACATGGCATTGCTTGAGATGATATACGGCGATAAAGGCTATTACATAGCTTACGCCGAGTACAAAGACGACGTTATTTGGCAAATATTAGAGTTCTTGCAAGGGAAATTCCAGCCTTCTGCAGAGACGGTGAGTGATGTTATTGACGGACTGGCAGACGCACAGCTTTTCAGCACGGACTGCTACCCGAAAATTATAACCAGCAAACGGGTACAGCAGACATATTATTCTGCAACAGTAGATCGTAAAGCCGTTAGTGTAGACTTTGAAATTTGGATGCTTTCGATAGAGGAGATGAAAGCACTAAGTTCCAAATCTTTAATCCTACAAGAATTTATAAATCGGACGAATAACGAAGTAAATCGGGCGAATAACGAAGTAAATCGGGCGAATAATTCGCAAAGTAAAGTAAAGGAAAGTAAAGTATATATTACACACACTCCCCCCCTTACCCCCCCTAAGGGGGAGATAGAGGAAAACACAGGTTTAAAAGCATTTCTCGAAAGTCATCCGAATATTGAAGTTGACGGATATAACGGAAAGATTGCGGATATGGATTTTGACCGTTTAACGGCGGCGATAGCCGAAAGCAGTTTTTTGCAGAATGTAACGTCGTTCTCTTGGCTATGTAATCAATACGAGAAGATAATCGGCGGTTATTTTAAAGACGTGCAAAAAACAACACAAAAAGAAAAAGGCGGAGTAAAGCCCGCCGAGAATTGGACGGACGTTTTAGCGAGGTTATAACATGAACGATTTGATAACGGAAGTATGCGACGATATCGCTCTGAGCGAAAGAAAAGACACGGCAAAAGAGCTTTATCGGTTTTTCAGAACGGTAAAGCCTCAGTTTTACAAAAACCAAACCGAACAAGAGATGATACAGGAGATAGCGAGCATTCAGATGTTAACTGCAAGCATACCGTTAGACAGGCTCGCGGAGATGTGTCGGCTCGCGGTTGAAAACTATCCGAGAAGAAAGGCGGAAAACCCCAAAGAGGTATTTAATCTCGATTATCTGCTATCGTTTAAACAGAGTGCGAAAGACAAATTACATCCGCAAGGTTTTTGTGTAATTATCGATTACGACGCTGAAAGTAAAATGACGACTTACGGCGATATTGACTATTTAACGGATAATTTCGATTATCCTGACAACGCGCCGCGGTTTTATGAAAAAGATTAGGAAATTTAACATGAAAGACATTAAAAGGAATTTATGATTCATTTCTTTAAATGGCTAAAAAAGAAGCTTGTAGCAACGTTTAAATGGACTTGGAAGCAACTTAAAGACAAAACGAACTTGATAATTTACATAATCGTAAACATCGTCGTTTCGGCTGAAGTATGGGTGCCGTATTTGCTTGCGGTCATCACCGGCAACAAATGGTGGTGGGGCATCGGCTCGGCTTGCTGGGCGTTTTGGATAGGACCGTTCACACCGTTTACGGCGATCTGTATCGGCATAACCGTAGGAGTCCGTAAAATCTACGACAAGCTTAAAGAACGAAGAAAAAAGAAAAAGGAGTTGAAAGACGATGATAAGTTGTCATCAGGCGATAACACGTCGCCCGCCGATTCGGGGCGAGAATCCGTACAAGGAACACAAGGCGAAGATTCAGGAGAGAGTGCGCAGCGCTCGTCAGATTGAATACTGTTTAACTCAATGCCCGCACGGCGAAAAGCCATGTAACGGCACATGCGAGGAATTAAAGGCTTTTATAAGCATAAAGAGAGGTGAAAACAATGTTAGACAAATTTGATGTAGGTTTCTTAGGAGCTTTAGCTTTTGTGTCTGTTGTATTACTTGTCGTTTACATGGTTGGCGATTCAAAGCATAAAAATATGGAAGCTGTCGGAATGGCGTGGTTTTTTCTTATTTTGCTTGTTACGCTTATAAACATAGTAAATTTTTTTAAAATATTTTGAGAGGTGAGAGTAATGATCGATTTAGCTATCGGAATTATGTCGCTTTTAACGCTTGTAGCGGTTAATATGGTGCTATTTATGCCTATGCGCTCGGGGCGGAAAGATATTATCCGAACGGTGGCGGTACGCATCTTTATTTGGGGAAGCGTACTCATCTCGCTTGTATGTGTGGCAAGAACGCTCGCAGGCTTATTAAACGGCGATTTATTGATGAGGTGCGTATTATGGAACAGATGAACGAGCGTGAATACCTTATCAGACGGGCAGATTGCCTCTCTAAAGCGTTTTTACAGTCTGATGAGTATAAGTGCCTACCCGATGAGAAAAGACAAGATTTAGCCGTGTTTGCGGTCTTTGTAAAAAACTATTTAAAAAAGGAAAATGAAAGATGAAATCTTTATACGCTTTGTATGATAGAAAAGATTGTTTTATCGATTGCGATTTTAGCTTAAAAAAAATCACAAAAAAAAAAGCGTTTTTATAGAGATGTAATACAAGGTATTCTTAATACCATTTGCTACCATATGACAAAATTCGATACTATTATGAAATACGAGCTTCCTGACAACGTGCCTGTATGGGAAATCGTGGATATATTTCAACGTCACGGATATAGTGTAAGAGATACCGTTGAAAACGGCAAAAAGACATTGGTATTTTACTTAGATGAACCAAAAAAAAGATAAGGAGACAGAAATGAAAAGGAATAGAAAGAAACGAACGGATTCAAAAGAATTGAAAAGCTTAAAATTTAAAAAGTCGCTTGTTATTATCGCCATGATAGTAATAACGCTTTTATCGCTTAGCGGCGAAGTTGTCGCTGTTATTCATCAAATTAAGCTTCAGACCGAGAGGTTCGGGGCTGTAATGCAGTTTGCGTATATATGGAATTTGTATGACTTATTTAGTCTAACGCTTTTAGGACTTGCGGGGGATCTTCCGCTGTTGGTAAAACTCGATAATTTAAACGAACAAATCGAAAGAGAAATTTTTTTAGAGAGAGGGTACTAAAATGAACAAGGAACAGCAGATTAGAGATATTGGGTGTAATATCATGAAAGGCTTTAAAAAGCTCGTCTGTTTTGATTCAGAAGATTATGATATTATTGATATGTGTATAGCAGACGGAGCCGAAGCTCTTTATAATGCTGGATATCGCAAAATCGAAAATGGGAATGGGCATAATTTACCTCACGAAATCGAATACTTACTCACCGAATTTGATGAAATGGGCTTTGCACCTACAAATGTTTGCAACGACCCCGAAGGAAAGGCAAAATTATGGAAATCGGCGTTAGTATACGAAATCGAATTACTCTTAGATGAATATGCCGCAATCAGAAAAAAAGCGATTGAAGAGTTTGCGAAAAAGCTACAAAAAGAATTGCCTTGCCGAGATTATACATTCAACGGCATTACTTATTCAATGGTTCTGACTTCGAATATAAAGTATGTTATAGACAAACTATTAAAGGAAATTGAAAGATGAAATACACACACGAAAGCAAAGAGTTAAACGCCCTTTTGGGCAAGAAAGTCAAAGTTACATTGTGGGACGATACAACGCTAACGGGCATATTAACCCGCGCGAAGTGGAAGCCCGACCGTTACGAAGTCGCAAATTATTCTTTTCGCAAAACACACGTTAAAAAAATAGAGGTAGTAAGATGAAAAAATATAAGCGATTAACAAAAAGAAAAGATGACGGACGGTGGGGCTTTGCTGATGATTTCCCCGGGTTTTATAATCCACGGCTTGAAACAATAGCAAGTCGGCTGTGTGACATTGAAGATAAAATTGAAAAAGGTTTACTTATAGAATTACCATGCAAAAAAGGTGATATTCTTTACGGCTATACAGAGCGACACCCTACTTGTGAAGAGTGCGAACATTGCCCTGAAAGACAAAGCTGGGGGGAAATGCCGAGCGGCTGGCTTAGCATAGCGGCGGCAATAAATGTATGTAAATATAAGTGTCCGCCAAAATATGAGACGATTCCGTTTAAAGTTGAAGACCTCGGCGAAGTGTGCAAATTTACAAAAAACGGCAAAATACGTCTTAAAGACGAAATTTTTAAAACCGAGAAAGAGCTAAAAGAATACTTGAAAAAAGGAGTGAAAAAGACAAAATGGAATCGGTCATTGTAAGTATAAAACCCGAATGGATAGAAAAATCGTAAGAGGCGAAAAGACGATGATTAAATTCGCAAACACGCCAAAAGGAACGCCGCCTATATTTCACAAGGAATTGAAAGACATACACAATTAACCGAGGTGAAACAATGAACAGAATAGAAGTCAAGGAGTATTTGAGAAGATATAAGAGAGCATGCTCGGATTACGAAAGAGTTAAATATAATCTATATGCCGTTAATAACGACCTTTACGGCTTACAAGTCACGAAGTATGATAAAATACCCGTACAAGGCGGAAACGGCGTTAAAGACCGTTTAGAGGGGCTTATGGATAAGTCCGAAAAGCTCTCGAAACAGCTTAACAAACTCGGGGAGAAGAAAGACGCAATAAAAGAAGAAATCGAGCAGTTTATCCGCGTGCTTAATAATCCTGACTGGGAAAATATACTGTTTGACTTCTACATAAAGAACATGACCTACACCGAAATTGAGAAAAAAGGCGGCTATGCGTGGGGAGTTCCGAAAAACATAACTTCGCTTGCATGCGTCCGCCTGGCTCAAATCTGGACGGCAAAAAAGCTAATCGCCGAAGTTAAGGAAGAAGCCCGTTTGTGAAAGAAATTTTCATAAATCAATTACCGAAAATTACCTAAAGTTACTTTTCACGTGCTATAATGGTAGCATAAAAATTTATAAACGTCGTCCGAGAGGTCGGCGTTTTTTTGTTGTAAGGAGTAACCGTGAGAGGCAAAAAGAACGATAGCAGGGCAAGGGAACTCGCTTATCAGCTTCTTGCGGCAGGGAGAACCCCCTCAGAGGTTGAGAGGGAAGTTAAGGCGAAAGGATATCAATTTTCGCGCGGCAGTGTATACAATCTCAAAAATGAAATCGAGAAGAATCCCGAAGCGAAAAAAGCTTTCAACGAGCTAAGACAATTAAAAAAAGAGGAAATCAGCAGGCTTAACGATGAAATCCTTAACCGCTCGGCAAACGAACTGATAAGACGGCTTACGGCTCACCCCGAAGCATTCCCGACGAAAGAGCTTATAACAACCTACGGCATAGCTATGGATAAGCATAAGCTTTTAACAGACGGAGAGACCTCGGAGACAAAGCAAGGACAGTGTAACAGTGTTATAGCTCTCACCGACAAACTCAAAGCCCGCGCAGTTGAGGGCGTAGAAGAGCCTACAACCGACGAGAAGACGGAAAGCGAGGCAGACGGTGAGTAATATTAAATTTACAGATAAAATGCTTGACGCCGTTTCTGTGGCGTTAAAACCGCAAGTTAATTTATTGACGTTTGAGGGTACTGTAAGATCGTCAAAGACCGTTACAGCCGTTCAAGCGTTTTTTTATAGAGTAATACAATCGGACGGCTTTCTGCACCTTATCGCAGGGCGTGACTTTGACACGATAAAGAATAACGTGCTTGAAGCGGACGGCTTAGGGCTTTTGCCGCAGTTTGAGCCGTATTGCAAGCTCGATAAAGATAAAATCGGAAGCTACTACGTAAAGGTCACTGTAGGGCGGATAAACAAAAAGATTATGCTTGTCAATTACTCGAATATATCGCAGTGGAAAAAAGTCCTCGGCTCGTCTATCGAGTGCGTTTTTGTGGACGAGGTTAATATTGCGGACAAGCAGTTCGTTGATGAGTGCTTTTCTCGTCAAGTGTCGTTCGACCACCCTTTTACGATATTTACGCTCAACGGAGATATACCTACGCATTGGTGCTACACGGACTACATCAACACATCGACGATTATAGGTAATGCCCCCGCTTCGATTATAGCGGACATGGCAAAGGTCGAAAAGGTCAAAGGGCGATACTATATGCATTGGACTTTTGAAGACAATCCCGTAATGACCCCCGAAAAGATAGAGAGAGCGAAAGCACTCTATCCGATAGGATCGTATTATTACACTATAAAGATACTCGGCGAGCGTGGCGCGCCCGGGGAACTCATTTTCCTTGACTATCTGACCGATGATATTGTGCAGCACTTCGAGTATACCGATTTTGATATTTACACCGTCGGCATAGATATAGGCGCGACGAGAGCTAAAAACTCCGTGTCGCTAATAGGCTTTAAACGAGACTTTTCGGCGGCGGCTATTATGGACTGTCAAGCGTTTGATTTATGCGGCTACAAGGAGAAGACAGAGCGAATAAAGAGCATTATAAACGCTTGGAAAGAACACGAGATATATATCGAGGGCGTTTTTATCGACAGCGCAGAACAGAACTACATAACAGACATGAAGACGGCTTTCAATGCCGAACATCTTCCGCCTGTCGCAGGCTCGTACAAGGCTACAATCAAGGCGAGAATCGATTTACTTATAATCTTGTTTTCGCTTAAACGTTTGAAATTTAACGATAATGCGGGCGGAAAGAGGGCTTTACAAGCGTATAAAATCGCAAAGTGGGCGGAAGATAAAAAAGGCGAAGAAAGAGAAGATAACAACGAGCCGCAAAACGATATCATGGATAGCGTAGAGTACGCTATAACAAGACACATGAAAGCCCTTTTAAAAGCGGCAACGGAGCGTAAATAATGGGTTTAAGAGATTTTTTTACAAGGCGGCGGTTAAACCGCTTGCAAAGGGATTTAGACATGTTAAGGAATACTATTAAATTTAATCCGTATGCGATAACGATAACCGATAACGAGACGGATAAAGCCTTTTCGGAGAAGATAACAGAATACCGTGTTTGGAGCATGGGGAACGCCTATATTTTGCGGCGATTCTTCCTCGGCGGAGTACAGGACTACGGCACGTGTAATTACTTTTGGACGCGTGCGCCGCTTCATTATCGTATGCTTCATAGCGGACTGCCCGGGCTTATATGCTCAAAAATGCCGAGGGTGCTATTCGGTAACGGCATATCTCCTACGGTGTCCGTTTACAAGGATAACGGCGATGTGGATAAGACAAAAACAAAGACGGCTACCGATTACGCGTTACAGCTTATCGATAAAGTTAATCTACGAGACGTATTGACCGAGTGCGCCACAAACGAAAGTTGGGGCGGTCACTCGTTTATAAAGTTTTCTTACGATACCGAGCTTTCAAATTATCCTATTATCGAAGCTTCGGATATCATGTCAACGGAAGTAGTCAAAGAGCGCGGCATTACCGTAGCTATCATCTTCAAAACATGGTACGAGAAAGAGAAAGGACAGAACACAGGCTTAGGAAGCCGTAAATACCGCTTAGACGAGATTTACACAACCAACGACAGCGGAGACGCGGTTATTCGTTATGAGCTTTACGAGATTTCGACGGGCGAAGATAAGCGTGTGCCGCTTAACTCTATACCCGAAACGGTAAAAGTCGTTGAAACGGTAAACGAAAACGACGAGATAGTATTTAAAGGCTTGCAAGGCATGCTTGCCTTTGAAAAGCCTAACCGCTTGCCGTCGTTGATGTTTCCGCATTCAAATTACGGTGCTTCCGATTTCGAGGGTGCGACCGATTCGTTCGACGCGGTAGACGAAGCGTACTCGACAATTATCAACGAAATAAGAGATAACAGGACGTTAAGATACTTTAAAAGTACGGCGTTAAGAAGAGACAAAGACGGCAACGTTATAACTCCCGACGACGGCTTTACAAAGAATTACGTTTATACCGAAAGCGACGTAGACCAGGAACAAGGCGGCGAAAAAAACCGCATGATAGACCAGGTAAACGATAAGACCGAAGAGCATAAACAGAAGTATTTAACGGCTGTTACGGTGGCTTTAAACAAGGCGGGCTTGTCTCCTTATTCGATAGGTATAACGGGGCTTGAGAGTATCAACCAAAGTGCTGAGAGCCAACAGGAACGTAACAAGGTAACACTTGAAACGCGCAAGGCAAAGCTTGAGCTGTGGAAGCCGTACCTTGCGGCAGTATTAACAAAGCTCTTAGCATTCAACACATACCTTTTAAAGACCGTAGGCGTAAAGCAAGACGATTTACCGCTTGAAGACATGGATATAACGCTTTCGACTGTAACGGTCGATTTCGGCGAGTATTTACAGGACACCGACAAAGACCTTGTGGATATTTGGGGACTTGCTAAATCGCAGGGCATATCGTCCACGCAAAATGCCGTTCGTGAGCTTCATAAGGATTGGACGGAAAAGCAGATCCTTGACGAAACAAACACGATTGCATTTGAGCAGGGCATGGCTACGGACACGCCGAATGGTCTTCCCGAGCTTACGGGCGTTGACCTGGGCGACGATGAAGACGACAAGGACGATAAAGACAAAGACAAAGACAAAGACAAGGACAAAGACAAGGGCGGTGATACCGCTTGAGCGATTTAAGGTCGTTTACGCCTGTTGAGCCGAACACGGCGGGGAAGGCGTTGATAGCCGTTCAGACGGTCGTTACAAAGATAAAAGAGCTGATAGTCGGAAGTGTGGCGAAAGGTGTCAATAAGGACGAAATAACGCGGCAACTCAATAAGCTTATTTCCGATTTCTGCAAGACCATAGACAACGAAGCGTTAAGAGAGCAGAACCGCAAGGCTTTGGTTACGGCGGCGAAAAAGTGGTATTACACTACTACGACGACGTTTGAGATTGTAAACAGGAATTTACTATCGATGAGCGGTAATATCTACCGAATCGGCGCGAACGATTCAACAAGCCATATAACCGAGCTGAGACCCCGACAAGACCGAGGAATCAACCTCGGCACTCCACTCATCGCCGACTACAAAAGAAGCGTAAGATTGGCGATGAAAGCCTTAGCGGCAGACCCGCCCCTTGTGGTTACGAGACGAGACGGCAAGACTTACACAATGCCGATTCGAAATCGTGCGGAAATAGCGGTGAGATATGACGCGAACGTAAAGGATTTGCAGAAGTTTGCGAGTTCGGGCGTTGACCTCGTTTGGACTTCACAGCACCCGAACTGTTCGCCCCGCTGTAAAGACTATCAAGGCAAGTTATGGAGCATAAGCGGTAAAAGCGGAAAGATAAACGGTATTACATATCGTCCGCTTTCCGAAGCTATACAAGGCAAGTTAAAGGACGGCAACGGCATTATAACAGGCTATAATTGCCGTCATAGACTTATAGAGTATACGGCAAACTCACACCCGCCGCAAGAGTTATCAGAGGCGGAGATAAAGAAAGAATACGCTATCGATAAAAAGCAACGCGCTTACGAGAACAACATTCGGCACATGAAGACGAACGAAAGGCTTTTAAGAGCAACGGGCGATATCGAAGGCGCAAAGGCGTTACGTAAACGGTGGCGGCGGGCTACGAAGTTATATCAGGCGTACTCGTTTGAAAACGGCAGACCGTTTCACCCCGACAGGTGCGTAATTGATGAAGTAGAAATCAGAGATAAGAATTACACTGCCGAAGAAAACTTGCAAAATTCCGAAAACGATGTTAAAATGGACATACAGGACTTTGTTCCCGCGGCTACGGTTACGGAAGCGGAAGAGCAGGCAAAAGCATTTTCGGCAAACGTCAATTATGCAGGCGTAAAAAACGTTGACGCGCTTAATACGGTAAACAAGACGTTAAAGCGATTGACAACAGAATATCCGATTGATAAGCTTGACCTTATAACGGTCAAAAAATTAGGAAGAAGTCATGCCAATGCAAGCGCAAATGCAAAAGGGCTTAATATTGATTTGAATTATTTAAATAAAAACCCGGATCGCGTTGATTGGAAATCGCGAATTACCAAATATCCCGAGATGATAGAACAAGCGCAAAAGGCAATCGAAAGCGGAGAGTACCCTAAAAGTTATGTAAATAAGCTTAAAGATTTCATCAAGCAAATGCGAGAAGAAATGAAGTATACGAGACATACTGTTTCATCAGATTCAGAGAACAGAATTGTGGCAACAATTGCGCATGAATACGGGCATATTTTGGCAGACCAATATTTCGGTCAGATAAACCACTCGAGGCTTTGCCCCAATTACGCAAATACATTCAAAAGCAGAGAAATGGTTGAAATGGCTTACGCCAGGGCAAAGACAAGCGGAGATATTAAAAAAATTTCCATGTACGCAAATGATAACAGCCATGAATTTTTTGCCGAATGTTTTGCGGCTCATATAAACGGAGAACAGTTGCCTGATTATATCGAGAAAATGTTAAAGGAGACATTGAAAAAATGAAACAGTGTTTAAAATGTTTTTCATACGACCAAGAAAAAGATGACATGATTCGCGGATTAGACGACTGTATCATCGAAGGAGAAGACCATAGCGATTGGCATTATTGCGGGGAATATAACGGCTCTCCCAAAACGGATAATCCTAAGGAAAATGGATATACAAATCGGATTCCCGATGATGTGGTAAACGATAAAAGAAGTTGTCCGTTTTTTCTTGATGTCGAAAAAATGTGTGATGAGCAGTTTATCAAAAAGGGCAAACCAATACCTGATATTTTTCAGGATAAAATAGCCAAATTGGCAGAAGCGAGAAATCGTAAGTAAACACAACTTAATCAAGGCATGGGGTAACCTGTGCCTTTTTTAATGCAATTTTTTAACTCAATAATTCAAGACGAGGTAATAACCCCGTCTTTTTTTATACCACTCGGCGGAGATTTAAACGCAAATATGTCTGGCAAGACGTTTAAACATGCACTTGTCGGCGGAAGACACCGCTTAAAACGAAGACAAGATAGGAGACACATTATGACACTTAAAGAACTACTCGGAACCAGCTATCGCGACGGTATGACCGTTGAAGAGGTGGAGAAGGCATTCGGAGAAGCAGGCGCTAAGCTTTTTGACCTATCAAAAGGCGAGTATGTCGGGAAAGGGAGATATCAGACCCTCGAAGCAGACGTAAAGGCGAAAATGGACGAAAACGCCGCGCTTGTTAAACAGCTCGATGAGCTTAAAAAGAACAGCTCAGAGAACGTCAAAGCCGAAATCGCTAAACTTCAGGAGCAGCTCAAGGCAAAAGATGAGGAATACACGCAGAAGTACAATGCGCGGGAAAAAGAATACCTCATCGACGGCATTTTGAGAGATTCAAAGCCGAGGAACCTCGGCGCGCTCAAAGGCGCGTTAAACGGTAAATTCGACTTTACGAAGGCAGAAGTCAAAGACGGCAAAGTGGCAGGACTTTCCGAGATTCTAACTCAGCTTAAAGAATCCGACGGGTATTTATTCGAGGATTCCGTAGCTGCACCCAAAGGCGCGGGTTTACCCCCCGCAGGCAAGAACGCAGGCGCAAAGACCGATGAATTCAACTTCGGTTTTACCGGCGTAAGAGCCAAAACACAGGGTTAAAAATCAATAAAAAACAGGAGATTTAACTATTATGGCATTTGTAAAAGCAGCACTTAATTACGCAGTAGCGTATTCGCAGGCACTCGCGCAGGCTTACCCCTACGCGCTTTATTTCGGCAAACTTTACAACGTTGAGAACGATTCGAGATATCGTTGGGTCAACGCCGACACTATCAAGATTCCTATTCTCTCCGTTAAAGGACGTGTAAACGGCGACAGAGATTCTATCGGTACGGCGGCGAGAAACTACAACAACACCTGGGAGACGAAACAGCTCACCAACTTCAGAAAATGGAGTACGCTCGTTCATCCTCTCGATATCGACGAGACAAACGCAGTCGCTTCCATTCAGAACATCACCAAAGTATTTAACGAGGAACAGAAGTTCAGAGAGAAAGACTGTTACCTCATCAGCAAACTTTACGGCGATTGGACGGCTCAGAGCAAGACGGCTAACAGCACGGCAATCACCGCGGCGAACATTCTTACCGTTATTGACAAGATGATGGAAGATATGACCGAGAAGAGAGTACCCACGCAGGGCAGAATCCTTTACCTCACCCCCGCGATGAATACATATCTTAAATCGGCGTTACAGCGTAGACTTACGGCTACGGACGACGTTGTTCGCAGACAGATTGAAATGCTTGACGACGTTGAAATCGTCGAAGTACCTTCCGACTGCATGAAGACGTCTTACACGTTTACTGAAGGTTGCGAGGTCGCTACAAAAGCAGGACAAATTAACCTCTTCCTCGTCCACCCCTCGGCGGTCATTACCCCCGAAAGATACAACTTCGTAAACCTTGCAGAACCCACGGCACTTACCGAAGGTAAATATTACTACTACGAGGAAGCTTACGAGGACGTATTCATTCTCAACAAAAAAGCGGACGGTCTTGCATTCAACATAACCGCGAGCGCATAAAATCAAATTTAAGGGGCTGTAACAAGCCCCTTCCCCTTTGTGGGGATAGGAGAAGACAAATGACTTTTCAGGAAGCGAACAAATTTATTGACGAATACGCGAGCTACACCGGCAAGGATTTAAACGAGGTTGTAAAACTTCACCCTCAACTTTCCTTATTGTTCGGAAACGGCGCGGCGTTCGTCCAGCGTGTAGAAAGAATCATCACGGAAGAGATTAAATATCGCGCTCCGCTCGTTAATCTCGATGATATGTCGGATATCCAAAAAGCGGCTCTCAGAAACGCGATAACGGAGCAGATAACCTACACCGTGGCAAGCGGTGATTTTAGCCTTATAAGCGGCTACAATGACGTAGACAACACGTCTTTAAGCACGAAAGAAATACGGCAGAAAATGTTCTCGCCGTTAGCTATAAAAATATTAACCAACGCGGGGCTTTTATATTCGGGGCTTGACAGAGCCGTTGTGCCGTGTTGGCTCAGAGGTTTAAGATGATTAAAATCGGCATGGACTTAGCGATTCTTAACAGGCACGTTGTAAGCGAAGGCGGGGAGTATTTAGGCGCAAAGCTCAAAGGCGATAATTTCCTCGCTTACGAAACAGAGCTGCCGCTTGCAAACGAAAGAAACGTTATTGCGGGTACAACCTCGACGGTGAGCGACGTAACGCTTGCACTCGCTACGTCCGATAATATCGCCGCAACGATAGTAAGCGACGACACGGTAGCGTGGAAAGGTAGAACGTATTCTGTTTCAAACGTAAGCGCACGCAGAAAGAAAGGCGGCATGCTCTTTTCAAAAGAGTACGTCGTTTACTTAAAAGGTTAATATGTGGAAAAAGCTATATTTGGCGCAGGATATTATATTGGCGCATTTGCGGGTTTACTGCCCCGTTCGCACGGGCAACCTTGCCGCCACGATAACGCCCGATAATAACAGCCTTGTTATTACTATCGGAAACGAAAATATACAGTACGCGCCGTATACCAACGAAGCGTATAAAGACGGACGCGTAAACAAAAACGAAGGTTGGATAGATAGAGCAATCGAAGCGGCGCTTCCGATTGTTGAAAGATTCCTTGCAGGAGCTGTCTCAGAAGAAGAGGTAACAGAGCTTGTAAAGGCTTATAACACGATTTGGCAGGATAGGTTAGACGCGGCGGCGGAAAAATTTAAAGAAGAGGCTATAAGGATATGAGATTCGAAGAGGTATTCAAAAGTATATTAAAAGATAAAATCGTTGCGGCGGCGGGGAAAAATACGACGTTATCGATTCACGCCGTGAGCGATTTGTTTTTCAAAGCCGAAAACTTCATAAAAGGCGATAACGACGTTATTATGGTCGTTCAGGGCGGAAACGTAACGAAGAGCAATATCCCCGATTACGATTTAAACACTATGCCGTTAATCGTTAATTTTATTATACCGCTTATCCGTAAAAACGCCTTTATGGGCGTTCTCGGCAATGTAGCCGAAAAATATAACGGCACACTTGAAGAAGCGGCGCAAGGAAGCGATAACGGCTCCGTAATGCAATACAGAGCGATATATAACACACCGTTCGTTATAGGCGAATCGCAAGAAATACGTTGCGGCACGGGAACGATTAAAATATGCACTGTTCAATGGATTATATCGCTTAATTACGGAAAAAACGCGTACATAAAAACGCCGTCGGTAAGCTTATCGATTAACGGCGTTATTATCCCGATTACGCATATCATGCGTTACGAACATGCCTACGCCCCCGCTTACGACGATTATCAGAAATTCGGCGACAAAATCCGCACTTCAAAAAAACTTTCGGCAATTCGCACATGGGTTTTTCAGATCGCGAAAATAACGCTTTCGGAAAATACAAAATCGAAAATTAAAAGCTTGATAGATTCCCCGAAGTTGTTTGATAGCTTTATTAAAGGAATTACAAACGATGATGAGAAATTACAATTTCTTTTTGAAGCTTTTGAATGGGGTTTAGAATTAACATATGCGATAAAATTACAAAGCGATTACGGCACGATAACGGTTAATCATTTGTCTGTTTCGTCGGGAATCGAAAACAACTCGGGGTCTTATCTTTTAACGTTAGAGGTGTAACATGGCATACAGCAAGGTAGAAGACGGCGTTTATAAGATAAAGCTCGATTTAAACGTAAAAGGCGACGGCGGCGACAGTGCGGGCGATACGCCGCAGGATAAACAGGATAACGAGAACGGGCAGATAGCCGCGGGCGCAGGGCAAACAAAGTCTAAAAACGTTTCAAAAGGCGCGTGGGCGTTGAATCTTGCAAAACAGCAAGGCACAAAGATAGCTTCCGATTTAATCGGTAATATCGGCGACATAACGGGCGATTACATTGCGCAAGCGAATATACAGGAGACGCTCGGAATCGTGTCAACGTTTGGCGGTATTGCCGCGGCAACGGCGGCGGGCGGAGTAGCCGGGTTTGCCGTTTCTGTAATCGGCGCGGGAGTTTCCGCGGGAATAGGCGCAGTAAATTATCAACGGCAAATTTATATGCAAAATAAAAATGCCAAGTGGCTCGCTCAAAGAGTAGGCTACTCGGCATTTAAATAATTATTTGTTTTTATCGTCTGTTTCGTCGCTTACATCAGATTCTTTATCTTTATCTTCAGAAATAAAAATATATATAAACACAGATATCGACAGAATTATTTGTACTGCATGAAATACAGCAAAATATATAAGATAATGTACATCAGAAACGCCTATATTGCGTAATCCGTTTACAAAATACCATACGCATGGATAAACTGAAGCCAACGCGTTAATCATAAGTATTATTTTTATAAATAAATTCTTCATAAAGCCACCTCGCACACACATAATAGCATATAAGGAGCTACATGTCAAATAAATTTAAGATAATTCACACATCCAAAAAAACAGGAGTAGAAACAGTAATATTCGATAATACGTCCGATAGCGTTATTGAAGACGTCGGAGACCTTTTAACCGGCGTACCGATAACCGAAAGCGTTGACGACGGCATGAGTACAGTCGTGCTTCACTTAAAAAGCTGTATAGGTGACGTAGCCGTTCCCGCGCTTTTCGAACCTTACGATAAGGTTGAGATTCAAAAAAGCGTAAACGGCTTTATGCGAAGCGAGCTTTACGTTGTGGCAATAGACAACAGAAAGGTTGATAATGAGAACTTAAAGACTTACGAAAAAAACATATCGCTCGTTGAGGCAACGAAAATTCTTGACAGTATATTTATTTACAACTGCAATTTAACGAATAAAAACGAAAATCTTAGCGACCAGGCTAACAAATTATTAAGAAATGCAGAAATAACTCTTTTAGGCGAAAAAGAAAGATTATATATCGAAACGTCCAACTCGGACAAGACAAAAACACCAACATGGTTTTTACTCGAGACCTTCCCGTCGGAAGATTTCTTTTTTGATAATACAACGCTCAGAGAAGCGTTGTATCGGATTTTCGAAGTTGCGCATATTCGCCCTTACGTCAACGACATAACTTATAAAAACGGCGATATTGACAGAATTCAAATTTCACACAAAAGTAAAATAGAATTTGAAGAGATAAAATTGCTTGCAGACGCAGGAGATTTTATCGGCGACGAAGCGGAAATTTCAATCGACAATTATTTCGGAACAATAAAAGCGAGAGGATATAACTCGATATCAAAAAACACAATAAAAACGGGAGAATTGCCGTTTACAACTTCAGAAGCTCAATTAACGACAAACAATATGATTGCCGATTTAGGCTTTCCTATCGAGGATATAAAATCGTTTAAAATAGGCGGAAGTAAAATAAGAATAAGCGTAGAATATTATCATGGGTCTGTCTCTGAGCTGACATATGTCGATTTGGCTTATTTTTACGATATTACCGACAAGATAGTAGATAATAGCATTTATAGCTTATTATCAAAAGATGAACAAAATTTAACAATGCCGTACACGAAAGGCGATAGCACTATCGGATTTTCTAAATCTTATAAAACTTTGCTTTTTACGCATTCTTCGATATCCGAGATTTTAAATCTTGATTTAAAAAAACTTGGCAATAGCGATATTTATAAATACTGCAAAGAGAACAATATTGCAGACACTTCGGGGACGACAGGGTATTTAGGCAATGTGGCAATAACTAAAATAACATTTACAAACGGAATTGAAAGCTTGTTTTTTCAAGCCGAATTTATTCCGCGCTTTAACACGGTAATCGAAATCTCGAAGCCCGGGGTTTACGACAACGATCGCCTAAAAGTAGCCATCGCTGACAACCAAAGCGCGAACAGCATAGATATATCACGGCACGGCAGGGCGATTGCAGGGCTTGCAAGAAGGACGGGAAACGAGGAAATAACGCCTAATTTTATTTGCGACGGCTTCAACAACCTTCTGCCTGTTATGGGTAAATTTACGGGCTTAACGGGGCGTGATTCCTACCTTAACGACTACGTTATAACAAAGCGCGAATATGCTATTTACGACGATTATTTAAAGGTTAAATATTACTGCACGAAAGATTATCAGGCAATAAACGAAAAAATCGGCGTAGACAGGGAAAAGCGGTTATATAACATTCCGCTCGAATCGTCGGATTGTCCGATATTTATCAAGTATTTCGTAACTATTGAAAAAACCGAAAAAAATAACGAAACAAAATTCAGCGGCATTGGAAATTACGCGTTGATTTGTAATTTATTTATAAACAGTGAGGGCAATGGAAGATACGCCTATCTTTACATGTCAACTCCCGAAGCGCATGCGGCGCAAGTAATAAACGGCGAGAATGTAACACAGCTTGATAGCAATCAATACTTTGCGCTTCCGCTTTTACCTTACGCAAGCGATAAAAGCGTTATATTAGCCGCGCAGACTTTGGATAATTATTCCGTCGGTTATTCAAGAAGCGGCAGAAAGTTTTCGTATTGGGGCGGCGGCGGAATGCAGATGTTATATAATCCGTATACCGACATTAACGGGGAATGTTCACTGTTCAAACTCCGTTTAGCTTCAAGGCAAGGCGTTGATAAAAATCTGAATATTTATCCCAAAGTAACGGTTGGAGACGAAACGTTAATTTCAGACGACTTGATATTTACATATAAAAAAGACAGGACGCAACGCCCCGTCTTTTTTATTTCGTTTGAGTTCTTGCCGTCAAAAGAGCTTTATGGCAAGGTTGTGTTCGGTGAAGCGGCGGCAAGTCAAAATTTCCTTGTAGTCGGCGAAGAACCTAAAAAACGCTACGTATATTCGTCGAGTGAAATTTATCGTGAGGGTGAAACAAAGATAAAAGGTACGCAAGTATGCGAAGTATTTAATAATCTTGTTCCGTCTTATAACGCCACAACAAGGACGGCTTTCTTTACAGTAATGAAAGATTTTCCTTTGACGGACTTTATAAAATCATACGCAATCGGCGATGAAAGCGGCAATCTGTTAATCGCTTTCAATATGGCGTTAACCAAAGATGAAAAACTATATTTCAACATTTCAAGAAAACTATAAAAGGAGTAAAACATGAGGATAACGGTTAACAAAAACGGTCAAGTCGTGGATATAGCCGATTCGACGCTTGTCGCGAATTCCACCTACGGCAACGCAAAATTTATTCTTGCTTTTGACGAAAGCCTTTCATCGAGCGAAATATCAAATTTCGCGACGTGTACGTATTCGGTTATACGCGCGGACGGCGTGCAAATCGGCGATATGTACATGGCGTTAAAAGGCGAGCAGTTCGAGGCTGAAATAGAGCCTGGGTTCGGCATACTCGACGTAAACGGAAGCATTCAGATATCTTTCCAGGTAAAGACGAAAGGCGACGGCAAGACGAAAGACGATGGCAAAGTGTTTGCAACAATAGCCGTAGGCGCGTTTGTTCAGACCAATATCGGCAAGTATACGCAAGAAGAAGCTAACGACGTTGAAAATAAGCTTAACGCAAAGCTTGAAACGGTATATGCAAATATCAACACAAAGGTTGATAAAATCGACAGCGACGACGTAGCGGACAAGGCGTACATAAAAGGCGAAACGGGTAACACGGAATCGCCCGATTGGGTTTATATCGAGAGAAACGGCGAGAAGAGAAGCAGAGCGATTCTCGGAGCGACGGAAGACGGCGATTATCTTGTCCCGAACGCCGAAAAAGCCGCAAATCCCGTCAACCTCGGGCAATTGCTCGAGCAGTTGAAACTTTATATACAAGCGATAGAAAAAGGCATTGCGGGCGGCGTGGTGCCTTTAAACGAAAACACTCTCATCGACGAGAAGTATATTCCGTCCGATATTATAAACGCGGCTGGAAACGTTATAAACAAGGTCGATAAAATCCCGCAAGGACCTTACGACAGAGTATATATTGCTCAAGGCTCGTACGATAGCTCCCCCGACAAATTCAGGTCGGTCAATACAAAAGGCACGCCTTACGCATATTCATTGCTCGGAGCCGACGCGGCGGGTGTGTATCGTGTCCCCGACGCTACGGATAAGTTAAGCCCGGTCAATCTTCAACAGTTTTTAGCTAAGCTTGAAAAGTATATTTTATCGACGGAAAAAGGCTCTGCGGGCGGCGTTGCCGTGCTTGACAATTCGGGAAAGGTTCCCGCTTCGCAGTTACCCGGCTTTGTTGACGACGTTCTCGATTCTTACGTTCGCCCGGGCGCGGCACTTTATTCCGCCTCGTGGTTATCGCTTGAGAAAAACGGAGCGGCTTTAACGCCCGAAGAGGGCAAGCTTTACATCGTAAAAGAAGGCGAGTATGCAAATCATCAATACCGGTGGACGGGTTCGCAATATGGCGAAATAGCAAGCTCTCTTGCACTCGGAGAGGTAACAGGCACGGCTTACGACGGCGGCAAAGGTAAAGCTTTAAGAGACGAATTAACAGCCGAAGCAAAGCGCATAGACGATAACGAAGCGGATATAGCCGCACTGCGCACGGACGTAGACACAGGCGAGACGTATATCGGAGCCGCCGAGCCTGATAACAAGCGCTATAAAACGTGGATTGATACCACGGAAGAGCTGTTCTTTTCAAAGTCGATATTAAAAAGCGGCGATTATATCGTCCTTACCGAGGAACAAGACGCAGACGGTACGCCGATTATAAAAATTTCCGTAAAGCCGCCTTACAAGCGGCATAACATTAAGATATCTTTTGCGAGTAAAATGCGCGAAACCGACACGGTTACGTTTTCAACAGTATTATGCGCGAGCGTAATATCCACAAGAGCGACATTCGTCGGAATGACGTGGAACGAGCTTTGCGACGAACTCGGATTAAGCGAATCGGGGCAAGATGACTATATTCCCGCAAAAGGCTCTCAAAGAAGTACAGGCAATAGCCAATATGAGCTTGCGATTACAGGATTTAACAGGAATTATTTATTTAACGCAAGGTATAGCTCCGCGACAAATTTCACGGAAATATCTGCTAACTCAATTTATATAATGAGCGGCTTAAAAATTACCGACAGTGTAAAGGAGATATAAGATGTCAATTTTAAAATACAAAGACCCTAAAACGGGCGAATTTAAACGCATAAATCCTTACAAAGCCGATTTATCGTTTGTCGGTAAAGACGGAATTGTAGTCAATAAAGTAGCCAACTCCGAAGAGGTAGAGATAAGCGGAAGTGGATGTGTTCCAATAGATACAAGAAATACAGGACTACGCAGAGCTTATACTGTAAATGAAACAGGTAGAGAGCAAATAATGATGCCTATCAATGTTGATGCATATCCAACCAATATTTATTCTTTGGTAAGAAGAGACGGAAATGTTTCTGTACACGGTTTAGTTCCTGATTCACCAACTGATACAGTATTACTTAATAAAAAATACGTAGCTGACAACTACGTGGAGAAAGTAAAATTTACAAACCTCGAGCAAGCCCTTAACGGCTATATTCTTGACACTACCAAAGAAACCTACGCCGACCTTGACAGCGCAGTTTTAAAAAACAGCGTAGCGGTAAACGATAACGTATACCCGATAGCCGATAAAACGCGCGCGTTAGTCACGCGAATCGAGGGTAAAACGGCTAAAATGGTGCAGTTGATGGAAAAAAATAATTACAGCCCAACAACTACAATCCACGGCATAACCTTTACAAATAACGGTGATGGAACTGTAACGGTAAACGGGACGGCGACGGCAATTACAGCCTACACATCTTCAGTATCCTCAGTTATACTTGGTCATAAATATCTTTTAATTGGTTGTCCCCCAGGCGGGAGTTTTGGAATAGGATATACGCATAGTATTCATCAAACGAATTCCGACGGGGTAAAATTTTATTGGGCAGATGATGGTGCTGGTAAAATATTTACAAGCGTGGAGGGGTCTGGATTCTGGGTTTTAGCGGTTTATCTAACCGAACCAACGGTTGATAATAAAGTTTTTAAACCCCAACTATTTGACCTCACCGCAATGAATCGAGAAGACATAACCACCGTCGAGCAGTTTAAAGCGGAATTTCCCGACCTTTATCCGTATGAAAACGGGAATATCTATCCTGCGAAAATTAGCGGCGTGAAGTTTTACGAGAAGCAAGACAAAAGCGGCGAACAGGCTTCCGTCACTCTTCCCGAAACATACGACTTGCACGGCATAGGCGATTACAAGGATTACCTCGAGATTACGAAGAACGAGGATAACGAGCTGTATACATTAAAGAAAGTACAGGTAATCGAGAAACGCGTTTTTAACGGGACGGAATATTGGCACTCGTCTGGCAATCAAACTTTTACAAATTTAGCTTACTATACACCGTTAAACTCTAAATTTTACAAGTGGACTTATCGTGGCTCGATGATGAATTTACTTGATAAATCGACGACTGTAACAATAGACCAAAAGGGTTATAGCGCGGGTGATGATTCTGCTACGTTATATATTCGCTTGCCAAATATAGCCACTCCCGCCGATATGAAAGCTCATGTTTTAGCAATGTACGAAGCAGGAACGCCGTATATCTTTTACGGAGCGATTGAAACGCCTGTCGAAACCGTTATCGCAACGAACCTCACTTACGAGCAAGTGACGGCTATCAGGCATAACGGCGGTCTTATCGAGGTTGAGGACAATACAAATAAGGGCTACGCAAGACCGATGATAAAAAATACGATTGTTTACAGATTAACGGCTACAAACACGGCGGAGGTTTAATATGGACAGAGTTTTAAACGATTTAATTAAAGACAACGAAAGCGTTAAGGAAGACATGTATAACGCAAGAGTAAACGCGCTTATACGGCAGAAGTATTCGCAAGATAAAGTTGAAGCAATTATTGCAAACTATTTAAGCTATTTGTCGGGCGAATCGGGTAACGCAAATTACAAAACGGAATATTTTGAATTCCAAAAATACAGGCAGGAGTGCAAGGAGACGGCAAAAAATGAAACAAACGATTTCGCTTGATTCCATGACGTTTGTCGGCGTGGATAACATGCCTTTCGACGTTAATCAAAACGAACCGTTAGAGCTTGAAGTTAAAAGCTCATACGACTTTGAAAGAATGTACTTTTATTTCAAGAATAACGGCGCAGAATCGGTTGTGCGCGGTAAAAAAGGTTCGGACGGCTCACAGATTATAGAAGTGCCGAAAGAGCTTTTAACGGCGGGGAAAATTGACCTCACCGTAAGCTTGCGCGACGGGATGAAACTTTTGAAAAAGTGGGTCGTTTCGCCGCTTTTAATAACCGAATACGACGAGGATTTATTCGTTTCGGATTATTTAAAAAATATCGAAGAACAAATGGTAAAACTTAACGAAAGAGTTAAAGCTCTTGAAGAGAAAAACGATAATTTATTAAAATTATAAAGGAGAAAAATCATGAAAAAAATTATCTTAATTTTGCTTGCAATCGCTCTCGTTTTCGCTGTGCCGTTCGGCATGGCGACTGCCCACGCCGAAGAGAACGGGGGCGGGACAAAGGCACAGCCGGAACAGGAAAGCGTTATCGAATCGGAATCGGCGGAAGAATCCGAACAAGGCTCCGAAACGATAACCATAACAAAAGACGAGCTTAAAAAGCTTATCGATGAAGCGTTGACGGAAAATCAGAAAAATATTATCTCAATATTATCTGAAAAAATATCGGGCTTAACGGGGCTTGACTTTACGGCGATATATTTAATAATAGCCGCTTGCGCCGTCGTCGTGCTTGGAATCGTAGTATTTATCGTTAAATATGTGCGCACAAAGACGCGTTTAAAAGCGACACAAGGAGCTTATGACCTTGAAAAGAAGGTAGCCGATAGCAATTCAAAACTTTTAGAAACGCTTTCCAACGAAGGTATTGCAAAAATTGTTCTTGAGGCTATGAAAGAAGGCGGCGACGACCTTGTGATAAAGCTTGCAACGGCTTTAAAGCTTGATGAAACGACTATATCGAAGCTTATAACGGCGCAGGAAATGGCGGAAGAAAGAGAGAAAAAAATCATGCTTGCGCTTAAAGCGATCGCCAAAGACGCGGGAAGAACGGAAGTCGTAAACACTCTTTCGGAAGTCCCCGAAAAGTCCTTAGTTGAGAAAATGACGCTTGAAAACGAAAAGCTTAAGCTTGCGCTCGGCGAAAAAAAAGTCGATGAGATACTTTCAAAATGAGGTAAACAATGAAAAGAAAATTAACTAATCAAGGTAAGGCGGCAGTATATGCCGCCGTTGCTTTGCTTTTATATATCGTGCCGTTTATAATCGTCATGGTTTATCATCGCGAAAAAATATTTAAAAGCCCGAAAGCGGCTTTATCGCTCTTTTCTATAACGGCGTTGTGCTTTGTCCTTTTCTTCCTTAAAAACCTTGTAAAAACGCTTTGCAAAATCTTAACGCCGATAGGATTCGGAAGCATGATAGCCTTGCTTGTCTCGCTTGCATTAACGTCGTATTTGACCGATTTAACGCTTATAGCAACGGCAAGCGTTATCGGAAGCGTGCTTGCCTGGTATCCGTATCAGCTTGCCGCGACGTATGCACGCCACAGCAAGGACGAGAACGGCGACGTTATTAAGGCGGCGGGAATGGACTTTAAAACGGCAAACGATAAGCTCTTTCAGATAAGCATAAGCGTTAAGGAGTAATGTATGGCAGATTTTTTCTCGGCAAACGAAACCGCAAAGGACGTAAAAGAATCTAAAATTATGACTGCGGAGACGGCAAAAAAGAAAGCCGCAACCACGGCGGCGGGTTGGTTTGTCAGAAACTCAAACAACATCTTTACCGTTCTGCTTCTTCTTTCCGCCACGGTTATCGTTTTCGTCGCTTCCGTAGCGTTTGACAATCCGTTTACAAGGCGAGAAATTACGGCGGCAATAGTTATGCTTGCCGCATGCTCGTATCTGCTATTTTTAAACGGGTATCGGTCAGGCGAAACGGAATATCTTAAAACGAAAGATTTTATCGAGACGGAAAGAACGCAGAACGCTTTAATAACCGAGGTAAAAGATAAGAAGCTTTTATACTTGCTCACCGACTTTTGCGAGGACTATATCCGCGAAGAGTTGAAAGCAAAACGAAACGAGATCCTTTTGCCCGAAAACGTAAGCGAAGAGGAGTTTAACAAGTACATTGCCGGCGAAGAAACAAAGCTTAACGAAAGTCAGTTAAAGGCATGCGAAGTTGCGCGGAAAATAAAGCCGATACGCTTAACGCGAGAGATGATATTGAAGTGTTCGGAAACGAACAGCCGTTCGCCGCTTAACTCGGAAACAAAAATTAAAGTGATGATAGGCACGCGCTTTTTATCGAAATTTATATCCGTTTGCATTGCGTCCGTTTTTGCGTTTTCACTGAGTTATCGAATAATAACTCAGTTCTCGCTCGCAACGGTTTTGCAAGGCGTTGTGTGCGTCCTGTTTATGCTGTTCGGGCTTGTAAGCGGAATCTCGTTCGGCTTTAAAATACAAGGCAAATATACGGCAATTAAAGCCGAAAAAAACACGCTCTTAAAACAGTTTTTAGAGTGGAGCGAAAAGAAAATAACAATTGAATAAATAAAGGTGAATCATGAAAAAATTCGACGTCGATACTTGTACGACGGAAGAACTGTTCAAACGCTGCCAGGCGTTGCGTTTTTCTGCCCAGAACGTCAGTTTAGCCGTCAATTTTTTTATTTTGAAGACACCGCATAAAAGCCTTGCAGATAAATTCTGCATTGACGAAAAATCCGTCACGATGAGAAAGTGGCGTATGAAAAAAATATTAAACACATAAAAAGAGCCTGTGCGAGTAGCTACTTCGCGCAGGCTCTTTTTTTTTCCTAAATTTACTCAGGAATGAAAGACAAATATATTATTTCATATATTTCAAAAAAAGTCAAACGATTTACAACATTTTTAAAAATTTTTTTTTGTAGAGCTTTTGTATACATTTTGTATATTCTTTGTAGGTTCAAATCAGAGCTGTAAAGCCGTATAATTTCCTCAGAAAGAAAAGAGGTGATAATATGTACGAAAACCCTTATTTCAACCCTTACGGCGGCATGCCGAGGCAATATCCACCGCAACAGCCTGCACAGTCGCAGACAAATATTATCTTTGTAAACGGCTTGGAAGACGTTAAAAGCCGCTTGCAACCTTGTCGTTCGCAAATGCTGTATAGCGATAACGATAAAAATCTTGTCTATTTAAAGGCTGTGGACGACACAGGGCATTTTACCGTAAAGGTATTCGACCTCGTAGAGCATAAAGAAGAGCAAGCTCCCGAGGCGAGCTATCTCACCCGGGCAGAGTTTGAAGAGTTTAAAAAGAGCTTAACGGCAAAAACGGAAGAGGGGGCGAACGTATGAATTTTTTAAAGCAAAGCATGGGCATGGGCGGAGCTGTAAGACAAGGCGGAGCATTGCCGCCTCAGCTTATGGGCGCGATTCAGGATATAAAGCGCATGCAAGCCGTTTGCGGCGGGAACATGCAAGCGATGATAAATCAGGTTGCGGCACAACGCCCTGAAATCGGGCAAGCTTTAAAAGCGGCTCAAAATGGCAACGCTCGGCAAATAGTCGAGCAGTTATGCCAAAAGCAAGGTATAGACGTAAACGCCTTTATGCAGGCGTTACAAGCTTAATATTAACGTTCGACGCGCGGCGAGCGATAATATAAATTAAATTTACAAGGAGAACTTTTATGGAAGGAACAGGCATTACTCCGGTAATGGACATGAATCGCGGCTACGGTGACGGTTGCGGATTCGGCGGAAGCGGATTATGGCTCTTCGCTATCCTCGCGCTCATGTGGGGCGGTGGCGGGCTTTTCGGAAACCGCTACGCACAGGACGGCAGAGTGGCAACGGTCGAGGATTTAAATAATTCGGCGAACTTCACAAGGCTTGAAAGCCAGGTCATGAATAACGGAAACAGAATCGAGCAGAAAGCGGACGCTGTTTACAGCGGAATCTGCGATCTCGGCTACGAGATGTCAAAACAGTTCAGCGACACGCGTTCGCAACTCGCGGCATGTTGCTGCGAAACTCAGCGTGCTATCGACGGCGTAAGATACGACGGCGCAATCAACACGGCGGCTTTAAAAGAAGCAGGCACGGCAAATACGCAGAAAATCCTCGACGCTATCTCGCAGAACAAAATTGAAGCTTTGCAGGCTAAAATTAACCAGCTCGAGCTTCAGCAGGCTGTGGCGGGGGTCGTAAGATATCCTACTCAGTACGCTTACAATGCAGGGCAGTCCCCGTTTTGCGGCGGCGCATGCGGTTGCGGCGTGGCTTAAAACGTAACTTATCGCTTTAACAGCGCATTCCCCCTTGTCGTACAGGCTTTGCGCGGCGAGGGGGTTTTAAATAAAATCAAGGAGAAAAATATTATGACTTGCTTAAAAAACGCACATTATAAATCGTCCGCTCAGACGTATAACGGCACGGCGCAGGCTTTAACGGCGGTTGCTTCGCCGCTTATTCTCGGCGCGGTTATTACCGACACGGGCATATCTTTAACGCCGAGCGCGGCGGGTATAACCGTTAATAAAAGCGGTTTATACCGTATTTCGGCAGACGTAACAATAACGTCCACTGCGGCTGGCATTATCAATCTTCAAGCGTATATCAACGGTACGGCTCGCCCCGAAACGCTCAGAGCGGTTACCGTTCCCGCGGCGGGAAATACCGTCGTACATCTCGAAACGGTAGCATACATCTCCGCTTGTTGCGCGATGAATCCGATAATAACAATCGTCGGCAACGCAGAAGGCGCGGCGGCTGGTAGTGTTTCGCTCATTGCTGTAAACGTCATAAAAGAGGCGTAAAGGAGCGTGACAAAATGCACCGTGAACTTATACACGATATCATTAAACACGGCTCAGAAAGTCAAATGGAAGAGCTAAAAGACGTTTTAATCGATTTAATCGACGACGTTAAAAAGGACGATAAACAGGAGTATAAAGCTATCGAGATAAGGCTTTATCATATCCTTTACGGCGATAAACTTTGCGAAAAATACGCAAAGGAATGGGTGAAAAAGCTCGAGCGCAACGACGGCGGCACAGGCGAGAAGTGGAGTATCGAACAGACGGAATCCGTTCGGCAGAACTACGCGCCGCAAGCCGACAAGTGGGAATGGTACGCGGTTTTAAATTCGATTTATGCCGATTACTATCACGAGAAATTTGATAATACAATATATTATCAGCTTGCAAAAGATTTTATCACCGACAAAGACGCGGTCCGCGATAAAGTACTCGCGTATTATATGTATATCGTCGGATAAAGAAAAAGCTACCGAGGTTTTCTCGGTAGCTGTCTTTTTTAGTCGCGATAAGGTCTTTCTAACTTATCAACAACCGCGTAGGCGGTTATGTCGTTCGGCAGAATTTTCCCCGAAAGCCAATTTTCTAAAGTCCTTTGCGGAACTTTAAGATATTTTGCAAATTTAGGAACGGTTAAATTGTACTTATTTCGATAAGCGTTTAATCTGTCGTCGAGGTCAAAGTAAATCGGATCGTAGCCAAAATGAAAGTCATTCGACGCTTCCTCATTATAATCGTCGCTGTCGTAATCGTCAAAACTCTTATAATTAACGTCGTTCGGAATCTCATTTGAGCGAAGCTCATAATGAAAATGCGAATCTTTGCAGCTGTCTTTCGCATTGCGAGCGTACTCGATTGCTTCCTTTTTATCAAGAGTTCTAAGCTCTTCCCATTCATCATCGCCACTTACAGAATATACCGTATATAATTTCATAATAAATCTCCCCTTAAATTTCCACAACTTCGCCGACGTTGTAATTTTCAAAAATACCGTCGCTTATCTGTCCGTCAAGTTCTCTTTGACACTCTTCCGCCGTGTTGCGAGTTATGCGAACAATGCTATATTCGTTTGTTCCCGTTACGTCCGCGTTTTGCGTTGATACAATGCGGACCGAACCGCCGTCCGACCAATCGTAGCACGTCGAAGCGTTGAAACTCTCCGCCTGTCTATGTCCGTTTGCGCCGTATACTTTCCACGTTCTTGTTACTGTTTTCATTCTTTTTTTCTCCTTGTAATTGTTTTTATTATTTGCGGGGATTAGCCGCCCCGCTCGGCTTTTATTTTAATAAGCTATTTCAGCCATTGATTGCTCATATGAAAAATCATCTGCTTCAATTTCCTCAAGCATACGTTTTGCAGAAGCAAAACCCAAGCCTACTTTATTTGCAAATTCTTCAATTTGTTTTCTTCTTTCTTCAGTCATTTTTATTTCTCCTTTGGGGTTTCCCCCTCGCTCATCTTGTACCTATATTATACCACCACCGTGGCGGTATGTCAACTAAAATAACGGGGTATTTCAAAAAAAATTAAAAATTTTTTAGCCACATTTTAGCCACAAAATTTTGAAAGCATATTTTTGCAAACACAAAGATAACGGCAAAAAAGACGGTAAAAAAAGGGTAAAAAAAGAGAAACACGGGAAAATGCGGCATTATATTCGACCCCTGTTACCCGCACCAGACAAAATAAAAAACTCGGTTTTTTCACCGAGTTTTTTTTAAACCCGAAGCGTAGATAATTTGAGTATTGCATGATTTTTTAAGGTTTTATAAATTACGGCTTGCATTTGCCGCGTATGTGATGTATACTTTAATTGTAGCAGATGTTTGGTTTTGTTTGAATTTTGCCAAACGGAAGAGGTTTGTTTACGCATGAAAAAAAGAAAGGACAAAAATTTTGATACAGATAAAATCACCATATGGGAATACGAGGAGAAATATTCGTCTAAAACCGATCAGAAAAAGGCGGCGGGATTCTTCTCGATAGTTGTCTGCGCTATAGGCGCGCTTATCCTGGCTTGTTCTTTTTCGTTGTTTAAAGACGTGTTTGAAGTGAATAAGTATGCGGGGTATGCCGTCGGCATAATCCTTATAGTGCTTATAATAGTATTTTTCGTTGTTCCCGTAGTAAAAATTCGCAGAAAAGACAGGTTTTTAGTAGACGTTACGGCATATAACGCGGCTAAAGCGAAAAAACACAACGCCGCACTTCGGAAAGCCCTTGCGGATAAAAT